>Ga0272446_1005301_pt1 | contig 14365 bp, 10 predicted proteins | sample YNPCB0061_FD_194587 | JGI IMG/M metagenome (GOLD analysis project Ga0272446, IMG submission 194587) | Hot spring microbial mat communities from Yellowstone National Park, WY, United States - YNP-CB-006-1 | ecosystem: Environmental > Aquatic > Thermal springs > Hot (42-90C) > Sediment | place...
TGTCTGGCCGGAGGTTTCCTGGAGCGCCCGCGCCTGTACCTCGTCCGCGGTGAGCGGCGTCAGGGCCGCCTCGTTTTCCTCGCCGGTACGGATGCGGATGACCCGCTCCAGGGGTTGAACAAAGATTTTCCCATCGCCCACATTCCCGGTTCGCGCCGCCGTGAGAATGGCCGTGATGGTCGGTTCCACGAAGGGCTCGGAAACGGCAATGCGCAGCGCGACTTTTTCCGTGAAGTCAACCACGATGCGTTGTCCGCGAACATACTCGATAATTTCCGGTTCACCGCCGTGTCCCCGGATACCGTGGACGGACAAACCGGTGACGCCAACGCGAAACAGCGCGCTTTTGACATCGGAGAGACGTTCGGGACGAATGATGGCCGTGATGAGCTTCATGGTGCTGCCTCGGTTTCTTCTGGAATGGCTTGGGAAGATAGCCCTGGATAGACCACCTCGGCCAGATGGCGGGCGTAGGCTTCAAATTCCCCGAAGTCGCCCCCCTCGGCCACGACATAGACATCGTCTCCAATGACCTCAAACAGGTAGCTTTGCCCACAGGAAGCAATGTAGCGGTACTCGACCCGGTCATCGTCGGTCTGGGTGATGTACCGCGAGCCGAAAATCATGTTGCTTTTGCCGAGATAGGTTCGTTCCGTCCTGACCATGGGTGTTGTTCATCGGGCGTGCCGGCCGCCTCACTCTGCGAGCACCTCATTCAGGACCGCAATTGTCCCATCATCCAGCAGCGGCATTTCGTCATTACCCACCAGGGCCGCAATGGTGTGAATGATTTCCGGCGGCACCTGCTGGCGGCGGCGCTTGAGCCGGTCCCGTATCACGTCCCGCTGGCCCCGGAGGATGTCGCGGTGAATTTCCAGCCCCCGCCGCACGAGACTCAGCGCCCGTTCCTCCGCCAGCTTGAGCCGGCCGGCTTCTTCCGGCGCAAACCCACAGCGGCATTTGGGTTGGGTGAGCAGGATGTCTTCCACCGGCTCTGTACACACCATCTGATACAGGTTTGAGATTTCGTTGATGGCATCCACGAGAAAGTCCTGGCGGCTGATGCTGAGTTGGGTGAGCATTTCCAGGTTGCGCCATTCGGGACTGGAAACGAGGTGTGTACAGAGCGGCTCGATGACATTCGACTGAGTCGCGCCGGCGTGGAGCAGGATGTAAAACTCGGCATACACCGGCTGGAACGCACCAAAGGCCAAATCCACCTGCTTGCGGTTGTTCGGGTAAAACAACTGCCAGGCCGGCGCCCCCCGCAGCTTGAAGGTGGAGCGAATCCGCTCGGCAACGGGATTGTTGGTGGGGAAGCTGTCGTTGAGGTAACGCAGCTTGGCTTCGCAACTGGCCTGCGCCTGGCTGTAGCTATAGACCGCCTCCATTGTCGCCCGGTCGCGCCAGAGCGCATCGAGATCGCTGTCAAACAGCAGGCTCACCTCTTCCATTTCTTCGGTGATGGATTTGTGCATCAGCGCGTGCCGGACGTGGGAAGCCACCCGGTCAAAGCGGCGGACGACCTGGATGGCTTCCCAGATGTCCGTGGCCTCTTCCGGTGCCTGTGACAGCGTCTCGACGGCTTTGGAGAGATCACGCTGCCGCCAGGCGTGGTAGTACGCCCCCAGTTCCGCCAGCGCCCGGTCGAGGTCGTCGGGAATGCACATCTCCACACGCTGGCGCGTCGGGGCCACGAGATGCCCAATCCACAGCGCCGCGTCCAGGGACAGCGCCTCCGGCATCCCTTCGGGCGAAACCGGCGAGGTCAGCGGCAGGAGCCACTCCCACATCTGCCAGGGTTCCGGGCGGGTGGGCAGCGGGACATCGCTGACCGTCCCGCTCCGAAAGACGAAGCGGCCTTCGGTCAGGTACTTCCGGCGAAAGAGGGCGATACCTGCCTGGCGCACTTCCTCAAACATGCGCTGGGTCAGTTCATCGGCTGGCGTGACGCCCCCCAGAAGTGTCGGGTCGGACAGGCACACGAGACGCTTGAGCGCCCAGACATCCTCGGTATCGAGCGCGCCCGGCAACCAGTGCACGCCAAGGTCTTCCACCCGGAGGGCTTCGAGATCAAAGTCCGCCTGCCCGGCCCGGCGTGGAAAGTGAACCCGCATCTGATGGTCGCTACCCCGGTTCGCCTGCGCCGGTTCCCAGATTACACCGAGCACATCCTGGCGGACGATGTGCCACAGGTGCGTACAGCGTAGCCCCCACAGTTTGTCGCCCCCCTCGGCAAAGCCGAGGGGAAAATCCTCAAAGAGCTGACTGGCTGCGGCCAGCAGCGCCAGGCTGAGGCGCGGGTCGTGGTCAGACAGACTTGCCGCCTGGGCATCCAGCAAACTGGTCAGGGCTTCGCCCGGATGGAGCGGAAAACGATACTCACGGGTCTCCGGGTCATCCCCTGTGACGATGACATTCTTGGCCAGCGCCCTGATCTGCTGGAGCAACGCCGCCGACAGCTTGTAGGTCGGCTTCTGCCCATAGAGATCGTAAAACAGGATGCCATTGGTCAGGTCGCGCACCGTGGCGGGAATGCCGGCCAGGGAGTGCATGAGAATCGCCTTGAGCAGCATGCGCGTGTGCAGCCGCTGCCCCTGGCTGATGCGCGGCAGTACGGCTTCCACCGCCTGGTCGTAGTTCTCGAAGGCGTGGGCCAGCGGCGGCGCGGCGCGCAGCAGCGGCTCCAGCACATCGAACATTTCATCCACGGTAAACAGGCTTTCCGCCGGACGATTCCGAATCCGCTCCGCCGCTTTCAGGGCAAAGGCCGGGAAGGAAAAACCGCCCAGGTAGCGGCGCAGCCGTGACCCAATATCCCACGCCATCGGATGCAGCGGATAGAGGTTGATGAGCCGCTGTTCGTCGAGGTGCAGTTCCGGCAGCTTGCGTTGCAGTTGCTCCCGCACCTGGGTCACGGCATGGCGCTGCCGGGCATTTTTGGTCAGCAGATGCGCGCCGATGAGCGCCGGAATGGCATTTTCCCCGATGTATTCAACCGTGTAACTGGCCAGCAGCGTCGCCACCTGAGCGGGTGAGAGGCGATGTCCCCTGGCACTGTCGAGCAGGATGTCGGTTGCCGAGACATACACACAGAGCGGAAACTGACGCGACACCTGACTGAGCAACTCCAGCATCTCCACCACGACGCCGGCCGTGCGTGGCGTGCGGTTCCGCAGCAGATCGTCGAGGCTGTCTATGATCACGACGATGCCTTCCTCATCCGGGATGGCACGGCAGGACATCAGGATGTCAGCCGCTGTCAGATTGCTCCCGACGGCCGCCGAGCCGCTGGAGGCCAGCGTGTAACTGATGAAGCGCCCCAGGTAGTCCAGCGGTGTGAGGGTCACATCCGAGGTGCTGACCTGCTCCCCATAGATGCTCACGATGTGCCAGCGCCGGGAACCAAGTTGGGCATGGATGTCCTGGAGCCGCCGCGCGGCCTGCCCCAGAGGGCGGCCGGCGGACCGGGCCAGGGCATGCACCAGGCGCAGCAGAAACGACTTTCCGCTGGCCGGCGGGCCGACCAGCAGTGACGCCCGGTGCCCGGCCGGAGATGGAGCCAGCAGGCGCTCACTCAAACGCTGCAACACATCCCCGAACTCGTAGGTCAGTAGCGCCCGCTGGAGCAGTTCACCTTCCCAGCCCGGAGAAGTGAAATCCACCGGCGCAAACTCCGCCACACTCAGGCAGTCACGAATCTTTTGAGCCATGGCTGTTGTTCAGAAAAACCGAAAGAAAACCATCGCTGCCAGCCTTGCCTGTCTGATCCCGGCACCAAAAGCAGACAGCTCGCGGCACACCAGTGCAGGCGCGTTCGAGGTGCCAAAATGTCAGCCGCAAGCTTCACCATCATACTCCGCTGGAGACGGGCGTGCCATGTCTCCATCTCAACCCCGGCGACGCCCCGGACGTGGCTTCTTGGCCGGCGGGCGCGCTGACGCTGCCGGCGGCGTCGCCAGGCGGAGATACGCCGCCGCCGCACGATACCGTACGGCTTCTTTCTTGTCCTGCAACAGCGGCACGAGATCGCGCAAAGCCAGGCTCTGGTCGCTGACGGCCAGCGCGTGGACGGCCGCCGCACGCACGGCCCAGTCTTCATCCGTCAGCGCCTCGCGCAGCATGGCGACCGTCTCACCGTCCCGCACGGGCGGCAAGGTAGCAATCGCCTGGGCGCGGCCCGAAATGTTGGCATCGGCCAGCAGCCCGGCAAGCGAAGACAGTCCCATCCCCAGCCCCGGCACGGGCGCAAAACCGATCCCGTAGCGAAAGGCCAGACGAAAAAAACCACCCGGTGTCTTCATCGTACGCAACAGGTTGCGCCGCTGTACCGAAAAGTAGCCCGACCTGGCCTGCCGCTCCCCCATGGCGACATCGAGCAGCGCCTGTCGTCCCTCTTCATCCCCTTGGGCATACAGGGCCTTGGCCGCCGCAAAGGCCACTTCGGGCGTCTCGCTGCCAAGCGCCTGCCGGAGCAGCGGCAGTGCGCGCGGGTCGGACAGCCCGGCGAGCGTCGCACAGGCGGCCACCTGAACGTACACATCCTTGTCGGCCAAGGCGGTTTCAAGCAACGGAAAGGGATTGTTCTCGACGCGGGTCAGGCTCAGTGCGATGACGGCTTCACATCGGTGGTCGGGATTTCTTTCCTTCAGCCCCTGCTCCAGGATCAGGCGCGCCGCTTCGAGGTTCGCCTGCCGTTCGTCGGCAACCGCGTCCTTTGTCGGAGCGGCTGCGGCCGCCGGCGACTGACCGCCCACAAGCGCTGGCGACAGCCCAAGCACGAGCAACAGCCCGCCGCCCAGGCGTCCCCAGCGCCACCGCTTCGCCGGTCTCCAGCCGCGGCTGGACACAGCTACCATACTGACACCTCCAGTCGGTTCCGGCTTCCCGGGGCGCGCTGTCACGCGCGGGCACGCTCCAGCGCCCGCCCGGCCTGGAACATCCGGGTCTCTTCAAAGGCCGGGGCCACAATTTGCAGGCCAATTGGCAACCCTTCCCGGCTTGTGCCACAGGGCAGGCTCATGCCGGGAACACCGGCCAGGTTCAGCGTAACGGTGTAAATGTCAGACAGGTACATCTGCAGGGGATCGTCCGTCTTTTCGCCCAGCCTGAACGCCGGCGTTGGCGCGGTCGGCATCATGAGCACCCCGCACTGCTCAAAGGCCCGTTCAAAATCACGGCGCAGGAGAGTCCGCACCTTCTGGGCCTTGAGGTAGTAGGCGTCATAGTAGCCCGATGAAAGCGCATACGTTCCCAGCAGGATGCGCCGCTTCACCTCGGGCCCGAAGCCCTGCTCACGGCTGAGGGCATACATGTCGTGAACCGTGGTCGCCTCCGGTGCGCGGTAGCCGTAGCGGACGCCATCAAAACGCGCCAGGTTCGCGCTCGCCTCGGCCGTGGCGATGATGTAGTAGTCGGCAATGGCATAGCCCAGATGTGGCAGGGAGACTTCAACCAGCGTTGCCCCCAGGCTTTCGTAAGTCTTCAGGGCTTCCCGCACGGCGGCTTCCACGTCCGCGTCCAACCCGGCACCGAAGGCTTCCTGTACCACGCCCACCCGCCAGCCGCGCAGGTCAGCTTCGAGTTCGGCAAGATAGTCGGGAACCGGATGCAGCGAACTCGTGGCATCGTGCACGTCGTAGCCGGCCATCACGCCGAGCATGCGCGCAGCATCGCGTACCGTGCGCGTCATCGGGCCAATCTGGTCCAGCGATGAACCAAAGGCGACGAGGCCATAGCGTGAGACGCGCCCGTAGGTCGGCTTGACGCCGACGATGCCGCAGAAACTGGCCGGCTGCCGGATGGAGCCGCCCGTGTCGCTGCCCGTTGCCGCAAGACACATGCCGGCGGCGACGGCGGCTGCACTGCCGCCACTTGACCCGCCGGGAACGCGCGTCGCGTCCAGCGGATGGCGGACGGGGCCAAAGGCCGAGTTTTCATTCGACGACCCCATGGCGAATTCGTCCAGATTGGCCTTGCCGACGATGACAGCCCCGGCGGCTTCCAGGCGCGCCACGGCCGTGGCCGTATAGGTTGCCGTGTAGTTGGCGAGGATGTTCGAGGCGCATGTCGTCCGGGTGCCGGCCAGACACTGGTTGTCTTTGACGACAATGGGCACCCCTTCCAGCGGGCGCAGCGGTTCGCCGGCGGCCAACCGGGCATCCACTTCTGCGGCCTGTTGCAGCGCCCGGTCAGAGAGCACCGAAAGCAGGGCATTGAGGTCGGGATTGCGTTGCGCGATAGTTTCCAGCGCCGCCTGGCAGGCTTCGGTAGCCGAACAGGTCCGCGCCTGAAACGCGGCATGCAGGCGGTCAATATCGAAATCGAGGAGATTCACCACGTTCACGCTTGATCGAAGGACTTGGAAATCGTCGCCGTGGCTGGCCGGCGGATGCCGTGACGGTAATCGGTAATCCCCCTGCGGTCAATTCGACGCCTGTCCCCACCGGCCAACCTCTCACCCATTTTTGCTGCGGAGTTTCCCCCCAATGCACATTCGCGGTCATGGACTGACCCTGGCCGATGTCGTTCATGTCGCCTGCGACGGCTCGGCAGTGGTCGAAATTGCCCCTGACGTTCCGGCCCGGCTGGCCCGCAGTCGCGCACTCATCAACGCCATTCTCGCCGAAGGGCGCATCGTCTATGGCGTCAACACGGGCTTTGGCAAGCTGTCATCCGTCACCATCTCCCCGGCGGCGCTGACGGAGCTGCAACTCAACCTCGTGCGCTCGCATGCATGTGGTGTCGGAGCGCCGCTCTCTGAAGCCGAAACCCGCGCCATGATGCTGCTGCGGGCGAACGTGCTGGCGCAGGGCACCTCCGGCGTCCGGCCGGTGGTTCTGGAACAGCTTGTGGCGCTGCTTAATGCCCGTGTGCATCCGGTCATCCCGGAAAAAGGCTCGGTCGGGGCCAGCGGCGATCTGTCGCCGCTGGCACACCTGGCGCTGGTGCTCATCGGTGAAGGCGAAGCCAGTTTTCAGGGCGAACGCCTGCCCGGATGCATCGCTCTGGCCCGCGCCGGGCTGCGCCCGCTTGCCCTTGAGGCCAAGGAAGGTCTGGCGCTTCTGAACGGCACGCAGGCGATGAGCGCCGTGGGCGGGCTGGCGCTGGCCCGGTTGCTTGACTTGGCCGAGTTGGCCGACATTGCCGGTGCGCTTTCGCTCGATGCGCTCCACGGTACGGCTGCGGCCTTTGACGCCCGCATTCACGCAGCACGTCCCCATCCCGGACAGACCGCCGTTGCCCGGCATCTGCGCGCCCTGCTGGACGGAAGCGCGATTATGGCGTCGCACCGCGACTGCCCACGGGTACAGGATGCCTACAGCCTGCGCTGCATGCCCCAGGTACACGGCGCGGCGCGGGATGTTTTTCACTTCGCGCAGCACACCCTTGAGACCGAGTTCAACAGCGCCACCGACAATCCGCTGGTTTTCACGGACACGGGTGAGGTGCTCTCCGGCGGAAACTTCCACGGTGCGCCGGTGGCGCTGGCGCTGGATGCCTGCGCCATGGCCGCGGCCACCCTGGGTGGCATTGCCGAACGCCGCATTGAGCGTCTGCTCAACCCGGACCTGTCGGAATTGCCGGCGTTTCTTTCGCGGCAGCCGGGCCTCCAGTCGGGGCTGATGATGGCGCAGGTGACGGCCGCTGCGCTGTGCAACGAAAACATGGGACTGGCCCACCCGGCTTCAGTCGGATCGCTGCCGACGGGAGCTGCCAAGGAAGACTTCGTTTCGATGGGCATGACGGCGGCGCTCAAGCTGCGGACGGTTGCCGAAAACCTTGCGGCCATCCTGGCCATTGAACTGCTGGTGGCCACCCAGGCCCTGCCCTTTCTGCGGCCGCTGCGCACCAGCCCACAACTCCAACAGGTTGAGGACTTCATTCACACGCTCGCGCCGCCGCTGGAAGGCGATACGCCCCTGACGCCCTGCATTCAGGCCATCCAGACGCGCCTGCCGGACATCCTGGACGTAGCCCGGAATGCTGTCGCCGGCAACAGCGCGTAACCCTTCCGCCCCACCGGGCGCAAACCAGTGAGAGACCCCACGCCCGCCGGCCGAAGGCTACTTTGGCGGCTTTTCCGGCAGCTTCTCGCCGGCCCGGATGGCGACCGGCAGGTGGTTTTCCGGCGGCGGCAGGGGACAACTGTAAGCGCCGCCGTATGCGCAGTACGGATGGAACGCCTGATTGAAATCGAGCACGTATTCGTTGGTCGGGCGGCGTCTGAGCTGAAGATAACGCCCGGCCGCATAGGTTTCCCGGCCGGCGGTCGTATCCCGAAACGGAATGAACAAATCGGCCGCAGCTTCCGGCACGCCCAGGTCCGGCGTCAGAACCAGCAGCGAACAGTCCACGCCCTCCACCTTGAACCGGAAGACTCCGGCGCAGCGGTAGCGCCGGATTTCACCGGGGCGGTTCGTCGCCATCTCGATGGTGGTTTCTTTGGAACATGGTTCGAGGGTGACAACGAAGCGATAGTTGGGATCAAAGGGAAAATAGGTCAGCCCCCTGAAGGTCGTCCGCCGTTCGGCCGGGATGGGTGAATCAGCCTCCAGCCGGAAGGCCCGGTCCTTCAACTCGCGCTGCGCCAGCAGCGCCTGCGCGACACGTTCGACCGGAGCGCGGGGATCATCAAGCGGACTGAGTGACGGTTCGGGCGCGGCATCAGCCACCGGGACGGCGGCTGGCGGTGTCGGCGGTGTGGTGACAGGACGTGGCGCGTCCGCTGCACAGCCGGAGAGCATGACCGCCGCGCCCACCAGACACGTCAGACTCAGGCGCATGACAACATCCCCCGGTTCTAACCCCTTCCGTCCGGCCCGGCTACCGGAACATTCGGCCGGAGACACACGGTTTATATCGTGCCGTACGGGCGTTTCCACCCCACGGAAGGCACAACCGTAACCACATCGCCGTTTTCAAGGCGCGTGTTGATGTCGTCCAGGGTGTTGATGTCACGGCTGTTGACGTAAATGCTCACGCTTGGCTGACGCAGCCCACGCCCGTTGTAAATCTCTTTGCTGAGCTTGGTGTATTTCTCCGTCAGCTTGCGTAGCGCCTCGCCGACCGTCGTCGCCTCGACAGTAACGGCGCGCTGGTTGTCGGTCAGGGGAAGATACACCGAAGACAGTTCAATGGTGACAGCCATAGGTTCACACGACTCCGCAGGCAATGCTTCTGAAAAAGGTGAGGACGCAGCGCCAGCCGGAGGATTACCCGGCGTATTCCATACTTACGCCAAGACTTGCCGTGACTCAAGTAGGTTAGCGGACAGTCGCCGCACAAAGCCGTGGCGCACCCCGAAACCGGACCGAACCGGCAGAGACCTGCCCGATGACATCCACGGAAGGCCGGGGAAGCCGGGCGTCAAAAAGTTCTGTTCGTAAAAAGACACTTTCGCTTTGACTTCTGCCGAGTTGAAAGTAGGTTGGTAGCAGATGAACTGAATCCCCCCAACCAAACGCCTGAAACCTATGTCATCCCCATCCGTACTCCCTTTGTCATTACCGGCGACCATCCGATTGGGACTGCTCAATGTGGCGATTGGCATGAATGCGCTGCTCGTCTTCGGCATCCTGAACCGGGTGATGATCAGTGAGTGGCAAATCAACGCAGCGCTCGTGGGGATATTCGTCTGTGCGCACTATGTCGTCTGCCCGATGCGCACGCTGGCTGGCTATGCCTCGGACACGCGGCCGCTCTGGGGCTACCGCCGTACGCCCTACATTGTGGGCGGCATGCTGGTGGCCTTCGGCTCACTGTTGCTCATCCTGCATGCGGCGCAGTGGATGCGTATCCAGCCGGTCTGGGGCAGTCTGGCCTGTGGGATGGCGTTTGCGCTCTGGGGGCTGGGACTCAACGCCGCGTCGGTGCCCTACCTGGCGCTGATGAGCGATTTGTCGGGCCCGCACCGCGCCCGGACGATTTCCGTGGCCTGGTTCATGATGGTGGCCTTTGGCATCGTGGCGACGGGCATCATCATTGCGAAATACTTTGATTTGAACCTGTCGAAGCTGTCCACCGACGTGACGGCCCTCGACACGGCCGCACTCGACCAGGTGCTTCGGCAGTTGTTTTACGCCGTAGTGGGAATTTCCGCCCTGCTGATGCTGGTCGCCATCATCGGCATGGAGCCGCGCCACCGGAATCTGGCGGCTGAGGATGAAAAGCCCCCGACGCTGCGCGAAACCATTGCCGTTATGACGGCCGACCGGGATTCAAAGATTTTCTTCGCCGTCGTCGCGCTGGGTATCTTCGGCGTCAACGCCCAGGATGTGCTCCTCGAACCTTACGGCGCGCAGGTGTTGCAGATGTCGCTGGCAGATACAACCCGCCTCCAGCCGACCTGGGGCGGAGCCACACTCATCTCGATGCTGTTTGCCGGTTTCATCCTGGCCCGACGCCTCTCACGCAAACAGATTGCATTGCTGGGAGCATTTTTGAGTACGTTGGGATTGGGACTTGTTATTGCAGCCGCAGGCCTGGGAAGCGGAGTTCTGCAGGTTGGGGTGTTCACTTTGGGAATGGGCAGCGGGATTTTCGCCGTCGGGGCCCTTTCGATGATGATGGACATGACGCGCCCTGGTCAGGCGGCCACCTACCTGGGCGTCTGGGGCATTGCCCAGGCACTGGCGCAGGGCACGGCCGGATTGACCGCCGGTGTCGGACGCGCTGGACTGGAAGCGGTGACGGGACAAATTGGGCTGGCCTACCAGGGTGTGTTTGCCCTTGAAGCCCTGGCCCTGATGGCCACCGTGTGGTTGTTGCTGTCCATGGGGCGGACGACGCCCCAAAAGCAGGAGGAACGGCGGGATGACCGTCGCGGCATCGAGCATCTGGCCGATGCCGTCAGCGCGAACTCATGATTGAGATGAGCGCGCTTTGAAGAGACTGCCGTATCGTGTGGCGACACAAAGGCGCCCGATACGGTCCCGGGTTTGCAGGGAGGAGCGTGTCCTTGTTGAGTGGGGACGCAGCAAGCAGACGTTTCCTTCCCTGCAAATTGATTCTGTCAGGAATAAAGCCGTACTTCCGTTGGTGGGGAAGTACGGCCGGGTTTGCAGGGAGGAGCGTGTCCTTGTTGAGTGGGGACGCAGCAAGCAGACGCTTCCTTCCCTGCAAATTGATTGCCGGAAGGATGGAGCTTGAGTGTCCGAGTCGAGTGGGAACGAGCAAAGGTACGCTGCGCCTTTTGAAACTTTTTCTCTGTAGCGTTACACACGTTACCCCGGACAGCTCGCCCGGTTTTGCCGGGAGCGCGGCATAAAACCGTGATGCAGAAGTGGCCAGGCACAGAACCGCCCGGCTTCCCACCGTTGAAATCCATTACCGGGAGCGTGTTTTATGCGGGTGATTGTATGTGGAGGGGGGCCGGGCGGGTCCACAGCGGCGGCCACGTTGGCGCGGGCCGGCGTTGAGACGGTACTCATCGAAAAAAGTTTTTCCCGGATCAAACCCTGCGGTGGTGCCATTCCACCGGTTCTGGTGCGGGATTTCGACATTCCTGAGCACCTCATCCAGCGGCGGGTCTCCTCCGTGGCGGTTTATGCCCCGTCGGGGCGGGCCGTCACCATGGACATCCACCAGGGCTACGTCGGCATGGTCTGCCGCGAGGCGTTCGATGCGTTTCTGCGCCAGCGGGCCGGTCAACTCGGTGCCCTCGTCGTCGAGGGACGGGTTGAAGGCGTGGATGCCACCGAACGCGGCGCGACCGTCACCTTCACCACGCCCCAGGGAAACCGCCAGACGCTGGTGGCCGATGCCATCATCGGCGCGGACGGGGCCAATTCCTTCGTGGCGCGCACCTTCGATCTGCACCAGGGCGGTCTCGTCGCGGCGGCCGTCCAGGAGCGGTTTGCCCTCAATACCGAAACGGCGCGCCGCCTCAACGACCGTTGTGCCATCTACTATGACGGCCGCTACTCGCCCGACTTTTACGGCTGGGTCTTTCCCAAAGCCGACCACGTCGCCGTCGGCACCGGCACGGCCATTCGCAGCGCCAATCTCAAGGGACACCTTGAAGCCTTCAAGCAGCACCTGGGCATCAGTGAACGCCCCACGCTGCGCGAAGGCGCGCCCATCCCGCTCCGCCCCTATGACCGCTGGGTGACGAACCGCGTCGCGCTGGTTGGCGACGCCGCCGGACTCGTGGCCTCGAGTTCAGGCGAGGGGATTTTCTATGCCATGAAAAGCGGCGAGATGGCCGCTGAGGCCATGCTGGAATGTCGTCACGATCTGCGCAGCGAAAAACTCTATCGCGCCTACCAGAAGGCTTTTCTGAAGAAGTACGGGGCCACGTTCCGCTTCCTCGAACTGATGCAGAACCTGTACTACAAAAACGATGCCCGGCGGGAAGCATTCGTCGCCATCTGCCGCGACCGTGGCGTGCAGGATTTGACGTTTCAATCCTACATGTACAAAACGCTGGTGCGCATGCCGATGCTCGACGGCATCCGCATCATGAGCAAGAACTTCTATCACCTGACCCGCGCCCTGCTGGGGCTGTACCGCCCCACCCGGCTCGACGCCACTCCCGCCTGATTCGTGCGTTTACCGGCCAGGCATCGCCCGTGGCAACGGCGTAGCCCGTGGCAGCTCACCGGCCGGGGCGGATTCCACCTTGCGCGTCAGCCCGGCCAGGATGGGTTCTGGAAACACACCAAGATAGAACACGGCGGCCAGCGTCACCGACAGCACCGTGGTCAGCGTCCACGGCAGGTCGGGCAGTTCGTCCTCGTTTTGCCGCCCTTCCTGGAAAAACATCGTCACAATCGGGCGCAGGTAGTAGTAAAGCGACACGGCACTGTTGAGCACGGCAACGACGACCAGTTCGGCGTAGCCCCCCTGCCAGACTTCCCGGAAGAGAACAAATTTGCCCATAAAGCCGGCCGTCAGCGGAAGCCCCCCCAGTGCAAGCAGGAAGACCGCAAGCGCCACAGCCGCTCCCGGTGCCTGAAAGCCCAGCCCGGCGTAGTCCAGAATGAGCGTCTGGCGGTCGTCCTCACGCGCCACGTAGGCCACGACGGCAAACGCCCCCAAGGTCATCACGGCATAGCCGGCGAGGTAAAACAGAGTGGCTTTCCAGTCGCCGACGATAACCCCCAACAGGGCATAGCCGGCGTGGGCAATCGAGGAATAAGCCAGCATGCGCTTGATGTCGTCCTGCACGATGGCCACGACGTTGCCGATGACCATCGAGAGCACGGCCACCGTGGCGAGGATGAGCGTCCACGTCTGGTGCAGCGCCCCGGCTTCAGCCGGAAACATCTCGGCAAAGACCCGCAGCAGGGCGACGAAGGCTGCCGCCTTGGGGCCGGCCGCCATAAAGGCCGTCACGGGCGTCGGCGCGCCCTGGTACACATCCGGCGCCCAGAGGTGAAACGGCGCGGCGGCCGCCTTGAAACACAGTCCGACCAGCATCAGCGCCGCCCCGGTCAGGAGCAGTGATTCCGACGTCAGGTTGCCGTTTTGCACGACGATCTGAATGGTCTTGAGATTGGTCGTGCGCGTCGCGCCATAGACCAGCGCCATGCCATAGACGAGAAAGCCCGTCGAAAACGAACCCAGAATGAAATACTTGACGGCCGCTTCATTCGACCGCAGATCGCTGCGCCGGAAACCGGCCATGGCGTAGGAGGCAATCGAAAGAATCTCGATACCCAGAAACAGCATGGCGAGGTCGCCAGCGCCGGCGATGAGCAGCATGCCTACCGTGGCAAAGGTCAGCAGGGCAAAGTATTCGCCGCCACTTTTGGACTGATGTCCAAAAGTTGGCATCGCCAGCAGGGCCGAGAGCGCCGCCACAAGGAGCAACACAAAGGCAAAGGCGGTACGCAGGGGGTCCGTCACCAGCATGCCGTTGAAGCTTGAACCCGGCGACAGACCAACCCAGCGCCAGACGCCATAGGCGGCCAGACCCAGCCCGCCCAACACGATCAGACCAGCCCACCGCCGGCTTTCTCTGGCAAAAGCGTCATACATCATGACTACCAAACTGGTAGCGGTCAGGCAGATTTCCGGGAGAACTGCGGTATAGTTGATATCTGGATTGACGGGCATCGTGGATGGAGCAGAAACGAAATGGACTTGCGCACACCACACCATAATCACCGGTGCAAGCGACGGCAAGCGACATCCCGCCAACTTTTGTATGTTTCATCACAGGCCCAGTCCATCTGTCCGCCTTTTTCTCTGAAGCGACGGCAGTTATCCAGGTCAGGACTTTGCATTGCCGCCTTCCACGCCGGGAGACACCTGTGAGAACCTGCGCGCCCACCGGATACATTCTGGTTGCCATCCTGTTGTTCTGGCTGGGAACGTCCATCGGCCACGGCCGGGGCCACGGCCAGGGCCACGGCCAGGG
>Ga0272446_1005302_pt1 | contig 14363 bp, 10 predicted proteins | sample YNPCB0061_FD_194587 | JGI IMG/M metagenome (GOLD analysis project Ga0272446, IMG submission 194587) | Hot spring microbial mat communities from Yellowstone National Park, WY, United States - YNP-CB-006-1 | ecosystem: Environmental > Aquatic > Thermal springs > Hot (42-90C) > Sediment | place...
TCCTCGATGGCATCCTGGTACTTACCCCGGCTGGCCAGCAAGCGGGCCACCCACAGCCGATCGCGGATATTGTGCGATTGGGCCGGGACGAGGATACGGCAGATTCGCACTAGGGCCGACTCGCTCAAATCAGCGGCGAGCATCTCGACGGCGGCTTTGAGATTGTCCGGGGGGATGATCGCCTGCTTGGCGGCCAGGGAAAGCAATTGCTCGGCTTGCGAGGCACGCCGCAGGTTGCGGTAGAGCATCAGCACTCGCTCGAAGCTGGCAATGTCCCCGGCGTTGGCGTTGAGCGCCAGGCGGTATTGGGCAATGGCCCCGAGCGCGTCGCCTTGCAGTTCGTGGACGCGCCCGTGCAGGAACAGCGCCAGGGCGTTGTTGGGGTATTGCTTGACCAGATCGCGCACGACGGCAGAGGCCCGTGGCAGGTTGGCGGAGTCTTTGCTGGCTAGGTAGATCCAGCGGCGCGCGTCCATCATGGCGTATTGCTGGGACTCTGTCCCATGCAGCTTCTCGACTTGTTTAAGCGTGTTGTTGGCCAGGTCGAGGTCGTTTCGTCGCAGCGCCAGATCGAATTGGCCACGGAGGCTGTCGGCATGCGTGGGGGTATTATTCAGCACTGCCGCGAAGCAGCGTTGGGCAATCGACAAATCGCCGTCGCGCATGAACAGTTCGCCCAGCGACGAGAGCAATCGGTTGCGCTCGTCGAGGCTGAACTTCTCGGCTCCGCTCAGGGCGCTGGCGACGATCAACTCGCGGGTGTTGTCGGGGTTTTGCAGTTGCAGGCTGACGCGGCGGACGCGGAATTCGGGGCGGTCGCCGCACTTCTCGACGGCTTGATCGAGGATGCGCAGCCCCGCCTCTGGCCCCTCGATTTGCTCAACGACCGTGACCAAGGCTAGCCAGAGCTTGGGGACGTGGGGGGCGTCGTGGGTGGCTTTTTCGAGGATGGCGCGGGCGTCGGCGTGGCGGTGACGCGAGACCAGCAGTTGACTCTCCAGCAGCTTGGATTCTTCCAGCCAGCGTGGATCGGTGCTGGCGTGCGCGATGAGGTCTTGCAGTTCGCGCAAGTTGCCCTCGCCGGTCAACAGATCGCGGCGGCGGGTGATAATCAGGCGTGCCAGGTTCACCCGCACATCGCTGGGCGCGTAGGGCATTTGCAGCAGCGCTCGGTATTCGCGGATCGCATCATCGACCATGCCCAGTTGCACATAGACCGAAGCCAACTTGGCGCGGACGACTACCGAGTTGGGGTCGGTACTGTAGGCGCGTCGCAGGCAGTTCATCGCTTGCTCGCGGTCGCCGAGGCGGTTGTGGACATCGGCCAGCAGCGTGTCGATTTGCACGGTGAAGTTCGGTTGGTCGATGACCTCGGTACGCAGTCGGTTCAGACCGGCCAGCGCCTCGGGCCATTTCTCCTGGCACATGACCACCCGCAGGTTCAGGTAGTCTATCGCGCTGCGTGGGGCGCGGGCTTTTTGCATCCGGCTGATGACCTGCTTGAGTTGATGCACGTCGCCTTCCTCGGCGAGTAAATCGCCGTAGGTGGCGAGCAATTCGACTTGCTCGGGCATCCGCTCCAGCCCTTTCTTCAGCCAGTTGATGCCAGCTTGTCGATCGCCTAGCCACAGCTCGATCCACGACAGCGCTCGGTAACCGCGTACGTCCTCGACGTATAGATCACAGACCGTCTGCAAGAGCTGCCGGGCCACGTCGATTCGCCCTTGGGTTTGGGAATACTCGGCGGCGAGCAGCATCGCTTCGTCGTTGAGCGGATCTAGCTCCAAGGTCTTGTCCAGATCCGCCCGAATGTCGGCGTTGATTTTCAACTCGCGCAGATAGCGGGCACGCACGAGATACGCTTCGGCGACAAGCGGATTGCTGGACACCAAGGCATCGACCAGGGAGCGGCCTTCCTCGGGGCGGTTGAGGTGTCGGCGCAGGACGTAGGCCAGCAGGTCGTAGGCCCGTACCAAGTTGGGGTCCAGTTCAATCGCCTTGGTCAAGGAACGCTGGGCGTCCTCGTATTTGCCCAAGGCCGTGTAGCAATAGCCCGATTGATCGTGGACGTAGGGATCGTTCGGGATGTGCTGGCGTAACACGTCCAGATGTGCCAGCGCGTCGGCGTATCGCCCGACTAGCAGCGAGACTTCGACCGCGTCTTTGCGTGCTTCGATTTGCTCCGGCGACAGGCGCAACGCTGTCTCGTAGAGCGACTGCACCCGCAGCAGTTGGCGGTAGGTCTTGGCTTGGCGTTTCAGCAAATTGGCCAAGCGAAGGACGTTTTGTGCATCGCGGGGGACGAACTCTAAGTAGCGCGTCAGATATTTGACTTCATCCTCGGGGTTGTCTTTCTCGCGGGCCGCATCTGCTTGCCAGAGCAACGCGCGGGCAATGCGTTCCTCTTGGAGACGGTGGACACCGAATAACGTACCAACCGCCACCAGCCCAACGACTATCGACATCAATACGAACCGCTTGTTTATCCGCATCGGCTCCACACTCCGCAAGCTCAACGTGCATCCATGCTCCTGGGCACGAGCGGCCCCCGTCAATCTGGGAGGCTCGGCCATCGCGGGGACCATTAGACCAGAATTTGCCCGGCGCGTCGATGCCGCTTGCTGGGGGGAGGGGGTGGGTTGGGTGGAACTGGTCTTGAAAGCATCGGGTGATTCGTGTCTAGTCGCTCTGGTTCAGGCCGGGTTTAACTTGGCCAGACCTCTCGGAGCCACCGCACCCTTTCCCCGATTACCCTGAGCCTTCGGCCTTCCGCAGCCAACCGACGCGGAAAGCATTCCATTGCCAGCGACCAATCACCACTCCGCCACGGAGGGGAGGAATAGTGATGATTTCCCCGGTCATTTACCTGTCAGCCGTGTTGCTCCTGGCGGCTGCCCCCGGCACGGCACCACCCGAAATCAGCGCCGAGGACTGGCCCACGCTGCGTTCGGCACTGCACGAGGTAGCCGTCGAGTGGGAGATCCTCGACCCGCGCGAGCTTCGCTATGTGCTGTCGCGCCGGGAAGACTTCAACAGCGACATCGAACTCCTGCGGCGACGCTACAGCGAACTCCGGGATGCGCCCAAGTTGGCCGAGTGCGAACGCCTGCTCGAACGCACCGTGGTCAACGAGATGCTGGCGTTCAACCGCAGCTACCGCCGCCATCTGGAGCAACTGCTCCAGACCCGCTTCGACCGCGCACGGATCATCCAGCAAGCGATCAAGGAGACCGACCAACTCTACGCGATCTGGGATTGTGTGCGGGACGCGCGGTGCGAGTATTACTATGTGACCGTGCGACGCACCGCCCTGAAACGGCTCCAAGAGCTTTTGGGGGCAGCTGGGTGGCAAGACGGCTCGTTGCCACCGCATGTGCCGCTGTGGCGATTCGAGGACTTCGACTGACACCGACTGCGACCGGCACCGACTGCGACTGGCACCGACTGCGACCGACACCGACTGCGACCGACACCGACTGCGACCGGCACCGACTGCGACCGACACCGACTGCGACTGAATCGGTCAGCAGCAGCCGATTGAGCTAGCTGAGCCGGGCGGTACTTGCGTGCCCCCGGCTCGCTGGATTTGTCACCCGCCAGCGCTTATCCTATCCTCCATGCGATTGTCTCCGGGAGCCTCGCACCACGATGACTGCGTTGTTCTACACCCTCGGTCCTTGCGCCAGTTGCCTCCCCGCCAGCCCCGACTGGGAGACGGCCCCATACTCCCCCGATGGGCCGCGCCACCTGCGGCCGACCGCGTTGGTGGTAGATGCGGCGTATGAGTCCCAGGCGGCCGACAGCACCTTGCCCCGGATTGTCATAGCCCAAACCAGCGACCCAGCCGATCCGCACGCCCTCGCCGCCCGTGTGCGCGATTGGCTTATCCGGCATGATGTCGAGCAAGCGCTGAGCCGATTGCGGCGGATTGGCAAGGCGGATTTCGTCGGCCGGATGGTCCACCTCGCCAGCGCCGGGATCGACGAGCATCTGGCGGCCATGCTCGCGGCTGACCCGGTGGCCGCCCGACTCAGCATTTGCCAGCATGCCCACGCGATTAAGTCGAGTGCGGGCAACCTGGGGGCACGCATCGTCCAGCGTTTGGCCAGCGAGATCGAGCAGTCCCGCGATTGGCCAAGCGCTAGCGTAGAGGCCAAGCTCGCCCAGTTGCAGCAAGCCTGGGCAATGGTCAAACCGCTGCTCGCCGCAGCGAACATGGAGTCTGCCACATGAAGCGCATCGCCGTTGTTGAAGACAACGAAGACAATCGGTTGCTCGTGGAAGCGATCCTCAGCGATAGCTACGAGCTAGATCAGTATGCCAGCGGCCCCGAAGCGTTGGCGGGCATCCGGGCTACACCGCCGGATTTGGTGCTGCTGGATATTTCGCTGCCGGGCATGGATGGCCGCGAGGTCTTGCGGCAATTGCGGGCTGACCCTGCGACGGCTCACTTGCCAGTGATCGCGCTGACCGCGCACGCCATGACTGGCGACCGCGAGGCGTTGCTCGGGGTGGGCTTTGACGACTACATCTCCAAACCGATCTTAGACGAAGCATTGCTCCTAGACGCGATTGCCAAGCTAATAGGTTGAGGTTGGGCCAACGCCATGCGAACCAATCAACTGGTGCAGTGGGTGTTGATTTTGGGGATACTGGGCCTGCTGACTTGCACCGCCTTGCAACTGGTTCAACTGCATCAACTCAACGCTCAGGCCGTCAGCTTGCAGATGCAACGCCAGACACGCGACCAACTCAACCAACTGCTCATCCATCTCGTCGATGCGGAAACCGGCCAACGCGGTTACTTGCTCACTGGCCGGGCCGAGTATCTTTTGCCGTATGAGCAAGCCAAACGCTCCATCGCCGACCAACTGGAGAAACTCGGTCAAGCCCTGCAAGCCCTGCCCACGCAAACATCACGCTACGAAGAGCTGGTCGATCTCATCCGGGTCCGCTTAGCCACCATCGACCAAACCAACCTGCTCCGACAAACCAAAGGGTTCGCCGACGCGCAAGCGGTCGTGCTGGAGGGCAGTGGCAAGCAGGCGATGGACAAAATCCGCGAGCGAATTGCCAGCATGGACCGTACCTTCGACGAAACCGTGCAGTTGCTCGAAGCCGAACGGGTCAAGCAGTCCCGCGATTTGCAGTGGTTAGTATTCTTGACTGACACCTTGGCCATCGGCTTGCTGTTATTGTTGATCGGGTTGGTCCGGCGAAAGCTGACTCCGCCCCTGCGAGATCTTTCCTCGTCCACGATCCGCCGGTTCACCCGCACCTACACCGTCGCGTTGGCCTCGATTGCCTGCTTGGCCATCGTCGTTCAACTGCTGCTGCATGTGCGGCTGATCGACGTGAGCGACGATGCCCACCAAATGGATCTCGCCGGTCGGCAACGCATGCTCAGTCAACAGTTGGTCAAGGCTACGCTGGTGGCGCAGTTGGTCAAGTCAGCCGAGGTACGACAAGCCAGCATCGCCGAGATCGAGCGTGTCCTGACCCTGTGGCGGCAGACCCATCTGGGGTTGCAGCACGGCAGCGCGGAACTCGGACTGCCCGGACGCAACAGCCCCGAGGTCGTGGCCTTGTTCGGTCAACTGGAGCCTCACTTCCAGGCCATGCTCCAGGCTGGCCTCCGCTTAACCCAAGTCCCCCTGAGCGAGCCGTTGCCTGCTGACGTGGTCGAGACGCTCTTGCAAAACGAGTCGGCATTTCGTACCACGATGGACGCCATCGTCCGCACCTATGCCCGCGAGTCACAGCAACGAGTCGGGCAAATGCAATTGATCGGCTGGTGCGGGTTGCTGGGGCTATTGATCTTGCTGTTGCTGCTGGGTGGGTTGGTCTTTCGCCCGGCGGTCGCCAGTCTGGAGGCGACCACCCATCAACTGCAACAAGTCTCCACGCGCTTGCAGTCGGTCTTGGATTGCGCGACGGAATTAGCCATTATCGCCATCGACGAGGGCGGGCGAATCACGCTATTCAACTCCGGGGCCGAGCGGTTGCTCGGCTACCGCCAGGACGAGGTGGTCGGGACCAAGGCGCTGACGCGATTCTTTCTGGAAGAGGAACTGCGTCAACACACCATCCCGGCAGGGTTCGACGCAGTCAACCGGCCAGCGGGTGTCGGTTACGACTGGTCGGTCGTGCCGCTGATCGAGTTGCAAGTGGAACGCGAATGGACCTTGCAACGCAAGGATGGCTCGCAGTTTCCCGCCGGTGTCGTCGTCACGCTGATGCCCGGGCCGGGCCAGACCCTCGCCGGCTATTTGCTTGTCGCCCGTGACATCAGCGAGCGGCGGCGGGTCGAGGCGGTACTGCGGCAAGCTCGCGCCAGTGCCGAAGCCGCCAGCCGAGCCAAGAGCGAGTTCCTCGCCAACATGAGCCACGAACTGCGTACGCCCCTCAATTCGGTGATCGGCTTCTCCAACATCCTGCTCAAGAACAAGGCCAACAACCTGCGCGAGAGCGACCTGAACTATCTGCGGCGGATTCAAGACAACGGCAAGCACTTGCTGGGACTAATCAACACGATCCTGGACCTGGCCAAAGTCGAGTCCGGCCGCATGGAGGTAGAGCGGTCGTCCGTGGCCCTGGATCAACTGATTCGCGAGACTATCGAGCAATTGCAAGGCCAAATCGGCGAGAAGCCCGTGCAATTGCTCGCCGAGGTCCCCGCCGACTTGCCACCCCTGCTCACCGATGCGGTCAAGCTCAAGCAAATCATCATCAACCTCTGCTCCAACGCGCTGAAGTTCACGGAACGTGGCGAAGTGCGGGTGGTAGTGGGCGTGGATGCGAGCGGCATCCCGGAATACTTGGATGTGCGCGATACGGGCATCGGCATTCCGCCGGACAAACGCGAGGTGATCTTCGAGGCGTTCCGGCAGGTCGATTCCGGGCAAGACCGCAAGTACGGTGGGACCGGGCTTGGCCTGACCATCTCGCGCTCGCTGTGCGAATTGCTGGGCTACCAACTGCGGCTGCACGCCAGCGAGTTGGGCGTCGGCTCGACCTTCCGCGTTTGGTTCAAGCCGGGGGCCAAGTCCCTCAAATCCCTGTCGATGCCGCAGTTGCCAACAGCCCCGCCACCCCCGGCGCTTGGGTCGGCTGGCAGTGCCACGCCGCCGCCCCCGACGTTTGGTTCGGCTGGCAGTGCCACGCCGCCGCCCCCGACGCTTGCCAGTCAAGGCCAACCAGTCAGCCATGATGGACCACCGGCCAACGGCGAGCGACCGCTCGGAGCGCGGCCGCTGGTATTGATTATTGACGACGAAGCCGACGCCCGGGTTTTGTTGGCCCAGACCATCGAAGAACTTGGCATGGACACGCTGTGCGCGGAGAGTGGCCGACGCGGTCTGAGCTTGGCCCGCCAGTACCGGCCCGACTTGATCCTGCTGGATCTGATGATGCCGGAGATGAGCGGTTGGGAGGTGCTGGCTGAACTGAAGGCCCACGAGCAGACCGCTCCGATTCCGGTGATCGTGGTCAGCATCGTCGCTCGGGATTACTCCAAGGAACTGACACAGGCGGCGGCGCTGATCGACAAACCGGCTGGCCGCGACGACCTCCTCCAGGCCATCCACCGCGAGTTGAACCGGGAGCTAACGCAGGCGGCGGCGCTGATCGACAAACCGGCTGGCCGCGACGACCTCCTCCAGGCCATCAACCGGGAATTCAACTGGTTCGCCGATCGGGTCTTGCTCGTCTCGACCGACCCCCGACTTCAGCAGATCTTCGCCACGCCGCAGGCCATGTCTATCGAGCTGATCGTTCGGCCCGACTTGACCGACTTGGAACCGATGCTGCACCAGCACCAACCGCGATTAGTGCTAGTCGATGTGCGTGGCCCGGCCAACGAGAATCTGCGGGTCTTGGAATTGCTCCACGATCACATCCAGAAGGAACAACTGAGCGTGGTACTGATGGCCGAGAACGAGTTGGCCCTGCCACCGGGCAAGGCCGTGGTGTTGATTATCGCTCACTCCCAGCCGACCGAGCAAGCGATGTGCGACATTATCCCGCGACTGCTGGCCTTGGCCGCGGGCCAACGTCCACGCGAGGCACGTTAGCGTGTGGATGGCTTGGTGGTCTGGTAGGCCCGCCAGGCCGTCTCCAGTAACAGCGGGCGGCTCAGCAGCGCCGTTCGCTCACCGTGTTGCATGGCCAGGATGTTGAATAGCCGCTCCAGTTGGCTGGGGGTTACTCCCGCTTGGCGGATGGACTCGCTGAGTTGGTCGAGCCGGTCGGCAAAGTCGGCCGGGAGGCTGTGGATAAAATCAACTACCAGGGCACTGAGTAATCGGCCTATCTCGCCAATCTCGCGCCCTTGGCGTTGCTTCCAGGCATCAGCCCGGGCCAACGCATCGCTCACCCCTTGGCGGAACTGCTCGGGGTCGAGGTCGAGTTTGGAGAAATAGTCGTCCGCACCGCTGCGTAACAACTCGGCGGCAATCTCGGGCGTGGCTTTGCCGGAAAGGACGATGATCGGCGTGCGCGGTTGCATCTGGCGCAACCGCCGCAAGCAACTGAGGCCGTCGCCCTCGGTCAGATTGTAGTCTAGAATCACCAACTCGACCTCGGGGCCGAACTGGGCAATCGCCTGCTCTTCGCCTGGCACCGCGACTACCTCGAAGCCGAATTGCTCGACGCCGCTCAAAATCGTTTGCACGAGCAATTGCTCGCTCGGCTCGTCCTCGATGTGCAGCACTCGCACCGTTCGGTAAGGCATCGCGGCTCCTCATAAACTAAAACCAATCATACGCGCCAGCCGAGTCAGAAAGGCTTGTCTCGGCTCTGGGGCGGTCGGTTTGTCCTGGGTCAGCCGTTGGGCGAAGGAACGCAATGCCAGCAACAACGGCGCGTTCGCCGCTGCGTGCGGGTGCGATAGCCCCGTATTCGCTGCTGCGGGCGACAGCAGTAGCCCGGAGTTCCCGGCCCCGCCCACCGCTGGGTCATTGGGTAGTGGCTGGATCGTATCCGCCGGCACCAACTCGTGGAGCTTCTTAACAGTAAACCCCAACAGCGTCGGATCGTAGCGATTGAGCAGCACATGCACCTGCCGCTCGCCTTCGGCCTGGGAGAGAATCTCGGTAATCATCTGCATGGTACGGATGGCTGGGATACGTTGCTCACCCACCAAGACCACCTGCTCGGCGCGGCTCAAGAGCGTGAAGAATAAGTCGTCGTAGGTACACGGCACCTCCAGCACCACGACATCGGCCATCGTCCGCAACGCGCTCACCAACTCCAAGACGCCCGCCGGCGGCAAGAGACTGGTCGGCATGCTGCTGCGGTACTCGCTGGCCAGTAACTCCAGCCGTTCGCCGACCGGCACCAACGCACGCCGAATGGTCGTTGGGTCCAGCTTGTAGCTGTCGGTGCGAGCAGCATCTGCGGGCCGGAGCAAATCGACGACGGTGCAATCGGGCTTGACCGCCAACCGCGCGGCCAACTGGCCCTTGATTAGGCTCGGCTCGGCGAGGATGACATAGCGGTTATCGAGTTGGGCCAACTCAGCCGCGAGGTTGGCGGCAATCAAGGTCGCACCGCAACCGCTGGTCGCACCCGTAACCGTGACGATCTGCGAGGGACGCCGAGAGAGCGCGAACTGCTCGGCAACCGCCAGCAGCGCTTCGTGGAAGTCCGCTTCCTGCACCGGCGCGGCGACGACCTGCGTTGCCCCCGCTCGCATCGCCCCGACGAGCTGCGATTGGGGCACGACGGCGATCACTGGCCAGGCTGGCTGGAGTCGGCGGAATTGTCGAATCGCCTGCACGTCTTCGGCGGAATCGAAGCAGCCGACGATAGCCACCGGCTCGTGGCCAGCGTATCTGCACTCGGAAAACGCTAGCTGGAGCTTGGGTATCGACTTGAGTACGCACGCTTGCAGTCGCCGCAATACGCCCATCAACTCATTCTGGCGGGTCGCATCGCAATTGACCATCAAGATTGAGAATGGATACATCGAACGATCCCAGTGAGTTGCATCAATCTTGGGTAATGGTCTATCGAAATGACCGAGCAAGGCCAGAGATCGTGATACGATCCGCTCCGCACTACCCACCCTCCGAGTGCGCATCAAATCCAAGCCAGGCAGGCACTAGCTACTTTCAGACTCGACGCTGCTACTGGCAAGATCGGCCCCTTTGCAAGTGGTGTAGTATTTGGCCAGGAGGGCTGCCCCATCCCAGGCGGAGTGCCGCGCTTCAGCCGGCGGCTCGCTAGTCGGTGTGGGGGTCAATGGCGGTAAGCGGGCCAAGAACTCGGCGACGACCTGGCCAAAGTGCGCCTCGTGGCCCAGTCGCAGCGAGCGGGGGATAACCACCTGGAACTGCCCGCCCAGATCGCAAACCGCCAAGCCGGGCAAGCCACCACGCGACAACTGGCTGATGAACTCGTTCAACGCCCGCCCCAGGTCCGCTTTATCCTTGGCCCGTGCCGGCGCGACGTAGACCTCGGGCAGGTCACCGGCCAACGACCCTTGCCGCACAGCCACCCGCGCGCGGGTGCCGCGCACGATGGACTGGTGGGTGTCGCCGGCCCCGGCCGACTCGAACTCCCAGCAGACGTTCAGCCGCACCGCCAAGCCACGCAACCGATAATCGAGTGTGGTGTTGCCCCAGAATGGCAAGTGGGCACCGCGCACTCGCCGCGCTAGGTCTGCCGGCCATTGCGGCAACCCGGTGACGCTGGCGAACTCCTCCAGCGAGATCGGCAGTGGCCGCCGCGTGGCCGCGATGATCTGCACATCCCGGCGATAATCCAGCGGCGACTCCGCGGCCAGCATCCATTGGACCAGATCGACCAGGTGCGTGCCGACATCGCACAACGCATCGCCCTGTTCGTCGGCATCAAAGAACCAGGCGGGCCGACGCAGCGGCCGCCCCGCGACCGTCTTCTGGATGCAGTGGACACTCTCCATCCAGACGGTTGGCTCTTCGAGGGTGCCGCGGATCGGCTCACCGAAGATGTCCGGGCAGCGGACCAGCGCGCGCTGGATAGCGTTGGTCACTTCGTGACGCTCGGTCATGACATCGTGGATCACCAACTCCCGCAGCGCCGCCTCCCGCAGGATCGCCTCGACGCGGGGCAGGTCTTGCAGGCGGATGATCCACGGCTTGTCGATCAGCACATGCAGACTGGTAGCGACGGCCTGCTCCAGCAGGCCGATCTTGGGCCGATTGCGTCCGGCAATCACCAGCAGATGCCCCGGCGCTTCGCGGAAGCAACGCTGGAGGTAGTCGGAGCCGGTGCGGATGTCGAGTTCCCAGTCGGTGGGGGCATCGGCGCGGTGGTTGAAGTCGGCGATGCGTTGCAGGTGATCGAGAGTGTCGGCATCGAGCGGGGCGTAGACATACGCCCGTGGGCTGAGGCACGCGGGGCGGGTGCGCTGGAGCAGCGCGGCGTGGAAGTGTCCCGGCGCGATGGTGATCAGTCTGTACTGTCTGTGCATACCCGCCTGCTCAAAGTCCAGTCGGTGGCGATTCGGGGTGACTATGAATGATCCGCAAGTTGGTATCTTATCGGCCCCGGCCACCACCAACCACCCGAGCAAGTAACCAACCAGCCTGCAAGCTGGTTGATCGTGGGCGATTAGATTTGGCCCTGCTCGATGAGCTTACGCAGGGCCAACACATGACGGCAGGTATCGCGGTAGACGAAGCCCTTGCACTCGCAACTGGTGTCGGCGGGTTGACCGATGCGCAGGTCGTAGATTTGGTCGCGGCCGATCCGACGCAGCCTGAACCCACGCCCCCCGATCTGGCAGGGAATCTCGATGAATTCGTAGAAGGCTGTCTCCTTCGGGTCGATGATCGCCAGCACGCCCACGCCCGATTCGGTCAGCGGGCGGACCAGTTCGACACGACGTTGCGCTTTACCGATCTTTTTTGCCATCCTCGCTTACCGCCGCAGTGGTCGCCCCGAACGCAACCGGCGAACGCAACTGGACAGTCTGGCCGGGCCGACTATACTACTTCCACGATAGCAGAACCGACAAGGCGGAGACAAGGCATGCGGCATGTCCTTTCAGCATTGGTGCAGAATCAACCGGGCGTGTTGGCTCATATCTCCGGCATGCTGGCCTCGCGGGGGTTCAACATCGACAGCCTCGCGGTGGGCGAGACGGAAGTACCCGACTTATCCCGGATCACGTTCGTGGTGCATGGGGACGACCTGGAGCTTGAGCAAGTCCGCAAGCAACTGGACAAGATTGTCACCGTCGTGCGGGTTGATGACATCTCCAGCGAAGACTTTGTCGAGCGCGACCTGATGCTGATCAAAGTCTCGGCCAACGCGCAGCAACGCACCGAGATAGCCCTGCTGCTGGAGATGTTTCGGGGGCGGGTGGTGGACATCGGCCCCACCTCGCTGATGATGGAAGTCAGCGGGCAGGAAGCCAAGATCGAAGCGTTCATCGAATTGATGCGCCCCTACGGGATCATCGAACTGGCCCGCACCGGCCGAATCGCGCTGGTGCGAGGGGCTGCCAAGCGGGAGTCCTGATCCATGACCGCGCCGGAAAAAATCGTACTGCCGACCCGCCGCCTGTCGGACGAGTTGGTCAATCTGCTGAAAAGTCTCAAAGAGGGCGACCGCATCCGCGTGATCCAGACGGTGCGAGTCGGTCGGTTGAAGCCCTGGGAGGCGGTGGCGACCGGGGCGTTTCGCGGGATCAACTACCTGTCCACGGGCATTTCCACGGAGCGGGTTCCCGAGGATGATATTGTCGTGCCGCTAGTCCATTTCACCAAGGACAACGGCGAACTCTCGACTATCACGCTCGACGAGAATACCCGCATCGAACGACTCGACCCGCCCACCGAGTCCACCCCCGCCGCCGCGCCCTCTGCCAATGCCGCCGCGAGTACAGCCGCCACCCCGGGCAAATAACTGCTGCCCCGGGCCAGTAGCCAGTGACCCCGCCTCGCCGCCACACTGCTGCTGCCGCTGCCGCCCCCGCCGCCATATCGCCCACGCCAATCGCCCCCCCACACCATGCCGCGTGCTGGTCCATCCATCCCGGCAGTCGGCTGTGTTTGATGACAAATCGCTGAGTAAGTTGCACTACCCCTTGCCGCCTCACTACAACAACTAGACGTGAGATTGTTTCTTGATGATGCTCTGCGGAGTCCGACGTTGCAATCGACAACCCACCTCCCACCCGCGTGGCGGTTCCGTTGGCACTGGCTATTGGCGAGCCTGCTCATTGCTCCGCTGTGCCTGGTGCCACTGCACGCGCAAGCACCAGCGCTTACCCAGCCAACGCTCGAACCGCTGCGTACCGCTGGTGATCGGCCAATCGACATCAAACACATCAAGCTCGAACTGGCCGTCGATCTGAAAAAGCGTACCGTCGAGGGCAAGGCCACGCTTACCTTCCGCACCATGCGACAACTGGCGAGTTTCGAGTTGGACGCGGTCGAGTTCGAGGTGACGGCAGTCAAGCTGCGACGCGACCGGGGCGAGTTGGTGGCCATCCCGCCGCGGCACGATGGCCGCAAGCTGGCGGTGGCGTTGGGCCAAGCCTGGGAGCCGGACACGCCCGGCACGCTGGAGGTGACCTATCGCGTCCGCCAACCGCGCGATGGTCTGTTCTTCTTCGGCCCCACCCCGACCGAACCGGAAGTGCCGTGGATGGTCTGGTCGCAGGGCGAAGCCATCACCAACCGCTACTGGTTCCCGTCGCTGGACCACCCCGCCCAACGCCAGACTACTGAGTTGATCGTGACCGTCGAACCGGGCTTTGAGGTCATCTCCAACGGCAAGCTGATTAGTCACCGCATCAACGCCGACAAGTCCGAGACGTATCACTGGAAGCAAGAGTTGCCGCATGTCAGCTATCTGGTGACGCTGGTGGTCGGGCAGTTCGACACCGTCAAGGAAGACTGGCGCGGCAAGGAAGTGTCGTACCATGTGCCCAAGGGCCGTGGCGAGGCCATCGCCCGCACCTTCGGCCGTACCCGCGAGATGCTGGATTTCTTCGTGCGCCGCTTCGGCATCGACTATCCCTGGGAACGCTACGCGCAGGTGGTCGTCGAGCAATTCACGGCCGGGGGTATGGAAAATACCGGCGCGACCACGCTGACCGACCGTGCCCTGCACGACGAACGGGCCTTCCTGGACTCCGACGCCGACCTGCTCATCGCCCACGAACTGGGGCATCAGTGGTGGGGCGATCTGGTCACCTGCCGCGACTGGGCGCACCTCTGGCTCAACGAGGGCTTCGCCACCTTCTGCGAAGTGATCTGGATCGAGCACGCCAAGGGTGCCGACGAAGCGGCGTATCTGCTGGTGCAGAAAGCCCGCAGCGCGATAGCCGGTGGCAAGGATCGCCCGATTGTGGATCGGCGTTACGCCGC
>Ga0272446_1005303_pt1 | contig 14362 bp, 12 predicted proteins | sample YNPCB0061_FD_194587 | JGI IMG/M metagenome (GOLD analysis project Ga0272446, IMG submission 194587) | Hot spring microbial mat communities from Yellowstone National Park, WY, United States - YNP-CB-006-1 | ecosystem: Environmental > Aquatic > Thermal springs > Hot (42-90C) > Sediment | place...
TTCTCACGATGCTATTGCGAAAAAAATCGCTGCGCATCGCACGCGAATCAACCATGAACTTGCCAAACTTTTCCCGCAATCCGAGCCACGCTCGCTCTATGAACCCGCTCGATATATTCTCAAAGGCGCGGGCAAACGCATCCGTCCCATTTTGGCGCTTATGGGCGCAGAAGCAATTTCGGGAACATCTAAATCGGCACTGCCTGTTGCGCTCGCCGTCGAGGTGCTGCACAACTTCACGCTCATTCACGACGACATTATGGACAAGGCAGACCTGCGGCATGGACGCCCAACGGTTCATAAAGTCTGGGATATTGATACCGCCATTCTCACTGGCGACGTCATGCACGCCGTTGCTTACGACCTCATTCTCAGCACCAAGTCCGCTCGCCTTGCCCAGATTCTGAAAATTTTTACAGAGAATGTTGTTACGATTTGCGAAGGTCAATCGTTCGATAAAGAATTTGAAACACGCAAAGACGTCTCGCTCGACGATTACCTGATGATGATTTCACGCAAGACGGGACGACTCATTTCTGTCGCACTTGAACTTGGCGGACTTGCCGCCGATGCCACGCCTGCACAAGCCAAAACACTGCGCGACTTCGGCGCCTACATCGGTCGGGCGTTTCAAGTGCAGGACGATTTGCTCGACATTATGGCGGGCGATAAGTCAGGAAAAGTCATGGGCGGCGACGTCATCGAGGGGAAAAAGACATTTCTGCTGCTCAAAGCCATGGAACTTGCCAAGGGCAAAGACCGCGCGCTTCTGCGTTCCGTCATCGTCAATAAAGGCATTGAAAAGTCGCGCGTGCCAGAGGTGAAAGCTGTCTATGAGCGGTGCGGCGTGCTGGGCGAAGCTCAGGCGTTTATTGAGAGCGACTTTAAACAAGCGTTTCGTTTGGCGTCAAAATTGCCGAACCCGATAGGGCGCGACGCCTTGATGGGCTTCGCTGCGCTGGTGATGCAACGCGAGTCGTAGCACGCTTGAACGTCGTCTTTTCGTTTTGTGTTCGGAGTTATGCAGTCGCTTTCTAACACGCAAAACATTTTTTCCCGATGCACCATTTTGAATTTCTCGGTGATCTCGTTCTTATCGCAGCTGTTGCATTGGGCGTGGTGTTGCTATTTCAAAAAATCAAATTGCCGCCAGTCGTCGGGCTTATTGCTACGGGCGTCTTGCTTGGGCAATCAGGCTTTCGCATCATCGAAAACAATGCTGTCATTTCAACGCTCGCTGAACTCGGCGTCGTCTTGTTGCTCTTTGCGATTGGGTTAGAATTTTCGGTCGATGAATTGAAGCGGCTGCAAAAAATCGTTTGGCTTGGCGGCGCTCTTCAAGTTGTGTTGACGTCCGTCTCCGTTGGCATCGTCGCCTTCTTTTTGCTCAATATGCTTGGCGAGCCAATATCGGTGCAAACCGCCATCTTTCTTGGGCTTGCGCTCGCCGTCAGCAGCACCGCGATTTGTCTGAAAGTCCTCACCGACCGCGACGAACTTTCACTCCCGCAAGGCAGAATCGCTTTGGGCATTTTAATTTTTCAAGACATTGCCATCGTGCCGATGATGATTGCCGTCTCGTTTCTCGCCCCCGACAGTGAAGCAACTTGGGTGAAAATTTTGCGCGAACTCGGCTTGCTGGTGGTATTCGCCATTGGCATTATCGGTGGCTTTCGCGTGTTGATGCCGAACTTGGCACGGCTCTTTGCCTCGACGCCCTCGAAGGAAGTTTTGGCGCTGGGCGCATTGCTGCTTTGTTTCGGCTCGGCATATATCTCGTCGTTGGCAGGACTGTCGCTCGCGCTTGGCGCATTCGTTGCGGGCATTATGATTTCAAGCACCGACGAAAGCCACAAAATCGCTGGAAGCATTGAGCCGTTGCGTGAAGCCCTCACCAGCATTTTTTTCATCTCGATTGGACTTCTCTTGAACATCTCGCCTACCAAATTGCCACTTTACCTGACGCTTGCCGCAGCCGTCTTGATTGTCAATGCGGCGCTTGCAACGGTGGTCGGCTTGCTGCTTGGCTACTCACTGCGCATCAGCCTTACTGCTGGAATTATTCTCTCCCAAGTCGGTGAATTTTCGTTCTTGCTCGCCAGTGCAGGAAAACTGAACGCCGTTATCAACGAGGACATTTATCAAGGGTTGCTGGCTGTGATTGTCGTTACGATGATTGTCGCGCCGCTCTTGATAGCCTTTGCGCCGCGCGTCGCCGACCGCCTCGCGCCCGCATTGGAATTTATTCCGCTCCGACGCGATGGCTCGCATCCCATAGCCGACGCACTCGCCGCCCAAGAAGCGCATCAACCTGCTTTTGCTCATGTCGTCATCATCGGGTTCGGCACCAACGGACGAAACATCGATAGTGTTCTGAAAGCAACGCACGTCTCTCATGTGATTTTGGACAACGACCGCGCCGTCGTCGATGCCGCTAAACGCTCTGGTATGACCAACATTTTTTATGGTGATGGCGCTGATAAACACAGCCTTGCTAAAATTGGCACGAAGACCGCTAACGCCGTCGTGATTGGCATTTCCGACAAGACAGCAGTCCTGAATTGCATTGCCCGCGTCCGCGAACTCAACAGCGACGCTTACATCATCGTGCGCACGCGCGAACTTGCCGACATTGAGCCGCTCTACGCCGCCGGCGCAAGCACCGTCGTTACCGAAAAATTTGAGACCTCCATTCAAATTTTCTCATTGCTTCTGCAACACTTCAAGTTGCCGACGGAAATGGTGTTGGAGCAACAAGACATTATTCGCCGCGAACTTTACAAGGTCTTTCCGAAATACCTGTCCGCCACCGAAAAAAAGGCGTCCTCACTATAACCAGCGTGAACGCCCTCCCACCGCAATCGCTTGCCTGCCTCTTGTAGCGACGGCATTGCAGCGACAATTCCGCCTCTTTTCGTAACTTCTCTCCTGCTGCTGCGATAACGTCGCCGTCTGACCACTAAACTGGTTCAACACCATGTTCAGCCTGAAAAAGTCAATTGTCCTTCGCCTGTTCATCATTGCCTTTCTCTCACTTATTTTGCTGATTCCAGCGGCGATGATTCAAGAGTTGATTTCGGAGCGCGAACAGCGCCGCAACGCCGCCGTGCTTGAGGTGAGCGACAAATGGGGCAGCGAACAAACCTTAGCGGGCTTGGTGTTGAGCGTTCCGCATAAAGTCGCGTTGCGCGAACAACAGACCGACGATAAAGGCAAGGTTACGGTGAAAACTGTCGGTGAAAAAATCGAGTATGTGCATCTCTTGCCCGAAGTGCTGGACATCAAGGCACATCTGACGCCTGAAATTCGGCATCGTGGCATTTACGACATCGCACTCTACAACGCCGCCGTGCAATTCTCAGGAAAATTTTCGCTTGCCGAATTGCACGACCTCGCCATTGACCAGCCCGAAAATCTGCAATGGGAGAACGCGACAGTTTCACTTGGCATCTCCGACCTGAAAGGCATCCGTGAAGTGATTCCCATCACATGGAACGGCAGAGAACTGACAGCAAATCCGGGCTTGCCGACGCGCGATGTGGTTGGCAACGTCGCCGTCAAGCAAACGACGTTCAACACGCGCCCGATATCGAGTTTTGCAGACGATTATGATAGAGAGACAGTTGCCCAAGGCGCATTGGCAAGTGGCGTTACTGCCAAGCTCAATGAGCCAACGCTGAAAGATTCCACCGTTGCAGTTTACACGTTTTCCGCGGCGCTCAATCTTAACGGCAGCGAGACCTTTCGCGTCGTGCCGATTGGCAAACAAACCACTGTTACACTCTCATCGAGTTGGACGAACCCCAGTGCGATTGGCGCATATCTTCCCGAAAAGCCGCTCAACGCCGAGCCGCAGGGCTTTTCAGCCACTTGGAAAGTCTTGCATCTCAATCGTGATTATCCGCAGGCGTGGATTGGCAACGCGCATCGAATTTACAATTCAGCGTTTGGCGTGAAATTGCTGATGCCGATTGACGAGTATCAAAAAAACATACGCACCGTAAAGTATGCGATTATGTTTATCGGGCTGACGTTCCTTGCGTTTTTCATGACCGAATTGCTCAACAAAACCGCCATTCACCCGATTCAGTATTTGCTTATCGGATTGGCGCTGGTGATTTTTTACATCTTGCTCCTCTCGCTCTCGGAGCAGTTCGGCTTCAACACGGCATATATTTTGTCGAGCGTCGGGGTCATCAGCTTGATTGCCTTTTATGCGCAGAGCGTTTTGCGCAAAACTGCGCCGACGGTTTTCATCACTGGCATCTTGGTGATTCTCTACGGATTTTTATTCACTATTCTGCAGCTGCAAGACTATGCCTTGCTCTTGGGCAGTTTGCTTTTGTTCATTGCGCTTGCACTGGTGATGGCTTTAACGCGCAACATCGATTGGTTCAACGCGGCGCAAGTGTTAGAGGAGAAGGCAGAGGTGAAATAATCGCACGAGGAACATCAGGACGTCGTTTTAGAGAAATCGTAGCGCCGTCCTTTCCACTCGGCGCCCTTGCCCGACCAAATCCACCACATTGAGTTGAGCGCAATGCCGATAAAGAGCGTAACGGAGAGAGCGTTGAGCCACGCGCCAAGCGTCGGCAGCCCGAATCGCCAAGCGATAATCAGCCGCATCACAATTGCAACAACAATGTGCGCAAGCGGCAGCCAGAAAAAATCACACGAGAACGGCGCAACGACAAACGACATAGCAACGAATAGATACGGCACGATAAAGCAAGCGAACATCATCAGCGCGATGCCGAACATTCCCGCGTAACTGTAATTGACGCCCGCAAATAAATTCTTCGAGAACCCTTTCCACACATCCGCCAGCGATTCATACATTCGACAACTAACGACATCAATGCCGTTGAACACCATTGCTTTTCCGCCCGCGCGCTTCGTGGCTTTTACGAGCCAGACATCCTCGACCAGCGCGGTCCTGACGGCGGTATGTCTGCCCAACTTTTCATAGAACGCGCGGCGAAACAAAATGAACTGCCCACATGCAAAGGCAAACGCCGTGTCCCGATTGTTCCAAATTTGCGACATTGGCAAGAAGCACATAATCAAAAAATGCACAAGTGGCACGCCGATTTTCTCCCAAAATGTCTCCACAACTTGATACGGCACACATGTGAGCATATCGGACTGTGTGGCAAGCATTGTTGCAACGGCATGTCGAAGCGCGGCGGGCTGGTGGGTCGTATCGGCGTCAGTAAAAAGCAGGATGTCGCCCGTTGCGGCTTCAGACAGTTGCTGACACGCCCATGCTTTGCCGAGCCAACCATCGGGCAACGCTTGTCCCATCAGGACTTTCAGCCGATTGTCTTTTCGTTGAATCTCCGCAAGAATCTCGCCTGTGCGGTCGGTTGAGTTATCGTTGAGCGCAATGACTTCAAAGTTCGGATAGTCTTGCGCAAGCAACGACGTAACGCAGCGTTCAATCACTTTGGCTTCGTTGCGCGCGGGAACAAGAATCGAGACAGCGGGGCACTCGGTCGTCTCGCGTGAAAAAAAGCGGAGGTCAAACAGATTTTTTACAAGAATGCCGAAAAAAACAAGGAGACAAGCGAGAATGAAAAGTTGGTAGTAAAGCAGCATCAGGCGTTAATCCAAAAAGGCTTTGGTTAAATTTCGATTCATTTTTTCTGAAAAAGTCCTTGGCATCGTCCTATGTTGTTTTGTTCAAAAGGATAGCCGATGAAGGAGAGGGATTGCAGCTCGGGGGACTCTATGGAGAAAAAATCAAGGTCTTCGCTTTTGCGATGTCCTAAATAAAGCGATATCGCAGTGTCGCCTGCCAGATAGGAGTTGTCTTGCACGAGCGTTTCGCGCGATACCTGCTGCGTTAAGCGTTCAAAAAAAGAACCCAATGTTGAGCGAAAACTCTGCGCCGCTGTAGTTCCGACGTGCATTTGCAAACTCGCCGATGGCATGATACGAGACGCTTGGACCGAAGCGCAGCCAGCCAGAGGCAAATATATCCACACCTGCCGTGACCTGCGCGCCCAACACGGCTTGCGAACTTGTGCCGACGACTGTTCCACCCGTACCTGCGCCAAATTGAAAATACGACCCCACCGATGTGCCGATGAACGGACGACCGACGCTGCCAAGCGTCAGAAACGACGGATAGTATCTCAGCCCAAACTGTATTGGCATAACCGTGCTCGATGAAGCGCCTTGACGGTCGATGTTTGCTTCCGGTGAAAAAATGCCAGCGCCGAAGTTGAGCGACCACTCGTCAGCGAACCAGTAGCCATATCCCAACGAACCGATAAAGCCCGTTGAGACGCCGACGCCGCTTGTCGAGATGCCTGCAACACTCGAGGTGTTCAAGAGCATACCCGCGTTGAAAAACAAATAATGCCGCCCGCCGAGCAACTGGGGCGGTTCAGGACGAATGCCTGCACACGCAACATTGGCAATACCGCAGCAAGTAAAAGCCACCGTTAGGAAAATAAACATCTTTTTCATCGTCGTTTCATTTAGAGGTTGAAATTGATGCTGCAGACAATCTATTTATCCAGTTATCCAACTGCAACGCGCTCTTCTTGCTTAAAGTCGACGCAGAGCCACTGTCCTTCGAAGTAAGCCTCGTCGGATTTCATGCCGGCAAGGAAAATCGGCAGCGTTACGGTTTTTTGATTGTCGCCGATGCGAATGACCAGGTCGTCGCCATGCTGTTGCAGCGCAATCGACATATTTACATCGGAGAGGAACGGCAGTTTCATGCGCATTTGGAAGTAGCCTTGCGGGACTTTTCTAATTTCAATCGGGTTTTCGCGAAAGAACACCGAAAGCGGGTCAAGCTCGCCATAGACTTCTTTCGACATTAGGCGCAGCATATCCAGACCGACGACTTCGTGCGAGAAATACGGCACTTTTGAAATCGGAATGGGCGAGAACGCACCGTGAATTTCATCGATGTATTTATGCTGAATTGCTTTCCACTCGTTGAGGTAGCCAGAATCTTTTTCGCTGGGCAGAACGCGGTTGATAATCACGCGGTCGACCGTAATTCCATACAAGTTCAAATAGGTGAGCGCGCGCATTGATTCTTTGATGACCATTTTTTCTGGGTTCATCACCAAGCGCACGGTAGATTTTTTGTTATCGCCGAGCAAATCAATGATGCCTTCGGTCGATGTGAATAAGTTGTCAATGGCGGAAAAGACCTCAGGCGGCGCGACGGTTTTTTCAACCTTCGATGAAATTTTCGAGAGCGGGCGAATGATGGGCTTCACTGCATATTTCTCGACATTGCGTAAGAGTTTCATTACCCAGCCAAATGTTTCGGGCAGCGAGAGCAGGCGCAGCGTCTCGCCCGTCGGCGCGCAATCGACCACGAGCAAGTCGTATTTGCCCGAATCGTTGTATTGCTTGATGTATGAGAGCGAAAAGAGTTCTTCCATGCCGGGCAGAATCCCAATTTCTTCGGCATAGACGCCCTCGACGCCTTTATTGCGCATCAGTTCGGCAAAGTGCGCCCGCACGACTTCCCAGTTGTTGTTCAGGTCGCTGAACACGCTGACTTCTTGGGCGTATAAATTTCTCGACACTTCGATGGGTTCAGAAGAAAGTTCTTTATCCAACGAATCACCCAAACTGTGCGCAGGGTCAGTGGACATAATGAGCGTTTTGTAACCCATTTCAGCAGCGCGGAGCGCGGTGCAAGCAGCGACGCTGGTTTTGCCTACACCGCCTTTGCCAGTGAAAACAATAATTCGCATGACTCAAAAAAGTTTAAGGCTTAACAACAAAAGACCTAACAAAATTATTTACGACTGTTTTCGCGCAGGTTTTGATTTCGGCGCGCTGCTTTGCTGCGAGCGTTGCGGTTGCGCTGCATGTCCGCCGCCCAACGGCGTAGCGTTAGACGCTGGCGCTGCTGTCCGCTTCATTGGGCGCTGCTGCCGTATGGTTTTGATGCAGTGCGGAATCGCCGATAGCACAGATTCAATTGCCATTTTCGCGTTCTCGGGATTGCCCGGCAAGTTAATAATTACCGTTTGATTTCGTATGCCGCTCAAGCCACGAGAGAGAATCGCGTTGGGATTTTTATCACGGTTCGCCAGCCGTATGACTTCCGAAAAGCCGATGATTTCGCGCTGAATTACAGCCGCAGTCGCCTCTGGCGTTACATCTCGAATGGAACAGCCCGCGCCGCCCGTTGTTACTACCACATCGACGCGCTCCACATCGGCGCATCGTGCCAGTTCTGATGAAATCGCTCGCACTTCGTCAGGGACGATTTTAGCAATAACGACCTCATAGAGGTCTTTGGGAAATGCGGCAACGACTTTTGGACCGGATTCATCTTTGTAGATGCCCTGATAGGCACGGTCGCTTACCGTAATGACGGCAACGCGAATGAGCCGTTGCTCCGTCTCTCCACGAGGTTTCGGTTGGTCAGCCACAGTCGTCAGTGTTTTGAAGCCCGTTGTTTAGGCGGGCTTAGTCGGTGAGATTGTTCACTTTTTCGTAAGGGAATATAGGAATCTTCGCCGTCATTTCTCACGTGATTTTTATACCACCAGCCAGCAAGACGGACTTCAATAAATCAGCTTGTTGATTTCATACTCGAAGATGCCCTCTGCGCCAGCGCGCTTCAAACTGGGAATAATTTTGCGGACGATTTTTTCCTCGACGATAATCTCAACCGCCACCCATTCAACGTTGGATAGGCTTGCCACTGTTGGGTTGCGCAATGCGGGCAGCGTTGGCGCGACGCGCTCGAAGTCAGTTTTGCGAATGTTGAACTTCAAGCCGACCTTGCCCTGCGCGTTGATGGCGCCTGCGAGCAGCATCGCAATGTTTTCAATCTTCTCGCGCTTCCACTTGTCGTTCCACGCAGCTTTGTTGGCGATGAACTTCGTGTTCGATTCGAGAATCGTTTCGACGATGCGCAGTTTATTGGCGCGAAGCGAGTTGCCCGTTTCGGTTACCTCGACGATGGCGTCGGCAAGGTCAGGCGGTTTGACTTCGGTCGCCCCCCAGCTAAACTCTACATCAGCCTTAACCTTGTGCTTTCGCAAATAGGCTTTGGTGATGTTCACGACTTCGGTTGCAATGCGCTTGCCCTGCAAGTCTTTCGCCGATGTGATGGTCGAGTTTTCCGGCACAGCAAGCACCCAGCGCACTGGACGCATTGAGGCTTTGGAGTAGACAAGGTCAGCGACCTCGACGACCTTTGCGCCCGTCTCGATAATCCAATCCTTTCCGGTTAAGCCGCAGTCAAATGCGCCGTCTTCGACATAGCGCGCCATTTCCTGCGCTCGAATTAAAATGGCTTCGAGTTCGTCATCGTCGATAGACGGAAAATACGAGCGTTCTCGAATTGAAAAATGAAATCCTGCTTTGGCAAATAAATCGAGCGTGGCGTCTTGAAGGCTGCCTTTGGGAAGTCCAAGTTTGAGTTTTTTTGCGGACAAAGTTGAGCGCAGTTTGAATTGATGAAAGGTTCAATGCGGCGCGAATCTAATGTTTTTTTTGTCGAGGGTCAACATAGTTTACCACTGAGGGTGTTCTCTCGACAGCATCTCACTCGTTACTGTTCCCATTGTATTGCAGAAATGCAGGCTTTACGGCCTTGACGTTCTCAAAATCAAATCGATAAATGTCCTCGATTTTCGAGTCGGGTGTTAGCATCAACATATCTTTCAGATAGCCAGTTTTGAGGTCGTAGACCCAGCCGTGCAGCAGCGGTCGGCGTTCGGTTTGCCAAGCGTTTTGAACGATGGAGGTTTCCGCCAAATTATAGACTTGCTCAATCACATTAAGCTCGACCAAGCGATTGATGCGTTCTTCGCTGTTTGGAATGCGCTCCAAGTCGGTGGCGTGAAACCGATAGATGTCTTTGATGTGGCGCAGCCACTTATTGAGCAGCCCGAAATTTTTATGCGTAACGGCGTTCTTGATGCCGCCGCAGCCGTAGTGCCCACAAACGATGATGTGTTTGACTTTGAGCGTATCGACAGCATATTGCAACACGCTGAGCATGTTGAAATCGGTATGCACCACAAGGTTAGCGATGTTGCGATGCACAAACATTTCGCCGGGCTGCGTTCCTGTGATGTCGCCTGCTGGCACGCGACTGTCGGAGCAGCCAATCCAGAGAAACTCCGGCGTTTGCTCTTGCGCCCTGCGCTCGAAGTAGTCGGAGCGCACATCGAGCTTTTCTTTAACCCACGCTTTGTTTGCGAGCAGCAGTTTTTTGTATGATTCCATTGGTTGCCTTGTGCTGAAAATAAAAGAGCGCTTTTGAATCTAATTCTTTTTCCTCTACCGTGATGTTGCGGTATTCCGCCGCCTCTCGGAAATCATCAATGACGGAGTAGATGTCGCTGTCAATGTAGATTGCTCTGGCGCCGTCAATCAAAACAATAGAGTTGTCTTCAATCGCCATGAGTTTAGCTTTCAACTCGGCTTTGTGAATGAACGACAAGTCTTTGTTGAAGCGCATCAAATAGTAATTGTCCTGCCGCACGAGTGTAATGGCAGATTGTCGGTTTGTTTGAACGATGAAGAACACGCCGATGACAACGCCAATGCTGACACCGACAAGCAAATCGGTGAAAATGATGGCGACGACTGTAACTATAAATGGCAGGAATTGTTCAAAGCCAGCGGCATACATTTTCTTGAACAACTTGACGCTGGCAAGTTTGTAGCCGACTGAGAGCAAAATCGCCGCAAGGCAAGCTAGCGGAATATGATTGAGCAGCGAGGGAATGAGCATTGCTGCAAGAAACATCCAGACCCCATGCGCGATTGCTGATGTGCGTGTGCGTGCGCCTGAATAGACGTTTGCCGAACTGCGCACAATGACGGACGTCACCGGCAGCCCGCCCAGCAAGCCCGATATAAAATTTCCGACGCCCTGCGCTTTGAGTTCGCGGTTGTTCGCGGAAAGCCGTTTGAACGGGTCGAGACGGTCGGCAGCCTCAACTGAGAGCAGCGTCTCAATGCTGCCAACGACGGCGATGGTTAGACCGACAATCCACACCTGTTTTTGCGCCAGCGCTGAAAAATTCGGCAGTGTAAATTGCGTAAAAAATTCCGTTAGGTTTTGCGACACAGGCAGTGCGACCAAATGCCCGTCGGCGGCACTGAGCGCATAGTCCGACGATGCGGCAACAAACGCTTCGTTGATGGCAACGCCGACGACCACGACCAGAAGCGGTGCGGGAATCAGGCTTAACACTTTTGACGACTTCGCCGCCGCCGTTTCGTAAAAGACCAAAATCGCTAAGCATACCGAGCTGATGAGAATGGCGACGGGACTTGCAGAGTAAATCGCCAGCACGATTTGGCTGAACGTGCTTTCTTTATTGACATGTTGGAGAAATTCCAAGTCGCCCTCGAAGTCGTCGTCCCGACCGAGCGCGTGCGGAATTTGTTTGAGAATAATCACGATGCCGATGGCGGCCAGCATTCCCTTGATGACGCTCGTCGGCACATAGTCCGCCAGCACGCCCGCGCGCAGAAATCCAAGCCCGATTTGAAAGATACCCGAGAGCATCACAGCAACCAAAAACGCTTCAAACGAGCCAAGCGCCTGAATTGCATTGGCGACAATAACCGCCAAGCCTGCCGCCGGTCCGCTCACGCTCAGTTCAGAACCAGAGAGAATGCCAACGACAATGCCGCCGATGATGCCTGCAATGATACCCGAAAACAGCGGGGCGCCCGACGCCAACGCAATGCCCAAACACAGCGGCAAGGCGACGAGAAACACCACCACACTTGCGGGTAAATCATACCTGAGGTTCTTGAGAAAACCAGACTCGAGATGCGGACGCTCTGCTTGTTCCATACTCCTTGCAAAAAACGCATTGAAGAAACTGTAAAATGTGCGGAACGCCGATATACATGCGGGAGGCAATCTAAGCGAGAATTGCTGATAATCCAAAAGCTAATCGCTACATCGCGCCAACGAGCGGCGACAGCGGTTCGGCGTATAAAACTTCGTTTGTTTTAGCTTTCATCAGCTTCATTTCCGTTCCATCAAAAACGGCGTAGGTCGGCATGCCGCCAATCCACGTGCCGCAATTAACATAAAAACTTTTCCCGTTCTTCAAGCGATGCAGTTTAACAATGTGCCGATGCCCGCATACGAAATAGTCGAACGGTTCTTTTTCAAGTTCTTCGTTGGCGAAGACGATGAGGCGCTCTTTTTCGCCGTAGTCTTTTTCGGCATAGGTGTGTTTGCGCGAGAGTTTAGAAAGGTAGTCCATCACGCCGACGCCGAAATCGGGGTGAAACCATCGATACCACGCGAGGTTGAAATTGTTGCGCACTGCGCTTCTGAAAATCTTGTAGCCGGTGTCGCCTTTGCCGACGCCGTCGCCGTGAATGATGTAGAAGTTCTTTCCGTCAATCGTCTCGCGCCACGCGCCGTAGTGCGTCTTCACGCCGAGTTCGTCATCGAAGTATTTTCCCAAATAAAAATCGTGATTGCCCGCGAGATAGACGACCTCAATGCCTTGTCGAACAAGACTGTCCAACGCGGCGAAAAATCTGAAATGTCCTTTCGGCACGACGTGCTTGTATTCCATCCAGTAATCGAGAATATCGCCGACCATAAAGAGTTTTTTGCCCTCTCGCCCGATTTGGTCGAGCAATGAAAGCATCAAATCAACTTTAGCGGTCTCGATGTGCCGCTCTTGCAAGCCGAAATGCACATCGCTGAAAAAGTAGGTTTTCTTCATTCTCTCGCTGTTTGGGTAAAATCAACGCCCCGATAAATTTCGGATATAGCAATTTCAAGCTCGAGCGACGCAATGAGCAAGTTGGTTTCAAGCGATTGATAAGTGCGAAGAATCCAGTCGCCGCCGATGGCTTGGGGCTGTGGGGCGCGTCGGAAGTGCGTAATGCTCACAAATTCATAGTCGACGAGTAGGATGTCGGTGATGTCGGGATTGGCGATGTAGTAGCCCAATTTTTTGCCGCCGTCATAATTTCGCGCCGAGTCGGAAAGCACTTCAACGACAAGCATCGGATTGAGTAGCGTTGGCGGGTTGTCGGTCGAGAATTGCGGCGTGCCGCAGACGGCGCTGACATCATGATACGAGTATCCGACGCGCCCGTTTATTTTTTCGCCCGACTTCACGCGCTGGTCGCTGGTATAAACGCGGCACGGTCGATTTTTTCTTTTGAAGCCGTCGCGCAACTCGCTGATGAGATTGGCGCAAACGGTATTGTGCGTCAGGTGCGCGCCCGCCTTGGCGAAAATGTCGCCGCCGAAAAATTCATGCTTGACATCGACCGTTGCCGCATCGAGCGCGAAGTATTCTTCAAGCGAATACGATTGTTGAGTTTCGTGCGGTTGCATTTGAAAATCGTGAAAAATTGTCTTCAAGTTACAAATTTGGTTGAAGTAACCGTTCAAAAAAATCAATTGCATATCTGCGCTTCAACTCGTCGTGGTAAAATTGGTTGTTGTAGTTCTGTAAGCACGCATAACACGCCGCATCGCCCTGTTCGCCGCCGCAATTGCAATCCTTGACGATGCGATAGGCTTCTTGGAGCATTTCTTCAATCACGCCGTCTTCATCGGTGATGCGTCTGACGTGTCCTGCGCCGCCCGGCACATTGTCGTAAATGACTAACGCCGGCTCTTGATTGCTGAAATACAAGCAACCGTCAAGGTCGGTGCGCGCAATGTTTAAGGCGTTTGATAATCCTTCAATTAAAGCGTAGAGAATGGAGAGCAGTTTATCTCGCTGATTAAACGTATATGCTGGCGGCAGCGCAATTTTGACCACATCGGTCTTGAACTCATGACCTAAATACTCGTGTCTTAACCGACCGTTACAAGCCCTGCCCAAATGGTTGTTGTGAGCATTGTTGTTCCCATTTGCCGTTGTGCTGAATCCGCATAATGAGCAGACGCGAAAAACCGTTGTGTTAATCACGCCTAATTTAGCATTGCTCGCACTTTGAAAATGAAGTGTGATGCCATTTCGCTGAAAGTCTCTTTCTTGCAAAGGCTGTCCGTCTCCTGCAAAATAGACTTGGCTGGCGTAGGTTCTTTCGGGTCGCCGACCTGTGAAATTTTTAGGATCCTGCGCCGCAATGAAGCCAAACTCAGGAAAAATGAACTTATCTTTTGGGTCAAAGTTGGTTGAACCGCACCCTTTGCATTGCGCGTTTTGCCAAGCATTCAGTTGATTATCATCATCAATGATGCGAATGCTCTCATAGCGACCGCAGTCTTGGCATATCTTAAACGCACGACGCTCCCACTGCCTTCCGGGAACAACCTTTATGCCCCAACTGGTCCAAATTTTTTTTCGCGCCACCACTTCCGATTCAGGCGCGTATTCAGCAATCGCTTGCTTGAGGTCGCGTTGTAAATCCA
>Ga0272446_1005304_pt1 | contig 14357 bp, 23 predicted proteins | sample YNPCB0061_FD_194587 | JGI IMG/M metagenome (GOLD analysis project Ga0272446, IMG submission 194587) | Hot spring microbial mat communities from Yellowstone National Park, WY, United States - YNP-CB-006-1 | ecosystem: Environmental > Aquatic > Thermal springs > Hot (42-90C) > Sediment | place...
AACGCGGCTACCGTCAACCGGCGTGCATGCACGAGGTTGCCGCCCGGCGCGCGTCCCCGCTTGGCGCGGGTGATCATGCGCTCCGCCTCAGACCGGATCGCGCGCGCTTTGGCTTCCGTCGTGCGGATCTTGCCGTGCCGAAATAGCTCCGTCATCAGATTGCGGAACAGCGACCGACGCTGACCCGTCGACCGCCCCAACTTGTATCCTGCTACCTGGTGTCGCATTCGATCTTCCCCTCGAATCCGGTTACATCTGCATCTCGCGACCAGAGATCATGCCTGGAGCCTGTCCGAAAGCAAGCCCTTGATGGACGCCCTGGCAAGCCAGCCTCCCAACAGCCCCATCGAGAGTCAAAGAAGAGGCTCGCCGGCCCGCAAAGCGCTACTCCGCCTCGCCGGCCTCCTCGTCCTCGTCTTCCGCCTCATCGCCCTCATCGTCCAGGCTGTTCTCGTCCTCGTCTTCCGCCTCATCGCTTTCATCGTCCAGGCTGTCCCCATCCTCTGGCGCCATCTCGTCTTCAGCGGTCGCAGCACCCGAGCCTGGCCGATAGCTGATCACCGACAGGAACCCTTTCGCCTCCAGGCGCTCCAGCAACTCGTCCAATGACTTGCGTCCGAAATTGCGGATCGCCAGGACCTCTTCCTCGCCCTGCTGCAACTTCTCCAGGATCTCTCCCACTTTGGTGATGCCCGCGCGCTTGAGGCAGTTGTACGCCCGCACCGTCAGCTCCAGATCCTCGATGGGCACTTCATACACACGGCTGGGGATGCCCTCCTCCTCACGGCCAACCGCCTCAGCTTCCAGCTTGTCCGCTCCGGCGACCAGTTGCAGAAGCTCGACCAGGATCTTGGCGCTCTGGCTCACCGCCTCGCGCGGCGTGATCGTCCCATCCGTCCAGACCTCCAGGACCAGGCGATCGAAGTCGGTCTGCTGGCCAACGCGCGCGCGTTCCACGGAGTAGTTGACCTTGCGCACCGGGCTGAAGATCGCGTCGACCGGGATCTCGCCGAGCGGGAGCTTGCCGCGCTCTTCCGCTGGCGAATACCCCTTGCCGCGCTGCGCCGTCAACTCCATCTCAAACCCCGCATCCGCCGAATCGACCGTCAACAAATACAGATCCGGATTGACGATCTCGACCTCGGCGGGCGCCTTGATATCCCCCGCCGTCACAGGCCCCTCGCCCCGTACGTCCAGGTACAGCCGCACAGGCTCATCCTGGTACATCTTCAGGCGGATCTGCTTGACGTTCAAGATCAGCCCCGTCGTGTCCTCGCGGACATTCGGGATCGGAGCAAACTCGTGATGTACGCCACTCACGCGAATCGAGGTCACGGCCGCCCCTGGCAGGGAAGAAAGCAGCACCCGGCGCAGAGCGTTGCCCAAAGTGATGCCGTAGCCGCTTTCGAGGGGGCCGATCACAAAACGGCTATAGTTTTGAGAACTAGCATCACTCTCGATCTTGGGTAGCACTTGGTTGAACAAGAGGACCCACCTCCTCCAGCCATCTTTCCAATCGCGCAAACCGGCCGACGACGCGTGCCCAACAGCCCGACAACGTCAGCCAGCGAGGCCCAGGTTAGCGGCTGTAATACTCGACGATCAATTGCTCGTTCAGCGCGACATCGATCTGCTCGCGCGTGGGCAGCGCCACCACTCGCGCCGTCCAAGCCATCGGGTCGAAGCTCAACCACTCCGGGACGGTCCTCTCACCGAGACGCTGTGCCACTTCTTTGAAATATTCAGTCTTGCGCGACTGCTCGCGCACACTGATGACATCTCCAGCCTTGACCAGCATGGAGGGGATATCCGTCTTCCTGCCATTCACGTCAATGTGGCCATGCCGAACCAGTTGGCGCGCCTGGGCGCGCGAATCGGCTAACCCCAGACGATAGATCACGTTGTCTAACCGCCGCTCCAACAAGATGAGCAAGGTGGCGCCTGTCAACCCCTTGCTGCGTAGAGCTTCCCCAAAGTAACGGCGGAACTGACGCTCCAACACCCCATAGATTCGTTTGGCCTTCTGCTTCTCGCGCAACTGCAACGCGTAGTCCGAGGCCTTACGACGAAACTGCGCCCGGCTGCCATGCATCCCAGGCGGATAAGACCGCCGCTCGATGGCGCACTTGGGCGACAAACAACGATCCCCTTTGAGAAAGAGCTTCTGCCCCTCGCGGCGGCAGAGCTTGCATACAGCGTCAATATACCTTGCCAAGAGAACCCTCCGCTTCTCTGAACCTCTCCGAGGGGTTTACGGGCTTGGCCACCTTCTTCCCCCTCGCTACGATCGGCCGCGGCCAACGACGGATGGTCATCGCTATCGATACCTGGCGCCCACCCCCAGGCCGCATGCCCTCTCCACTTAGACACGCCGCTTCTTGGGCGGCCGACATCCGTTGTGCGGGATCGGCGTGACATCCGTGATCGCCCGCACGCGCAGCCCGGCCGCCTGCAACGACCGCACGGCCGCCTCACGGCCAGGGCCAGGCCCCTTGACGTATACCTCGACCTCGCGCATACCCGCGTCCATCGCCGCGCGCGCCGCCTCTGTGGCCGCCATCTGCGCCGCATAAGGCGTGCTCTTGCGGGACCCCTTGAACCCCGCCGATCCCGCGCTCGCCCAGGCCAGGGTCGCGCCCTCCATATCCGTCACGGTGATGATCGTGTTGTTGAACGAAGCCTGAATATGCACCTGCCCTACAGGCACCATGCGGCGCTCGCGACGCCCTCCTGCTTGACGCCCTCCTCGCCTCGTCGGTCTCGCCATCGTACCTCCTGCTCCTTATGAGAACGATCTTATGCCGCCTCAACGGCTGCCGGCTGCTGCCCCAACCACCAGGCAGCCCACCCGATCACTTCTTGGCGCGTGCCCGGCGCTTGCCCGGGACCGTCCGGCGCGCCCCACGCTTCGTGCGCGCGTTCGTGCGCGTGCGCTGCCCGCGCACAGGCAGGTTGCGGCGATGCCGGATGCCCCGATAGCACCCGATCTCCGTCAGCCGCTTGATGTTCATGCTGACCTCACGCCGCAAATCCCCTTCCACCCGATAGTTGCGGTCGATGAACTCGCGCAGCCGGGCGATGTCGGCCTCCGTCAGATCCTTGACGCGCGTATCCGGGTTGATCCCCGTGTGCGTCAGGATCTCGGAGCTTGTAGGTCGACCGATCCCGTAGATATACGTGAGCGCGACCTCGACCCGCTTGTCGCGAGGCAAGTCTACCCCCGCAATACGTGCCATGACTTCCCTCCTCTTGAATGCAGCCAGCGAAACCCCGCCAGGGCCTCGCCAGCCATCCCCCTCTAGCCTTGCCGCTGCTTATGCCGGGGGTTCGTGCAGATCACGCGCAACACGCCGCGCCGCCGAATGATCTTGCACTTCTCACACCGACGCTTCACCGATGGTTTGACCTTCATCTCTTGCCCTCCATTCCATCGCCAGCGACATCCCTCACGTTCGCTGGCTGTTCGCACGCGCCCCTCGCGGCTTCGGCGAACGCTGCGCGCCGACCGCCCCTACAGACGGGTCAGGATCTCCGCTTCCCCGTCCGTGATGACGATGGTGTGCTCGAAATGGGCGCACAGCCGACCATCAGACGTCACAACCGTCCAGCCATCCGACAGCACGCGCGTGTCCCGCCTTTTGCGCAAAATCTGAGGGTCCCACGAGCCGATGCTCACCATCGGCTCCAGGGCCAACGTCAGCCCAGGACGCAACTCGACCTCTGCGTCGCGGTACCCCTCCCCCACGTAATTCCAGATCTCCGGCGGCTCATGCATCGCCTGGCCGATCCCATGCCCCGTGTAGCTGCGGACGACGGTGCACCCCCGGCTCTCGACGTACTCCTGCACCGCCGCGGAGATGTCGCGCAGGCGGCGGCCGCTGCGCGCCGCCGCGATGCCAGCGAACAGCGCCCCCTCCGTCACCTCCAACAGGGCGCGCGCCTCACCGTTGACCTCGCCCACCATGTAGGTCCAGGCCGAGTCTCCCTGATACCCCTGGTAGATCGCCCCTACGTCGATGGAGACGATATCCCCCTCGCGCAGGATCCGCCGCGGGCTGGGGATGCCGTGCACCAACTCATCGTTAATCGACGCGCAGATCGTCGCCGGAAAGTCGTTTTGCCCTCGATACGGATACCCTTTGAACGACGGCTGGGCATTGCGACGCCGGATCAGCTCCTCGGCCAGGCGGTCCAGCTCCCCCGTGCTTATCCCCGGGCGAATCTTCTGGCGCATCAGCTCATGCACTTCCGCCACAATCCGCCCCGCCTTGCGCATCAAGGCGATCTCTTCCGGCCTTTTCAGCCTGATCGGCGGACGATGTTCATCCTGTCTCCGGCCTGTCACCCATGCCTTCCTTCAGCCAGGGCCTGTTCGCTATACCTGAGCCTTGCTGCGCTGCACCGCTGCCCGCAGGTCCGCATAGACCGCATCCACATCTTGCTCGCCATCGACCTCGACCAGCACGCCGCGGCCGCGGTAGTAATCGATCAGCGGCGCCGTCTGCTCGAAGTACACCTTCAAGCGGTTGCGCACCGTCTCCGGCGTGTCGTCGCTGCGCTGGTACAGTTCTCCGCCGCAGGCATCGCACACGCCAGCCTGGCGCGGAGGGTTGAACAGCGTGTGGTAGGTCGCCTGGCAGTTGCGGCAGATCCAACGCCCGGAGAGCCTCGCCACCAGCGCTTCCTCACCGACGCGGATGTAGGGGACTACGCCGACTCGCTGCCCCTGCGTCATCAGCGCCCCATCCAGCGCCTCCGCCTGCGTCACCGTGCGCGGGAACCCATCCAGGATCGCCCCGGCCGCGCAGTCTGGTTGCGCCAGCCGCTCGACCACCATACGGATCGTCACCGCATCCGGCACCAACTCGCCGCGATCCATGTACCCTTTGGCCAGCAGCCCCAGCTCCGTCTGCTTCCCCAGATGCTCTCGGAACAGATCGCCCGAAGCGATGTGGGGCAGCCCCAGCGCCTCACTCAATAAGCGCGCCTGGGTTCCCTTTCCTGCCCCAGGCGCTCCCAACAAGACGATATACAGCGGCTCCTTTGCCTCAGCCATGTATGCTCCTTTTGTCCAGGCCGCCGATCAACGAATGAACCCTTCGTAATGGCGCATCAACAACTGCGCCTCGAGCTGCTTCATCGTGTCCAGGACCACACCCACCACGATCAGCAGGCCGGTGCTCGTGATCAGCAACGTCTGCGTCTCCGTAAGATCGCGCGCGATCCAGGGTAGGATCGCTACCACGCCCAGGAAGACCGCGCCCACCAGCGTGATCCGCGACAGCACCCCATTCAGATATTCCTCCGTGCGTTTGCCCGGACGAATGCCAGGGATGAAGCCGCCCTGCCGCTGCAACGTCTCCGCCAGGTTCTGCTGGCGGAAGATCACGTCGGTGTAGAAATACGTGAAGCCAATCACCAGAAAGAAGTACATGATCCAGTACCAGCTACTGGTCTGCGGGTTAAAGAAATTCGTCAACCCGCGCGCAACGGTCGCCACAAAATTGTTGGACGAGTACTGGAAGTAGCTGGCGATCGTCCCCGGGAAAAGCATGATGCTCTGCGCAAAGATCAGCGGGATCATCCCCGCCGAGTTGACGCGCATCGGGATATGCGTGCTCTGCCCCCCCGCCATCATCAGCCGGTTGCCGCGCATGGCCCGCACCCGCTTGCCATACTGGACGGGGATCCGCCGCTGCCCCTCCTGCACGACCACGATCGCCGCCACCGTGACCACCGTCAGGACCAGGAAGGTGATCAACGCCATGGGGTTGCTCACCAGAAGCTGTCCCACCCGCTGCGGGACCCCGGCCACGATGCCGCCGAAGATGATGATCGAAATGCCGTTGCCGATGCCCTGCTCGGTGATCAGGCTGCCCAGCCACATCGCGAACATGGTGCCCGCCGTGAGGGAGATCACCGTCGCCAGCGTCGGCAGCGGATGCGTGGCGAACCCGAAGTTGGCCAGGATGCCCTGTTGCTGCAGGATCGTCGACTGCCCGAACGCCTGCAAAGCCGCCAGGGGCACGGTCAACCAGGTGGTGTACTGGTTGATCTTGTTGCGCCCTTGCTCCCCTTCCTTCGCGATCTCCTCCAGCCTGGGGATGATCGGCAACAACAACTGGACGATGATCTGGGCCGTGATATACGGATACACCCCCATCGCCATCACCGAGAAGTTGGACATGGCCCCTCCCGAGAACATGTCCAACAATCCCAACAACTGGTTCTGCTCGAACAGTTGGCGCAAGGCCTCCCGGTTGACCCCCGGGACAGGCACGTGCGCGGCCAGGCGGTAGATCACCAGAAAGAGGAAGGTATAAAGCAGTTTATTGCGCAGATCCGGCAAGCGAAAGGCGTTGCGCACCGCTTCCAGCATCGGACATCCTCCCCCGCCAACGCAGCGATCTTCAGCTCGCCAGCGAGATCTCCTGCACTTTGCCCCCAGCCGCCTCGATCTTCGCGCGCGCGCTGGCCGAACAACGATAGGCATGCACCGTCAGCGGCCGATCGATATCGCCCTGCCCCAGGATCACGAACGGCTCGTCCACAGCCCGGATCAGGCCAGCCATCGTCAATCGCTCCGGCGTCACCTCCGTCCCCGCCTCGAAGACGTTCAGCTTCTCGACGTTGACAGGCGTATAGGTCACCTTCCAGATGTTGGTGAAACCGCGCAGATGGGGGAGACGTCGCACCAACGGCAACTGCCCGCCTTCAAAGTAGGGAGCTACTGGCTTGCCGCTGCGCGCGTTCTGGCCCTTGCGTCCCCGCCCCGCATAGGTGCCGCCCTTACCGGAGTTGCCGCGCGCCACCCGTCGGCGATCCCTGGTCGCGCCCTTCGGCGGGCGCAGATCGTTCTGCTTCATGGCTCATTGACCTCTCGCACCTGTACCAGATGCCGCACTTTGTAGATCATGCCGCGCACCACAGGCGTATCCTGATGCACCACGCGATCGCCCAAACGCCGCAACCCCAGGGCGCGCACCGTCGCCTTCTGACGTTCGGAATAGCCGATCGCGCTCTTCACCCACGTGATCTCGATCTGCCCACGTCCCTCGTTCGCCATCATCGCCTCTGCCTCTCCCGCGTCCAGAACGGCATCAGCTCCTCCACTGGACGCCCACGCCGCTGCGCTTCCACCTCGGGATCTTTCAGCATATCGAGGCCCGCCATCGTCGCACGCACGACGTTCAGGATGTTGGCGCTCCCCAACGACTTGGTCAGGATATCTTTGATCCCCGCCGCTTCGAGCACGGCGCGCACGCCGCCGCCCGCGATCACCCCCGTCCCCGGCGAGGCCGGCTTCAGCAGCACTTGCGAGGCGCCCGCCTGGGCCAGCACCTGATGGGGGATCGTGCTCCCGATCAGGGTGATCCGGTGCATATTCTTGCGCGCGTGCTCGCCTCCCTTGCGGATCGCGTCGGGCACCTCGCGCGCCTTGCCGACCCCCACGCCTACGCTGCCTTTGTTGTCTCCTACAACCACCACAGCGCGGAAACTGAAGCGTCGGCCGCCTTTCACCACCTTAGCCGTGCGCGCAATGTGGACGACGCGCTCATCCAGCTCGTCGTGCTCCTCTTCCTTCCGTTCCCGCTTCGCGTCTCTCTTGGATGGCATGCGTCCTCTCCGCCCCTTAGAAGATCAGACCGGCTTCGCGCGAGCCTTCTGCCAGCGCCTTGATACGGCCATGATACGGATATCCACCGCGATCGAACACGACCTGCGTGATCCCGGCTGCCAGGGCGCGCTTCGCTACCAGCTCGCCCACCTTCTTCGCCTGCCCCGTCTTGTTGAGGCCGGCCAGCTCTTCCCGCAGCTCTGGGTCGAGCGTCGAAGCAGCCGCCAGCGTCACCCCACGCTCATCGTCGATCACCTGCGCATAAATATGATTCAGGCTACGAAACACATTGAGGCGTGGACGTTCGGGCGTCCCCACCAGGCGCGCCCGCAGTCGCCGATGTCGTCGCTCACGCGCTTCGCGCGTCGTCCTCTTCGTCATACGTCCCTCTTCCTTCCAGGCGATGCCGCCGCGGGATTCCCGACACCCTACTTGGCGCGGCCCGTCTTGCCAGCCTTACGCCGCACCACCTCTCCCGCGTAACGGATGCCCTTGCCCTGATACGGCTCTGGCGGACGCACTTCGCGTACTTTGGACGCGATCAGGCCCACCAGCTCTTTGTCCGCCCCTTCCACGACCACATTGCGCCCCGTACGATCGACCGAGAAGGTGATCCCCGCCGGCGGGACGAGCTCGACCGGATGCGACAACCCTACCTGGAGCACCAGCCGATTGCCCACCACATCCGCCCGATAGCCGACCCCCTCGATCGTCAACTCGCGGCGAAACCCCGTCGTCACCCCGGTCACCATATTCGCCAACAAAGCACGGGTCAGGCCATGCAATGCACGGTGGGTGCGCTGATCAGAGGGGCGCTTCACCACCAGCTCCGCGCCCATCATCTCGATCGTCATCTCCGGCGAAAACGTTCGGCTCAATTCGCCCTTTGGCCCCTTGACCGTCACAAGGTTGCCGGAGTCGATCTTGACCGTCACGCCTGTGGGCACCGCCACAGGCAATTTCCCAATCCGCGACATCCCTCTACCTCCCCAGTGGATTGCGCACGCTCGCTCCCAGGCGCTGCTTCTGAACACCCGCTCCGTCAGGCGCCCCGCAACCCTTGATCACCACACGTAACAGATCACCTCGCCGCCCAGGCCCAGGCGGCGCGCCTTCTGGCCGGTCATGACCCCCTGCGAGGTAGAGATGATCGCCGTACCCATGCCGCTGAGCACCCAGGGGATCTCCTGGCGTTTCATGTACACCCGCCGGCCGGGCTTGCTCACCCGTCGCAGGCCCGTGATCACCGGTTGCCGCTGCTGATCGTACTTCAAAATGATGCGCAACTGCGGCTGCGGCTGATCCTTCGTCACCTGATAGTTCTGGATGTATCCCTCATCCTTGAGGATGCGCGCGATCGCTACCTTTATCTTGGAGCTGGGCATCAGCACCTGCTTGTGACGCACCAGGGTAGCGTTGCGGATCCGAGTGAGCATGTCCGCAATCGGGTCAGTCAGCATAAGCTATCACTCCATCTCCCCTGCCTGGGAGGCAGCGAACTCGAATCAAGATTTACCAGCTCGATTTGACGACGCCTGGCAAACGCCCTTCCAGCGCCTCTTGCCGGAAACAGATGCGGCACAGCCGGAAACGACGCATATACCCTCGCGGCCGACCGCACAACGAACACCGATTGCGTACGCGGGTCGGATACTTACGCCGGGTTTCCCTGATGATCATGCTCTTCTTCGCCACTGCGTCTCTCCTTGCTCACGCTCAATGGGCGAACGGCATCCCCAACAGACGAAGCAGCTCGCGCGCCTCTTCGTCCGTCTTCGCCGTGGTGACAACCGTCACCTCCATCCCGCGCACTTTGTCGATCGTGTCATAGTTGATCTCAGGCCAGATCAACTGCTCACGCAAGCCCAGGCTGTAGTTGCCGCGTCCGTCGAATGCATCGGCCGGCACGCCGCGAAAGTCGCGCTGCCGCGGCAACGCCACGTTGCACAGCCGATCCAGGAAGTCCCACATGCGGCTTCCCCGCAACGTCACCTTGACGCCGATCTGGTTGCCCTCGCGCAGCTTGAACGTCGCGATGGACTTCCTGGCCTTGGTGATGATCGGCTTCTGGCCGGTGATGATCGAGATATCGCGCGCCGCGTTCTCCAACGCCTTGGCGTTCTGCAACGCCTCACCCAGGCCCACATTGACGACGACCTTGGTGATCTTCGGCACTTGCATCACGTTCTTGTACTGAAAACGCTCTCGCAGTTGCGGGACCACCTCGGTCCGATAGCGTTCCTTCAGATTTGGCATCGACGTCCCACTCCTACCTTCTGCCCGAGCGCGCTGACGAGCCAGCCGACGCGGGGAATTCAGATGAGTTCAGATCACTTCGTATCGATCAACTGGCCGCATTGCCGGCACTCGCGCGCGCGCGTCCCGTTCTCGAACACATGCATGCGCACGCGCGTCGCTTTGTTGCAATGTGGGCAGACCAGCATCACGTTCGAGATATGGATCGGCGCCTCGCGCTCGATGATACCGACCTGGGTGCGCACATCGCCGGTGCGACGCTGGTGTTTCTTGATGAAATTGACCCCGCTGACCACCACGCGGTCCATATTGGGATCGCGTACGGTCAGGGGACCGCCGCGCGCCGCGCGCTTCGAACGCACGCGCTTGCCAATCAGCACACGCTGCACCTCGCCGCGCGCCCCCCGATCCTCGCCGCTGATCACCTCTACCGTGTCGCCCTGTTTGATATGCATCGCTCGCTTCCTCACACGACCCTACAGCACTTCGGGGGCCAGGGACACGATCCGCATGAACCCCTTTTCGCGTAGCTCACGCGCCACGGGACCGAAAATGCGCGTCCCGCGCGGGGCCTTGGCGTCATCGATGAGGACAGCCGCATTCTCGTCGAACTTGATGTACGAACCGTCCGGCCGCCCATATTCCTTGGCGGTGCGCACAACCACCGCCTTCACCACATCGCCCTTCTTGACCGAGCTATTCGGCGTGGCCTGCTTGACCGAGGCGACGATGATGTCGCCCACCTGCGCATACCGACGGGTCGAGCCCCCCATCACACGAATACACAAGATCTCTTTGGCGCCCGTGTTGTCGGCTACCTTGAGCCGACTCTCTTGCTGGATCATGGCGTTACCCTCTTTCTCTGCCCCATTACACGTTCGCTTCGACCACTTCTTCGCCGCGGGACAGGATCTCGGTAACCACCCACCGCTTCTCGCGGCTCAATGGGCGCGACTCGACGATGCGCACCACATCCCCAACGTGGCACCGGTTGTCCTCATCGTGGGCCTTGAACCGCTTGCTCACCCTGATCACTTTGCCGTACAGGGGATGGCGGCGCATGTTATCGACCCGCACGACCACCGTCTTGTTCATCTTATCGCTGACGACCTCGCCAATCAGCACCTTTCGCCGTTCGCGCATCCTCATCCCTCCTTCGCCGCTGATTGATACCAGGCTGCCAGCTCACGCTCACGCAGGATCGTCCGCAGACGCGCGATGTCGCGTCGAACCTGCGCAAGTCGCGCCGTGTTGCGCAACTGCCCCGTAGCGAACTGAAAACGCAGGTTGAACAACTCCTGGTAGCTCTCGTCCAGGGTGCGCGCGATCTCTTCGTCCGTCATCGTCCGAATCTGACTCGCTTTCATGACGCACCCCCCGCCGCTTCTTCCGCCAACGCCGCCCGCGAGACGATCTGCGTATCGATGGACAGCTTGTGCGACGCGCGACGCAACGCCTCACGCGCGATGCTCTCGTCTACGCCCCCGACCTCGAAGATCATCCGCCCAGGCTGCACGACGGCCACCCACTCTTCCACCGCCCCCTTGCCGCCGCCCATGCGGGTCTCGGCCGGGCGCTTGGTGGCCGGCTTGTCCGGGAAGACACGAATCCAGAGCTTGCCGCCGCGCCGCATGTGGTGGACGATCGCACGGCGCGCGGCCTCGATCTGTCGCCCCGTCATCCAGCACGGCTCCAAAGCCTGCAAGCCATACTCGCCGAACGAGATCCGGTTGCCCCGGCTGGCGATCCCCTTCATCCGGCCGCGATGGGCTTTTCGATACTTCACACGCTTGGGCATCAACATGGTAGCAAACTCCCCTCAGCACATCCAGGCCTCAATGGGCGTGGCGCTCGGAACGGGATCACCCCACGGCCGCCTGCCGTTTGGGCATGACCTCGCCTTTGTAAATCCAAACCTTGACGCCGATCCGCCCGAAGGTGGTCAACGCTTCCGCGCGGGCAAAGTCGATATCCGCACGCAACGTGTGCCGCGGCACCTGCCCCTCGCGCACCGTATCCACGCGCGCCATCTCCGAGCCAGCCAGCCGGCCGCCGCAGGTGATCATGATCCCTTTGGCGCCCGCACGCATCGCCCGCGCGACCGCCTGCTTCATCGCCCGCTTGTACGCCACACGGCGCTCTAGCTGCGACGCCAGGTCCACGGCCACCAGGTAGGCGTTCAACTCTGGCTGCTCGATCTCCATGACGTCGACCTTGACCTTCTTGCCGGTCGCCTCCTGCAGCCTGGTCCGCAACGCGTTGACGCTTGCCCCCTTGCGCCCGATGATGATCCCCGGCTTGGAGGTGTGGATCACAACCTGCACCGCCCCTGGAAACCGCTCGATCTCGATCTTGGCGATGCCAGCTTCCCCCATCTCCTTGCGGATGCTCTCGCGGATCATGCGATCTTCAGCCAACAGATCGGCGTACTGGGAGCCTTCCGCGTACCAGCGCGTCTCCCAATCCTTAATAATTCCTAAGCGAAACCCGATTGGATGAACTTTGCGACCCAACGCGCTCCTCCTTTGGCCAGCTTCCGGCTTTCAGACCGCCTCTTTTTCCGCAAGGACGACCGTGATATGCGACGAACGACGGATGATCGGCTTGAAACGGCCACGCGCGCCGAACCGTCGCCAGCGACGCAGAGGCGCCTGGTCCGCCATGATCCGCGCGACCACCAGGTCCTCGCGGGACAGGCCAAAATTCTCCTCGGCGTTCGCCATCGCCGACGCGATCGTCTTGGCGACCGGCCTCGCCGCGGCTTGCGGCATCAGCCGCAGCATCTGCAGCGCAGTCACCGCAGGCTTGCCGCGCACCGTATCGATCACTCGCCGCACCTTTTGAGGCGAGATCCCTACATACCGATAGACCGCTCGTACTTCGAAAGCCATTTGCTCCGTCCTCGTCTGTCCCCGCCAGACATGCGCTGGACTGTCTCAGGGCCGACGAACGCGCCTCAGCGCGCTCGCGTCCCCTTCTCCTTGGCAACGTGGCCCCGGAACAAGCGGGTCAGAGCAAACTCCCCCAGCCGGTGCCCGACCATGTTCTCGGTGATATAGACAGGAATATGGCGCCGCCCGTCATGGACCGCGATCGTGTGCCCGACCATCTGCGGGAACACCGTCGATGCCCGCGACCACGTCTTGATCACACGACGCTCGCCCGATCGATTCATCGCCTCGATCTTGCGGAGAAGCTTCGGATCGACGTACGGCCCCTTTTTCAGCGAACGTGACATTTCCTACCCTCCACTCCTTATCGCCGTCGCGTCACACGGCGCCGCACGATATACTGATCGCTCTTCTTGTTGCGGCGTGTCTTATAGCCCAGCGTCGGCTTGCCCGTCGGCGACTTCGGCCCCGGCATCCCGATCGGCGAACGTCCCTCGCCGCCGCCATGGGGGTGGTCGCGTGGGGTCATCGCCGAGCCGCGCACCGTCGGCCGCCATCCCAGCCACCGGCGACGTCCCGCCTTGCCCAGGTGAATGTTCGCGTGATCGACATTGCCCACCTGGCCGACCGTCGCCTTACAGTTGATATGCACGCGCCGCACCTCGCCGCTCGGCAGACGCAACTGGACGTAGTCCCCTTCCTTCGCCAACACCTGCGCCGCCGTCCCGGCCGACCGCGCCATCTGGCCGCCGCGCCCCGGCTGCAATTCCACGTTGTGAACCATCGTGCCCAACGGGATGTTGGCCAATGGCAACGTGTTGCCCGGCCGAATCTCCGCCGTCGGCGACGAGACCACGGTATCCCCCACGCGCAGATCCAGCGGCGCCACGATATAGCGCTTCTCGCCATCCGCGTAGGTGATCAGGGCGATGCGCGCCGTGCGGTTGGGATCGTACTCGATCGCGTCGACCCGTCCCGGCACGCCGATCTTGTCGCGCCGAAAGTCGATCACACGATACTGGCGCTTGTGGCCGCCGCCGCGATGACGAACGGTCACCTTGCCGCGCACATTGCGCCCGGCGCTCTTGGTCAGCGGCCGCAAGAGCGAACGTTCCGGCCTGTCGCGCGTGATCTCCTCGAACGTCGAGACCGACATGCCGCGTCGGCCGGGCGAAGTCGGCTTATACACTTTAATGGCCATCTCGAACTCCTGTTTGCAAGCTTCTCATCGCATCGGCCCTGGCCTGGGCTGCGACAGAGAGAGGACGGGCGATACCGCTTGCGATCTAGCCGCCCATCCCGGCAGGCGCATCGCTCTCGCTTAGACGCCGTTTGGAAATTCGCTGGCGGTTCAAACCGCGCCGATGCAGGATGCGAAGTCGGCCTTCGCCGACTGAATTCTAACCCGCGTAGGCGGGTTTTGCGCCTCCCGTTGCCGCAGGCGCATCGCTCTCGCCTGGACGCCGTTTGGAAATTCGCTGGCGGTTCAAACCACGCCGACGCAGGATGCGAAGTCGGCCTTCGCCGACTGAGTTCTAACCCGCGTAGGCGGGTTTTGCGCCTCCCGTTGCCGCAGGCGCATCGCTCTCGCC
>Ga0272446_1005306_pt1 | contig 14352 bp, 12 predicted proteins | sample YNPCB0061_FD_194587 | JGI IMG/M metagenome (GOLD analysis project Ga0272446, IMG submission 194587) | Hot spring microbial mat communities from Yellowstone National Park, WY, United States - YNP-CB-006-1 | ecosystem: Environmental > Aquatic > Thermal springs > Hot (42-90C) > Sediment | place...
GAGGGTGATCCGGCCTGCGCCAGTCCGCGGCTTCTGGACCGGATTTTGCGGAAACAGTGGGGCTTCAGGGGATACGTCGTCTCCGATTGCGGAGCCATTACCGACATCTACCGGAATCACAAGGTCGTGAAGACGGCGAATGAGGCCGTTTCGCGGGCCGTCAGGTCGGGCTGCGATTTGAACTGCGGCGTGGAGTACCTCGGCCTGGTGGCGGCGGTCCGCCAGGGCTTGCTCGCCGAAGCCGAAATCGACAACGCGGTCCGCCGCCTCTACACTGCCCGCTTCAAGCTCGGCATGTTCGACCCGCCCGAGATGGTTCCTTACGCGCGCATCCCCTATTCGGTGAACGACAGCGCGGAACACCGGGCACTGGCTCTCGAAGCCGCCCGGAAATCCATCGTGCTGCTGAAGAATGAAGGCGGACTGCTCCCGCTTGCGAAGGACCTGAAGACGATTGCCGTCATCGGACCCAATGCCGCCGACACCGAGGTATTGCTCGGCAACTACAACGGCACGCCGTCCGAACCCGTGGCCGCGCTCGAGGGCATACGCCGCAAGGTTTCGGCTCGCACGCGCGTTCTGTATGCCCGCGGATCGAGCCTGGCCGCCAGCCTGCCGGCCTTCGAAACCATTCCTGCGACGGCCCTGCGCGCCTCCAGGGACGCCGGCGCAGTGCACGGATTAGCAGCCGAGTACTTCAATACCAGTAACTTCGACGGCAAGGCGCACCGGCCCGCGGAGCTGACCTATCCGAACTCGGGCAAGCTCACCGGAGAGGTCCCGGCAAATCCCAAGCCCCTGTTTACCAGGGTCGACCCGCAGGTCGACTTCAATTGGTGGGACGGAGCGCCCCGCCCCGGAATGGACGATGATAACTTCGGCGTGCGGTGGACCGGCTATCTGGCGGCTCCGGTGAGCGGAACTTATCAGTTGGGCGCTATCGGTTTCAACGCCTTCGAGCTCTACCTGAACGACAGGCCGGTGGCTCGCTTCACAGGCATTCACGAAAGCGGATACGCCTACGACAGTGTGGATCTGAAGGCCGGAACGCTCTACCGGATCCGGCTGGACTTTCATCACTTCGTCAACGACGCGAGCATCCGGCTGGTATGGTCGCCGCCGGGCAAAGACCTGGAAAAAGAAGCTCTCGAAGCCGCGCGGCAGGCGGAGGCTGTGGTGCTGGTTCTGGGGCTCTCGCCACGCTTGGAAGGCGAGGAAATGAAGGTTCCGGTGGAAGGATTCCAGGGCGGGGACCGGGTGCAACTGGGACTGCCTGCGGCTCAGGAGAAGCTGCTCCGAAAGATCGTAGCTCTGCGAAAGCCGGCTGTGCTGGTGCTCCTTAACGGCAGCGCCCTGGCGGTTAATTGGGCCCGCGAGCACGTCCCGGCCATTGTGGAGGCCTGGTATCCGGGACAGGCAGGGGGAACCGCGATCGCCGACGTACTCTTCGGCGACTACAATCCTGCCGGACGCCTGCCGGTTACCTTCTACCGGTCGGCCGAACAACTGCCGCCATTCGACGACTATGACATGAAGGGCAGGACTTACCGCTACTTTGACGGCGAGCCGCTATTCCCCTTCGGCCACGGATTGAGCTATACCCGCTTCACGTACCGCAACCTCCGTCTCCCGGCCGAAGCGCCGCCGGACCGCGAATTCAAGGTGTCGGTGGAGGCCGGCAACACGGGTAAGCGGGCCGGAGAGGAAGTGGTCCAGCTCTACGTGAAGGACGTGGAAGCCTCGGCGCCCGTGCCCCGCCGGTCGCTGGCCGGATTTGCGCGTATCGCGCTGGAGCCCGGCGAATGGAGAACCGTCGAGTTTACGCTCACTCCCCGGCAACTCTCGCTCATCGGCGCAGACAACCGCCGGGTGGTGGAGCCGGGAATCTTCGAAATCTCGGCAGGGGGCAAGCAGCCCGGCTTCCGCGGCCCGGCGGATGCGTCCACCACCTCGGTGCTGACCGGCAGACTCAAGCTGACGGGGCCCGCGAAGTACCTGGACTGAACCCCGCCCGATTCCCTTCATTCAGTGCGGCCGGGCTGCTGTCCAAAATTCGAGCACTCATGCGCAGAATATCGGCAGCCCGAATCAATTACCGCATGACCGCAACTCCCCAGCGCCCTCCGAACTGCCCCGGATTCGCGCAATTATACGGTGACCGGCGCCGGGACCGCCAAAACCCCGCCTTGGAAGTCCGATTGCACTCACTTGCAACGAGGATTCTGAATTGCAGCCCTTGGAGGGTAATCTCAATGAACATTTCGAAGACGATAGCGACGGTTTTCTGCGGTGCGGTGCTGTGCCTGGCGTTTTCCACGGGAGCGAAGGCGGATGCGAACAACGAGAAGACCATCATCACTTTCAGCGGTCCGGTCGAAGTACCGGGCATGGTCCTGCCGCCCGGAACCTATGTATTCAAGCTCACCGATACGCTGGTTGACCGGAACGTGGTGCAGGTTTACAACAAGGACGAAACGCATCTCTACGGGACATTCCTCGCGATTCCCGACTATCGCCCGAATCCGGTCGGCAAACCGCTCGTGACCTTCGAAGAGAGAGCGGCGGGATCGCCCGAGGCGGTGCGAGCCTGGTTCTATCCGGGAGATAACTTCGGACACGAGTTTGTCTACCCCAAAGTGAAAGCCATGGAACTGGCCCGCAGTTCCCACCAGAACGTTCCGTCCATGCCGGACGAACTGGCGGCGAATGTGAAAAAGCCGGCAAAGACCATGACGGAGCCTCACATCATGGCGATGAAGAAGGCGCCCCTGAAGGCGCAGAAGCCCACCGGTGAAGAGGTGGAAATTGCGGAGGCATTCACTCCGGCGCCGCCGGCCTCCAACACCTCGCAGAGCGCCTCCGCGCCCATGCCAAAACACCTTCCCAGAACAGGCAGCGAACTCCCGCTGCTGGCCCTGATCGGCCTGCTGTCGCTGGGAGCCGGAATCTCGTTGCGTACAGCGGGCCGGCAGATTGGCTGACGGGAGGCGACCGCACAGGGCAAGAGGGCTGCGCTCCCTTAGGCTCGCAGCTCTCTTGCCGCTGGCGGCCGGTGAGGACATCCCAATGATGAGGAGCACGCGCCGGTTTCTGTTCGGGAGTCAATATCTTTTTCTGGCTGCGGGAGCCGCTTTGCTTGGTTACTGCGCTTTCGTCCTCCTGGACATGAAGTTGTACCAGGCGAACCAGCAGCGGGCATTCGAGCAGATGCGGAAGCGGGAGCGGCTGGCCCTGCAAAGCCTGTCGCATTCCAACCGGAGCGCCGCGCGCTCCCTTGCCTGCGCGGTTTGTGGAACACGTCTGGTGGGGCGGATTGACATTCCGCGGCTCGGGCTCACAGCCATGGTGATGGAAGGCGACGACACCGCCACGCTCCGCCGCGCGCTCGGCCATATTCCGGGCACAGCGCTGCCGGGCCGTCCGGGCAACGTGGGCATTGCCGGCCACCGGGACACGCTTTTCCGGCCCCTGCGCAACATTCGCCCCGAGGACACGATCACCGTGACCACGCTGAAGGGATGTTACCGGTACCGCGTCAGCCGCACGGAGGTCGTCGGCCCGGATGACGTGCGCGTCCTGGACCCCTCGAAGGAACAGGTCCTGACGCTGGTCACCTGCTTTCCATTCGACTACATCGGCCCCGCGCCTAAGAGGTTTGTGGTCCGGGCGGTCCGGGCGGCGGGATGAAACAACTTCAACGATATCGATACGGAGGAAACAACCAATGAGCAACAAAGCAGGGATTCTTGTGGTAGCGGTGTTCGCGGCCGGCGGTCTGGCCGGCTCGTGGGCCACGGCCCGGACGGGCCGTTCGCCATTCGGCAGGGCGGCGGCGGTCCCGGTCCTGGTTTCCAGCGTGACCGGGACCGCCCTTGGCAACCAGGTATCTTTCACCGACGGCTTCGTCCCGGTCGTCGACAAAGTATTGCCCGCGGTGGTCAACATCGCATCCTCGAAGATCGTGCGTTCACCGGACCAGGGGCCGCCCTCGCCTTTCTTCTCCGACCCCTTTTTCCGGCAGTTCTTCGGCGACGAATTTTCGCGCCAGTTCCGGGTCCCGCGGGAACAGCGGGAGCATAGTCTCGGTTCCGGAGTCATTGTCAATTCCAGCGGCTATATATTGACGAACAATCACGTTGTTGAAGGCGCCAGTGAGATCAAGGTCTACCTGGGTGAAAAGCGCGAATATAAAGGCCGAATTATCGGCACCGACCGGAAGACCGACGTCGCAGTGGTAAAGATCGACGGCAAGGATCTGCCGGTGTTGACGCTCGGCGATTCATCCAAAGTCCGGGTCGGCGACTTCGCGCTGGCTGTCGGTAACCCGTTTGGAGTCGGCCAGACGGTCACCATGGGGATTGTCAGCGCCACCGGCAGGGGCGGGTTGGGCATCGAGGACTACGAAGATTTCGTCCAGACGGACGCGGCCATCAACCCCGGCAATTCCGGCGGAGCGCTGGTGAATGTCAGGGGTGAACTGATCGCCATCAACACCGCGATCATATCGGGCGGTGGAGGCGGCAACCAGGGTGTCGGCTTCGCGATTCCCATTAACATGGCCCGGTCCGTCATGGACCAGATTTTGAAGCACGGCAGGGTCATCCGTGGTTCGCTGGGCGTAGTGGTTCAGCCTGTCACCCAGTCCATCGCCAGGGCCTTCAATCTGCCGGGCGAGCCGCGCGGCGCCCTTGTCGCCGATGTCACACCCAACAGCGCGGCGGCCAAGAGCGGGATTCAGCGAGGGGACATCCTGCTCGAATTGAACGGCGAGCCGATCGCCGGCAGCCGCGAACTCAGCCTGAAGATTTCGATGATGGCGCCCGGCGCCACGGTGAAGCTTAAGCTGTTCCGAAGCGGGCAGGAGCGGGAGGTCTCGGCGACCCTCGGCGAACTGCAAGCCAAAGGCGAGGGCGGCGCGGGCCAGGCGGGTGCGGCCGGCGCCGGTCCGCACATCGGAATATCGGTCGATCAACTGACGCCGGATATCGCCCGCCAACTGGGTTTGCCGGCGCGTACCTCGGGTGTCGTAATCACCAGCGTCCAACCCGGCAGCGCGGCGGAGGAAGCCGGGCTGCGGCGGGGAGATGTCATTCAGGAAGTCAATCGGAAACCGGTCGCGACTCCGGACCAGTTTCTGAGCGCTGTCCGCCAGGCCGGCGGTGGTTCCGTGCTCCTGCTCATTGAACGGGGAGGCGACCACGTGTACGTGATGGTCGAGCCCCGATGAGGAACGGAGAACGGAATGCTCCGGACTGAATGGGAGGTGATGGTGGCGGCTCCAAACCCGCTCCGGCCCGAGGGCGGCCCCGTGGTGCTGGTGGTCTGCCCCCACGACGACGATCGCGCCAGACTGCGGGGCATTCTTGAAGAACTGGCCTTCGTGCTGCACGAGGCCCAGACATGGGACGAAGGCCGGTCCATCCTGTCAAACTCCCCGGTGCCGGTAGTGATCTGCGAATGCACGCTGCCCGACGCGACCTGGAAAGACGTCTTGAGCGAAATCGCGGGGCTCGCGAACCCACCCCGGCTGATTGTCATCTCGGCCCTTGCAGACGAGTACTTATGGTCGGAGGTACTCAACCTCGGCGGCTATGACGTCCTGCCGAAGCCGCTCGACGAGAAGGAAGTGGCGCGCGTGACCGGGCTGGCGTGGTCGAACTGGAGCCGGGAGTTCGGGCTTTTGGGAAAGACTCAAGTGAATGCCAGTTAGTAAATGAGGTGCACAATGTTCGGACGTCGTATTACCCTGTTCAAGCTCTTCGGCTTCGCCGTACGGGTGGATGCCAGTTGGCTGATCATTGCGGTTCTGATTACCTGGTCGCTGGCGGTTGGCTACTTCCCGCAGAAGTATCCCGGCCTTGCGGCGCCCGACTACTGGTGGATGGGGGTGGCCAGTGCGTTAGGACTGTTCGCCTCCATCGTCGTGCACGAGTTCGCTCATTCCCTGGTAGCACGGCGTTACGGGCTGCCCATGAAGGGGATCACCTTGTTCATCTTCGGAGGTGTGGCCGAGATGAGCGACGAGCCTCCCAACCCAAAGACTGAATTCCTCATGGCCATTGCGGGCCCTCTCACCAGCATCGCTCTCGGCGCGGGCGCTTACCTGCTCTACCAGGCGGTCCGGGAATCCTGGCAGCCGGCCGGCGCCGGGGTGGTCGCTTATATGTATTGGATCAACTGGATCCTCGCCGCCTTCAACCTGATTCCCGCGTTTCCGCTCGATGGAGGCCGTGTGCTCCGCTCGGCCCTCTGGCATTGGAAAGGCAATCTGGCCGGGGCCACGCGCATCGCGGCCGCTGTCGGGTCGGGATTCGGCCTCGTTCTGATCCTCCTGGCCGTCTGGCAGTTGATGGCGGGCAACTTCATCGGCGCCATGTGGTGGTTCCTGATCGGGCTGTTTCTGCGTGGAGCCGCCCAATCCTCTTACCAGCAGGTGGTGATTCGCACCAGCCTGAAGGGGGAGCCTGTCCGGCGCTTCATGAATCCCCACCCGGTTACAGTCTCACCCGGCATCTCCGTTCAGGCACTGGTGGACGACTACATCTACAGGCATCACTACAAGATGTTCCCCGTGGTCCTGGATACCGGCAAGCTGGCCGGCTGGGTGAGCGCCCAGCAAGTCAAGGCGGTGCCGCGTGAGGAATGGGGACGGCACACCGTTCGCGAGGTGATGCAACCCAGCTCTCCGGACAACACCATTGGCCCCGACCAGGAGGCCGCCAAGGCCCTGGCGAAAATGACCAGGGGCGGTCTCAGCCGGTTGATGGTTGCCGATGGAGACCGCCTGGTGGCGGTCATCGCCCTGAAAGACCTGACCGGTTTCCTGGCGGCCAAACTGGAGTTGGAAGGCGACGAGTCGGCCGCGGCACTCGCCGGTCTGCCAGGCTGAGGCGGTTCCGGTCTTCCGGTTCCCGCCTTGTCCGCACCGGCGCTCCGATGTATAGTGAGGTGGAGCTTACCAAGCCGGTGCCAGCGACACTTCGAATCTGCGCCCTCTGCCTCCTGCTGGGGGGAATTCTTCCCGCCGCTCCCAGGATACTGGCCGTCGACCTGGACGGCATCATTCACCCGATCACGGTCGAGATTGTCTCGCGCGCGCTGGAGCAGGCCAAGAACGAAAACGCCGAGCTCGTCATCCTCCGCCTGAACACACCGGGCGGGTTGATGGACGCGATGCGCCAGACGATTGAGAAGATTGTCGCTTCACCAGTGCCCGTGGTCACTTTTGTGACCCCCAGCGGCGGGCGCGCCGCCTCGGCCGGTTTCTTCATCCTGGAAGCGGGCGACGTGGCCGCCATGTCGCCCGGCACCAACACCGGCGCGGCCCACCCGGTCGCCATCGGCGCGCCCATGGACGCGGTGATGAAGCAGAAGGTGGAGAACGACGCCGCGGCGTCCCTGCGCAGCCTGGTGGCCAAGCGGGGCCGCAACAGCGGGCTGGCTGAAAAGGCCGTCCTCGAGAGCAAGTCCTTCACCGACAAAGAGGCGCTTGACAACAAGCTGATCGAGATCATCGCGCGGGACGACCGCGACCTGCTGTCCCAGCTCGACGGCCGTGAAATTACCCGCTTCGACGGCGCCCGCGTGACCTTGCACCTGACCGGCGCCTCGGTGACGGTGTACGAGAAGAACGTTCGCCAGAAAATCCTTTCCGCCATCAGCGACCCCAACGTGGCATTGCTGATCCTGGTGCTGGGCGCGCTGGGCATCTACGTCGAGTTCTCGGCGCCGGGTTTGATCGTGCCCGGTGTGGCGGGGGCGATCCTCGCGGTGCTCGGCCTTTCCGCCATCTCCCTGCTGCCCATCAACTGGGCCGGCGCGGGACTGCTGATCCTGTCGCTGGTCTTGTTCGTGCTCGAGGCCAAGTTTGCCTCCCACGGCATCCTCGGCGCCGGCGGCGCCATATCGATGGTCCTGGGAGCCATGCTGCTGATTGACAGTCCGGTGCCGGAAATGCGCATTCACCTGTACACCGCCCTGGCGCTCGCCCTGCCGTTCACGGCGATCACCATGTTTCTGCTCACGCTGGTGGTTCGCTCCCGGAAGAACAAGGTGGTGACCGGCGCCGAGGGCATGCTGGGCGAAGTCGGAGTGGCCACAACCCCGCTGGAGCCGGACGGCCGCGTGTTCGTGCGCGGTGAATACTGGAACGCGACCGCCACCGCGCCCGTGCCGGCCGGCGCAGCGGTGCGCGTTACCGCAATCCATGGGCTGGTGCTGACCGTTGAGCCGGCGCCAAAAAAATCGGGAGGATAGTCATGCTGCTGAATCCGTCCACCATCGCGATCATTATCGTGGTGATCTACCTGTTGTCTTCCATCAAGATCCTGGCCGAATACGAACGCGGCGTTATCTTCCGCCTGGGCCGCGTGCTGCCGCAACCGAAGGGCCCCGGCATCATCCTCGTGTTCGCGCCCATCGACCGTATGGTGCGGGTCTCGCTCCGCATCGATACCCTCGAGGTGCCGGCGCAGGATGTGGTCACGCGCGACAACGTCACGGTCAAGGTGAACGCGGTCATCTACTTCCGTGTCATCGACCCGCGCCTGGCCGTCATCGAAGTAACCAACTTTCTCTATGCCACCTCGCAACTGGCCCAGACCACGTTGCGCAGCGTGCTCGGCGAGGTCGAACTCGACGAACTGCTTAGCCAGCGCGAGAAACTCAATACCCGTTTGCAGGCCATTCTCGACCAGCACACCGCCCCCTGGGGTGTGAAGGTCACCATGGTCGAGGTCAAGCAGGTGGACCTTGCCGAGCAGATGATCCGGGCGATTGCCCGGCAGGCCGAGGCCGAACGCGAGCGCCGCGCCAAGATCATCCACGCCGAAGGCGAATACACCGCCGCCGAGAAACTCGCCATGGCGGCCGAGGTGATTCAGAAGCAGCCCGCGGCGATCCAGTTGCGCTACCTGCAAACCCTGGTGGAAATAGGCACCGAAAAGAACACTACGGTTGTGTTTCCCCTTCCGCTCGATATACTCTCGTCTTTAGGCCGGGCCCTGGAACGTCTGGGCGGACCGAAAGAGCAGGCGTAGAACGGCTCCGGCGCTAGTTTGTCCCCACACGCAGCGACCATGTCCAGAAACGAAGAAGGCGAATTCGAACTGGTGCTGGGTAACCGGCAGTTACTGAGCATCTTCTTTATTGTGGTCATCCTCTTCGGTGTGTTCTTCACCATGGGATACATCGTGGGGCGGAACTCGGCGCCCTCGGTGGCAATGCTGCCGCCTCCGGCCAAGTCTGCGGATTCGGCGGCTGGGCGAGCGCCGGCGGCGGCGCCCGCAGCCGAGCCCGCGTCGCAGCCCGCGGGGACCCCGGCTGCCCCGCAGGATACTCCGGTGGAGACCCAACCTGCTCAGGCGCCCGCCGAGCAGGAGGCGGCTCCCGCCGGGACGGCGCGGCGCGAGGAGCAGCCGGCCCAAACCGAGGAGGCAAAGGCCGCACCGCATCCCACCCAGGTTGAGCCCGGCCCGGGCCGCGTTTACCTTCAGGTGGCGGCCGTGGGAAGGCCGGATGCCGAACTGGAGGTGCGAACTCTGCGCAAGCGCGGCTTCCCCGCCCTGGTGGCCCCAGGCCCCCGCGAGGACGTCTTCCGGGTCCTGGTGGGCCCGTACCGGGACGCGGCGGCGCTGGGTAAAGCCAAGGCCGACCTCGAAGCCCTTGGCTTCAAACCGATCGTGCGAAAATAGGGGATTGACCGAGCCACTGGTCCAGATCCGCAAGGCCCACCCCCGCCTGCCGGAGTGGGCCCGCAAACCTCGCACCCATTTTGAATCCTTGAACCGCCTGAAGAGCGGGTTGCGCGCACTCAATCTGCACACCGTGTGCGAGTCGGCCCGCTGCCCCAACATTCATGAATGTTTTCACCGCGGTGCAGCCACCTTTATGATCTTGGGCAACCGCTGCACCCGGGGCTGCGGATTCTGTTCGGTGCCCAAAGGCTCGCCCGCCCGGCACGACATGCGCCTGGATCCCGACGAGCCGTTCCATGTGGCCCGCATGGCTGCGGACATGAAGCTGCGCTACGTGGTGATCACGAGCGTCAATCGCGACGACCTGGCCGACGGAGGATCGGCACACTTCGCCTCCACCGTGCGCGAGGTGCGCCGCGCGTTGCCCGAGGCACAGATCGAGGTCCTGACGCCGGATTTCTGCGGATCGCTGGACGCGGTGGCGTGTGTGCTCGACGCCGGCCCGGACGTGTTTAACCACAACATCGAGACCGTGCCGCGCCTGTATCGCCGCGTGCGCCCGCAAGCCGACTACGCCCAGTCCCTGCGTGTGCTCTCATTTGCCGGGCGGTATCACTCCGGCCGGATCACCAAGTCGGGCCTCATGGTGGGATTGGGCGAGAGCACGGAAGAGGTGAAAGAAGTGTTGCGGGATCTGCGCGCGGCCGGTGTCGGCGTGGCGACCATTGGCCAGTATCTGCAACCCACGCGCCACAACCTCCCGGTTGCCGCCTACGTCGCACCGGAGCAATTCGACGCCTGGCGCGCCTACGGTCTGGAAATTGGTTTCCGCATGGTGTTCAGCGGTCCCCTGGTTCGCAGTTCCTACATGGCCGAACGGGTCAGCGAAGAGGCGCTGCGCGTACGTTGAACCTGTTGCTCTCGCTCGCCTCAGCCGCCCTCCTGGTGGCGCTTTTTCCGCGCTTCGACGTCTCCTGGCTGGCGCCGGTGGCGCTGGCGCCATTACTATGGGCCGCGGCGCGCGAGCCCTTCGCGTTTCGGCGTTTTCTCGCCGGGTATGCGGCCGGGGTGGCTTACTGGTTTGGCGTCTGCTACTGGATTCAGTTCGTGCTGGCCGTGCACGGCGGCTTGGGCGAACCGCTCGGGTGGGCCGTTTTCCTGCTCTTCTGTCTGGCCAAGGCGCTGCACATGGGCGCTTTCGCCGCGCTGGCCGGCCCGGTGATGCGGCTCCGGTGGGCCGTGCCCGCAACCGCGGCTCTGTGGGTCGCCGTTGAGATGACCCACCCCTGGCTGGGCTTCGCCTGGCTCACTCTGGGCAACGCCGGCATCGACATGGCCCTTCCCGCGCGTCTGGCGCCTTACACTGGCGTTTACGGCCTCTCTTTCGTGTTCGCCGCGCTGTCGGCGGCCCTCGCCCTGGCGCTGTTGCGCAGACCGCGCCGGGAATTGATCTGGATTCTGGCCCTGTGCGGTTTGCTTCTGCTGCCCCCGCTGCCGGCGCCCCGGCTCGGCGCGCGCGCCGCCGTCGTCGTGCAGCCCGATGTCTCGGAAACCCAGGACTGGACCCCCGAGTCGGCCATCCGCATGCAACGCCGCCAGGTTTACCTTTCCACCTGGGCCGCCACGGCCTCCGGGGGACGGAAGCCCGATCTCATCGTCTGGCCCGAGGTGCCCGCGCCGCTGTACTACGACGAAGACGAGCGATTCCGGGAAGTGGTCAACGGCATGGCGCGTACCCTCGATACCTACGTCCTGTTCGGCGCAATCGCCCATACGCCGGCCCGAGAGCCGCTGAATTCCGCGCTGCTGGTCTCCCCCGCCGGCGTGCCGGTGGCCCGCTACGACAAGGTGAATCTGGTGCCTTTTGGAGAGTTTGTCCCCTGGCCCTTCGGCTTCGCCAGCAAGATCTCCAGCGAGGTTGGCGATTTTCATCCCGGCCGGGACGTGGTAGTCGCCCCCCTGGACGGCCACAGGATCGGAACCTTCATCTGCTACGAATCCGTCTTCCCGGATTTTGTGCGCCGCTTCGCAGCCCAAGGCGCCGAAGCGCTTTTCAACCTCTCCAACGACGGCTACTTCGGCAAGAGCGCGGCGCGCGAGCAACATCTGAAGATTGTCCGCATGCGGGCGGCGGAAAACCGCCGCTGGATCCTGCGCGCCACCAACGACGGCATCACCGCCACCATCGATCCGTCCGGCCGCGTCGTCAGCCGCCTGCCGGCATACCAGGAAGTCGCCGCCCGCATGGGCTTCTCCTATCGGGGTGACCAGACTCTCTATACGCGCTTCGGCGACTGGTTCGCGCTCGCCTGCGCGGTAATTGCCGCCACGGCGCTCATCCGTGCCGGATCACCAGCACGTCGCCGTCCTTAACCGTATACTCCTTGCCCTCCAGGCGAAGCAACCCCTTCTCGCGCACTCCCGCATAGCCGCCGTGGTCCACCAGCGCCTTCCAGTTCACCACCTCGGCGCGGATGAACTTCTTTTCGAAATCGGTGTGGATGGCTCCGGCGGCCTTCAGCGCGGTGCTGCCGGCCGGAACGGTCCAGGCGCGGACCTCGGTTTCGCCCGCCGTCAGGAAGGACATCAGGCCCAGCAGCCGGTAGGTGGCCGAGATCAGCCGGTCCAGGCCGGGCTCCTTCAGACCATAGCTGGCCATGTATTCGCGCGCGTCCTCCGGCGATAGCTCGGCGAGTTCGGCCTCGATCTTCCCGCATACTGCCGTGAGCGCGGTATTGCGCCCCCGGGCTACCTGTCCGCGCAACTGCTGCTCCTTCTCGCTCAGCCGGGCAATGTCGGACTCCCCGATGTTCAGCACATAAAGCATCGGTTTCTGGGAGAGAAACTGGAAGCCGCGGATGCGTTTCTCTTCGTCCTCCCCGAACTCGAGTTCCCGCAGCGGACGGTTGGCTTCCAGCGCCGCCTTGCACTGCTCCAGTACCTCGTATTCGCGATCCAGGTCCGGACTCTTGATCTTCTTGCGGTCTTTCTCCAGCCGCTCCAGGCGCTTCTCGACCACCACGAGGTCGCTCAGCACCAGTTCCATCTCGACGTTCTCGGCGTCGCGCACCGGATCAATCGACCCGGCTTCGTGCGGGATCGTGTCATCCTCGAACAGCCGCAGCACGTGGGCGAAAGCGTCGGCCACCCGCAGGCTGGCCACGTAGGCCGGGTCGCGCAGGGACTCTTTGGAGACGGCCGGCACGTCCAGATACTCCACCGTGGCGTGGGTTACTTTGGGGGGCTCGAAAACGCGGGCCAGTTCTTCCAGGCGCGGATCGGGCACCCGCGCCACGCCGGTACGCACGGCCGTCGAACCGATGCGTGTCTCCTGATGCACGCCGGTCAAGATCGTGAATAACGAGGTTTTGCCTACCATGGGCAGGCCGATAATGGCAGTCTTCATAGTGATTGTCCGGCCGTGCCGGGCTACATCGGCACGTCGACCTGTTTGAGGATCTCTTCGATGATCTGGTCCCCCAGATCCGAGCGCCGTTGCGTCAGCGATATCCGCGAACTGATCACCACGCGGTGCGCGAACACGGGGACGGCCAGGCGCTTCACGTCGTCCGGGATGGCGTAGTCGCGGTTCTCCAGCAGCGCCAGCGCCTGCGCCGACCGGTACAAGGCCTGGGAAGCGCGCGGACTCACGCCCAGCGCGAGCGAGGGGTGATTGCGGGTCTTCTCCACAATCGCCAGCATGTAATCCACCAGCGCCTCGTCTACTCTCACCCGGCTGACCTGCGCCTGGAGTCGGACGATTTCCCCGGCGTCCATCACCGGCTCGATGACGATGCCCGACTGGTCCTCGGCCCGGCGCACAATTTCCCGCTCGCTGGCCGCGTCGGGATATCCCATGCGCAGCCTCATCAGGAAGCGGTCCATCTGCGACTCGGGCAGCGGGTACGTGCCGTGATGTTCCACCGGATTCTGTGTGGCGATCACCATAAAGGGCTGCGCCAGGGCGTGCGAAGTCCCGTCGATGGTCACCTGCTGTTCATTCATCGCCTCCAGCAGCGCCGACTGGGTCTTGGGCGTGGTGCGATTGATCTCGTCCGCCAGCAGGAAGTTGGTGAAGATGGGGCCGGGCTTGAACTCGAAGGCCTCGGAATGGGCGTTGTAGATGGTTACACCGAGCACGTCGCTCGGCAGCATGTCGGAGGTGAACTGGAGGCGGTGAAACCGCGACGCCACGGCCCGGGCCAGGGCTTGGGCCAGTGTGGTCTTGCCGACCCCCGGGACGTCCTCAATAAGCAGATGCCCCCGGGCGAGAAGACAGACCAGCGCCAGCCGGATCACCTCGGGCTTGCCGCGCACGGCGGTTCCCAAAGCCGCTTCCAGCTCAGCCAGCTTCCAAGTGTTGACCGGCGGGGCATCCATGATTTCCCGCTGGGACATTTATTTCATGATAACCAAACGCCCCGCCGCCTGCACCGGGAGCCAAAACAACGCTACCGATGTGGCGAATCCCCCGCTCGCGTGCGTATAATAAAAATTCCCGTCGGGGCGCGTAGCTCAGTTGGTTAGAGCGCCTGCTTCACACGCAGGAGGTCACAGGTTCGAGTCCTGTCGCGCCCACCATTTGCAAGGACTTCCGGAGGTTTTGTCATGGACCGTGGTGCAATTGGGTGCAGAACCGAGTTCGACCGGATGTTTC
>Ga0272446_1005307_pt1 | contig 14351 bp, 7 predicted proteins | sample YNPCB0061_FD_194587 | JGI IMG/M metagenome (GOLD analysis project Ga0272446, IMG submission 194587) | Hot spring microbial mat communities from Yellowstone National Park, WY, United States - YNP-CB-006-1 | ecosystem: Environmental > Aquatic > Thermal springs > Hot (42-90C) > Sediment | place...
CCTCCCACGCGGCGCGGATGGCGGCCTCGTCGCCGAACCCCTCCGGAACGCTCGGGGAGGGGTCGTTCGCGATGTAGGACCACGTCGCGGGCGCGGTCACCGGAACGGCGGCGGGTCGCCGGCCCGGCATCTGGAGGTGGCCGCTTCGCGTGTTCTGGCGCACCCACCGGTAGGCGTACCGCAGCCAGGCGCGCCGCCGGTCGTCGGGCAGGTTCGCCAGCCACGTGCTCTCGTCAGCGCCCCACACGAAGATGCTGCCGGCATCCGTGAGGCCCGTGTGGCAGTTGTCCACCTCGTAGAGCTGGGGAATCTCGTCGCAGGTCCAGCCCGCCGGATGAACGCCGCCCGGCGCGCGGCCGTACATGGCGTCCAGGTGCCCGACCCGCAGCTCCGCGCCCAGCGGCTCCGCGGTCTCGACCGGACGCAGGGGAAACCCGAGGAAGTCCCAGAGGAACTTGCCGCCGAACTTCACCCCCGGGTCGGCCAGCGTCATGGCGAAGTGGCCGTCGCAGACCACCCATCGGCGCCGCGCATGCCGGGCAGCGTAGCGGCGCACGCGCGCCACGAGGTCCGCCCAGCATCGCCAGCCCTCGTCGCGCTGGCCCACGAGCTGGACCTGTCCGAAGTGGATCGCCTCGTAGCCCGCGTCGATGTAGCGCCGGGCGCGGTAGTAGAACCAGTACTGCGTCTCCGGCCGCGTGATGTCCGGCACGGAGGCGCCCGGCAGCCACAGGTTGCGCATCCGGCCGTCGGGGTAGAGCATCTCCTCGTAGCGAAAGCTCCGGCGCTCCGGCTCCGCGCCGTACTCGCGGAACACCCACTCCGGCACCGGTATCTCCTCGACGCCCCCGACGGAGTGGCCCCGCGCGATGCGCTGCGCGGCCTCGGGCGCCTTGCTCGAGTAGGCGGTCTCGAACACGCACGCCTGGAGCACGATCTCCGGGTCCTGCGCGTGCACCCGCGCGGCGTTCTCCCGCGCGATGCGGTAGTGGGCCTCGTCGTCCACAGGGCAATCCCATGCGTAGGCGGCACGCCCGACGAACTTGGCGCCTGTCGCGCGAAGCAGCCGCAGGCTGTCTTCGAAGTGCGGCGCGGGGCCGGAGGAGCCCTCGCTGCACAGGCCTAGGTACTGGAGCGACCGCTCCAGGTAGCGCTCGAGGACGGGGCGCGGGATCGGCCCCTCGAAAGCATACGGCGAGGGCGCCGCGAAGCAGCAGGCGGCGCAGGCGAGCAGGGCGACGAGCATCAGCGGCAGCATCGCGATCCTCCGGGTGGCGCGGTGGGGCGGCGTTCGGCGCGGCACGCCGGCTCTCCTGCACCCAGGGTCCCGCGACAGGCGACCGCCTACCCCCGAAGCAGCCTGGCCACCGCTGTCGCGTTGTGGAACGCCGTTTCGTCGAGCGGCGTGCGGCCGGCCGGGTTCACCGCGGTCGGGTCGGCGCCGCGGGCGAGCAGAAGGGCCGCGCTCCCCGGCGTGGGCATCGTCCCACGCGCGACGCTCTGCGCGCGCCCGTTGCCGGCCCCCTTCTTGACGAGCGCTGGCCAAAGGCGTACGATCCGCCACAGGGCCGGAGGAAAGCGACACGCATGATCGGAGCGAGCGACGGCAGACCGATGCCGGGGACCGCACGAGCGCCCAGCCGGCGCGAAGCGCTCGCGGCGCTGGCGGCGCTGGCCGCCGCCCCCGGGCGCGACGCCCAGGAGCCACTCGCCCCCGCCGCGCGCCGCTTCCTCGACGACGTGCAGCGCCGCGCCGTCCAGTTCTTCGTGGAGCGCGCCGACGCCACGACCGGCCTCGTACACGACCGGGCCTCGAACTTCGGCCCGGACGCCTACGACGTGGCCTCCATCGCCGCCACGGGCTACGGGCTGGCGGCGCTGCCCATCGGCGTCGCGCGCGGGTGGGTCCGCAAGGAGGCGGCGCTCGCTCAGGCGGGACGCGCGCTGCGCTTCCTCCTCGGGATGCCGCACGCCCACGGCTGGCTGTACCACTTCGTGGACGCGAAGACCGGCGCGCGCCGCTGGGGCTGCGAGGCCTCCACCATCGACACTGCCCTGCTCGTGCTCGGGGCGCTGGTCTGCGGCAGGCGCTTCCGCGGCTCCGACGTGGAGCGGATGGCGGAGCGGCTGTACGAGCGTCTCGACTGGACATGGGCCCGCACGAACGGCGGCGCCAGACCCGACAAGCTGCTCGTCTCGCACGGGTGGAAGCCGGAGAGCGGGTTCCTGCCGCACGACTGGGACCACTACTGCGAGCACCTGCTGCTCTATCTCCTCGGGCTCGGCGCCCCGCGCAACCCGCTCCCCGAGGCCTCCTGGGACGCCTGGACCCGCACCTCCTTCGAGTATGCGGGCATCCGGGCGCTCGCGGCAGGCCCCATCTTCTGGCATCAGATGGCCTTCGGCTACTACGACCTGCGCGGGAGGCGGGACCGCCTGGGGTACGACTACCACGCCTCCTCCGCCGCCGCCACCCGCATCCATCGCCAGTTCTGCAGGAACAACCCCACCCGTCGCAAGGGGTACGGGCCACATGGCTGGGGGATCAACGCCTCGGACGGGCCGGACGGGTACCGCGCCTACGGCGTACCTCAACCCGAGGACGGCACCCTCTCGCCGACCGGGGTGCTCGCCGCGATCACCTACGAGCCGCGCGACGCCGTCGAGACGGCGATGCGTCTGCGCGAGCGGCTCGGCGCGCGAGTGTGGGGGCGCTACGGCTTCGTGAACGCCTACAACGAGGACCGCGACTGGTTCGACCACGACGTCATCGGCATCGACCTGGGCATGGCGCTCCTCGCCATCGAGAACCACCGGAGCGGCCTAGTGTGGCGGCTGATGGCGGGCCACCCCTCCACGATGCGCGCCTTCCGGAGGGCCGAGCTGCGTCGCGCGGTGACGTGACGAAGGCTCACGGCGCCGGTCGCAGACCCTCCCATTGCACCACCCACTGGCCGTCCGCCGGAAAGCCCGGCGCGTGCTGGTCGGGCGCGCCGTCCCATCCTGCCGCCATCATGGCGACCGCATAGAGCAGCCCGCCGTTGCCGGGCAGGTAGGGGCAGGGGCCACCCAGGTTGACGCCGCGCTCGTCGTAGCGGTTCTTGGCGCCTGCCTCGCGCAGGAGCGCCTCGACGGCCAGAGCCGGCTCGCCCACGCGAGCCGCGGCCATCGCCATCCATGGGAAGTCCCACCCCCAGCAGCGCCGCCAATCCCAGGTGTCCCACACCTTGTGCACGGTGCGCCGGGCGGTCTCGGGGTCCACGCCATCCACGGGTGGCAGCATGCCGAACACGCCGATCGGGTCGGGATGCTCCCAGGCGCGCGCGGTGTAGGTGTCGCGCCACTCGGCCGAGTGGACGTAGACGCCGCCCTCCTCGGGCAGCGGGGCGAGCCCGCGCCGCACCTCCTCCCAGCGCGGCTCGCGCGCGAGACCGAGCCGCTCGCGCCAGCGCTGGGCCTGCTCCAGCCCCCATCGCCAATAGGCGAGGTCGAACACCGTGTCGCGGGTGACGCCCTGCTCGCTCGGCGGCATGATGGGCGTGAGGCAGAAACGGCCCGTCGAGGGGTCGCGCGTGGGGAACTCCGCCATGTAGGCCGCCGTCTCGAACACGATCTCGCGCCACTTCGCGAGCGTGGCGCGCGTCGGGCGCAAGCGGTACTCTAGCTCGGCGAAGAAGATGGGGTGCGGCTGCTGCCAGTGGAGCACGAAACTCCCCACCCACGGGGCCGTTCTGCCCTCCGGGCCCACCTGCTTGCCCCACTTGGCGCCACGGTAGCCGAACTGCGCGGCGAGCTGGCGCGCAACCGGCAGGAAGCGCCGATAGCACTCCAGGGCGCGCTCCGCCATGCCCCAGCGTCCCCATAGCCCGTAGTGAGCGAGGTGCCACCAGACCATCTCCATGTGGAACTGGCCGTTCCATGCGTCGATCCCCATGAGGCCAATCTCGGCGGAGGGCCAGCTTCCGGCGGACTGGACAGCCATCTGGTACTGCGACAGCACGATGCGCCGCTCCAGCTCGCGCCAGCGCGGGTCCGCGCTTCCGGAGAGATCGATCGCGCCGCCCGTGGACCAGAACCGGCGCCAGTGCGCGGCGGCCGCGCGCCGCGCGGAGGCGAACGACGGCGCACGCGGCGGCGGCTCGCCACCGAACGCGATCGAGAACTCCGCGACGCCCCGGCGGTCACCCGAGAGAAGCCAGCGGTGCGCACCGTCGCCCGACGGGCCGAACGCGCAGCCCGACGCCCAGCGCACGCGGACCGCGTAACGCGCAGCGTCCGCTCTGCGCAGCAGGACGGCCTCTCGCGGCGCGGGATCCGGCGCGCGCTCGGTCGTGTGAGCATCCGGTCGCAACCAGTCGCCCACACCCTCGGCGCACTCCATCGCCGTAGGGTACGGGAAGTCCAGGGCGACAGCGAGTCGTCCCTCCCGCAAGAGCGGGGATTCGGCGCGAACAGCGACCGCGTCGATCACGGGGTGAACGCAGGTAAGGACCGTGACGGGCTCGCCGCGCACCGTGAAGCGCGCCGTCAGCAGGCCCGTCCAGAGGTCCAGGGAGCGCGAGAGCACCCGTACGTCGTCCGCAGCGAGGCGCTCGCCATCCGGCCCCACCCATCGCAGGCGCGCCAGGTTCATCGGGTGCGGGTTGCGAAACATCCACGCGTCGAGCTCCGGCGTGCCCGAGGCCTGGCGCATGGGTCCGGCGATCCGTCCGCGCTCGATCGTGCCGGTGACCGGCACGTCCTCCGCACGAGCGCCGGCTGGCAGCGGGTCGGAGTGCCACGCCCAGTGCGCGAGCGTGCTCCCGCCGAAGGTCTGCAAGCCTGTCCCATCGGCGTTGAAGCAGAACTCGCCGTTTCCGAGGGGAACCTGCCCCGCCGGGTCGTTCCACTCGATGCGGTGCCTCGCCACGAGAGCCCGACGGTCGATGGGGCCAGCGGCAGCGATCGCTGCCCCCAGGACGAGGGCAGCCGCCACGATCAGCGCGATGGGCATATGGCTCCGCGCTCCCTCCGCGCTCCCGCTCATCGGCGGAACGCGCAACCGACGTTGCGCAACAGCGACGTAAGCAGGATCCGCTTCTTCGCCGCGTTCTCGGGCAGGTCGTCCGACCACAGATCGAGCTGGCACAGCACGACGCCCCCGCGGCCCATCGGGTACTTCACGATGCCGGCCGGAGCCGTCAACGGCACAACGCGCTCGGCGAAGCCCGCGGGAAGCTTGCGCCGGAGCCGAACCTCGTCGATCGTCACCAGCTGCGGGCCGACCTGCTTCGTGGGCGGGTAGGTGCTCAGCAGCCGGAGCGACACCTGCCGTGCGGGCGTGCCCGGCAGGTCGAACCGCTGCCAGCCCAACTCCTTCTTCAGGGTGATCCGCCGCAGCGGCTTGCCATCGAGGCTGATCTCGAACTCACGCGCCCACAGGTAGGCGTCGCTCTGGAAGAGCTCGATCGCCGTCAGAGGCTCCGGACGGTCCAGCGTCAGGACGATCGGCTCCTTCCCGTCCGCTCCCAAGTACTGCGTGTAGCGCCAGAACGTCTCGATGGTGAGCCCGTCGGTCAGTGGCCGGTCGCTGCCCTCCGCGAAGGACGAAAGCGCGGCGAAGGAGGCGAGGTCGTCCGACGCGTCCACCACGCGCGTGAACACCTTGCCGGAGACCCGGTGCAGGCCCATCCACGGGGCGATGACCTCCGGGTCGATCTGCTGCAGGTCGCGGTCCGAGATGCCCATGACGAGCGGGTCGTCCATGGCGGCGACCAGCACGCCCTCCTTGCGGAACGGCCGCATCCGGTGCCGCACGCCCACCAGGCGGCTGAAGGCGTCGAGACCCGCTTCGTCCACTCCCGCCAACACCAGCCAGCCGCCCCGCGCGACCATGGCGCGGACGGCCTCCGCCCGCTGCGCGAGCGCGCTCAAGACCGCCGGGGTGGCGCGTACGACCGCCACGTCCGCCGAGAGCGCCGCCGCCACGTCGCCCGACGGCGTCAGCTCGATCCCCAGCCCGGCCACCGTCCGGGCGAACGCAGCATCGCCCCCGTCAAGGAGCACGGTCCGCTTCGGCTTCGCGCTGCTGCGACCGAGCGCCCAGGCGAGGGCATTGGCGAGGAGCCGCTCGGCGACCGGCTCGGAGGTCAGCTTCTCGCCGATGAGAAGCTGGCTGATAAGAAAGCTTCCGCGCCCCACCGGCAACTCGAAGAGCGGGGCGAGAGACAGGTCCTCGCCGGCCTGTACGAGGTTCACCGAGCCGGTCTGCGGCGTCGCGTGGCTCAGCCGGTAGCAGAGCTGGTCGGCGCCCGCCCACGTGAAGAAGTCGTCCGGCCGCAGGGACGCGAGGACCGGGTGCGCGGAGGCCATCGGGTGCGCGATGGCGCCGGTGTGCCCTCCGACCTTCTCCCACTCCGGGCGCGCCGCCTTGCCCTTCTCGCGATCGGCGACCACGACGCCGGCCGTCGGCAGGTCGTCGCCGCGGAGCGGCGAGGACTGCTCGAGGACGATGGCGGCGCGGCCTTTCGTCACGAAGGCGCGCAAGGCGGCCGCAGCAGCGCTCCGGTTCTCGTTCGTGAGCGCGCCAGGCCCAACGAGGACGGCCGCGGCGCGGGACGGCAGGGCATCGAGCGACGCCACCACGGTCATCGGCTGCTTGCGCGCCGCGAGCCAGGCCGCCACCTTGCCCTTCGGGTCCCAGACAGCCAGCGCTTGCGCCGGCGCCTTCACGGGCGGCAGGGAGGGGAGCACGGCCAGCGGCCTGGTGTCGGCAAAGACGCGCTTCCCTGCCGCCAGCAGCTCCAGCTCCAGCGTGCCGTCGCGGCGCGCGCTCGCCGCAGGCATCGTGAGCGTCAGCGCGTCCTGCTGGTCATGGCCCGCCTTGAGCGCATAGCGGCGCGTGCCCTGCTCCGCGGTGGTCTTGCCGAAGACGGTGCGCCAGCGGAGCGTCAGCGTTGCATCGCGCCGCGTGTCGTTGAACACCTTGATCGTCCGCGTAACTCGGGCGCCCGGCCGGAACACGCTGTTGTGCTCGCGAACGAAGACGGCCTGCGCCGCCATCGCGCGCTCGATGCCGGGCAACGGGCCCTGGCACGGGTTGATCTGGAAGACGCCCTGCCAGCGGCCGCCCTCCGTCAGGATCCGCCCATAGCGCCCGCCCGCAGCGTCACGGTACTGCTTGCCGCGGTAGACCTTCGGTCCGCCGAACCAGGCGAAGTTGCCCATCCCCGCGAAGTAGAACTCCTCGCCCTGCACGAGCGGCCGCTTGCCGTCCCAGCGGTAGAGCGTCTGGAAGTCCACGCCCTCGCGCTTGGGCGACGCCGGACCGATGGCGTACTCGTAGAACTCGCGCGGGACCTTGTACTCGCCCGTCACATAGTGCCAGTTGTTGCTGTCGGCGAGGCCGCCCAGGTCGCCGGCGCCGTCCTCCGAGACGGTGCGCGTCGGGTCGAGCCGCTTCGCCACGGCGAAGACTTCGGCCATCTGCCGCTCGTGCTTGCCGATCTCGCCGGCGAAGAAGAGCCGGCCGGTGATCAGCTGCACCTCGTTGCCGACCGACCAGTGGAAGACGCTGGGGCTGTTGCGGTAGGCGCGCACCATCTGCTCGACGTGGAGCTTCCAGTTCTCCCACATGCGGGGGTTGTTCATCGCCACCTGGCCGAACATGCCCTCCCAGCACATGCTGAGGCGCCCGGGGATCCCGTTCACATCGTAGAGGTCGGTGTGGACGCCGCCCTCCATCCGCACCCCGCGGTCGTTCCACCGGAAGTAGGAGGCCAGGTCGGTCCCGCCATAGCCGCCGCTCGCCAGCGAGTTCCAGGCGTGCGGGCGCCACCGCACCCCGTTCACGGTCACGTGCCTGCCGTCCACGCCCAGCTCGCGGAAACCGAAGCGAACGGAGCGCACGTCCACCGGCTTGCCGCCTTGAAGGACGGTCGTTCGGAACCGGTAGCAGTCCGGCTTGTCGGCAGCCGACTCGGCGGGCCACCAGAGCTTCGGGTTCGCCCATGGCTCGTCGAGCCGCGCCTGCGCCGCACCGCCCGCTGGGACTCGGACGGCGACGGGCGCGAAGCGCTTCTCCACCGCTCCTGTCTTCTCGTGCACCGCCTCCGCGACGACCTGCACCTCCGCGTCGGACGCTGTCGGGTTCGTCAGCTCGAGGTCGGCCCTCAAGCGCTTGCGCTGGACGCTGGGCTGTACGAACGCGTCGGAGGCGTAGACCGGCCCCGCCACCACAAGCTTCACGCTGCGCGTGATCCCGGTCATGATCGCGTCGCCGCCGCCCTTCCCGGTGGGCCAGGTGCAGTCGATCCATTTCACGCCCTGCAGGAAGTCGCCGGTGCGCGGTACGTTGCGGGACCGCATGAGCTGGCCGGGCTGGTGGTCGATGGCGTAGTAGGCGCCCTTGATGCAAACGTCGATCGTGTTGACCTGCCCGGGCCGGATGGCGCGCGTGAGGTCCATGGTGAACGGGACCATCGTGGCCTGCTGCGCGTCCACGAACTGCCCGTTCACGAAGACGCTGGTGATCCACGCGTGGCCGCCGAAGCGCAAGAGGAAGGAGTGCCCTGCCAGCGAGGACGGAACGTCCACGCGCGTGCGGTAGACCAGCCGGTGCCCGAAGGAAAGGTCGGCGCGCTCCGTCCACGCGTCGGCCGGGACCTTCACGCCGCGCCAGTGCAGCGCTCCCGCGCTGTCCGCCGGCAACGCGCGGACGGGCTCGTAGGTGTCCGCATTCATGTCGGGGTCGTCGTAGCGCGCGACCTGCCACAGGCCGTCAAGCGACTGCTCGGTCCTCGCCCCCGCCGCGCCAGGCCCCTGCAGCGCATGCACCACGCTGGCGGCGCGCCGGTCCACCTCCTCGTCGTATTGCTCGCCGGGCTTCAACGCACCGTCCGGCGCCCACGCCATTCCTTCGGGGATCAGGGCGATGCAGTCGAGCCCGAACAGGAAGCGATCGCTCCCGGGAGGCGTCGTGAACCGCACCTCCAGGACGTGGGGACCCGCGGTCAGCGCCACGACAGGGCCGCGATCCCAGGCGACCTCCGCCCAGACCCCCAGCTCGACGAGGTTCGTGGTCGCGTGGGCGGCGGGCATGGCATGCCATTCGCCGCCGTCGATGCGTACCGCCATGTCCGCGCGCACCCACTCGAAACCGACGCGCGCCCAGAGGGCGTAGCGCCCGGCCTCGGGCGCGGAGAAGTCCATGGTCAGGCTGACGGCGTCGCCGGGCTTGGCGCCGCTGGCGATCGAGTGCGTCATCCACAGCCCGCCGGAGAGCACACCGGGACGGTTGGGCGACGGCTTCACCTCCGCGCCCGCGACCGAGCGCGCGCTCTCCGCTTCCACCCAGACGACGCGAGACGGCTCCGCCAGCGCCGGGGCAGCCAGCGCGACCAGCGCGACGGCGATCATCAGCGAGCGGTTCGTCATGCGTTCTCTCCTCGGTCCGGCATGTGCCACGAGCAGCGGCGTACCGCAAGTTCGGTGCGGCAACGTCAGCGATGGGAGGAGGCGGGGGCCGGCGCCGTGCTTCGGCGGACCACCAGCCGGGTGGGGACATCGACCGGGGCCTCGCGGAGCCGCCGGTACGCGCCCGGGCCCTCCGCCATCGCTAGCGCCAGCTCGGCGGCGGCAGCGCCCACCTCACGAAGGCAGAGGCTGACCACCGTCATCGGGGGCCACGCGACGCACGCGGTGATGTCGTCGAACCCGACCACGGAGACGTTGGCCGGCACGCGCAGGCCTCGTGCGGCGAGCGCGGCGCACACGCCCACCGCGACGAGCTCGTTGTACGCGACCACGGCCGTCGGGGGCGGTCCGGCGGCAAGAAGCCGGCGCGTCGCTTGCTCACCGGCGTCGATCCATGTCGCGATCTCGCTCTGGCTGTCCGCCGGAAGCTCGGCGATCGCGGGCCGGACTACGAGGCCGACCGCGTGCGCCTCCTCGCAGAGCATCGCGGCACGTCGGGGGTCGCACTCCACGCCGTCCGTCCCCACCCCGAGCCAGACCACCTCGCGGTGCGCCAGGTCACGGAGATGCCGCACCGCCTCCGCGATCCCGGAGCGCTCCTCGATGCGGACGAACGCGTGGCGCGTGGGCCCGGCCGCCAGCGCGAGCGCGATCGGAGCATCAAGCGTTTCGAGCCAGTCCATCTGCGGGGCGTAGATCGGGCCCGGCACGACGAGCGCCTCGACGCGTCCCTGCCGGTGGTAGCGCAGGCCGCGCTCCAGCTCCGACTCCTCGCGCGAGGGACCGACGACGAGGAGGTCGCTGCCGGCGTCGCGGACGCGCTGCTCGACGCCGGACAGGAGGGGGGCGAAGAAGCGATCGTGCAGGGCGGACCCCTCGCCGGGGCGGTAGACCAGACCGATCGTAGCGGTCCGGCCTGCGCGAAGGACGCGGGCGTGGTAGTTGGCCTCGTACCCGAGCTCGGTCGCGCAGCGCTCGATGCGCTCGCGCAGCGCCGCGCTGACGCCCGTGTTGCCGCGGGCGCCGTTGAGCACCGTGGAGACGACGGAGACCGAGCAGCCGGCGCGCTCCGCGATGCGCCGGAGCGTGACGCTGGAGCCTGAACGGAAGGGCGCGGCCATGGTGGCTCCCATGAAACGTTTCATGAGAGTGTAGCACGACCGGTCGCCGCGCGCAAGCCTTCGCCGCGTGTTCCCAGGCCGCCTAACGCTTGTCCGTCAGGTCGTAGACCCGGACATAGTCCACCAGCAGCCGGTCCGGAAGGCTCGCTTTCTTGATGTCGCCGGCCCAGTCGCCGATCTCGTCGGACAGCTTGATGTAGAGAGGCGCCTGGCAGATCCCGCCCGCGCTGGTGCGCCAGATCTCCTTGCCGTCCGCGTAGAAGATGTACGCCGCTGGCGTCCACCAGAGCGCGAAGGTGTGCCAGCCCCGCGAGATGCCCGGCACCTCGACCTGCTTGCCCTCGGACTGGTGCTCCTTGCCATAGCCATCCCAGTGAAGGGCCATGTTGATCTTGTCTTCGAGCCAGGGCTTCTCGAAGATGTCGATCTCCGCCCCGTCCACCCCACCGTTCCCGATCTTTCCGACGCAGTCGTTGTAGAGCCAGAACGCCGGCCAGTGGCCCACCTGCGCCGGCATCTGCACGCGCGTCACGAAGTAGCCGAAGGCCTTCTCGTACCTACCGCGCGTCCGGACGCAGCCGTCGATGTACCGGTCGCCGTCCTTGAGCGTCTCGATCACGAGGTTCCCCTTGCCGTCGAGCGAGATGGCGCGGCGCATCCACCACCCGTCGCGCCGGGCGTAGTCCGGCGGGACCTCCCACTTGCTCTCGTCGAGCCGCTTCCCGTCGAACTCGTCGTTCCAGACGAGCTTCCATGCCTTGCCCTCAGGCGGCGCGGGCAGCCTGTCGGCAGGACGGGGCGCCGGCGGGCCGGCAAGCACCGCCAGCACGCCCATGAGACCTGGGCACATGGTGTTCTCCCGAAGTGGAATGCAGGGGCAGGTTCGGCGCCAGCGCACCGAGTCCTGCCCGGGTCTGGGAAGGCCCTGCGCGGCGCCGGCACGAGGAAGCCGGGCTCTCGGCGTCGAAGAGTGAGGCCGCGCCGGTACCGGCGCATCCCCTCAGGAGGCGTGCATGCTCGACCGCGACCGCGGGACGCTCCGTGCCCTTGCCACCCGCTGGATGGAGCTGGCGTCCGACCCCATCATGCAGGAGCGAAAGCGGCTCTGGACCGCGCTGAAGGACCTTCGCCCCGTTCGCCCCATGGTGCTCTTCGAGACCTGGACCCTCGAGGGGTACGTGCGGACGGAGGAGCTGGTCTGCGAGGACCCGCTCTTCCGGGGCGTCGAGCACAGCATGCGCTGGACCATCCGCCAGGCCGAGGAGGTCGGCGACGACATCGTCGTCGAGCCGGTGTGGCGCGTGGGCTGGGACATCGGCGGCGCGGGGTACGGCGTGGACATCCCCGCCCACCATGCGGCCGACAGCGAGGGCGGCTGCGTGGGCTATGCCTTCGAGCACCCCATTCGCACGCCCGAGGACCTCGACCGCCTCACGCCGCGCACATGGCGGGTGGACCGCGAATCGACGCTGCGCCGGGTGGAGCGACTGCAGGAGACCTTCGGCGACATCCTTCCCGTACGCCTGCACGGCACATCGAGCCTCCACGCCGGCCTCACGCAGGACGCCTTCAAGCTCCTCGGCAACGACAACCTGCTGACGTGGGTCTACGACGCGCCGGACGCGATCCGGCGCCTCATGGCGTTCCTGCGGGACGATCGCCTGGCCTTCTTCGACTGGCTCGAGCGCGAAGGGCTGCTGGGGCGCAACAACCACTGGGCCCTTGTGGGCAGCGGAAGCCCCGGCTACACGACCGCCCTGCCGGACGACGACGCGCCCGGCCCGGTTCGCCTGAAGGACCTGTGGGTCTGGATGGAGTCGCAGGAGACCTCGGGCGTCTCGCCCGGCATGTTCTGCGACTTCTTCCTGCCCGCGATGGCGGAGGTGTGCGCGCGCTTCGGCCTCGTCTACTACGGCTGCTGCGAGGCGGTGCACGACCGGTGGGAGCACATCGCCGCCGCCATTCCGCACGCGCGCGCGGTCTCCATCTCGCCGTGGAGCGACCTCCGTGTCGCCGCCAGCCAGCTGAACGGATCGCGGGTCTTCTCGCGAAAGCCGGCCCCGGGGCCGATCAGCGGTGCGACGCCGGACTGGGGCGCGCTGCGCGCGGACCTGGACGCGACGGTCGACGCCGCGCGGGGCTGCCCGCTAGAGATCATCTTCCGTGACGTGTACCGCATCCACGGCGACCGCCCGCGGCTGCGGCGGTGGGCCGATCTCGCGCGGGAGCGAAGCGCCTGAGCGGCGCCACGGACCACCCCACCGCCGCGGTCAGCGGCCCCGAGGTAGCGCCCCACGAGGACCGGGCGGCGCTCGGCCTCTGGGCCGTCATGACGCTCTTCCTCGCCAGCTCGGCCATCCTCACCCGCTACTGCGCCATGCCCGCAGCCAGCATCGGCTTCTGGCGTGTGACGGGCGCCTCCCTCGTGCTCTCCCCCTGGTGGCTCATGACCGCGCGCAGGGTGCGCCCCGAGCGCCTCGTCACGCCCGGCGCGCTGCTCACGGGCGCCTTCCTGGGCGTGCACTTCGCCTCGTGGGCGTGGTCTCTCCTGAACGCGCGCGTGGCGAACGCCGCGCTCTTCATCGCGCTCCAGCCCGCCGTCACGCCCTGGCTGGGCCGCTGGATGGTGGGGGACCGGCTGAGCCGGCAGGGCATCGCGGGCACGGTGCTGGCCTGCGCTGGCATGGCGTGGGTGCTCGGCGGTCAGGCGCTCTTCACGCCCGATCAGATACCCGGCAGCCTCATGGCGCTCTTCTCCATGCTCTGCTGCGCGGTCTACCTCACGCTCGGGCGCCGACACCGCGCGCGCGAGCACGTGGCGCTGTTCACGGTCCCGGTGTACGTGACGGCGGCGGCCGTCCAGGCGCTGGCGGCTCTGCTGATCGACCGCGGTCTCGCTCTGCCCTCGGCGCCAGGACCGGCCGCCGCACTGGCCGGCCTGGTGCTGCTTCCGACGGTGGTTGGGCACACGATGGCGCTCTACCTGGTGAAGCGCGTCAGCGCCCATACGGTGGCGTTGTCGGTGCCGGTGCAGTTCGTGGCGGTCGCGGCAGCGGGCACGCTGCTCTTCGGGGAGTGGCCCTCGGCCTGGTTCTACCCCGGCGCGGCCGTCGCCATTGCGGGCGTGCTGGCCGCCATCGCCGCGCCGCCGGCGCCGCCAGAGGGGCCTCCCGGCGCGGCGCCCGGCTGATGCCTGCCGGCTCGCCACGCAGGAAGCTCCCTGCCCGCCGCCGAACCGAAAAGGGGAGAGCGCCACCGTCCATCAAGGAGCGGCGCGCCGCCGCCGCTCGGGCGCCCCGCGCACGCCAGGAGGTCGCCGCCATGCGCCACCAACCGTTGCCCCTCGCTGCCGTTCTTATGCTGGCTCTGCTGGCCGCCATGGGTTCCGCCGTCGCCGCGCCAGCGGTGTCGCGCGCGCCCGCGACGGACGCCCTCGAGCGCGCCTTCGCGAGCCCGCCGGACTCCGCCAGGCCCTGGGTCTACTGGTTCTGGCTGAACGGCAACATCACGAAGGAGGGTATCACGCTCGACCTGGACGCGATGAAGCGGACCGGCATCGGCGGCGTGCTCATCATGGAGGTGGACCAGGGCATCCCGCTCGGCCCCGTCTCGTTCATGAGCGACCGGTGGCGCGACCTGTTCAAGCACGTGGTTGCGGAGGCGCGCCGGCTGGGCCTGCAGGTCAACATGAACAACGACGCGGGCTGGAACGGGAGCGGCGGCCCGTGGGTGACGCCCGACGTGGCGATGCAGAAGCTCGTCTTCTCCGACGCCAGC
>Ga0272446_1005308_pt1 | contig 14348 bp, 13 predicted proteins | sample YNPCB0061_FD_194587 | JGI IMG/M metagenome (GOLD analysis project Ga0272446, IMG submission 194587) | Hot spring microbial mat communities from Yellowstone National Park, WY, United States - YNP-CB-006-1 | ecosystem: Environmental > Aquatic > Thermal springs > Hot (42-90C) > Sediment | place...
TAGTAACAAAAATATTTCCATTATTTTTGTGGCATGGCAAAAGAAAAACCTTCCATTCCGCAAGGAACAAGAGATTTTTTACCTCATCAAGTTCAGCAAAGGCAATACATCTTTCAAACCATCAAAAATGTTTTTGAAAATTTTGGTTTCTTACCTATTGAAACACCTGCTGTTGAAAAATTAAGCACCTTAACAGGTAAGTACGGAGAAGAAGGAGATAGGTTAATTTTTAAAATTCTTAATTCAGGAAATTTTTTTAATCATTTAGATACCAGTTTATGGGAAACAAAAGATTACGCTAAAATATCCTATCAAATTTGTGAAAAAGCCTTGCGTTATGATTTAACTGTACCTTTTGCACGGTTTGTGGTTATGAACCAAAATAACCTTGTTTTTCCTTTTAAACGCTATCAAATTCAGCCGGTTTGGAGAGGAGACTCCCCTCAAAAAGGAAGATATAGAGAATTTTGGCAGTGTGATGCCGATATTGTGGGCTCAAATTCTTTGATTTACGAAGTAGAATTTATTCAAATCTATTATCAAGCATTAAAAAAATTAGGCTTTCAAAATTTTGTTATTCACATTAATCATAGAAAAGTTCTTCAAGCAATTGTAGATTTTTTAAATCTATCGGATAAATTTTTAGATTTTTGTGTTGCAATTGATAAACTAGATAAAATTCAATGGGAAGGTGTAAGAAAAGAGTTGATAAACAAAGGTTTTGAAAATGAAACCATTGATAAAATAGAAAATATTTTTGTTCCGCAGGAAGATTTTTTACAAACCATCAATCATTTAATTAGGTATTTTCAAAATTTACCTTCCGGGATTGAAGCAATCAAAGAATTGCAATGGATTTATGAAGTCATAAAGTTTTCAAATTCTGAAATTATTTCTCATTTAACCTTAGACTTGACATTAGCTCGCGGCTTAAATTATTACACGGGTTGCATTTTGGAAGTAAAGTTAAAAGATGTAAAAATAGGAAGTATCGGTGGTGGTGGTCGTTATGATAATTTAACTGCATTGTTTGGAAAAGAAGGGCTCAGCGGCGCCGGTATCTCATTTGGTATAGACCGCATTTATGATGCAATGAACGAACTCAATTTTTTCCAAAATTTAGACCTAAAAACTCCCGAGGTTTTTATTGCTTATTTTGAACCTTCCCAACTATTCAAAGTATTTGAAATTGCTAATTTTTTAAGAAATCAAAATATAAGAACGGAAATAAGTCCTAAAAATGAAAAATTAGGAAAGCAAATTCAATTGGCAGTTAAAAAAACTATTCCATTTATTTTAATTGTTGGTGAGGAAGAAATTCAAAAAGAAACTTACGTTTTAAAAAACTTAGCGACTGGTGAACAAAAATTATTAAATGTTGCGGAAATTATTGAATTTTTAAAAAATGGCAGAAATTAGAGTTTTGATGTTAGGAGATATTGTGGGGGAAGAGGCGGTAAGTTTTGTTTGCAAACTTTTACCAGAATTAAAAAAAAATGAAGACATTCATTTTTGTGTAGCAAATGCAGAAAACGCTCATCAAGGAAAAGGAATCAATGACCATATCGTTCATCAACTCTTAAACTCTGGGGTTAATGTAATTACAGGTGGCGACCATTCCTTCGACAAGCATTTAGTTTTTCCTTTAATGGAAAAAGAAAAACGTCTTTTAAGACCTCATAATTATCCAAAGGGTGTTCCTGGCTACGGCTATGGAATTTTTGAAGTTTCTAATACGGATTTTAAAATTGGAGTAATTAATTTAAGAGGATTAACTTTTTTTAACAATCCTATTTCCTGTCCTTTTCGTGAAGTAGAAAATCTTTTGGAAGCGATAAAATCGCAAACTAATATGGTTTTCATTGATTTTCATTCGGAAGCTACCGCTGAAAAATGGTCTTTTGCTAGATTTTTAGATGGAAAAGTCTCGGCTATAGTAGGAACCCATACACACGTTCAAACTGCAGATGAGCAAATTTTGCCCTATGGAACAGGTTTTATTACAGATGTAGGATTTTGTGGTCCTTATAATTCTGTCATTGGTATGGACATAGAAACTTCCATTCAACGATTTTTATTTCAGATTCCTCAAAAATATAAACTTGCAGAGGGAAATTTAAGATTACAAGGTGTAATTTTTGAAATTGATACCGATACAGGCTTATGTTTCTCTGTGAAACGTATTCAAATTCCTAAATTAAAAACTTCTATATTGGATTTATAATGCCTTTTGCTTTTATTGGATTAGGTTCTAATATCGAACCACGATTAGAAAATGTAATTTTAGCATTAGAAAAATTAAACAATTTTGTAAAAATTATTAAAACATCTAATCTTTACGAAACAGAACCATGGGGTAATCAAAATCTCAATCCATTTATAAACGGTGTTGCCAAAATTGAAACCGATTTAGAACCTTTAGATTTGTTAATTTTACTTCTAAACATTGAAAAACAATTAGGTAGAGTAAGAACCCAAAAATGGGATAATAGAACCATTGACTTAGATTTACTTGACTACGAAAATATTGAGATGAACGCAAAAGAGTTAATACTTCCTCATCCTTACATTCAAGAGAGAAATTTTGTAATTATTCCGTGGTATGAAATAGAACCCGAATGGATTTTATCTAACAAATTAAAAATCAAAGATTTATATTTTCGTTTTTATTCAAATCAAGTTTTCAAATTAATTAAAAAAAGTCCGTTGCTTTAATCGTTTATCAAGAAAAAAATATTTTTTTATTTTTTTTGAAAAAAATATTTGGATATTGGTAAATATTATATAAGTTTGCAGCAAATTATTCACAACTTATGAATCGTTTTCAACAAATCAAGGAGATTATTGACCGAGTAGAAGAAGATTTTGGAAAGTTCTATGAAAAGAACAACAAAGCTGCTGGAACTAGAATCAGAAAAGCGATGCAGGAGCTCAAAAACCTTGCGACCGAAATTCGTAAAGAAGTGCAGAACATGAAAAATGCTGAGGAAGAGGCAACTAAACCAGTAGTTAAAAAAGAAGAATCAAAGAAAGAGGAAACAAAAAAAGAAAGTAAAAAGAAAAATTAAATCGTAAGGCACAGAGAAGTGCCTTTTTCCTAAGCAAATGTATGCATACCTCCAATTTATTTTTTTTTCTCTTCTAAGTTCTTGTGTTTTTTTACCATCTGGAAAAGTATCCCGTTATAAAAATTATTTTCCTGATTCTGCTTTTTGTAAAGAAAGCAAGCTAAAGGTTACTTATTTTGGGACTTCCACTCTCTTATTTGAAGAGGAAGATGAGCAAATCATGATCGATGGTTTTTTTTCTCGTCCAAATGTTTTTAAGGTAGCTTTTGGTAAAGTTCAATGTGATACACAATGGGTAAGGCAATTAGTAGATAATTTTTCTATCACTAAATTAAAAGCCATATTTGTTTGTCATAGCCACTATGACCATAGCATGGATGCTCCTTATTTAGCGAAAATTACGGGTGCAACTATTTATGGTTCTTCTTCTACATTAAATGTAGCCAGAGGTTATGGATTGCCAGAAAATCAAATGAAAGAATTTTCACCTAATGAAACATATTATTTTAAAAATTTTCAAGTAAAAGTAGTGCAATCAATTCATACACCACCTTTTCGATTTCTTGGCTTTACTAATGATAATCATAAAGAACCTAACATCAATTTACCCCTTAAACAACCCGCTAAGTTTCAAAAATTTAAAGAAGGCGGTACTTATGATTTTTATTTTGAAAACAAAGATTTCAAGTGGTTAGTAAAAGCAAGTACTAATTTTATACCTAATCATCTTAAAGATTATTCTTTGGATTATTTTTTTCTTGCGTCTGCTACGTTAGGAAAAATGAAATTTGATTTTCAAGAGAAATATTACCAAGAAACTGTAATTTCAACGAAGGCAAAATGTGTTATACCAATTCATTGGGATAATTTTATGAAACCATTGAGTAAACCTTTTGTTCCGCTTTCTAGGGTTGCAGACCGTTTCAATAAAAGTATGGATTTTTTGATTCAAAAAACACAAAAAGATAGTATTCGTTTTTTACTAATTCCTAAATTACAGTTCATTTATTTGCAATAAAAAACTACAAGCCTAGATGCTTGCGAAGGTGTGATGCGTGAGGGATGCGAAGGGCGGCGAAACCACCCCGTCCTTCGGACACCCCTCCAATGTTAGGAGGGGCAAAGGCGGCACTGCCTTTGGGGCTGAGCGAAGCGAAGTCCACCTCCCTTTATCCCTCCTAATAGGAGGGAAGGGAGGTTGTATCCCTCCTAATAGGAGGGAAGGGAGGTGCAGCACGCAGTGCAAGGGACACGCCCAAAATAATAAAAATCTACCCTAATAGACAAAATTTTATACTAAAAAAAGCGTAATCAAAGGTAAAAACATGACAATATACCCCGCATGCGGAGTAAAAAATGCAAAGACTAATATCACCAGAGCCAAATATAATGCAATTTCTTTTTGCCAATATTTTTTAGGTTTTAAAATTGCAGCCAAAAATAAAGGGAAATTACATAAAAAAGTAAAAATAAATTTTTGCCATCCTGTTTCATGAGGAAAAAGGAAAATGATTATACCGTATAAAAATCTTTGAATGAACTCAAACGGTTTATCCCCAATTTTTTTTAAACCAAGTTTCCAGAGTAATTGGTCGTCTTCAGGGTCAATGGTACAAAAGTAAGCAATTTGTAATTTTTTTCCTGTATTTTCTTCATACACTTTACGATAAATATCGACTTTGCTACGAAAAGCACTTTCTTCACCTTTCCAAAATTGCATTCCCATTCCTGTTACTAAAAAAATAGGCTTTTGAAAAGTGAAATAATTTCTGATAGTCCATGGAAAGACGGTCATCAATGTAAAAATAATGACTAAAATTGCTTCAAAAAATTTTTTTTTATAGGCTAATAATATTGCAAATGTTAACGGCAGAATTTGAAAAGTTCCATGAGTTAATAAACACAATCCACAGAAAAAACCTAGTAAGATGTATTTTGTTAGGCTATATTTATAGTGGAAATAGAGGTAAAAAGTTGCTAACAAAAGTACCGTTCCGAGATGAACAAAAGTCGTTGAGCGAGCAATAATCACTAAGTAAGGGTGAAAAGCAACTATTGCACTTGCGCATAAAGCATTTTGAACATTAGAAAATCGAATAGTCAATTGATAAACCAAAAAAATAGCTGTTGTACCTAATAAAGAAGAAACGATGAACCATTGAAAAAACCAATAATGGTCTGACCATGCAGAGGTAATTAATAAAAGTAAAGGTTGTAGAGGTGGTCTGGAATGAACGGGTTGCCCACCGACTTCAAAAGCGTATTCACCACTTAACCAAAGCGTTCTGGCTATTTGAAAATAGCCGTCAGTACCAATTCCTTGATATTGATTTTGAACAATGGGTTTTAATTCATAAGGAGCAAATCCCCAATAATATATCAAGCATGTTATTAGTCTTAAAAAAAAACCTACAATAATCAGATGCTTAAGTCGAATTTTTATAAAAAATTTCATTGATTAATAAATAAAATTTCAGGCTGTCTAAATCGATCCATTAAGACAGCCTGAAATCAAATATTCTTAGAAATTTACTTTTTGGGTTTATTTTTATTAGCGAGAAATTCAAGATTACCCTTAGGAAGTAAAAAGTCTTTATCAATTTTTGAGGCTTCTTCAAAGAATTTTTTGGCTTTATCGTCTTGTTTTTGTTCCATATAAACCACACCTGCCATATTAAGCGCAGCGGCTTTCAGAATGACTTCTTGTTGCCCTTGATTACCAATAATGACATTCACTTTTTCTTGTTCAGATTTAGGGTCTCTTAAAATTTCTACAATAGTTGTTTCACACTCGCCATATCGTTTTAAGGTAAATTGTAAAGTAGCAATTTGGTATAAATGCAACAAAGATTTGCTTTTTCGATATAATTTTTCATAGGTTTCCAAAGATTCCTTGATGAGACCTAAATTTTGTTGAGCTATTGCTTGAATTTCCAATATTTTATCATTATCAGGATTGGCTTGTAGTATTTCTCCTGCTAACATAATTGTTTGAACAAAAGAACGAGACTCAAAATAAAGCATAGCTAAGGTATCTTTTAAACCTACACTTTGAGGATTAATTGCTAACAAATAATGACAAGCAATAATTGCCGTAGAAATATCATTGTACTTCAAAGAATTGTTAAGCATTGTACGGAAATTGAGTTCTTCATTTCCTATTTTTTTACTTACTTCTTGTTGAGTTGTTACTTGCGTGGTTTCCTCAGTTTTTTTTTCATTCTTTTTTTGTGCATTAAGCGAAAAGCCAATAAAAACTAAGATTAATAAATATATTTTTTTCATACATCAAATTTTGACTTGCAAAGTTAAAACATTTTGAAACTCAAAGTCTGTTGTTGATAAGTATTTTTTCGTAATTTGATTGAAAATTTTCGTAAACCCTCTTAATACCTTCTTCTAATGATATATTGGGTTTCCAACCTAATTGATAAATTTTGTTACTATTCATTAATTTTCTTGGAGTACCATTGGGTTTAGAGGTATCAAATTCAATTTTTCCTTTAAAACCGACAATATTTTTAATTAAAAAAGCCAAATCTTTGATAGAAATTTCTGAATTAGAGCCTACATTAATAGTGCTAATATCATTATAATGGAGCATTAAAAACAAGCAAGCTTGTGCTAAGTCATCGACATGTAAAAATTCTCTAAGAGGAGAACCATCACCCCAGACAGTTACTTTTTCTTGATTATTAATTTTCGCCTCGTGAAATTTTCTTATTAAAGCAGGAAGAACATGAGAATTCTGTAAATCATAATTATCACCGGGTCCGTAGAGGTTGGTTGGCATTGCAGAAATAAAATTACAACCATATTGTAACCGAAAATTTTCACATAATTTGATACCCGTAATTTTTGCAATCGCGTAAGGCTCATTAGTAGGTTCTAATGTTCCGGTTAAAAGAGAATCCTCCGAAATAGGTTGAGGTGCAAATTTGGGATAAATACAAGATGAACCTAAAAACAGTAATTTTTTTACATGATTTTTCCATGAAGCATGAATTACATGAGTTTGGATTAACAAATTATCTAAAAGAAAATCCGCACGGTAAGTATTGTTTGCATGAATACCACCTACTTTAGCAGCTGCTAAAAAAACATATTCCGGTTTTTCTGTTTCAAAAAAATTCATTACTTGTGATTGATTTCTAAGGTCTAATTCCTTAGAAGTTTTGTAAATTAGATGATGAAAACCTTCTTTTTGGAGTAATCTTAAAATCGCAGAACCAACCATGCCTGTATGACCTGCAATATAAATTTTGGATTGCTTTTCCATTATGCCAATTGAATTGGTTTTTCTATACCTGTTCTTAATTTTACTTCCTTTGAAACCAATTGAAAAAATTCCTCTGCATAACTTTTTTTATTTAGCAAACTTTTTATAAAAGAATTATAGCAAAGGTGCTCTTCATCTCCAATTGATAATCTTGTTTTAGTAGCTAAAAATGTATTTAATTTTTTAATATAATCAGAGTCTTGTTCCCAATCTTTATGCTTAGAAATATGTATCAATATATTTATAAAATCTCTTTTTCTTTGACTAATAGTTAGCCCTGATGGCAATTCTTGTTCTAAATTTTTAATCAATGTAATATCTTTCTTTTTAAGCATAATCATAATCATCGCTTTGTAAATGTTAATATCTAAGCGAATGGAATCCGTTAAATATTTTGAAAAACTTTTTTTCTTTTCGAGCTTTAAAAAAATATCCAGGGAATTTTCAAAATTATTATTAATAAAGTAAAAATTTGCTAAATTGAATAAAAATATGAAATTTACGTCTATTCGATTATTAATAAGATTTCTTTCCAAAATATCTAAAGTTGCATAAATAGCACTACTTACTTTACCCGTGTAAGCATAAACAATGGTTTTTACTTGGTAATAAAGTAACAAATAAGAACCTAAGGACTCCGCTTCAGGTAACTGTAAATCATTGTGAAATCTTTTCAAGTAAGCATCACACTCATCAAATCGAAATTGTCTTAATAAATATAAACACATTCTATAAGTAATGGATAATTTTTTTTCGATATTTTTTTTGTTAAAAAGTAATTGACTATCCCATTCTAAAAAATTTTTTTCATATTGTTTAAAAAGTTCGTAAGTATTATCATTATAAATCATCACTTCCATAATGATAGAAAGTACTTTGTATTGTAAATTAAAACTTTCTAGTTTTGTTAAATCATAAAGATGAAACTGTTTCAAGTAATTATCTAATTTACCTAATATTTCATGATGAGGTAGGGAGTAGTTAGATTTATATAACTCATATTTAAAAGTTGAATAATCTACTTCTAATTGATTAAAAATTTCTGCTTTTTTTCTTGCAGAAATTTGTTTTTCTATGATTTCATACACTTCAATTTCTGGATAAACTTGAGCAATGGCTAACATGTGAGAATACACAACTACAAGCAGTTCAAAATCGGAATTTTGCTCACAAATTTTTTCTGCTTTTAATAGAGCTTTAAGAGCTTTTTCGTGTAAGTTTTTATTTCTTAAATAATGAGCGATATTAATGTTGTTACTAACCTCAGTAAAATAGTTGCCTTCACTTTGTATAGAAAGGTCTAAAACAAAATCCTCTACTAATCCTTTTAAACGATGACGAATTTGATAAAAATAATTAGTTTCTTTAATACCGAGTTCATTTAGAATTTGTGCTTCTGTTTTATTGTAATCTTTTCTATAAATTTCAAATAATTTTAATGGAAGACTTTCTTTGTCTTTCCCTTTTTTGGAAATAAAATTATAAAATTCTTTTTCTTCTTGGTCTGAAAACGACGCAATGATTACTCCAATACTTTTCATTATTTTATAAATTACAGCTTAAAAATATTACAGTCTGTAAAAATACTTTTTTTTTAAATTCAAAAAACTTTTTTCAAAAAACTTTTTTGTTTTATGGTTTTTTGCTAACTTTGCATAATCAAAACTTTAAATATTATGGAAAATCTCGTTATCTCTAACAATGAAACAAATGTAGATTTCCTTCCTATCAATGGAACGGATTACATTGAATTTTATGTTGGGAATGCTAAACAAGCTGCTTATTATTACAAAGCAGCTTTTGGGTTTCAAAGTTTAGCGTATGCAGGACCAGAAACAGGAGTAAAGGACAGAGCTTCTTATGTTCTTAGACAAGGAAAAGTAACCCTTATTCTTACAACAGCTTTATTTCCTGACCACCCGATTGCTGAACATGTCAAATTACATGGAGATGGTGTAAAAGTTTTAGCACTTTGGGTAGATGATGCTACCAAGTCTTTTGAAGAAACAGTTAAAAGAGGCGCAAAACCTTTTATGAACCCTCAAAAATTAGAAGATGATAACGGTTTTGTTATTCTTTCTGGAATTCATACTTACGGCGATACTGTTCATGTTTTTGTGGAACGCTCTCAATATAAAGGAATATTTTTACCAGGTTATAAAGAATGGAATTCAGATTTTAAACCTTCAGAAGTTGGGTTTAAGTATGTAGACCATTGCGTAGGAAATGTAGGTTGGGGGGAAATGAATACTTGGGCTAAATTCTATGCAGATGTCATGGGTTTCACTCAATTAATTTCTTTTGATGATAAAGACATTTCTACTGAATACACTGCTCTTATGAGTAAGGTAATGGCTAATGGTAATGGAAGAATTAAATTCCCTATTAATGAACCAGCAGAAGGTAAGAAAAAATCTCAAATCGAAGAATATATTCAGTTTTATCAAGGACCCGGTGTACAACACATAGCATTAGCTACTGATGATATCGTTTTTACTGTTTCTGAATTAAGAAAAAGAGGTGTAGAATTTTTATACGTCCCTGATACTTATTATGATGATTTGTTAGAGCGTGTGGGTAATATCGACGAAGACATTGATATCCTCAAAAAATTAAATATATTAGTGGATAGAGACGATGAAGGTTACTTGCTTCAACTATTTACTAAACCCGTTGAAGACAGACCCACTGTTTTTTATGAAATTATTCAAAGAAAAGGTGCAAAATCCTTCGGAAAAGGAAATTTTAAAGCTTTGTTTGAATCTATTGAAAGAGAACAAGCATTAAGAGGTAATTTATAAAACTTAATTTGTTAAAAAATGAATTATATTCCCAGCTTAGATTTAAACGATTTTATCAACGGTAATGCGGAAACAAAAGCTAAATTCGTACAGGATTTAGGAAAAGCTTATTCTGAGATTGGTTTTGTTGCAGTAAAAAATCATGGTTTATCCGATGATTTAGTAGAAAATTTATATCGCGTTGTAAAAGAATTTTTTGCATTACCTGATGAGGTTAAAAGTCAATATGAAATTCCAGGATTAGGTGGACAAAGAGGTTATACAGGGAAAGGTAAAGAACACGCAAAAAATCGTAATACTGGTGATTTAAAAGAATTTTATCACGTCGGACAAACCGTAGTGGGTGATGACCCAATTAAAATTGAATACCCAGAAAACATTTTTCCAAAAGAAATTCCTGATTTCGAAAAGTACACCCTTGAAGCTTACAAAACCTTAGAAAACGCAGGGCGATATATGTTGCGTGCTATTGCTCTATACTTGGGTTTAAATGAATTTTATTTTGATGATAAAATTCATCATGGTAATTCTATTCTGAGACCTATTCATTATTATCCGATTACTGACCCAGACTCTGTTCCTGAGGATGCAGTTCGTTCTGCTGAACATGAAGATATTAATCTGATTACCTTATTAATGGGTGCTTCTGCGGAAGGTCTTCAAGTATTAAACAAACAAGGTGTTTGGATACCTATAACTGCTCTTCCTGAGCAAATTGTTGTGAACGTCGGGGATATGCTACAACGCCTTACGAACAACGTCCTAAAATCTACTACTCACCGTGTTGTAAACCCACCAAAAGAAAAAATGATGGAACCTCGTTATTCTATTCCTTTCTTTTTGCACCCTCGTTCAGAAATGGATCTAACCTGCTTACCAAGTTGTTGTACAGAAAGCAATCCTAAATCTTATCCTGATATAACGGCAGGTGATTACCTTAACGAAAGACTTAGAGAAATCGGACTAATCAAATAAATTTTTGATTATTAATTAGTGATCGTTCGCTAAACAGACTTCCCTCATCTTGGGGAAGTTTCCTTTTGTTTTTCCTTTCAGGTTTTTAAAGCGGGTCTGCAAAAGGAGTTTATTACCTTATCTTCAAATAAAACGTTAATTTTTCTCAAAATCAAACAATAAGGAAAAGCGGATAGTATTTTGCAGCGGGTGATTTTGTTGGAAAGGAACTAAATAAGCAAAATCAAGACCAAAGGTTTTAAACCGAACACCACCACCGAGTGTAATAAATTTTCGGTTACCTTTCATAGGGTCTTCATAGAAATAACCACCGCGAATAGCAAATAAATCATTATACCAATATTCAAGCCCAATAGATGTATTGATTTCTGAAATTTCTTCACTCATTCCACCTTTTGCATCATTAAAACTGCTGAACATCCCCGACAACAAAGGTTTCGTAGATTGCCCACCTTCTGAAGGAACCATTAGTTTATTAAAATCATTGACGAAAGTTATACTATTGTAAGAATCCAAATTGGCTTTAATGGCGTAGCCTATTTTCATATTGGCAGGAAGAAAATCTTTTCGAGAGGAGTTGGTATAATTTACTTTTGCACCCATGTTAGAAAGATTTATACCCAATCGAAAGTTCATGGGGATATCACCTTGTGCACCTTTCAATTTAAAATCTTTGGTATAAAATAAATTGGCATCACCGGCAACAGAACGAGCCGGTTTCGTAGGAAATCCACCAATCGAAGTAGCAGTTACCAATGAACTGTTTATATATCTTAACGAAATACCTGCTGACAAATTGTCAGTAACTTTATGAGAATAAGAGGTTGCAAATGCAAATTCAGAAGGATTATATTCACCTGTTTTGATACCCGCATTATCGGTAAATTCTATATTACCTAAGGAAAAAAAAGTTAAAGCTGCACCTAAAACACCACCTTTATCCCCAAAATTAATGTAAGCGGGAACAAAAGCATGGTTAATATCGGGTACGATATTTTTCAGCCAGGGAGTATAGTTCGTAGCAAAACCATATTTTTTGGTAGTAAACGCTAAGGCAGAAGGGTTCCAATATAAAGCGTTAGCATTATCTGCGATTGCAACACCAGCCTCCCCTAAGGCGCCCGAACGAGAATCCGGGCAAATCAACAAAAATGGCACTGCTGTTGTGATTGCTCTAACCTGACCGGTGGATGTTGAGGTAGCTTGTGAGTAAACCAAAGAGCAATGGAGAACCTTTTGAATCAATATTAATGAACCTACTAAAATAATTTTTTTCATTGAATTATTAAACTTTTCGTAAAGCTATTTCATGGCAAAGATAATAGTTTTTTTAATTCACTACAATTATTTTTTATAACGTTTTTCTCTAAAAGAAAATTGCTAACTTGCACAAAAATCTTGAAATATTATGAAAAAAATTACCATCATTGGAGCAGGGCTTGCAGGTTCTTTGTTGTCTATCTATTTAGCTAAACGTGGTTTTGAAGTAGAAATATATGAACAACGCCCGGATTTAAGAGTTACTAATATTTCCGCAGGCAGGTCTATTAACTTGGCTTTATCTTTAAGAGGAATTTTACCTTTACAAGAAGTAGGGCTTTCTGAACATATGCTTCAAATTGCTATTCCTATGTACGGCAGAATGATGCACGATTTAGAAGGTAATTTATCTTTTCAGCCCTACGGAAAAAGTAAGGATTATTACATTAACTCCGTCTCCCGAAAAACTTTAAACTGTTCCTTAATGAATTATGCCGAAGCTACAGGAAAAGTAAAAATTTATTTTATGCATCGTTGTACAAATGTAGACCTTGATAATCAAATAGTTACTATCAAAGATGAACAAAATGGTACAGAGTTTCAAGTGCAAAGCGAAGTTATCATCGGTACAGATGGAGCACCTTCTGCAGTCAGAAATGCTATGATAAAACTACCTCGCTTCAGTTATTCACAAGAGTATTTAGATTACGGTTATAAAGAGTTGAACTTGTATCCTAATGCGCAAGGAGAATTTCAATTAGAAAAAAATGCACTGCATATCTGGCCACGCGGAAATTTTATGCTGATTGCTCTGGCTAATGTAGATAAAACTTTTACTTGTACCCTTTTTCACCCTTATGAAACCAAAGACCACTTAAAAGGATTAGATGACCTTCATGAAACCAAAGAAATTGAACTTTTCTTCCATCAATATTTTAAAGATGTTGTTCCTCTTATGCCCGATTATGTACAACAATTTCAGGAACATCCGACGGGGCATTTAGCCACCATTCGTTGCCATCCATGGCATTACAAAAACACTTGTATTTTAGGAGATGCAAGCCATGCGGTTGTTCCTTTTTTTGGGCAAGGTATGAACTGTTCTTTTGAAGATTGCGCTGAACTCAATCGCTGTATAGACCTCTACCCTAACGACTGGAACCAAATTTTTAAAGAATTTGAAAAACGTAGAATTGAAAACGCTAATGCAATTGCAGATTTAGCCTTAGAAAATTTTATTGAAATGCGTGAAAAAGTCGCTGACCCTAAGTTCTTATTTAGAAAAAAAGTGGATATTGAGCTAGAAAAACGTTTTGAAGGTAGATACATCACCAAATACGGCATGGTAACTTTCCATACGATGCCTTACGCACAAGCCAAACGATTAGGGCAAATCCAAGATATTATTTTAGATGAGCTTTGTAAAAATGCCAAAAGCATAGAAGAAATTGATTGGGATTTAGCAAAAACTTTGATTGAAGAAAAGACGAATTAAAAACGGAGTTTTTTGTTGCGTGAGGGATGCGGAGGGCGGCGAAACCACCCCGTCCTTCGGACACCCCTCCTATGTTAGGAGGGGCAAAGGCGGCACTGCCTTTGCGAGGTGGTAACCGAGCAAAGGATTGCTGAGCAACCTCCCTAAATCCCTCCTAATAGGAGGGAAGGGAGGTTGTATCCCTCCTAATAGGAGGGAAGGGAGGTTGTATCCCTCCTAATAGGAGGGAAGGGAGGTTGTATTTCTCATAATTTTTAGTTTTTCTTAATCCTTAGTGAATTACTTAAAGTTTATTTCCAAAACCAGATTTTTTATAAATTTGTGTTTTATTAAACCATGAGCGTTTTTATTGCATTTTTTTGGTTTTTTGTTTCCTTTGCATATTCGCAAAATGTAAAGTATATTGAAAAAATTGAAGTGTCCACTTATGCGGGTAACGGTGAAAGAGGTTATCAAGATGGACCTAATGG
>Ga0272446_1005309_pt1 | contig 14346 bp, 13 predicted proteins | sample YNPCB0061_FD_194587 | JGI IMG/M metagenome (GOLD analysis project Ga0272446, IMG submission 194587) | Hot spring microbial mat communities from Yellowstone National Park, WY, United States - YNP-CB-006-1 | ecosystem: Environmental > Aquatic > Thermal springs > Hot (42-90C) > Sediment | place...
AGATCGTCAGACAGGTTGCCGAAGAGGGAGCCCGCTCACGATGACGTGCTCCGCCGCATCGGTGATCGCCATCATTCCCGCGCGAGGGGGGTCGAAGGGCATCCCGCGCAAGAACGTGCGCCTCGTCGCGGGGAAGCCGATGCTGGCCCACAGCATCGAGCACGCCCGGGGAGCCACGTCCGTGAGTCGCGTCGTCGTCTCGACGGATGATGGCGAGATTGCCGCTGTCGCGCGCCAGTACGGCGCGGAGGTTGTCGAACGTCCCGCCGAGATCAGCGGCGACGCGGCAACCTCGGAATCGGCCCTCCTCCATGCGCTGGATGCTCTCGGCGGTGATCCCGACCTGGTCGTGTTCCTGCAGGCCACCTCGCCGATGCGCGCGCCAGAGGATGTGCAGAACGCCATCGACACCCTCCTGCGCGAAGGCGCCGACTCCCTCTTCTCGGCGGGGCCGGTGCATGGCTTCGTGTGGAGGATCCAGGATGGCGCGCCCATCTCGTTGAGCTATGACTACCGCTCGCGGCCAAGACGTCAGGACGCCCCGGAGGACCTGATCGAGAACGGCTCCATCTACGTGTTCCGCCCCTGGGTGCTTCGACAGTTCAACAACCGTCTTGGCGGCAAGGTGGCGGTCTACCGGATGCCGGCCGTGAACTCGTTTCAGATCGACGAGCCCGCCGACCTCGACCTGATCGAGGCCCTGATGGCGACCCGCCCGAAGCCTCGGGCGCACGACCTGTCCCGGGTTCGCCTCCTCGTACTGGACTTTGACGGCGTGATGACCGATAACCGGGTGCTAGTGGACCAAGATGGGCGCGAGGCTGTCTGGTGTCACCGAGGGGATGGCTGGGGCCTCGCCCGTCTCTCGGAACGAGGGATCGAGACACTGGTGCTCTCCACGGAGCGAAATCCGGTCGTCGCGGCGCGATGCAGGAAGCTCGGGATCGCGTGCGTTCAGGCATGCGACAACAAGCTGGCCGCTCTTCAGCGGCTCGCAACGGAGCGCGGCCTTGCGCCGGAGGCGATCGCGTACGTCGGCAACGACGCGAACGACCTCGAGTGCCTTCGGTGGGTCGGTGTGCCCATCGCCGTGGCCGACGCGGTTCCGGAAGTGCTCGAGGTGGCACAGCGGACCACCTCACGCTGCGGCGGGTTTGGAGCTGTGAGGGAGGTCGTTGACTGGCTGCTTGCGGGGCGGGAAGCGTAGAGACGCCTGGACGCGTCGGAAGGAGTGACACATGGCGGGCAAGGTGCAGATAGGTGACCGCTGGGTCGGCGATGGGGAGCCCTGCTTCATCATCGCCGAGATCGGCATCAACCACAACGGAGACATCGAGATCGCCCGCAAGCTGATCGACGCGGCCGTGCTCGCAGGCTGCGATGCCGTGAAGTTCCAGAAGCGCACTCCGGAGCTCTGCGTGCCGCCGGAACAGCGCGACGTGGTGCGCGAGACGCCATGGGGCTTGATGACCTACCTCGAGTATCGGCGCCGCGTGGAGTTCGGCGAGCCCGAGTATGCGGAGATAGACCGCTACTGTCGCTCCAAGGGCGTCGTCTGGTTCGCCTCCTGTTGGGATGAAGACTCCGTTGACTTCATCGACCGGTTCGCTCCGGCATGTTACAAAATCGCCTCGGCATCGCTTACCGACGATGGCCTACTCAGAAAACTCGCCGCGACGGGACGGCCGCTGATCCTCTCGACCGGAATGTCATCGCTGGAGCAGATCGACCACGCTGTGTCGGTCCTCGGTGTTGGCAGCCTCATGCTGGCTCACACCACCAGTACCTACCCCTGCAGACCCGAGGAGCTCAACCTGCGCATGATCCAGACGCTTCGCCAGCGGTACGATTGCCCCGTTGGGTACTCCGGCCACGAGGTTGGGCTTCAGACGACCTACGCCGCCGTAACGCTCGGCGCTGCTTTCGTCGAGCGCCACATTACTCTTGATCGCGCGATGTGGGGCGGCGACCAGGCGGCAAGCGTGGAGCCCGGGGGCCTCATGCGCTTGGTGCGCGATATCCGTATCATCGAGTCGGCCCTCGGCGACGGCGTGAAGCGTGTGTACGACAGCGAGATCCCGGTGATGAAGAAGCTGCGAAGGGTGGGGCTCTGAGCGATGTCGGCCGCCACCGTGCACGAAACACGACCCCATCACAACTCGCCCGAGGCCGTCGACCGGCACGCCCTCCCACATATCGTGCTTGTCGTGCCCCGCGGCGAGGCCGCTCGGAACTTCGTCTACTCCGACACGCTGCCAGAGCTTCACCGGCGCGCTCGTGTTACGCTGCTTTCCGTTGTGGATGATGCGCCATTCCGGGAGCGGTGGGGCAAGTACGCGGAGGAGATCCTGACCCTCGAGCACTATCCCGAGTCCCGCATCGTTGCGTGGCTCCGCTCGCTCACCGAGAACGCCCACGATCGGTGGCTGTGGAGCAAGGTCGCTCAGAACAACTGGGAGTTGCGGGCCAGGCGTGCGCGGGGTCTGCGCGCAAGAGCGCAACGCGCGTTCGTCGTGGCTGCCGCGCGCGTCTTCGCCAACAACCCTTCGCTGCACGCGCTCACGCGCGCCGAGCAGTACCTGCACTGGCGTCTGAGGCCGACCCGCGCCTTCGACGAGTTGTTCGCGCGCATCCGGCCCGACCTGGTGTTCAACTGCTCGCACATCCACGGGATCGCCGGGGAGCTGCCTCTGCGCGTCGCCAAGAGGATGGGCATTACCACAGCGGGCTTCATCTTCTCGTGGGACAACCTCACCTCGCGAAGCCGCATCTTCGTTCCGTACGATCATTACCTGGTGTGGCACGAGTTCATGCGAGACCAGCTTCTCAGCATCTACCCGAAGGTTCGGTCACGTCAGGTCCACGTGACCGGTACTCCGCAGTTCGATTTCCATTTCAAGCGAGAGTTCGTGCTGCCGCGCGAGGAGCTCTGCCGGCGCATCGGAGTGGACCCCGCCCGGCCGTTCATTCTCTACACCACGGGCATCGACCGGCATTTCTTCGAGGAGCATCGCCACGTCCGCACCGTGATCGAACTCCTGCGCGAGATCGACATAACGCCCCGGCCTCAGCTCGTCGTGCGCAACTACGTGAAGGGAACGAGCCCGGAGCTCAGGGAAATGGCCTCGCGAGCGTGGGAAGACGTGGTCTTCCCGAAGGTGCTATGGGACGCCAGGTGGGCGACGCCGCTCTACGAAGACCTCGAGATGTACACAAGCATGATCCATCATGCCGCGATGAGCATCAACGCGGCCTCGACGGTGACCCTCGAGTTCCTCATGCTCGACAAGCCGGTCATCAACCTCGACTTCGATCCGCCAGGCTCGAACCTGCCGTATTGCCTGGGGTTCCGGCGCCACATCGACTTCGACCACTACCGCCCGGTTGCCGACAGCGGCGCCGTCATGGTGGCCCGCTCCATCGACGACATGCGCCGCATGCTGATCCGAGGCCTCACCCAACCCGAGGCCGACAGCGAGCGGCGGCGCACCTTCATACGCAGCATGTTCGGCGACACGCTGGACGGCCGCAGCGGCCTGCGTGTGGCGGAAACGCTGGTCGCGCTGGCGACGGGCACGCCTCCCGTCGCTGCCAGTAGCACACGGAGCCGGACAAGTGGACGCCCCATGCTTCAGATGCCCATGGATGCGTGAACGGCCTCATGGTGGCGCAGCGCTTGCTTTGCCATTCGGCGGCATCGTCGAGGGTTCACCGGCTCAGGTGAATCGCGCGTGACGCGTCGTCGCCTGTCGGTGATCTCTCACGTGTCGCCGGTTCCTGGCGCATCGGGCCAGAGCCAACGCGTCCTCCATACACTGGCGGCCGCGCGCCACCGATTCCACGTGCGGTTCGTCACCACGGAACGCCCAGGCGAGCGCGAGATCCAGCGGGACGAGCTTGCTTCGCTCTGCGACGAGCTCGTGCTGCTCCCAGCACGTAGAACCGATCGCTCGCTACAGCGTCGAATAGCTGCTGCGCTCTACGTGGCGTTCACCGGACTCAAGCCGTCGAACTACTGGATTGGCAGACTGGAGTTCAGCCCGACCCGGGTGCAATCGGCCGTACGACGCGACAACTGCGACTGCGCTCTGTTCGAGTACTGGCACGCATGGCGGGCTGCTGAAGCCCTGCGTCTCGCAGGTGTGCCTGCGGTGGTGGACACGCACAACGTCCTCGCAGCCAGCTATCAGGAACTCCTGCGCGCTCAGCGTCTGGTACCGGCGCCACTGCGGTCGTACGCGCTCTCGCGCTACGCGCACGCTGAGCGCACGGCATGGCGCGCATTCGACGCCCTAATAGCGATCAACCGCGACGAGTACCAGCAGATCCGCGACTCGGTACCGAGCGATCACGCCGTGTTCTACGCTCCGATGGGGATCGACCTCTCACGGTGGCCCTACTGCTGGCGCCCTGAGTCACCCCCTAGGGTCGCCTACTACGGCGGCATGGGAAGCCCGCGCAATCAGTCGTCTGCCATCGAGTGTCTACGGCAGGTCATGCCGACGGTCTGGGCATCGCATCCTGACGCTCGGCTCTGGATCGTAGGCAGCAATCCGCCGCCGACCATCAGGAACCTCGAGGCGGATGCCCGTGTTCGCGTGACCGGTTTTGTGGATGAGGTAGGTCCGCTTCTCGGCACCATGTCCGTTGTGCTGTGCCCGTTCAGTGGCACCTATGGCTTCAGAAGCCGCGTGGTGGAGGTGCTTGCGGCCGGAGCGCCCATGGTGGCCTTTCATGACGCCGTCGCGGGTATGGACCTCGTTCACGGCGACGGAATCTCCCTTGTAAGCAGCTACGAGGAGATGACGCGCAGGTGCATCGAGCTCCTGAGTGAGCCCGAAAGGGCGGCCAGCCAGAGTGTCGCGGGGCGTCGCCGCGTCGAGGCCATCTACAGCATGGAGGCGACGTACGGCCGCCTGATGGCCGAGCTCGACGGCTGGCTCGACGCGCGCTCCAGGCGCTGCTCATGAACCTCGCCGTATTTTCCCACAAGCCGTGCTGGCGGTCGGCGGTCTCACCCACCGGCTTCGCCACGGACGGCGGCTTCCCGATGCAGATGGCGGCGCTCTCGGAACTCTTCGAGAGCACGCGACTGGTGGTGCCGTGTCTGCCCGGCGGTGCGCGCTCCGGCGAGACGGCCCTTCAGGGGCGCCACCTAACTGTCGTGCCCGTCGCGATGCCGCGGGGTGGCGACTCAACGCGCAAGCTCGCGCTGCCGGCGTGGTTCGCGCGCCACGGTGCTCTCCTGGTGCGCGAGGTCCGGCGTGCCGATGCGGTACACACCCCCATTCCGGGAGACATCGGCACCCTGGGCATGCTGATCGCGTACGGCCTTCGCAAGCCGCTCTTCGTGCGCCACTGCGGAAACTGGCTTGCGCCGCGCACCGCGGCGGAGCGCTTCTGGCGCAACTTCATGGAGAAGCATGCGGGCGGCCGGAACGTCATGCTCGCGACGGGCGGCGGTGACGACCCGCCATCGACGCGGAACGCGAACGTCCGATGGATCTTCTCGACGAGCCTGAGAGAAGAGGAGGTATCGCGGCTGGCGCAGCCGCGGTGTGCCGTTGACCGAGATAGGCTAGTTATGGTTCATGTCGGCCGCCAGGAGCTGGAGAAGGGCGCCGGCGTGGCGCTGCGCGCATTGCCTCTGCTTCCCGGCGCGGTCCTCCATGTGGTCGGCGACGGGAGCGCTCTGACCCGGTGGCGGTCGGAGGCAACAGAGCTCGGACTGGCTGATCGCGTGGTCTTCCACGGCCGCGTGGGGCACGAGGCCGTCATCGACGCTCTGCGGGCGGCGAACCTCTTTGTCTTCCCGACGACCTCCTCCGAGGGTTTCCCGAAGGCCGTGCACGAGGCGCTTGCGTGTGGTCTCCCGGTGGTGACGACGCGCGTGTCGGTGCTGCCGTCGCTGATCGGGCGGGGCTGTGGCGTCCTTCTCGACCACGCGACTCCGGAGGCCGTCGCCGCGGCTGTCCGCGCGTGTACGAGCTCCGCGGACGAGTACGCACGGATGTCGGAGACCGCCTTGCAGGTCGCGCGGGAGTACACTCTGGAGCGCTGGCGCGATACCATCGGGTCGCTGCTGGGCCGCGCGTGGGGTGAGACGCTCCGGTGAGCCGGACCCTCGCCGACCTGCGGGTCACCTTCATTGCCGGCACGCTCGGACAGGGGGGCGCCGAACGTCAGCTGTACCTGATCCTGCGTGCGCTGGTCGGGTGTGGCACAAAGCTCCGGCTGCTCACGCTGACCGCCGGCGAGTTCTGGGAGCCGCGCATTGCGGAGCTCGGGGTGCCCATCGAGCACGTCGGGGCGAGCCCGTCGCGCTGGATGCGGTTGGCGCGGATCGTGCGTGCCGTGCGCCGCGAGCGGCCCGACATTGTGCAGAGCCAGCACTTCTACGCCAACCTCTACGCAGCCGCTGCGGGACGCCTGTGCGGTTCCCCGAGCATCGGCGCGATCCGTGGCAACCTGGACAGCGAGATGGCTGCCAGCGGCCGACTGCTTGGCTCCCTCGGTCTTCGCCTGCCGACGGCGCTCGCAGCGAACTCCGCTTCGGCATGCGTCCGGGCGAGAGACGCTGGCGCAAGGCAGGCCGCAGTCGCCATGCTGCCGAACGCCGTGGCAGTGCCCAGCGGCGCAGAGCCTCGGGCGGCTGGCAAGCCGCCCGTGCTGCTCACAGCGGGCCGGCTTGTACCTCAGAAGCGTGTGGACAGACTGCTTCGTGCCCTCGGCATGCTGCGGGCCCGCGGCACACCTTTTCGGGCGATGATCGCGGGCGATGGCCCGGAGCGGGCGGCGCTGGCGTCCCAGAGCGAGGCCCTCAAGCTTGCCAACGGAAGCGTCGCCTTCGTCGGCCGCGTTGACGACCTCTCTCAGCACTACCTGCGCGCGGACCTCCTCGTGCTTACGTCCGACCACGAGGGAACACCGAACGTGGTGCTGGAGGCTATGGCGTACGGCCTGCCTGTCGTCGCCACGCGGGTCGGCGGTGTGCCCGAAGTGGTCGAGCACGAGCGAACCGGCATCCTGGTCGAGCGGGATGACGAGGCAGGCTTGGCCAGCGCCCTGCAGCGGCTGATCGAGGACCCACAGGCCCGCGCGCAGATGGGGGCGGCGGGGCGCGCTCGGGTGGAGGCGCTCTACTCGACGGAGGCCCTGCCCGGGCATCTGGCCCGTCTGTACGGGAGCGTGCTCGGGGAGAGCATCGCGGCGACACGATGACCGAGCTTGCCCTCCGTCGCCCGGATGGTCGAGTGGCCGCCATCGCTCGGGCGCGCCGCGAGTGGCTTCTGCCCCTCGTCTGGATCGCACTCCATGCCCCGCTCGTCTATGCGATGCGCCTCTCGCCGCTCGTGGGTGTGGCGCACTTCGCCATCGTGATGACGATCGGCCTGGCCATCGTCCTCCAGCGTCGCGGCTCGGAACGCGTCGCCTACGTGGCGATGTACATCGCGGGGTCGGAGGTGCTCTGGCGGATGACGGGCGCCGCCCGCGAGGGTGTCTTCTGGGAGGCAGGGAAGTATGGCACGTCCTTCCTCTTCCTCCTGGCGATCGCGCGCAGCGGCCGCCTCCGGATGCCGTGGCTCCCTTTTGCGTACTTCGCGGCCTTGCTGCCGTCGCTGTTGCCCGTGTACATGGAGTATGGGATTCTGGAGGCGCGCCAGAGCCTGTCGTTCAACCTCTCCGGTCCTTTCGCGCTGCTCGCGAGTGCCTGGTTCTTCCACCGGCTGCACGTGCGCCGCGACGACCTGCGGACGCTCCTGCTGTCGTACCTCGGGCCTTGCTGCGGCATCGCTTTCGGGGCATTGTTCGGCATGGCCGCTGCCGAGAAGCTGGAGTTCGGCACAGGCTCCAACTTCCAGACCAGCGGGGGCTACGGGCCGAACCAGGTCTCAGCGGCTCTGGGTCTGGGAACCGTGTTCGCGCTGGCCTATGCGCAGACCGCAGCGCGTACGGCGACCGAGCGCTGGGGTGCACTTGCGGTGGCGGTCGGCCTGCTCGCACAGAGCGTTCTCACGTTCTCGCGCGGCGGCCTGTACAACACCGTCGGCGCTCTCGCTGTCGGCGGGGTGTTCCTCCTGCGGGATCCGGCGCAGTCAGTCCGCTACGTTCTGGGCGTTGCCGCCATCTCGACAGTCTTCATGCTGGCCGTGTTTCCTGCGTTGAACGACTTCACCGGAGGGAGGCTTGAGGCACGTTTCGAGAACACGAAAGGCACGGGGCGCGAGGAGATCGCGGAGGGCGACCTCGACGTTTGGCGTGAGCACTTCGTCTTGGGCGTGGGGCCAGGAATGTCGCGCTGGTACCGAGAGCACAAGACCCGGCGGATGGCGCACACGGAGTACACACGGCTACTTGCCGAGCACGGTGTCTTTGGCCTTCTCGCCATCGTTGCGATGGCAGCCATGGCGGGCCTCTCCGTGTTGCGTGCTCCGCCAGGGCCCTCCCGCGCCTTCGTCGCCGCGACGGCGTGTTGGGCTTTGCTCTATATGCTCCACGCCGCGATGCGTCTGGCGTTGCCGTCGTTGCTGCTGGGGCTGTGCATGATGTCACTGCGCCTGCCGACCCGCGGAGAGCGGCGTTGAGGGTCATGCAGGTCGGACCCGATCCGACGATCGTGGGCGGGCTCGTCAGCTACTTCGTCGGCATCTGCCGGTATCTCGAACGTGCACCAGACGTCATCCTGTCACGGGTCAACGAGACCGAGCTCAAGGGTCACAGCGAATGGGATCACCCCTCGTCGCTGGCGTTGCTGAACGGCAGCCTGCGCGCACTGCGCGGTTTCAGAGCAGCCATGGGCCGCGAGCGCCCGGACGTCATCCACCTGCACGCGGCGTGCGGCAGGTCGATCGATGAGAAGGCTGCGATGGCATGGATGGCGCGGCGAAGGGGCATCGGCTGTGTGGTCCACATGCACGGACTTGGCCCTGAAGTGGCTGTGACGCCAGCTCCTCGCCGCCTCTGGCTTGGGGCGGCTCTCTCTCCACCGACGCGCGTTGTCTGCTTGTCGGAGACACTGCGCGGGTACCTCCGGGCTGCACTGCCGCGATGTATGTCTCTTGTCGTGCCGAACGCGATTGAGGTGCCCCGGGCCGTGGTGGACCCTTCAGACCGGCCGCGGACCCTCGGTTTCGTCGCTCGGCTCTTCGGACAGAAGGGAGAGACTGACCTCCTCGACGCGCTCGCTTTATGCAAGAGGCCGGAATGGCAACTGCTCGTCGCGGGAGACGGCCCCTACCGACCGGTCATGGAGGAACGTAGCCGTGCACTGGGGATCCAGGGGCAGGTTCGCTTTGTCGGAAAGGTGAGCGGCGTCACACTGAAGGAGTTCCTTCAGACCATCGACCTGTTGTGCCTTCCCTCACACCGCGAGAACTTCCCCATGGTTCTCCTTGAAGCGATGTCGTTCGCGCGGCCCGTCGTTGCCACATCCGTCGGCGGCATCCCGGAGATGGTGACCGATGGCGAGCACGGGTGGCTCGTGCCGCCGGCAAGACCTGACATACTGGCCGAGGCGATCAGTAGTGCTATGCGCGACGGAGACGAACTGCGCATACGGGGCCGCCGTGCTCGAGAGCACGTCTGCCGCCACTACTCGTGGCATGTGGTCGGACCTCGCATGCTGCAGGTCTACCGCGAGGCACTCGACCGATCTTGCATGCGCTCTTGAGATCGTGGCCCCAAGGTTGAGCGACGGCGACGTGATATCACTTCACCAGCTTGCTCTTGATGCCGTCAATTGGCAGACCCTTGACGCCTACCCCGACCGGACCATCTTCCAGACGCGCGAGTGGCTCGCCTTCATCGCGGAGACGCAGCGGGCCGAGCCCGTCGTCGCGGAGGTCCGAGACGGCCGGCGCCTGGTCGGCACCTTCACCGGCGCCATCATTCGCCGCTTCGGCGTCCGCATCCTCGGGAGCCCGTTTCCTGGCTGGACCACCGCCTACATGGGCTTCAACCTGCAGGCGGGCGCCGACCGTCGCGCGGCGCTGGCGGCGCTGGCGCCTTTCGCGTTCCGTGATCTGCGGTGCTGGCACGTGGAGATCATGGATCGGTACTTGCGTCCGGAAGATGGCGCGGCACTGGGCTACCAGGTCGGGCGGCTGCCGGGATACGAGATCGACCTGACCCGTACCGAAGAGGAGCTCTTCGCAGGCATGACGAGCGCGTGCCGTCGCTGTGTCCGGAAGGCCGAAAGGGAAGGAGTGGCGGTGGAGGAAGCGGAGGACGACCGGTTCGCCGACGACTTCCACGAGCAGCTCATCGACGTCTTCGCCAAACAGGGGCTTGCCCCAACCTACGGTGTGGAGCGCGTGCGCGCCCTCATCCGCCACCTGCAGCCGACAGGCCGCCTCCTTCTGTTGCGGGCGCGCGACCCCGAGGGGCGGTGCATCGCCACGGGAATCTTCCCGGCGATGAACGGCACGATGACGTTCTGGGGCGGCGCTAGCTGGCGGCCACACCAACACTGGCGCCCCAACGAGGCGATCCAGTGGCACGCTATCCGGTACTGGAAGGCAAGGGGCATGGTGCGCTACGACATGGGAGGAGGAGGGGCCTACAAGGCGAAGTTCGGCGGCGCACGCATCTCCGTGCCGTGGTTTCGGATGTCGCGCTTCGGCGTCCTGTCCGTCCTCCGCGAGCAGGCGCGCAAGGGAGCGCGCTGGCGGCAGCGACGCGCAGGGTCGCATCGACCGGCCGGGGCTGCACGTTGAGCGGTCCACGGTCCGAGGGCGTCGTCTGGCCCGATGGAGAGCGGTTCGCCTTCACCATCATCGATGACACCGACGGCTGCACGATCGGCAACGTGGCTCCCGTCTATGACTTCCTCCTCGATCTGGGGATCGTGACGACGAAGACGGTCTGGCCGCTGGCGGCGCGGAACCCGCGTCCAGAGGGCGGCCAGTCACTCGAGGAGCCGGACTACCGCGACTGGGTTCTGCGCCTTCAGGCTCGGGGCGTGGAGATCGCCAGCCATGGCGCCGCCAACGAGACGTCGGAGCGCGAGCGCACCCTTCTGGGCCTAGACCGCTTCCGCGAGATCATCGGTCACGATCCGAGGGTCTACACGATCCATGTGGGGCAGCGGGAGGGGACGTACTGGGGCCGCGACCGACTTGATGGCGCCGCGCGAGCCGCCTATTGCCTGATACACGGAGCGCGCGGCACAAATGACTGCTATCACGGGCACCTGAACGGCACTCCTGAGTTCTGGGGGGACCTCTGCGCGACCCGTGTCACCTACGTTCGCAGCCTTGTCTTTCGCGACATTGACACCCGGCGCCAAGACCCCATGATGCCCTACCACGATCCTAGGCGCCCCTTCGTTCCGTTCTGGTTCAGCGCGAGCGAGGGCGCCCGAGCGCCCAGCTTCCTGCGCCTGCTCTCCGAGCGCAATCAGGACCGCCTGGTCGCCACGGGAGGCGCCTGCATCGCGTACACGCACTTCGCGTATGGGTTCGTCGAGCACGGACGCCTCGACCCCGAGTTCACTCGCCTCATGAAGCGGCTGGCCGGACTCCGCGGATGGTTCGTTCCCGTTTCGACGTTGCTAGATCACCTTAGGACGCAACCCGGCTGGACGCCAGTGGTCGACCCGCGCCGTCTCGCACGCATGCAGTGGAAGTGGCTCCTGAGCAAGCTGCGCACCGGCACGACGTGAGCGACGGGCCGCTCATCAGCATCGTCATCCCGTGCAGGAACGAGGCGCGGCACATCGAGGTCTGCCTGCGCAGCGTGCTCTCCTTCCAGTCACCCGACGGCGGCTTCGAGGTGATCGTGGCGGATGGCATTTCCGAGGACGGCACGCGCGGCATCGTGGAGCGGATCGCGCGCGAGGACCCGCGCGTCCGGCTCATCGACAACCCACAGCGCACGACGCCGCACGCCCTCAACGCGGGCATCAAGGCCGCGCGCGGCACGTACATCGCCCGGATCGACGCCCACACCGACTACGCACCGGACTACCTCGTGCAGTGTCTGGCCGTGTCGCAGGCGACCGCGGCCGACAACGTCGGTGGACCCGCATTGACCCGCGCCGAGGGGGCCCTGCACCGCGCCATCGCCGCAGCCTACCACTCTCCGTTCGCCGTGGGCGGAGCGGCGTTCCACAACCCGCAGCATGAGGGTCCCGTCGACACGGTGCCCTACGGGTTCTGGCGCAAGGACCTGCTCGAGCGGGTCGGGCTCTTCGACGAGGAGCTGGTCCGTAACCAGGACGACGAGCTGAACCTGCGGATCGCGCGCGTCGGCGGGCTCGTCTGGCAGTCGCCACGCATCCGGTCGTGGTACACACCGCGTTCCTCGCTGGTCGGTCTGTTCCGCCAGTACTTCCAGTACGGGTATTGGAAAGTGCGGGTCATCCAGAAGCACCGGCTTCCCGCCTCGCCGCGACACCTCGTGCCGGCCGCCTGCGTGGCGGCGCTCGTGGTGCTGGCGATCGCCTCGCCGTTGAGTGCCGCTGCCCGGACCGCCTTGCTTGCGGCACTTGCGTCCTATGCGGTCTGCGTGCTCGGCGCCTCGGTTGCCGTCGCAGCCCGAACTGGGTGGGACCTGCTCCCGCTCCTTCCCGCTGTCTTCGCCACCTACCACCTCAGCTATGGCGCGGGGTTCCTGGCGGGCATCTGGGACTTCGCGGTGCTCCGCCGCACCGGTCGCGCGACGCAACTCTCACGGTGATGACACTGCGAACCATCGGACGGTGCGCGACCCGCATGTCCCCGAGGTCTGGCATCCGTGCGCACCGCGCGCCTCGGTTCGGCAATCCCAGCAACCCGGACGTGCGCGGTGTGCCGGTGCGCCGGATTCGCCAGTTGTTCCCGGATGCGCGCCTGCGCGTCTGGCCCGTGACCCTCGCTCCACCGATCGCGCGCCGCGTCGTGCGCATTCATCCCGCGCTCTACGGCGTGCTCAACCTCACCCCGCTCCTGCGCTCGCACGTGCTCTGCTGGGCGCAGAAGCCAGGCTGAAGCTCCGCGATTGCGTGACGTGAGGGATGGTCGCTTCTGGCCTGCAGTGGCGAAGGGACCTCGCTACGAATGGCGTTGAGGGGACCAGGATTGACCGTCTCCGCTGACGCTGGCGCGCCAGGTCGGCTTTTCAAAGGTGCGGTGGCCTCTTCGCAGTCGTCCATCGCCGAGCGCTGGTGAACTACAACTCCCCTTCCTTCTGGTGCCTCGTCGCAGGGGCATGGGCGATCTACTGGCGCGTGAGCCACCCGTGGCAGAACGCGCTTCTGCTCGTCGCCAGCTACGCGTTCTACGCCTCGTGGGACCCTCGGTTTCTGCTCGCCGTGCTCGTGACGACGGTGGTTGCCTACGTCGGTGGGCTTGGCGCCGCAGGGGAGGTCCTTTCTAGCCGTGGCCGCGTTATCGGCGCGCTGACGCTAACGGGCGCGGCCGTGGTGTTGGGCTCTGGCGTCGAGTACGTCCGGCTGATCCGGGGCGCAATGGCCGCAGATGCCTCGGTCGTGCGGGGGGCCCTGCCGACCACCTGGCAAGATGGTCATGCCGCGCTCTTGATCGTGGTCGCCTGTGTTCTGGGCGTCCCGCTGCTGGCATGGGTGGACCGCTTGGAGACCGCGCGCCGACGCCGCTCGTTCCTGCTTCTGACCTTGGGCGCCCATCTGGCGCTGCTGGGTTACGCCAAGTACTCCGGCTTCTTTGTGGAGAGCGCCCTGTCTCTGCTGAAGCTCGCGGGGTTCGACCCGATTCCGACGCTTGCGCTCCGAGTCGCACTGCCGATAGGCATCAGCTTCTACACGTTTCAGGCGATGAGCTACACGATCGACGTCTACCGAGGAGCGCTGCACCCGATGCGCAACGTCCTCGGGTTCGCGCTATACGTCGGCTTCTTCCCCCCGCTGGTCGCAGGGCCGATCACACGTGCGAGCGTGCTGCTTCCACAGATCCTGCGGCCGAGACGGCGTGAGACCGCTGACCTTGAGACGGGCATGGCCTTGATCCTGATGGGTCTCGTCAAGAAGCTCGTCATCGCGGACAACATGGCGCCGGTGGCCAGTGCGGAGCACTGGCTCGACCGCCGCGAGCAACGCTCTTTGCCGCTCGCACGTGCTCTCCTGGGCGCAGAAGCCACGTTGAGTTGCGGAGCGCGCCCGGCGTGGCCGATGCCTGCCCGCACTCCTTCAGCAAACCGAGGCCCTGAACGTGACATCTGAGGTGCTCACCGACGCCGAAGGCATCGGGCGGCTGGCGCCGGAGCGGCTCGCGCTATGGGCCCGCCAAGAGCGGCCCCTCGCGGATCAGCGCCCCGACTGGCTCCTCACCAGAGCCGGTTGGGAGCATTGCGAGCTCTGCGTCGGCGCCCTCCGCTCCGGTAATGAACTGG
>Ga0272446_1005310_pt1 | contig 14345 bp, 5 predicted proteins | sample YNPCB0061_FD_194587 | JGI IMG/M metagenome (GOLD analysis project Ga0272446, IMG submission 194587) | Hot spring microbial mat communities from Yellowstone National Park, WY, United States - YNP-CB-006-1 | ecosystem: Environmental > Aquatic > Thermal springs > Hot (42-90C) > Sediment | place...
GGGCTATCGGCTTCTACCACGACGAGCCGGATGCCCCACGTAGCGAACGTCTCCTGCCAACGGATACCGTTGTAGGCGGCGTACCATTCGCGCAGCAAGGCATCATCGTACAGATCGGTGCGCCCATCGATGAAAACGGGGTAATCCGGCGCGGCAAACATCAGATAGCCGCCCCAATTGTAGCTGTTGAACATCGGCCCGGCGGGGCGGTTTTCGTTGAGGAAGGCCGCCGCTGCAACGGGGAGCGATTCGGCCTTCGCCTTCGCCACCGCCGCCGGATTCAGCGCAATCAGGCAGCGGAACGCCACCCCGATCAGAATCAGGCCGAGTAGCACCCAATTCAGGGCGGATTGGGCGGCTTTCGGCGGGCGCTCTTTGGGCAACACCCATCCCTGATCGGTGAAGTAGGCGTCTAAATGGCGGGTGAGAATCGGGGCGGCGGCAATCGCAAATACCGAGATGTTCCGCCCGGCGTACAGGCCCATGAAGGCCGTCCCACACAGCAGCGCCAGTTCCGACCATTCTGCTCGCCGTTGCGAAAGGCCCAACGCTACGAACGATCCGAGCAGCAGCATGGCAAACGGCCACACTTCTGGGCGGTGGAAATTGGGGGTCGCCCATTCCTGAATGAAGTCTTGCAGCGCCCCGATGCCAAAGGTGCGGAATGAATAGCCCCACATCGTCGCACCGTTGGGGTTGACGATCAGGGCGGCATAGCTCAGGGCGGCGATCAGGACGACGCGCCCGATTTGCCCCCACGTTAGGCCATGCGGATTGTTGCGCTCCACGACCCGCCCGATGGCTTCGCCCGCCACGAAGCCGAAGATCAGGATGAAGGCGATGAAGAACCCAGCATGGAGGTTGGCCCAGACCGCCATCAGCGGGATAAGCACCCACAGGCGGTCAATCCGCCGCCATTTGTACAGATGGAGCAAGTATAGCACCGCCGCCGAAAGGGCGAAACTGAACATCTGGGGGCGGGCCGCCCAAAAGACCGCTGCCGCTGCCGATGCGATGATCAGGATGAAGGCACGGAGGTATGGGTTTCCAGTGCAGGCCGCATAGGTAAAGGCCATGCCAAGCGTCGCAAGGGCCGCCGTCAATAGTGCGATCCCAGTCTCACCAAAGGCGCGGTACGCCACCGTCAGGGCGATTTGCCCCCCCCAACTGTGGTTGACCCATGCTGCGCCCCCCCGCGTGAACGAAAACGGGTCGGTCAGGAGGGGGGCGCGGTCAGCAAGGATGGCCGCACCGCTGCGTAAATGCCACCATGTGTCAGTATCGACGGGGGCACGCACTGCAAGGGCAAAAAGCAGGGCAAACAGGGTCGCAATCAGAAGGCGGCGGGTGCTGAGCGAGAAGGCGCGGCGCGGCACAGGCATGGGCGTAGCGGCGGCTCTACTGGGCGCTGATCACTTTGTCGAGTTGGGCCTTGAGTTGCGCCCGCGTCACCGGCTTGATGAGAAATTCATCGGCCCCTGCTTGGCGTGCCCGTTGGAAGGCGTTTTCGTCGGTGCGGGCGGAGAGGAATATAACAGGCACGTGGGCCGTCTGCGGCGAACTTTTGAGTTTTTCACAGACCTCAAAGCCACTCATGTCGGGGAGCATGACATCAAGGAAGATCAGGATCGGCGGATTGTTCAGGGCGACTTCAAGACCCTCAGCCCCTGTCTGTGCGCCGGTGATCGGTTGCTGCATCATTTTGAACATAACTCGAAATAGGTCAATCGAGGCTTCTTCATCGTCGATGATCAGGACATATCCACTCATGGGTGTTCCTTTAGTTATACGGGTAATGGGTGTGAACAGCGCAATCCCTACTATAGCATGACTTCGTCTCAAAAACAGTTTGTAGGGCATAACGAGCCGTCATTTTTCATCACAAATTAAGGGGCGGTTCCCCACCCCCCCCGACGGCAGGAGTCTGCCTGTAGACGTAGTCAAGATGAGGGTATTGGCCCCATGCGGCGGGTGTGGTATCATTTCCTACAGCGCAACCCGTTGTAGCCGCCGTATTCGCCGCACGCCTGATGCGGCTTTTCCCGCTTTACAAGGCGTTTTTACCATACGCCGTGAGGTCTGGAAGGGTAGAAGTCATGTCTGATCATCCCGGTGACGAGAAGCCGCGCAGCAGTATCTTCAGCAGCAGTAGCAAGCCTGAAGATAAGGGCGGGGACGACAAGGACAAAAAAGACGATAAGCCCGCCAGTAGCCTATTCGGGGGCACGAAACCACCGGCGAATATCTTTGCCTCGACCAAGACGGGCACTGGTTCCGCCGCTCCTGCTGATAAGGACAAAGACAAACCCGGCGATCCTGCCCGCAGTACAGGCACGAATCCGCCCTTTGGCAGCCGCCCCCCCGCAACGGGTAGCAACCCCTTTAGCAGCACCCGATCCACAGGGACGGGCACGCCGCCGGGTGGCCCCAGCAGCACAGGCGCTTTCAGCAAGCCCGGCCAACCGTCCCCCAGCGGGTCGGGCGGGAGTAAGGGCACGCCACTCGGAACGGCCTACGATAAAGCCACGGGCGATAAAAAGCCCGATCAGGGCGGGGTAAAACCGGACGAGAAGAAGCCGCCCGAGGCGCCGAAATCGAGTGCGTTCAGCTTCACCCCGAAGCCTGCAACCTCTACCCCCGCCGAAAAGAAGCCGGACGACAAAAAGGGAGAGGATAACAAGCCAAACGAACCCGCCAAACCCGCTGGCGGCGGACTCTTTGGGCGGTTGGGGGCCAAGCCTGCCGATCCCGAAAAGAAGCCGGACGACAAGAAACCCGCCGACGGCGACAAAAAGCCCGATGCGCCTGCGAAACCTGCTCTCCCCGTCGTGGGTAACTTGTTTAACCGCCCCAAGCCCGCCGATCCCGAAAAGAAGCCGGACGATAAAAAGCCGTCTGATGGTGACCCAAAGCCCGATCAGAAGCCCGCTGAACCTGCCAAGCCCAGTGGGGGCGGACTCTTTGGGCGGTTTGGGGCCAAGCCCGCCGATCCCGAAAAGAAGCTGGACGACAAGAAACCTGCCGACGGCGACAAAAAGCCCGATGCGCCTGCGAAACCTGCTCTCCCCGTCGTGGGTAACTTGTTTAACCGCCCCAAGCCCGCCGATCCCGAAAAGAAGCCGGATGATAAAAAGCCGTCTGATGGTGACCCAAAGCCCGATCAGAAGCCCGCTGAACCTGCCAAGCCCAGTGGGGGCGGACTCTTTGGGCGGTTTGGGGCCAAACCTGCCGATCCCGAAAAGAAGCCGGACGATAAAAAGCCCGCTGAACCTGCCAAGCCCAGCGGCGCAACTGCATCGGGAATTCCCAAACTTGCGACGGGAGCGGCCACACCACCGCCTGTGGCTAGCGCCGCCCCCAAAGACGAGAAAAAGCCCGATCCAGCACCTGCAGCCGCCCCCAAACCCGGTGGATTAAACCTCTTCAATCGTGGCGGGGCCAAACCCCCTGAGCCGGAAAAGAAAGCTGCCGAGCCGCCCAAACCCGAAACCTCTGCGTCGGCGGCCCCCAAGATCGGCCCCGTCGCGGCGAAGGTGGACGCCAAAAAAGACGATAAGAAGGATGCCAAACCCGCCGAGCCCTCCGCCCGCAGAGGGTTTCTTGGGATATTTAGGCGGAGCAAAAAGCCCGACGCCGCCGCCTTACAACAAGCCGCCGCAGACCGCAAGGCGCTAGTTACGGCGGCCCCCCGTCCGGCCAAACCCATTGAAGGTGGGACTCAGGTCAAGGTCAACAATCCCGGCCTAAGCCTCGACCAAAAACTAGACATGATCGGTTACGCCATGATCGCAGCCGGGATAATTATGTTGTTCGGGGTGTTGCAGCCCGACGAAGGAACCTTCACCAAAGCCCTCGTCGATATTTTGGGTGCACTGTTCGGCTATGGCCGCTTCCTCATCCCGCTTCCGGCCCTTGCCGTCGGGGGCTGGCTGCTGGTGCGTCACTTCAAGGAAAACCCGCTGCTGGAATTTGACGTCCTACAGCTGCTCGGCTCCGTGATGCTGTTCCTGACCCTTGTCACGGGCCTGCACTTCTTAGAATTGCTCCAAAAACCGGTGCTGAACTGGGAGGAACTGGTCATCGTCTCCAACATGGCGGTTGATGCCATGCAAGGCGGCGGCTGGGTTGGAGACCGGTTGTACATGATCCTAATCCGGCTGAGCGGTGAGTGGGGCGTTCCGGTGCTGCTCATTGTTGCGCTGGTCGTGTCGTCCATGCTCACTTTTGAAATCACGCTAGCCGAAATTTCGATCTACATTAAATCGATTTTCCAGTTCTTTGGGCGGCGGGTTGCCAGCATCCGGCTGAGCCTGCGTCTGTGGAACAACCAACGCAAAATGCGGGCCGCTGCCCGAATGCAAGCCCGCCAAGCGAAGGCAGCCCAAAAGGCGGCGGCGCGGGCCGTCTCCAAGCCTGCAGCCGGACCGGGGTTGCCCGCCGCTGCGACGTTGGCAGGGGCCGCCCTGACCGATGGAAACGGCAACACGGATGGAAAGCGGGTGCTCCCTGAACCTGCGATGGTCGCTATGCCGCCTAACAAAGTTGGTGCGGCGGCCTCGCCGTTGCGCACACCTGTCCCAGCGGGAGGAACTGACGATGGCCCGCCGCCGACTCTGGCCCCCGCTCGTCCTGCGCCAATCCGGACGGGACCATCAGCTTCCCCGGCTCGCATGGTAGCCGAAGCCGCCCCCGTGACGGTTGCCCCTGACAAGGCCGACGATTTGCCGCTGCCGATTCCTGCCCTTGCCCGCCCTACCCCGATCCGGGCGACGGGCAGTACGCCTGCCGCGACTGGAACAGCGCCGGAGAAGCCGAAATCTGGCGGGATGTTTGGCCCATTCGGCAGTCGGGGTAAATCGGAGCCTGCTAAGCCGCCCGAATCGCCTAAATCCGAGCCGATCAAGGCGGGGGAACCCGCCAAGCCTGAACCTGCGCCGGTGACGGCGGAACCCACACCCTCGCCCGCCGCCGCAAGCGCGCCGGTATCTAGCATCCCCGCCCCGACTCCGGCGAAATCTGAACCCGCCGCCAAAGTGCCTGAACCGGAGAAGCCGAAATCTGGCGGGATGTTTGGCCCATTCGGCAGTCGGGGCAAATCGGAGCCTGCTAAGCCGCCCGAATCGCTTAAATCTGAGCCGATCAAGGCGGCAGAACCCGCCGAGCCTGAACCTGCGCCGGTGACGGCGGAACCCACACCCCCGCCCACAGCGACTCTGGCCAAACCCGAACCCGCCCCAGCGAGTTCGGCAACTTCTGAAAAGACCGTAGCAGCGTCAGCGGCCCCATCGACGCCCCAACCGGCCTCCGAGCCGGAATCGGGTACGGTCAAGGTGCTGGAGGCTGTCAAACCAGAGGCCCCGCCTGAGCCAGTCAAGGCCGTTTCATCCGCCGAGTCAGTGAAGTCTGATTTAGAAAAGACGCAACCCGCTGAAATCACGGGGGTGATGAAGCCCGTCACGGCGGCAGATAAGCCCGCCGAGCCATCCGCGCCGCCCGTCGCCAAGCCGAGCAGCATTTTTGGCGCCTTTGGCCGCCCTGCGGAGAAGCCTGCAACCAGTACCTCCACAGCCAGCGCTCCCACAGCGAACGCTCCCACCGCTAGCGCCCAGAGTACAGAACAAACCGTCCCAACGGAACGCGCCGAAAAGACTAGCCCGATGGGGCCTGTCAAGCCGCCTGTACCCCAACCAACCAAACCCGGCGGTGGTCTGTTTGGGGCACTCGGTGCTCGCACGGAGAAGCCTGCCACACCGCCGCCTGCCAAACCGTCCGAACCGCCTGCCACGCATAAAGCGGACTCCGCTGAGGCGGCGAAGGTTACAAGCGCCACACCGCCCGCCGATCCACCTAAGTCGGAAGAACCCCCGCTGCCGCCGGCGAAGCCCGCTGGAATTTTTGGCTCGCGCCCGCCTGCTTTCGCTAGCACGCCACCGGCTTTTAAACCTGCTCCCAAACCGACGGGCACAGCCCCCAAAGTGGACGACCCCGCCGCTAAAGCCAACGTAGACGAGATCGCCGATCCGCCACCTGCCGACGAGGTAGAGACCATCAGCGCCGATGCGATCACGCCGACGGCCCCCATCGCGCCGCCCCCGACGGTCTTCAAGTCTGGCGAGAGGCACACTCCGTCTGCGCTGAGCGGTGCGCCCAAGTTTGCCACGCCCTCGCGTCCGGCGGAACCTGCTGCGAAGCCGCCCGCCCCAGCGGAAGCACCCATCATTCCGCCTGCCAAGCCCGCCTCTTCGATCTTTGGCGCGGCACGGCCTCCCTTTGGTGGCGCCAACAAGCCCGCCGATCCCGCGCCGCCGCCCGCCTCCAAGCCTGCGGAGCCGCCCGCACCAGTGGCTGAATCGGTGACGCCTGCCGCCCCCGCGCCAGAACCTGCGCCCGCCGTAAAATTGGAGCCGCCCAAGGCCCCCGTCCCCAACCCGCTGCCCACCGTCAGCCCGACGGGGTGGCCGATGCCGAACATTCAGGAAGTCCTAGAGGCGGGGTCACAGAAGGCCGTCCAACAAGAGGTGATCAACGAGCGCAGCCGCGTTATTGAAGATACCTTGCGGGCCTTCGGTGCGCCGGGCAAAGTGGTTGAAATCAACGTCGGCCCGACCATTACCCAATTTGGCGTAGAGCCAGACTACCTGAACCTGCGCGGCGGCAAGCGCACCCGCGTCAAGGTCGGGGCGATTGCCAAACTAGACGCCGATCTCGCCCTTGCTTTGGCCGCTCGGTCTATCCGTATTGAGGCCCCCGTGCCCGGCAAAGGCTACGTCGGGATCGAAGTTCCCAATGCGGAAGTGTCGCTGGTTGGCTTGCGAGACATCATGGAAGACCCGGCCTTCATGAAGGTCAAATCCCGCTTACGGATCGCACTAGGCAAGAGCATTGATGGCACCCCCGTCATTGCCGACCTGACGGCGATGCCACATCTGCTCATCGCCGGTACGACGGGATCGGGGAAATCGGTTTGTGTGAATGCGATCATTGCCTGTTTGCTGTTGCAAAACTCCCCCGACGACCTCAAGTTCATCATGGTCGACCCCAAGCGTGTTGAACTGACGGGCTACAACGGCATCCCACACCTGATTTCACCTGTCGTCGTCGATCTGGAACGGATCGTCGGGGTGCTGAAGTGGGTCACGCGGGAGATGGATGACCGGTACAAGAAGTTTGCCGCCATTCAAGCCCGCAACATCGTCGATTACAACGGCAAAATCGGCGAGAACGAGACCAAGATGCCCTATCTCGTCATCGTCATCGACGAATTGGCCGACTTGATGATGTTGGCCCCCGATGAAACCGAGCGAGTCCTGACGCGGCTGGCGCAAATGGCCCGCGCTACCGGCATCCACCTGATCCTCTCTACGCAGCGGCCCAGTGTGGACGTTGTGACGGGCCTGATCAAGGCGAACTTCCCCGCCCGTATCTCGTTCGCTGTTGCCTCTAGCGTCGATAGTCGCGTGATCCTTGACCAGCCCGGCGCAGAGAAGTTGCTTGGGCGTGGCGATATGCTCTACCAAGCGCCAGACGCTGCCGCGCCCATTCGCGTGCAGGGCGTGTACGTCTCAGACGCAGAAATTAACCGGATCACGAGCTTTTGGAAGGGGGCGACCTCCCCCCGCAAGGATCGCGTGACGCCCGCCGTTTCGTTCGATCAAATCTCGGAGAAGCCGACAGCCAAACCCGGCGGCGAACGCGAGGATCGGAGGCCGTTTGGGGCGAGGCCTAATCGGGGCGGATCGCCGTTCGGGGGGCCGCCGTCCGCCGTTGGTGGGTCGGCGAGTGCCGCTGAGCGTGACAAGTTCAAAGACGATTTCTACAACGCCATTCGGGAGCTGGAGAAGCCCACGCCAGACGACCTACGCCCTGAAGATGATGTATACGCTGAAGCGGTTGAGCTATTCCGCCAAACTGGACGAATCTCCGTATCCTTGTTGCAGCGCCACCTGAAGGTGAACTTTAACCGCGCCGCCAAACTGATCGACCTGATGAAACAGCGCGGCGTGCTAGACGATACCAAACTCACCGAAGAGGAATAACGGCAGGCCCCCCCAGACCCTTTCCCCATATAAACGGGGAGAAAGGGGGAAAAGTCCCCCTTCGCCATGAGGGAGAAGGGGGGAAGGGGATGAGGGCCTCCCCCTCGCCCCGCTTGCGTGGGAGGGAAGGGTTAGTCTGCTGCCGGGCTGAGTTGCTTCCGCCGCGAAAGGATCATACCCGGCAAGCGGCGGATTTCCGTCACGCCGAGCAGGGTTGCCACGATCAGGTACACCACTCCGCCCACCCCGATCTGTAGCCCGGCTTGCACCAGCAGCAGGAATCGGCGGGGAATCGGCAGCGGCAGCGACTCGATCAGGGGCCAAACGGCGGTCATGGCCAGCGCCATCACGCCCGATGCGGCCAGCGCTTTGAGCGTCGTCAGGATCAGCGTCCCCTCATGGATGCCCCCCCACCGCCGCCGCAAAATGACCAGCAAGAAGATTACCTGCAAGCCGACAGTGAGGCCGTTAGCGAAGGCCACCCCCCCGATCCGCAACGTCTGGACGAACGTTGTGGCCAAAATCAGGAACAGCACCGTTTGGATAATTTCGCCAATGAGGGGCGTGACCATATCTTTATCGGCGTAGAAGCTACGCGCTACAACTTCCAGCACGCTCCACGTGACGACGCTTAGGGCAAACAACCGCAATACATTAAAAACCCGATCCGCCGAGTCTGGGTCGAACGCCCCGCCCTCCAAAATCCCGACCAAAGGCCGCCCCGCCACCACCATCATGATGGCCGCCGGAATGCTGGCGATCAGGATGAAGCGCAAGGCTCCCGACATGGCCGCCCGCTTGCCGTCCCGATCCCCTGCCGCGCTGAGCACCGCCAACGTCGGGAAAATGACGATGCCCATCGCCGTCCCGATCAGGGTCTGAGGCAGTTGCATCAGCGTATAGCCCCGATTCAGGGCTGCTGACGATCCCGTTTCCAGCTGGGAAGCGATGTTGTAGGCCACCAACAGATCGAAGTTAGCGAGGGCTAGCCCAATCGCACGCGGGATCATCAGCACGATCACTTCGCGCAGAGCCGGATCGCGCCAATCGAGCAGGGGCCGCCACTGCGCCCGGCATCGGATCAGGCCCGGTACTTGGATCAGGGCGTGCAAACTGGCCCCCATCACCGCCCCGATTGCCGCCCCGTAAATCCCAAACCGCGAAGCGAGGAAGGTCACCCCGAACAGATTCCCCACATCGAACAGAATTGGGGAAAGGGCCGGTAGAATGAAGTGCTGATGGGTGTGCAATATCCCCGAAAACAGCCCGCTAGCCGAGAAGATCACCAGACTCAGCAGCAGGATGCGCATCAGGTTCGCCGTTTGCATCACCCGATCCGGGCGGGCGAAGGCGGTCAGCAGTTCGCCGCTGAGGGGGTTCGTGATGGCGCTGGTGGGGGCGTAAGGGTTGGCGTAGCCCGGCGCAAGTACGTTTGCCACCAGCCAAGGGGCCAAGATCGCCGTGATGGTGGCGAGCGTGAACGCTACCAAGAGGACGGTGTTCAGCAAATTAGAGGCCAACCGCCACGCCGCCGCCCGATCCTTCCCCAGCAGCCCGCCAAAGACCGGAATGAAGGCGAAGGCCAATGCCCCGCCCCCGATCAAGTTATAGAGCTGTTCGGGGAGTTGGTTGGCCGTAGCGAAAGTATCCCAATCCAAGCCGATCCCGAAGCGGTCAAGGCCGATCCACTTCTCGCTCAGGCTGAACGCCTTGCCCGCAGCGAGGATGAAAATCACGACGGCGGCGGATCGGGCGATGGCGGCGGCGTTGGGGGCCGTCTGGGGCGCGGATTCGGCAAATGTAGGCTGGGTCATAACATCTTCTCCGGTTAGGCGTGCGCGGGGAGTATAGCCGGAACAGGCGGCGCAGGGCAACCCACGCCCCATCAGCGCATGACCGATGCGAGTCAGATCGGGCATCTGGCTTGCCCGTTGCTATAATCTAATCCGGTGAACCATTACCAGAGAGGAAAACTCCAATGTCTAGCATTGAACGCGGCGCTAAGGCCGTTTGGACGGGAACTCTTCGTGAAGGCGCAGGCAGCCTGACCACTGACTCCGGCGTGTTGAACAACAGCCCCTACACCTTCCCCACCCGCTTTGAGAACGCACCGGGAACCAACCCCGAAGAACTGATCGCGGCTGCGGAGGCGGCCTGCTTCACGATGCAAGTGGCCGCTACGCTTGGCCGTCGTGATTTCAAAAACGTAGAAGTGTATACGACCGCCACCACTGTCCTTTCTCAGGTGGACGGCGGGCGCAAGATCACCAAGATCGTCATTTACACGCGGGGCAAGGGCGATAACCTAGACGCCGAGACGTTTAAGGCCGTCGCCGAAGAAGCCAAGACGGGTTGCATCATCAGCCGGGCGTTGGCGGGCGTCGACGAGTTTGTACTCGACGCCGACCTCGCCGAATAATCGGGGAAATCCGAGTGCGTTGAGGGGCGGTTAACCGCCCCTCAGTGATTCCCCCGATGGGGATTTACTGCAATTCTCTGGCCTGTTCGATGTACTGAATCGATTGATGGCGGAAGTAGGTGTTATATAGCTCCGCGTAGTGGCCGCCAGCCGTTAGCAAGCCTTCATGCGTGCCTTCTTCGATGATCTTGCCCTTGCTGAGCACGATGATCCGGTCTGCATGGCGGATCGTCGAGAGACGGTGGGCAATCACGATGCTGGTACGCCCCTTCAAAACGATGTCCAAGCCCTCTTGGATCAGCGCTTCGGTGAGGGGGTCTACGCTGGCCGTCGCTTCATCCAAGATGATGATGGCTGGGTTTTGCAGCAGCACCCGCGCAAGGGCCACCAATTGCCGCTGCCCCATCGAAAGGCTGCCGCCGCGCTCCCCAACTTGGCTATCTAGGCCATCCGGCAGGCCTTTAAGCCAATCCCCGTTGCCGATCTGATGGGCGACCCGTTCGACCTCCGCATCAGAAGCGCCTGCCTTGCCATACCGGATGTTCTCCCGAACGCTCCCATCAAACAGGAAGGGCGTTTGAGTGACCACCCCCAATTGTGACCGGAAGTGCTGCAAGTCCAGCGCCCGGATGTCTGTCCCATCAATCGTGATGCGCCCGGCTTGGAACTCGTAGAAGCGGGCGATCAGCTTGCCAATGCTGGACTTCCCCGCGCCGGTGTGCCCAACGAGGGCCAACGTCTCGCCCGCCTTGATGTGCAGCGAAAAGTTATTCAGCACTTTCTCTTTGTCGTTGTAGGCAAATTGGACGTTGCTGAACACGATCTCGCCACGGATGGCGGGGAGCCGGATGGCGTTATGCTGAACCACCTTCGGCTCTGCGTCGATCAGGGCAAATACGCGCTCCCCCGCCGCGAGGCCGAGTTGGAACTGGCTCCAGAACGAGGCGATACTGGTCAGTGGGAACCAGAACAGCGCGATCCCCTGAATGAACAAGTACCAATCGCCGGGCGAAAGCTGCCCCGCCTGCGCCGCTTGGCCACCAAAGTACACCAACGCTGCCGTGCCGACCCCCGCCAAGATGTTCAGGACGGGAAAGATTCCGGTGAAGACGTAGCCCGTCCGTAGGTTGATGCGGAAGGAACGCTGGTTCAGGGCCTTAAATTCTTCAAAAATAGCCCGTTCTTGCCGGAAGGTCTTCGCCACGCTGATCCCGCTGATCGTCTCTTGGATCAATGAACTGACCTCCGCCCGTACCCGCCGCGATTGGGTGACAGTGTGCCGGGCAATGCGCCGAAACTGCAAAGCCACAAAGATGATCAGCGGGGCGAGGGCCAACGTCATCAGGGTGAGTTGCACGTTCACCGTGAACAGATAGCCGATCAGCAAGACGACCAAGAGCAGTTGGCTCAATAGCTCGATCACCAACGTGACGACAGTGGAGAACGCCTGCGTATCGGACGCCACACGGTTGGCGATCTTCCCCGACGGGAACTGGTCATAAAAGGACATGTCGCGCTGCATCACGGCATCGAAGGCGTCTTCGCGCAGCTGGTAGACGACATCCCCAACGGCCTCCGAAGACAGCCAACGCCGGACGAAGTTCAGCGCCCACCCAATGGCCGCGATGCCCGTTGCGAGTAAGGCCCACGTCAGGATGGTTTGGGTGCTTGTGTCGGTCTGTACCCGATCGATCCCCGCCGAGATGATGACCGGAATCGCGGTGTTCAGCGCCGACGTCCCCACGACCATCACCGCCACGATCAGCATTTTACGCGCCTGCGGCTTGAAGTACCCCGCAATCCGGCGGATGAGTTGCCCATCGCTATATTGGCGGTCATAGGCTTCGGCTTCTAGCCCATCAAAAATGAAACCCATAGGTCGTTATGCCCCTTCTGTTGCTTACGCAGTGGCTTTTTCGGGCAATTCCAACGGCGGGAGTTCGATGTCGTAGCGGGCAAACACTCGCCGATAGACGGGCGAAGTCCGCAAGAGGTATTCGTGCGTGCCCTGTGCCACGACTTGCCCACCATCCAGCACCAAGATCAGGTCAGCCCAGCGAATCTGCGATAGCCGATGGGTGATCAACAGCGTGGTGCGGCCCTGTTGCGCCCGCCGAATGGCCTTCTGAATCTCGTCTTCCGTCGCGGAGTCAATGGCGCTGGTCGAATCGTCGAGGATCAAGATGCGGGGGTTGCTCAGGAAGGCCCGCGCCAACGCAATCCGCTGCCGCTGCCCGCCGGAGAGCATGACGCCGCGCTCCCCAACAACCGTCTTGTAGCCATCCTTAAAGCCCATGATGAACTCATGCGCTTGGGCCTCCCGCGCCGCCTGTTCGATCTGTTCTTGGGTAGCCGTCGGCATCCCAAAGGCGATGTTTTCCGCAATCGAGCGGGAGAACAAGAACACGTCTTGCTCGATCTTGGAGATTTGCGAACGCAGGCTATCCATGTCCCACTCGCGCACATCAACCCCATCGATCAGGACTTTGCCATAGGTCGTGTCGTAAGTGCGGTTGATGAGTTGGGTGAGCGTACTCTTGCCGGAACCAGTTTGCCCAACGATGGCGACGGTCTGGCCGGGCTGGATTCGGAACGAGACCCCCCGCAAGGTATGGATGCGCCCATAGCCGAAGGTGACGTTCTCGAAGACGATCTCGCCTTCAATGACCGCCCGCCGCCCGGAAGTGTTTTCGTCCAACTCCGTCTCGGTTTGCAAGATGCTCAGGATGCGCCGCGCCCCCGCCACCCCCGTTTGGATGAGGGAGAGCGAGAAGATCGACGCGAAGGCCGGCCACCGCAACACCCCGACGATGCCCATGTACGAAATGATCTGCGGGACGGTGATCTGACCGGCTTGGTAGAGGGTTAGGGCGTGCAGGAAGGCCATCCCGAAGGCGATGGCGTACCACAACAGCGGCAAGTACCGCGCTTCGATGTAGCCCTGCCGCACGAAGAAATCGCGGAACAGGTGGGCCGAAACGCGAAATTTCCGGCGTTCAAAGGCTTCTTGGGCCGTTGCCTTGACGATCTCAATGCCGCTGATCGTCTCTTCGAGTCCGGCGGTCATTTTGCCGTACTGCTCGCGCTGGCGGCGCACAATCGGGTTTAGGCGCTTAGTGTAGAAGTACACCGAGATGATGTAGCTCCCCACGAATAGCAAGGGCACGAGCAGCAACTCGCTTTTGAGGCCGGCAATGTAAATCAACGGCACGACAATGCCCATGGTTGTATCCAGCACGATGGCGACGCCGGGGTTCATCATGCCATTGAGTTGCTGTACGTCTTCGGTGGCGCGGGCCATGATGTCTCCCACACGCTGCTGGTTGTGGAAGGTCTGGCTTTTGCCGAGCAGGTTGGCATACAGTTCCTCGCGGGAATCGACCTCAAGGCGTTGGGCAATCGTCTCTACCGAAAGGCTCCCGACCAAGTTGATCAAGCCGTCCGCGATCAGCAGGATCAGGATGGTGAAGGCGATCCCGCCCAACAAATTGAACTTCTCTGGCGTGAATACGGCTTCCACTGCCGACCCGACCAGTGCCTGTGCGCCGGTATAGCACGCATAAGCCGCGATGTACATGAGCACCGTCGCCACGAAGAACCAGCGGTAACGCGCAACGTGGGAGACTAGCCACCGAAAGGCGTTCGTCTGGTCATAGCGGTAGGCGTTTTGGGCGGTAAACTCCGACTTACGGGGGGCGGTTGTAGCCATAAGGGTAGCCCTTCTGTCTAAGGTGGGTACGTTTGGGTCGTCGGCACGTAAGAAAAACTGAACATTCGTTCTTCCAAACCCGAAAATCATAACACAGTAAGGGGAAATACGCAATGAACCTTTTGGCGGAGAAGGGTTAATCTGGGCGGGGGAGGCAAGGCTTTCCCACACAGTTTCCCCG
>Ga0272446_1005312_pt1 | contig 14342 bp, 11 predicted proteins | sample YNPCB0061_FD_194587 | JGI IMG/M metagenome (GOLD analysis project Ga0272446, IMG submission 194587) | Hot spring microbial mat communities from Yellowstone National Park, WY, United States - YNP-CB-006-1 | ecosystem: Environmental > Aquatic > Thermal springs > Hot (42-90C) > Sediment | place...
GGGACATGGCGCGCCCCAGATTGGTACATTCAGGCCGTCAGCGGCGGGATTGGGCCGTTGGGCGTGCACAAGGGCTTCGTCGAACTGTACAAGATCGGCCTGATCGACAAAGTCCCCAAGATAGGGATCGTGCAGGTCGAGGGCTGCGCCCCGATGGTGCGGGCCTTTGAGCGCGGCCTCCCCCACGCTGAACCGGTGCTTCCCGATACGCTGATCACGGTGCTGGCGACGGGCGACCCCGGACGGGCCTACACCATGCTGCGCGAGGCGATCCTCACCTATGGGGGAAGCATGGTCAGCGTGGACGACGGTCAAGCCTTCCGCGCTATGCGCCGCGTCGCCCGTACAGAGGGGTTCAGTGTGGAACCGGCTACTGCCGTCGCCTTTGCCGGACTCGAAAAACTGATCGCCACTGGGCAAATCGGCCCTGATGAAACGGTCATGGTGAACTGCTCCGGCCATACCTTCCCCGCCGAAAAGCACATCTTGGAAGATCAATACGTGCTGGAATTGGAACTTGGCACGGCAGCCCCCTCCCAACAGACGGAGGGGCTGGGCGCGGCCCTTGAACGCCTTGACGAACAGATCACTACCGTGCTGGTCATCGACGACAACCCGAACGACACCCGCTTGATCCGGCGTTTGTTGCAGGCCAACAAGAATTACCGCGTCTTCGAGTCTAACAACCCGCTCGATGCGGTAGATTTGGTGCGCCAACGGCGGCCCGATCTGGTCATCACGGATTTGACCATGCCCGAATTGGATGGCTTCACCCTGCTCGAACGGTTGAAGGCCGACCCTGAGACGGCACACATTCCGGTCATCGTCCTCTCCGGCAAGGATTTATCTGCCGCAGACCGCGCCCGGCTCGGCAACAACATCGAGTCGGTGTGGATGAAGGGCAATTACAAAACCCGCGATCTGGTCGACCACGTGGTGGAGACCCTCAAAGATCGGGCCGCCGAAGCCGCTGCCGAGCCGCCCCCTGAACCCCCACCGCTACGCCGTCCCGTCGAACCCCCACCGACGGCCCCAGATGCCAAAACTGTGCTGGTCGTGGACGATAACCCGTATGACTCCCGCCTTGTGAAGCGCATTCTGGAATCGAGCCGCAAGTTCACGGTTGTCGAGGTACGCAGCGGGGAAAGCGCCCTGAACGCCATTCGGGAAGTCCACCCTGCCCTCGTCATTTTGGACATCATGTTGCCGGACATGGGCGGCTTAGACGTGCTACAGCGCATCCGCGAGTCCGAAGATATTCGTAACACGCGGGTGGCGATCCTGAGCGCCAAAGACCTGAGCGAGGCCGAACGTGCCCGCCTAAACAACGCCGTCTTCTGGCAAAAGGCGACCCTTAACCGCCAACGTCTGGTCGAAGCCGTCGAATCTCAGATCGGTTAGCCAATCCGCCGGTTTCCCTACGCTTCGCCTCCCCTTTCTCGCTACTTTGGGCGGGAAAGGGGAATTTCCCTCATCACCAACTCCGTAAGAATTTGCGCTGAGACCACATTTTGCATATATTATCTTTTGTACTCACAATTTGCACTTTTTGGTTTTTTTTTGCACAATTTTGCAAGCCTCAAAAAATACATTGTCATCGAACGCAAAAAACGTCAAAATTCAATATAGGCTACAAACTCTTACAAAATACTAACAAAAAGCATCTACTCCTTTTACATTTTTTAACATAGGCTATTAACGTTAATTCATCTAATCACTGAAAGGCAAAAATGAACAAAATTGCTGCACGCCTTCCCAGTGGAATGCGTGACTTCCTTCCCCTAGATATGCTCCGCCGTCAGTATGTTATTGATACTGTCGCAAAGACATTCCAAACTTTTGGTTACGAACCTTTACAAACCCCGATATTGGAATTAGAAGAAACCCTTCTCGGTAAATACGGCCCCGATGCGGAAAAACTCATCTTCTACGCGCAGCACCCCGGTGGCAAGGAAAAGCTCGCCTTGCGGTATGACCTCACCGTGCCGTTAGCCCGCGCCTTCGGGCTGCATGAGGGGGAACTTTTGCTCCCCTTCCGGCGCTACCAAATCGCCCCCGTCTGGCGGGCAGAGCGCCCACAGCGTGGCCGCTATCGAGAGTTTTACCAGTGTGATGCGGATTGCATCGGTGTGGCGGGCATGGCCGCTGATGCGGAGTCTGTGGCGATTGTGGTTGCAGCGCTTCGCAAGTTGGGGTTCCAAGATTTCGCCGTCAAGATCAACAACCGCAAGTTGCTCACGGGCATTGGCGTGTATGCTGGGCTGAGCGGCCAAGCACTAAGCGACCTATACCGTACCATTGACAAACTGGACAAGATCGGGCCGGACGGGGTGCGCGAAGAACTCGGCAAAAATGGCATTGAAGCCGCCGTGATCGATAAGATCATGAATTTAGTCCTGTCTGCCCAAGTTGCCGATCCGGTGGGGTATGCCGTTGGCGCCGCCCGTATTGCCCAGCTCCAGCAGACGCTCGCTGACATTCCGCCCGCCCAAGAGGGCCTTTCTGAACTCGGCGAAATTTTAGCTAACCTACAAGCCATGAATGTTCCCGGCCAGCACATCGAAATTGATTTTTCAATGGTGCGTGGCTTGTCGTACTATACAGGGGCAATCTTTGAAGCTGTTCTGACGACGGGTGACCCTGAAGAACGGGTCGGTAGTGTTGCTGGCGGAGGGAGGTATGACGATCTAATCGGGTTATTCAGAAAAGAATCATTGCCAACTGTCGGGGTCAGTTTGGGCATAGAGCGCTTGATCGTCATCATGGATAAGCGCAACATGTACCCAGCTTCAATTAACCCTACCGTGATAAACGTCCTCGTCACAGTCTTTGGCCCCGAAACCCGCGCCGAATCGATGCGGGTAGTCGCTGAACTCCGCGAAGCAGGCATCCCAACGGAACTGTTCATGCAAGATGCCCGACTCGGCAAGCAGATAAGCTACGCCGACAAACGCGGGATTCCCCTCGTCGCGGTACTTGGGCCAGAAGAAGTCGCCAACGGCATGGTGAAGTTAAAACGCCTCGCCGACCAAACAGAGATAACCACCTCAAGGGCTAATCTATTAGGGTCGATAAAAACACTATTGGCGAGGTGAGTCGTCAATGCTATGATCGGAATGCAACTTTCCGAAATGCGGAGCATTATAACTTGTAGAGTACAGATGAACGCAATAGTAAGGTGATTACACAACGTAGATTATCTATAATATTCCAATTTCAGGTTGCTGAAGGCCAGAAATAAGGAATAGCCAAAGTCACACTTGTATTGCATAAGTAAATGTTGTACGATCGTGCACATTAGAAAATCCGTTCGTGGAGGTTTTCGGCGTCTCGTGTCCAACAGCCCCGTTTCCTTCCACAACGAGTAAGGCTGGACAAAATGACTATGGAACAGAAACTTCTCACACTTCCCTTCCAGAATCTGGAACAGGCCCAAGACGCTAAGCTCGTCGTCATTGCACCGCGTTTGCGGCAACGTTCGCAAGTGATTTCAGCTTTGCTTGAAACGGCTAAAGACATCATCTTCTTTGCTGTTCAAGCTGGCACAAGAGACTTACAACATTTCCTTGAGACCTTCGTCGACGCTGCCCGCGACCTCGACCCTAAATTTGGCGCCCAGACGACCAGTGCCCTAAAGGCTGAAGCTACCCCCGAAGATTTAGCCGATGCCTTCGTTGCTGATCTCGGAAGAGCCAAGCCCAGACCACGTCAGATTGTGCTTGATACCTTCGACCACCTGAAGCCAACGGAAGATGTTCAGAACTTCTTTGATAGAGTAGTTCGGACACTGCCGAGCGGGATGCAACTCATCATCAATGGGCGGAACGTCACGTATACCCCTTGGGCCAAGTTGATGCGTGAAGGTTACGGAGTCTCGCTTGGCGATGAATATACACTGGATAACGGCATCCTTGACCCCAGTAAGCCCGAATCGCCACACCTAGAGGTGTATGCACTTAGCACTGGAAGCGTCTACGTCAATGGCGCCCCCCTGACGACATGGGATGGGCCGCTGCCTCGCAACCTGTTCTACTTCTTCGTCGACCATCCGATGGTCACGCGCAACGAAATCTTCGAAACCTTCTGGCCGGACTTGCCGACGAAGGAAGCCACCAACGTCTTTCACGTCACGAAGCGGAAGATCAGCGAGCGGTTAGGCTACGAACTTACCGCATATTCAGGGGGCTTCTACCGTCCGTCGGGGCAAATGGCCGTCCACTATGATGTGGCCCGCTTCGAAAAAATGGTGGAAGACAATAAACTCAACCCTCCAAGCGACCCCGCTGCGTGGTATGAGGCGCTGCGCTTGTATCGCTCTCCTTTCCTGTGCAAAATCGAAATGCAATGGATGGTTAAGCGGCGCGAGCAACTTCGGCTGACGTATGCGGAGGCACTAATCGGAATTGCGCGGCTGTACCGGGCACTCAAGGACGACGAACGTGCCATTAGCTTCTACCTCCGCGCCCTGCGGGAAGTCCCCCAGCGTGAAGATGTTCACCGCGATCTCATGTCGCTCTACAACCAGCGCGGGGAAGTGGACAAAGCCGTTCGCCAATATGAGACGTTAGCCGGAATCTTGGAACGGAGTTTGAACATCACCCCTTCCAAGATCACACAGGCAATGTTCAAGCAAATTCGGGAACGCACTTGACACACGATTCTCGACAATTTCGCAAAGCCGTGAAGTACAGCGGGTGGGGCGGGTTCCGCCTCCCCGCTGTGGTATTTAGAGGCATCTTCGCTTGTCGATCTTCCCTAAAAGATTCAGGCTTGACCACACGGCCCGATCAACGGTACGCTAGGGGGGCCTGAGCACCTCTCAGAAATATACAAGAGGCACAGCATGAGTGATGTAAAGTACCTTACACCAGAAGGGGCCGCTGAACTACGGCTAGAACTAGAAGAACTCAAAAACGTTAGGCGCCCCGAGCTTGCCGCAAAACTCAAAGAAGCAATCTCGCAAGGCGATCTCTCCGAAAATGCCGACTACCACGACGCCAAAGAGCAGCAAGCCTTCCTTGAGGGCCGCATCAATTACCTAGAAGACTTGTTGCGCTCCGCTGTGATCATCAATGAAAACCTGCCTCGGACGGCCAATAACGTCGTCGGGATCGGCTCTGAAGTGACGGTGCAGGAAGGGACAGAACGCCCCGAGACCTACATCATCGTCGGGGCTGCAGAGGCCAACCCGCGTGAGGGGAAAATCTCCAACGAAAGCCCCTTAGGGCGGGCGCTTATGGGCCGCAAAAAGGGCGACAAAGTCAAGGTTGATGCCCCTGCCGGAAAATTAACCTTTACCATTAAAAACATAAAACCCGGGCGGTAGCGATGCTATGGGTTATTCTGGGGTGGCAGCGCATCGAAGAAAAGCTGCCACCACAGCTCCCAATTCGTGCGGGTGTCGCTCCCGCTGGGGAGAGTCAGGGGTGGGGTTGGAGTCGGTACAGGTTGCGAGACCTCTCCACGCTTGCCCGGCACCGGCACGACTAAGACCTCCCGTTCGCGCACCATTTTCCCCTCGCGGCGTGCCCACTGTTCCACGAACGCATCACTCCCATAGTAGCTCAAGGCCGAACGGAGCGCTGTCGCTTGGGCCTGCAACGTCTGGATGCTCTGCTCAATTTCTCTGCGCTGGGCCTCAATTCGGCGCCCGGCAGCAATGCGCCCGCTAAAATTGATCGCCAACAGCAGGCTAATCGCCAAGATCGACCCAAAGACGATCTGCATACTGGAAATCTGCCGCGTAGGGGGGGATTTTGTACTCATTCGCAAACCACATGCCTCATCGCGGGCATAGCATATCCGATCAGCCTGTGCTGGGCAATTCCTTTCATAGGAGACTTCGCACGTGCCAACACAGGCCTTCGGAAAGAAATACTGTGCTGCTCCACATTGTAGGTATAATTAGCTATCAGGTGGTCATTAGCCTGTAAGAACCTGATTGAACGCGCCCTACACTCTCCGGCCCGCCCGCATAGACGATGCGGACGGTATCCATTGCGCCCTGTGGCCTGATTCCCCCCCCGCCGATGTTGCAGATCGGGTACAGCGGGCGGTGGCCTTTGCCCAACAAGGACGCGGGGCCGTCCTGATCGCCGTCGATTCATCAGGGGTGGTCGGCTATGGCCAACTGACCGTGTGGCCCCGCGTGTGCGAGATCAGCGATCTCATGGTGCGGGAAGATCGGCGTGGGTGCGGCATCGGCACGGCGATCATTCACGCCCTGATTGAAGTAGGTCGCCAGTCGCGCCCCCTGATCGAGATCGGGGTGGCGCTCAGTAACCCGCGGGCGTTGGCCTTGTATCGCCGTCTAGGCTTCCAAGAATCCCGCCAAATGACCCTGAACGTAAGTGGGACGCCAGAACCCGTCCTGTACCTGACGATGGAAGTATCGCCACATGAACACCCTACCCCAAAAAGTTCACCTTAGGGCGTTGGGCTGCCGCCTAAACCAAAGCGAGATCGACACGCTGGCGCGGGGCTTCGTGAGCAACGGCCACGCCATCACCGATTCGCCAGCGTCGGCAGACAAAATCATCATCAACACGTGCGCGGTCACCCAAGAGGCGACCCGTTCTAGCCGCCAACTGATCTACCAAATGGGCCGTGCCAACCCCGCCGCCGAGATCGTGGTGACGGGGTGCTACGCCCACATTGCGCCCGATGAAATCCGGGGGTTGCCGGGCGTCTCTCACGTCGTCGATAACTACGCCAAAGAGTCGCTTGTCTCCATCGTGACCGGGCAACCCCTCGCCCCCGCCGAACCCTTCGACCTTGAGCCGGCGGCCCGCGAAGCGCTGATCGGGGCGGGGGGGCGCACGCGGGCCTTCTTGAAGGTGCAAGATGGCTGTGACCGCCACTGTACCTTTTGCGTCACGAAGGTGGCGCGGGGGGCGGGCCGCAGCCGCGCCATCGCCGACGTTATCGCGGAGGCGCAAAGTCTGTACGCCGCAGGCTACCGAGAGGCCGTCCTGACGGGGGTACATTTGGGCAGCTACGGGCACGATCTGGGCCAGCCAGACGGCCTCTACGCCCTGATCCGAGCATTGCTGGCGGAGACGGACTTCCCCCGCATCCGCTTGTCGTCTCTAGAGCCGTGGGGCCTGCCTGCGGGGTTTTTCAGCCTGTGGGAAAACCCCCGCCTCTGCCGTCATTTGCACCTGCCCCTACAATCTGGTTGCGATGCGACCCTGAAGCGCATGGTACGCCGCACCTCGCAGCGCGAATTCCGAGCGTTGGTGACTGAAGCACGGGCCGCCATTCCCGATCTCGCCCTTGCCACCGATGTGATCGTAGGCTTCCCCGGCGAAACGGACGCCGAATTCAGCCAGTCGTGCGCCTTCATTGCCGAAATCGGCTTCAGTGGGATGCACATTTTCCGCTACAGCCCACGTCCGGGCACGGCGGCGGTGAAGCTGCCCAACCACGTCGACGAATTGACCAAGAAGCGGCGGGCAGAACACCTCCAAGAGATGGCGGTGGAAGGTGCAGCAGCCTTCGCTGGGCGCTATCTCGGCGCGGTGCGGCCCATCTTGTGGGAGGCGGTCAGTGGGGCCACGCCGGAGGGGTACATCAACGTCGGGTACACCGATAACTACTTGCGGGTGCGTTGCGTCACGCCGGAGGTGTTGACGAATACCGTGCGTCCGGCGCGGTTGCTTGCCCTGCACCCTGATTCCGGTATGATTAGCGGGGTACTCGCCTGAGCGGTTCAGAAAGGCCTCTAGCGTGAGCGGAACCAACTGTATTTTCTGCAAAATTGCAGCGGGGCAGGCCCCCGCGAGCATTGTGTATGAAAGCCAAGAGGTGCTGGCTTTCAAGGACATTGCGCCCGCTGCCCCCGTCCACATCTTGCTGATTCCCCGCAAGCACATCGTGAACGTTGCCAGCGCTACCCCCGAAGACGCCGCCGTACTTGGTCAGTTGATTTTAGTGGCCGGGCAAGTCGCCCGCGATCTGGGCCTGACGGAGGGCTATCGGTTGGTCACCAACACCGATAAGCACGGCGGGCAGTCCGTGTACCATTTGCACTTTCACCTACTCGGTGGGCGCTACATGTCTTGGCCGCCCGGCTGATCTGGGCTAGACCAACGACAGCAGCACGCTGAGGGTAAACAGGCTCCCCAGCGTGCTGATCAGGATGCTGGCGCTCACAAATTCGCGGTCGCTCTTGTATTCTTCGGCCAAGAGCGAGACGTTCACCGCCGTCGGCATACTCATCTGGATGATGGCCACCTGCCGGGCAAGGCCGCCCAAGCCAAACAGCGCCGTCAGGCCGAATAAGATAATCGGGCCGATGACCAGCCGCACCCCGCAAGCCGTCAATACCGCCCGCAACTTAGCCGGTTGCATGGCCCGCAACGACACCCCCGAGAGCTGAATCCCCAACATGACCAAGAAAATAGGGATGGTGGCTTGTGAAAGCAGCCCAATCGTCCGGGCGATGGGCAACGGAATATCGATCTGCCACGCCCGCACCAACAGCCCCGCCACAACGGAGAGCATCAGCGGGGAGGTCATCACGCTAATCAGGCCTTGCCGCACCCCCGCCGTCCCGCTGGAGGCCACGAAAACCCCGAACGTCCCGACGAGGGCGCTAAACGTGATCATGCCGATCACGCCGTAGGCGAGCGCCCCGCTGCCGTAGGCGAATTCGACGACGGGCAGGGCGTAGTTTCCGGTGTTCATCATCGTCACCGTAAGGATGAAGGCGCTATGCGTGGGGCGGTTCAGGCCCGGCCACCGCCGAATGAACAACCACGCCGGCACCCCCAACACGGCGGTATTGACCACCATCAGCAACACGTACTGGCCGACCTCGCCCGCCCCCAATTCGGATTTTAAGATGCTTTGGTAGGTCAGGGCGGGCATGAGTAAATGAACGGCGATCTTGGCGAGGCTGGCCGTATCCGGACGGAAGCGCCGCCCGGCAAAATAGCCGACCCCCACCATGAGCAGAATCGGCAACACGACTTCGTAGAAGGCTATCAGGATGAAGGCCATGTGGTCAAATCAAACTCCACGCTTAGGACGGAGCGGACGGGGCGGGAGTATACCCCGCCCCAAGCGGGAATGCTTTTGGCAGAAGCGCCTAGCCCTTGCGGGTGCGCGTGTCGAAGGCCACAGCATTGCTGCCCGACTCCGCGGGGGTGGGGCGGTAGGCGGGCATTTTGCCGGAGGAAATATCCACACGGGCGGGGCCGCCAACTTCGCGGTTGACGGGCAGGGTCACAAAGACCGTCGTCCCCGGCAGTTTCTCCATATCGAAGCCGGGACTCTCCACCCAGATCCGCCCGCCGTGTCCGTTGATCACGCCGCGTGCGATGGTCAGGCCCAGACCCGGCCCCGCCCCCATGAACTTGGTCGCGCCGGTGCTGTGCAGACCGGGATCGCCCACGCGGAAGAACTTCTCGAAGATCAGTTCGTGGTTCTTGGGGTCGATCCCGATACCAGTATCTTTCACCTTGATGAGGATTTCATCCTTGCCCGTCTCGGGGTTTTGCTGAAGCTGCCCGCTGATGTCGATGCGCCCGCCGTCGGGGGTGTACTTGATGGCGTTCAGGATGATGTTGCGGAAGGCTTGTACCAAGCGCTGCGTATCGCCCTGAATTTCTGGCAGGCCGCGCAGGCCCCGCGCCGTGAGTTGGAGTTCCCGCTGCTTGATCGACTCGGCAAGAGGTTCAATCGAAAGGCGTAACACGCTGTCAATGGTGGTGAGGCCCAGCCGCATATCCATCGCATCGAGGCCTAGCCGACTCACGTCCAGCATGTCGGTGATGAGTTGCTCGAGGCGGTCTGTGGCCTTGCGGACGTTGTTCGTCACCCCCGCGATCTGGTAGGGTTCAAGGCGCGGACTCTCGGCGAGGGCCTCTAGAATATCCGAGTAACCGCGAATCTGGGTCAGCGGCGTGCGGAGTTCGTGGCTGGCAATCGTCACGAAGTCAGTTTTTACCGCGTCGAGGCGTTCGAGCCGCTCTTTGGTGCGGATAATATCTCGGTTGAGCGCTTCGGTTTGGTCACGGGCCGTGCGCAGGTCGCTCACAAGGCGGGCGTTGCGCAACGCGACGCCCGTCGTCGTGGCGAGGGTCGCCAGCAGTTCGAGGTCAGCGGGGGTGAACGGCTCATCATTGACCCTGTTGGCCGCCGCCAAAATCCCAATGACTTGCCCCTGCATGACAATCGGGGCGTAGGCATTCATGCGTAGCGCCCGGAAAAAACTTTTGAGTTCAAGGGCGACTTCGGCAAATTCCGGACTGTATTCGACATCGTATTGGAGCATCGGACGGCGCTGCTCAAACAACGTTCGGTAGACCGCACTGCTGCGGGGAATCCAGCCGCGTAGGTCGGGGGCGTCCACAAGCGGGCTGGCCATCGGCTCAACCCGGATCGTGTCATCATTTTCCGCCGTCGCAAGGATCAACATGCCCGCCCGCACCCGCAACGTCCGGCGGAGCGTCGTGACGGCGTAATCAGAAAGTTCCTTAAGTTCGACGACGCCTGTGATGGTCTGGCTGTACTCCCGAACGAGGGAGGTGCTTTCATCAAGCGGGCGGCCAAATAACCGATCGACGATGAATTGGCCCACCGCACGGAGCGGGACGTAAGCCAGCGTCGCCAACACGCCGACCCCTAAAATGGCGAAAAACGATGCCTGCGGTAAAGCCGCCACAACGAACAAGGCGGCCATGATCACAATGAAAGTTAGGCCTGCTGAGAGGATGGAGGCGAAGGTGAAGCGGAACACCCGCCGCACGTCGAGCACGCGGTGGCTGAGAATCGCGTAGCAGGCCCCGACCATCCCGCCGAATTGCAGCAGCCACCCGGCTTCGCGTAGCAAGTTGTTGCCGCTCATGCCGGCGAGACCGCCCATCCAAACCAACGGCACGACCAGCAACCAGAACATGGCCCGGTTGATCAGTTCTGAGAGGTAGGCAGTGGCAAAGCGGTACATGACTGCCCCGATCAGGGCCATGCCGCCCGCCGCCCACGCCGCAATGATGCCCAACCCGAAGAAGTTGAGGGGCGGGGCAAAAGCATCCGTCAGCCAGCCTGCCATCCCAATGCCGGAATCTTGCGGGTTGCCTTGCATGACGGCCAAGCCCGTCACCACGATCAGGATCACGCCGAACCCGACAAATCCTGTCGAGAAGCGCAACATCAAAAAGCGGAGCGTCAGGCCGCCGAAGACGGAGAGGGCGAAAAGTTGAGCCAAGACGGCGAGGCTCGGTTGGGTCAGGCCGCCGGGGAAGAAGACCGCATAAGCTGGGTCCGCCTGTGCATCGGCGGGGAGCAGGTAGGTTGCCTGTGCTGCCAACATCAGGGCAAGGGTAACCAACAACCACCTACTCGGCGTCCCAGCTTTACGCAACCCGCGCACCCCAATCAGGGCGAGGGCGGCATAGCCCAAGCAGAGCCAGAGGGCCGTTGTCATCGAATATGGGATAGCCAAAGCATGTCGGCGGCAACCCAAGGCGGCTGCCGCATCCCTCCCTTCTCATTGGACGGCAATTGGCACACGGGCGGCGCCTGCATACAAATCATCGCCGTATCACAGGCGGCGGGGCAGGCGTACCCAATATGCGCCAATTGTACCGTTTAATCGCTACTGGGAAATGGAAAATGAACAAAGATCAACAATATTTTAGCGGTTTGTAAACTTTGCGCCCGTAATGCGGTGGTCGGGGAAACGAGTCGCTGAGGCAAACGGGAAGAACCTCCCGCGCTTCCCCTCCTTTCCCCCACATAAGCGGGGGAAAAGGCGTGGAGCATAGAGGTGCGAGCCTATTCTGTCCGGAAGTTAACCGCACCGACGCCCGCCGAGACTTCAAAAATGAGTTTCGGCGCGCCAGTGCTGGAATATTCAGGGGTCTCATACACGGTGCGCTGTTCCTGCTGGACGGCCTTGAACGCCCCGCCGATTTGCACCGTCCCGATGCCTTTAGAGACGGCCACCTGTACCGATAGGCCCGCCGCCACCACGATGTTGATCTCCCCCATGCCGACGTTGAAGCGCCCGCGAATATCCCGTGTGGGCGTTTCCCCTGTGAAATGCAAGGTCATTTTGCCTGCACCACATTCCACGACGTAGTTGGCCGCCCGGCTGTTGAGCAGATGCTCAGCGACGAATTCCCCAGCCCCGGCCCGCACCACGAGGGCGCCCATTTCAACCGGATTGACGGCCCCGAAGTTCAGGCGGCACTCGCCCGCGCCCGTCTCGAGTTCTAACCCATTGAGCGGCACGCCGCCCAAATTGACCTTTCCACGTGCAAAGCCCTGACTAACCTTCAGCGCGTAAGGCGTGGCCGTGCCCAGTTCGAAATCCCAACGGTTGTGCAGGTCGTCCGGCCAGATGGCCCAGCCCGCCCCCTGCTTGATGGTCAACATGCCGCCGTCAATGGTCATTTCAGGCTGCCATTCAGCCACGTTGTAGACCGCGACCCCATGGATTAGGTCGGCCCCGCCGGGCGAGAGGGCCAGTTCGCCCGCCCCGATGCTCAGCACCAACGTTTGCAGGCCATCCGGCGGGTAGCTCACGATGATCGGTTCGGTGCGTTCGTCGATGCGGGTCGCCTTCGTGCCCTGCATGAAGGCCTCAAAAAAAGACGAGATGGTACGTCCAAATTCCTTGAACATGGTCGGGTTGCCTCCGGAAAACATAAGGTGGCTAAGGGCGTACACCCTTCGCCACCTTCAGCAACGTGACATTAGGCAGGGGTACGGCCTCAGTGCCCTGATTGATCACTTTCATATACGTGTGGGAAGAGCGGAAGGTAGCGCAAACCGAGCGTGAACATCAAGAGGGCGTAGCCCAACACCCCGATCCCGACCCCCCATTCGGCCAAACTTGGCGCGTAAGCGTTGATCGGAAAGACCTGCGCCACGCCCGGTGACCAATCCAGCGGTACGATCAGCCCAGCGAGAGTCACATTCCAGCGGTTGACCAACACCCCGATGATTCCGCAGGCCGCTGCAAAGACCACCCATAAATCGAGGCGGCGCAGGCGCGGCCACAGCAAAATCACGGCGGGAATCACCACCCCGATCAGGACTTCGGCCAGCCAGAACGCCGCCCCATAAGGCGTGGTGCGCTCCAGCAGGCTCTGATCGGCGGCGCGGGTGGGCAGGTGGCTGTAATAGGTAGTCGCAAGGAAGTCCCACAGCTTGAGGTATAGGTACGCAAGGGCCATCAGGCCACTGAAAATGGCGATTCCCTCGCGCAATTTAGTGCTGATATAGCGCTTGTGGGTCAGGTTTTCGTAGAGGATCGTCACGCCGAGCGTGAAGGCGGCTCCCGCCGCCACCGCCGAGGCGATGAACATCACGGGCAGGGAGGGCTTAAACCACACCGGACGGGCAACCAACACGCCATACGTCGCGCCGAGCGAGGATTGGTGCAGCAGCGAGAGGCCCAGCCCGAACACCGAGACAATCGGGGTGAAGCCGTGCAAGAAGTGGCCGAGTCTCGGCCCCCACTTGAAGCGGCGGCTGAAGACCTTGCTCTCTAATAGGGCGGGCGCGAACTCGACGATCAGGACGGTGGAGTACAGCACCACGCATAGCGTGATCTCCCACAAAACGCTGTGAATGTTCCAGTAAATGAGCGGGTGGTAGAAGCGATCTGGGCGGCCAATGTCCATGAGCAGCGCCAACATCGCGGAGGTATACCCGACCAGCCCAACGAAGACGGCCATCCGTGCGATGGCGTGAAAACGCTTCACCCGGAAGATGTACGCCAGCGTCGAAAGGGAGAAGGCCCCCGCCCCCAACGCGATGGCTGAGAGGTCAATGGTAATCCACAACCCCCAAGGCACTTGGTTGGTCAGGTTCGTCACGCTCAGGCCGTTCAGCAGTACCGATACGCCGCTGACCGCGCCTACCGCACACAGCATCAGGGGGATAGGCAGCCACCGCCGGAACAGGTTCGGGGCGGGCCGGGAAAGGGAACTGTTCGCCGTGACCATCGGTTAAGCCATCCCTTCTGGCGGAATATAGTAAACGTTTGGTTCTGTGCCCAAGTCTTCACGCAGGCGGAAGGTCGGGTTGGTGCGGAGCGCCTCAGAGATCGGGCTGTGGGGGTCGTTCAGGTCGCCAAAGAGGCGGGCGTGTACTGGGCAAATGTTCACACAGGCAGGCGTCGCCGCCCGATCCACGCCGGGGATGAGTCCCTGCGGCAAGCCCCGATCAATGCGGTGCACGCAGAAGGTGCATTTCTCCACCACCCCACGCGGGCGGATCGGGACTTCGGCGCTGCCCCACTGGGCCTGATAGCCGCTATCTTCAGTGCGTTGCGTCCAGTTGAAGCTCCGCGCCCCGTAGGGACACGCCACTTGGCAATAACGGCA
>Ga0272446_1005314_pt1 | contig 14336 bp, 12 predicted proteins | sample YNPCB0061_FD_194587 | JGI IMG/M metagenome (GOLD analysis project Ga0272446, IMG submission 194587) | Hot spring microbial mat communities from Yellowstone National Park, WY, United States - YNP-CB-006-1 | ecosystem: Environmental > Aquatic > Thermal springs > Hot (42-90C) > Sediment | place...
ACAGGGATGATAAGAACGAGAATGGAAATCAGAGTTCGGACCACATTAAGTGTACGCCGCACGTTCATCTTTCGGCCCCACCTTTCGCGCACATCATGGTACGTGAGTTAGAGCCTCGAATAAGGCGACACAAGCCTCGAACCGCAAGAAACATCCTTGAATGCCTGAAGCAGGGCCACGCAGCGTGAGCGATCCGATCATTCAACTCGACGATGTGCACCTCACGCTGACGAGCCGGGCAGGGCCCGTGCACATCCTGCGTGGCGTCTCGCTCGCGATCCCCGAAGGCCAATCGGCGGCAATTGTCGGCCCGTCGGGGTCGGGAAAAACATCGCTCCTGATGGTAATTGCTGGACTTGAGCGCGCCAGCTGCGGAGAGGTCCGGGTGTCCGGCCGACCTCTTGGACCCATGTCCGAAGACGGCCTCGCTGTCTTCCGTGGCGCGGATATCGGCATCGTTTTCCAGTCGTTCCACCTCGTACCGACAATGACAGCATTGGAAAATGTGGCGCTGCCTCTGGAACTCGCCGGAGACGGCACGGCTGTTGTCGCGGCGCGCGAACTCCTCGAGGAGGTCGGACTCGGCGCGCGCATGGATCATTTCCCGGCGGAGCTATCTGGCGGCGAGCAGCAGCGTGTTGCCATTGCCCGGGCCCTCGTCCGCAAGCCGCGGATCATCCTTGCCGACGAACCGACGGGCAATCTCGATGGACGCACCGGGCGCCAGATTATCGAGCTGCTGTTCGGCCTGCGCCAGAGTCGAAATGCGACGCTTGTCATTGTCACGCATGACGACCGCCTGGCCACGATGACCGACCGTGTCATCCGCATGGCCGACGGCGCAATCGTCGCCGACGACGGAGTGAGGGTTTCGGCGCGTCGGGTGTCGTCATGACGGGCGCTTCGCCGCACGGACAGATCGGAACGATCTTGCGGCTCGGGTCGCGCGAGCTGAGAAACGGACTCAGCGGATTTTATATCTTCATCGCATGTCTGGCGCTGGGGGTCATGGTCATCGCGGCCGTGGGCGCCCTTGCCGACGCCCTGCGCGCAGGATTAAGCCGTCAGGGCGAAACGATCCTTGGTGGCGATGTCACCTTTGCGCGTATGCATCTGCGCGCGACCGCAACCGAGCTCGGCGTCTTCCAGCGCCTCGGACGAGTGAGCGAAACGGCAACGATGCGGACGATGGCGCGCCGCGTTGACGGAGGCGATCAAGCCCTCGCGGAACTGAAGTCGGTTGATGGGGCCTATCCCCTGACCGGTGAGGCCACCGCCGAGGGCGGTGTAGCATTTGCCGATGCACTTGCGTCCGGAGGCGCGATCGTCGACTCGATGTTGCTTGAACGTCTGGGTCTCAGGGTTGGCGACGGCCTACGCATCGGCGAAGCTGAAATTTTGGTTCGCGGAATCCTGAAATCTGAGCCCGATGCCGTCGCCGATCGCTTGACCTATGGCCCGCGAATATTCGTTTCCCTCGCAACGCTCGATCGGACCGGGCTCGTCAAGCCGGGCACGCTGATCCGCTGGCGCTACGCGATCAAGCTGCCGGAAGGTTCGGCAAGCGACAGGGACACGCTCGCATCCTTGCGCAAGAGCGTCATCCAGGAATTGCCGGAGGCCGGCTACACGGGCATTGATCGCTTCAATCCCTCGCCGCAGCTCACCCGAGCCCTCGACCGTTTGAGACAGTTTCTCATCCTGATCGGGCTCGCCTCGCTTCTCGTTGGTGGGGTCGGCATCGCCAACGCCGTTGCAACATTTATCGAAAAGCGCGTCAAGGTCATTGCCACGCTGCGCAGTGTCGGCGCCACCGGCGCACAGATCATTGCCATCTTCCTTGTCCAGATCGTCCTGATGAGCATCATCGGAATTGCCATTGGCCTGGCGCTGGGCTTAACGGTTCCTTTGATCGTCGATAGGCTCTACGGCGATCTCCTGCCCGTTCACACCGACATCGAATTCTCACCGCAGGGACTCGGCATCGCTGCGTTTTACGGGATTCTCGTCGCGCTCCTCTTCGCCCTCTGGCCGCTCGGACGGGCTGAGAAGGTGCGCGCAAGCGTGCTCTTCCGGGATTCGGTGAGCTCCATTCGTGGATGGCCGCGTAAGGCACTTGTCGGGGCAACGGCCTGTCTCGTCGCCCTGCTGTTCGTCGTCGCGATCCTGACATCAGAACCGTATTCGGTGGCAGTCTACGTCGCCGCCGGACTGACGGCGATGCTCGCCATCTTCGGCTGGCTCGGAGGCACGATTGCCCGTCTCGCAGCCCGCATACCGCGCCCATCTTCGCCGGAGCTGGCTCTTGCTCTGCGCAATATCGCGGCGCCCGACGGATTGACTCGTTCGGTGGTTCTCTCCCTTGGCACCGGCCTGTCGCTGCTCGTCGCAGTGGCGCTCGCCAACACGGCGATGGTGGCCGACCTCGAGGAACGGCTGCCGGAGCAGGCCCCAGACTATTTTCTTCTCGACATCGCTCCCGGCGACTTTGAAGCGTTGAAGGCACGCGTAGCCGCCAAGGTTCCGCACGCCACGCTCGTTGAGGCACCGATGCTGAGAGGACGCATCGTGGCACTCAAGGGCACGCCCGTTGAGGATGTGAAGGTTCCCTCTGATGCACAGTGGGTCCTGAATGGCGATCGGGGGCTGAGCTATGCCGACACCATCCCTGAAGGGTCCACGCTGACGGAGGGCACCTGGTGGGGCAACGATTACGACGGTCCGCCGCTTGTGTCCTTCGAGGGGGAGATCGCCAAGAAGCTCGGTCTGAGGCTAGGCGACCACGTGACGGTCAATGTTCTCGGCCGCAGCGTTGAGGCGACCGTGGCCAATTTGCGCGAGGTGAAGTGGGAAAGCCTGGCGCTAAACTTCATCATGGTGTTCTCACCCAATACGTTGAAGGCGGCCCCCCACAATCTTCTGGCGACGATCCGCCTTCCAGCCGGAACTCCGCGCGCTGCCGAGGCCGCGATGGTGCGCGATCTTGCACGAGCCTACCCGTCTGTCAGCGCCATACGGGTGCGCGACGCCATCGATCAGTTCAGGAAAATCTTTGCCAAGGTCATGGTCGCTGTGCAGGTGGCGGGGAGCGTCACCCTTGCTGCCGGGGCTCTGGTTCTCGCCGGCGCCCTCGTGACCGCCCAGCGCCGCCGCACTCTGGAGGCGGTCATCCTGAAAACGATTGGCGCCAAGCGGCGTCAAATCATGACTGCTCATGCTTGGGAATACGCGCTGCTGGCAACGATCGCAGCGGTTGTGGCCTTGCTGCTTGGCAGCCTCATCGCCTGGGTCGCGGTCACGCGGCTGATGGAAATTGATTTCGTTTTCTCTTTGAACGCCGTTTTGACGACACTGTCGGCGGCTGCGGTGTTGATCCTGGGGTTCGGAGGCCTTGGCACCTGGACCATACTGCGCGCCCCACCCGTCCCCTATCTGCGATCTGATTAATCTGAATTAATAAACGATAACCCTTTCAATGAGAGCCCTTGAAAGGCCATCACGAGAGGGTCATATCTTGCACACAACCCCGGCCGGATTCGCCGGTCAAAACAAGGATTGGAAGATCATGGCTGAAGTCTTTTCGCGACCGACAGGTTCTCTCGGTGGCGCGAGAACAGCGGGCGCTATTGACCAAGGGCTGCGCTCGTTCATGCTCGGCACCTACAACTACATGGCGCTCGGCATCGCCGGCACGGCCGCCGTCGTCATGCTTCTTCTCGCCAACCCGCAGGTGATGGCCGCAATTGCCCTCGGCCCGATGAAGTGGGTCCTGTTTGCAGCGATTCTGGGCCTAGGCTGGTTTGCGCCGCGGCTCTTTTTCAGTGGTAGTGAGGCCGTCGCTCACGGCGCCTACTGGCTCTACTGCGCTCTCTGGGGCGCTCTGATCGCGCCGATGATTGCCCTCTTCATGTCGCACGGCATGGTCGGACTTGTCGGGCAGGCATTCTTCATCGCCGCCGCGACCTTCGCCGCGACAAGCCTCATCGGCTACACGACCAAGAAGGACATGACCGGCTGGAGCGGCTTTCTGTCGATGGCATCGATCGGCCTGATCATCGTCATGCTGGTCAGCTATTTCTTCATCACCGATCCCGGTACGAGCAAGACGGTGAGCATGCTGATCTCGGCCGTCGTCGTTCTCCTGTTCTCGGTGGTGACGGCGTTTGAGACGCAGGCCATCAAGTCGATGTACATCGAAGGTGCCGCCTATGGCGGCGAGGCGCAACTGAAGCGGTCCTCGATCTTCGGCGCCTTCATGCTCTACGGTTCATTCGTGACGTTGTTCGTCCACATCCTGAACCTGCTCGGGATCGCGAACCAGGAGTGAAGCTCAAATTTGGTCGCCATCGTGCACCAGACATAAGGCCCCGATTTTCGGGGCCTTTTTGCATTGGGGTGAATGAGGTTCTCAAGGCCCAGCGGGCCTGACTTAAGGATTCACGACGTCGAGCCTGTCCTCAAGAACGCTCAGCACGCGGCGCAGATCGTGTCCACGCTTCATGATGAGTCCGCCCGCGGCGATGACGCTGTAGGCACCCTGCTTGCGGGCAAGCCGCGTATCCTTCTCGATGCGGTAGAGCGCATACTCGCTGGCCTTCCGATAGACGGAGAACACCGCCTTTTCGCGCAGCAGGTCGATTGAATAGTCACGCCACGCGCCGCAAGCGACCTTGCGGCCATAAAGATCCAGAATGGCGGTCAGCTCATAGCGGTCAAAGGCGGTATACCGCGCCCGATCAAAGCCGCCTGCATCGGCAGTTGCCGGTTGGCCCGCTGTCCGCGGGCGGAAGAGTATCGGGTCAGTTGTTTCGCTCAAACCGCATCTTCCATCGATATTATGAAAAAGATCGCGCCAACTCACCTGGAATGCAAGGGCGGCAAACCGGTTTAGCCAGAATTTATTGTGCCGCAGCCTTTCCGGGGCCGGCACGGAAAAACCCTGACCCCGACAAATTCGCGACCCCGGCCCGGCCATAAACCGCCGCATTAAACCGCGATAGAGATAACCGTTGCCTTTGGGCCCGCTTCAAAGCGGCTCTGGACACTCTGCCCCCCAGCCCCCCGGGGCCACGGACCGAGGTTGGACCCTTGGGCAACTCTCTCCCTGAGATTACCGTTCCCGCCTCGGCGCCCCATCCGAGGCGGCCCAAACCTGAAACGCCATGTCTCGGAAGGGCCGCGAATCGCGGCCCTTCTTTTTTGCGATCGGGCACTAGATTTTTTGAGCCGATCGCTCAATTTGTACGTATATAATATTACACAAAGGGAAATTCAGGTATAGATCACAGCATGATAGCCCGTTCGCGGCGGCCCGCGCAGAGGCCACGGCCAAGACCTAGCGCCAATCCTTTAATGAACAAGTGGAATGGCGAATTCGGCATGCCGCCATTCGGCAAGATTGAGGTTCGCCACTTCAAGCCGGCACTCGAGGCGGCGTTCCGCGCACACAAGGCCGAAATCGAGAAGATCGCCACCAACCGCGCCAGGCCAACATTCGCCAATACGATCCGGGCGCTGGAAAAAAGCGGCTGGCAACTCGCCCGCGTTGCGTCGGTCTTTTCCAACCTCGAAGCCGCCGACTCGACCCCCGAGCTTCAGGAGGTCGCGCGCGAAATGGCCCCACGCTTTGCGGCGCACGAGACGCAGGTCCTCCTCGATAAGCGGTTATTCAAGCGGATCGACGAACTGTTCTCGCGCCGCGATTCCCTCAATCTCAGCGACGAGGATCGCCGCGTTCTGGAGCGCCATCACCTGGAATTCGTCCGTGCCGGTGCCCGGTTGTCGCAGGCGGAAAAATCCCGCGTGAAAGAGATCAATGCCCGACTCGCGAGCCTCGTCACTCAGTTCATGCAGAACGTGCTCAAGGATGAACAGTCCTGGCGGCTCGTGCTCGAAGGCGAGAACGATCTCGCAGGCCTTCCGGCGACGTTCCGCGAAAGTGCCGAGCGCACGGCCGCCGATGCCGGTCTCAAAGGCAAGGCAATGATCACGCTTGCGCGTTCGAGCGTAGAAGGCTTTCTGACCTATTCAAGCCGGCGCGATCTGCGCGAGCAGGCTTTCAACGCCTGGATTACGCGTGGGGCCCGTTCTGGCGACACGGATAATCGTCAGATCGTCGCCGAAGTCGTCGCGCTGCGCGGCGAATTTGCCCAGCTGATGGGATTTAGAACCTTCGCCGAGTTTAGCCTTCAGGATACGATGGCAAAAACGCCGGACTCCGTCACCGAGCTGCTGCAAGCGGTCTGGCGGAAAGCCGTAAAGCGCGCCCGCGAGGAACGCGACGCCCTCGCGGCTGAAGCCCGGCGCCGTGGCGACAATTCGGAAATCATGCCGTGGGACTGGCGTTATTACGCAGAAAAGGTACGCCAGGCGAAATACGATTTCGATGAGGCGAAGCTGCAGCCCTATTTGCAGCTCGACAACATGATCTTGGCGGCATTCGATTGCGCCACGCGCCTTTTCGGCCTGCGATTTAAGGAGCGTCCCGATCTGCCGCGCTATCATCCGGACGTCAGAACCTGGGAAGTCCTCGACAAATCGGGGAAACACGTCGGCATTTTCATGGGCGATTATTTCGCTCGCCCGTCGAAGCGCTCGGGCGCATGGATGTCGGCCTTCCGCACCCAGCACAAGCTCGCCAAGGGCCAGTCACCGATTATCGTCAATGTCCTGAATTTCACGAAGGGGGCCGACGGCGAACCCGCGCTGCTATCCTTCGATGACGCGCGGACACTCTTCCACGAGTTTGGCCATGCGCTCCATGGCTTGCTCTCGAACGTCACCTATCCATCAATCTCCGGCACCGCGGTATCGCGCGACTTCGTCGAACTCCCCTCGCAGCTCTACGAGCATTGGCTGTCGACTCCAGAGGTTCTCGAGACCCACGCCCGCCATTACAAGACCGGAAAGCCGATGCCGAAGGCTCTGCGCGAGCGCCTGTTCGAGGCAAGGAATTTCAATCAGGGATTTGCAACGGTCGAATACACATCATCGGCGCTTGTCGATATGGCGCTCTATTCAGCGGATATCGCTGCCATCGGTGACATCGAACGCTTTGAGCGAGAGACATTGCACGACATCGGCATGCCCGTCGAAATCGTGATGCGCCATCGCTTGCCCCACTTCATGCACATCATGTCGGGCTATGCCGCTGGATATTACAGCTATCTTTGGTCCGAGGTAATGGATGCCGACGCATTCGCGGCCTTCGAGGAGGCTGGCGACGTTTTTCATGCTCCGACCGCGAAGAAACTGCACGAATTCATCTACTCGGCCGGCAACCGCCGTGATCCGCACGCCGCCTATGTCGCCTTCCGCGGTCGTCCGCCGAAAATTGAGGGGCTCTTGAAGAAGCGCGGGCTTGCAGCGTGATTGATGGACCTCACCAAAGTCCGGCCATGGTCGCACCGATGATTGGACCGCTGCGGCCCTCCTGGACGAGAACGACGATTTTCTGAACATCGGCCTGCATCAGCTCGGCGCGCGGAAGTTGAACTTCGAGAGGCTGCCCCTTCCAAATTCCAATCGGCGTCAGCTCGTGCACGATATTGGTGTAGGTCAGCGTCCGGCCCTCGTTTTCGCCCTTCTTGATATCGACAGTTCCTGTTGACTGAACGACGCCGAGCCAGATGGTCGCTTCCCGTGGCCGATGACCGGGAATCTCGCCCCCCAAGGAGAAAACGAGTGTATTGCGCTGTTGTCGGAACTGTACGGGAATTTGCTGCGGCCCGGCCGTCTTTGAGGTGTCCTCGATTGCTTGTTCGATAGCCGCGCGCGAAGCGCCATTGACGTGAACCATGCCGTTGATGACCGCCTGCGGTGTATAGATGGCGCCATCGCCACGCGCTCGTGCATAGCTGCGCTGCCGCTCAGTGTTGCGCGGCGATGCGAAGGTATCCTTCCAGCCGAGATAGTTCCAATAATCGACAGGAAGCGAAAGCGCGATGATCGAGGGATCTTCGGCAAGCGTCTTGAGCAAGGCATCCGCCGGCGGGCAGGATGAACACCCTTGGCTCGTATAGAGCTCGATGACGGCTCTAACCGGGGCCGTCTGCGGCCACGCCGGTGCTTCGCCGTCCGTCGCTGATGCGGCCGGCGTTGCAAACGCCAGAACCGCTGTGGCGATCGACAGAACGAGGGAAAAGACGTTGCGACAACGCATTGCGACCCTAATGCAGCAGATAAAGCGCCTACACTCTCCAGTTTTAGCCGCTGCGCGCGCTTCCAGAAAGTGAAAGGCGCGAAAGCGGTTTCACGAAGGGGTGAGCCCATCTGAGGTTCGCCGCAGAAGGGTCAATCATTACCTCGCTGCGGGGCCGAGGGCAAAGAATCGCCTGAACACGCACGGGCCCTGGTGGCCGGACTCTCAATTCGTTCCATGAACGTCCGGCCACAGGAGAGCTCGACTCACGCGGCAAGATTTCTGAGAACGTAATGCAAAATCCCACCGTTCTTGAAATACTCGATCTCGTCCAGAGTATCGATGCGGCAGAGCACCGGCACATCCGCCCGTGATCCGTCCGAACGCGTGATCGCAAGCGCCATCACGGCCCGTGGCTTGACGTTCGAAAGACCTTCGATGGTAACGCGCTCGTCACCCTTGAGCCCGAGGGATTGCCACGATGCGCCTTCGAGGAAGGTGAATGGCGCAACCCCCATGCCGACGAGATTTGACCGGTGAATGCGCTCGAACGATTGCGCGATGACCGCGCGGACGCCGAGAAGGCTGGTGCCTTTCGCCGCCCAGTCGCGGGATGAGCCGTTGCCGTATTCGATGCCGGCAAACACAACCAGCGGAACGCCTTCCTTCTCGTAGAGCATCGCCGCATCGTAGATCGCCATCTCTTCGCCCGACGGGTAATGGATCGTGAGGCCACCCTCCTTCACGTTGCCGTTCGCATCTTTGACCATGTGGTTCTTGATGCGAATGTTGGCAAACGTCCCGCGCATCATCACCTCGTGATTGCCGCGCCGCGTGCCATACTGGTTGAAATCGGCGGGCTGCACACCGTGATCGAGCAGATACCGGCCCGCCGGGCTCGTCGTTTTGATCGAGCCCGCCGGCGAGATGTGGTCGGTCGTGATCTTGTCGCCGAACAGACCGAGAATGCGCGCATTGACGATGTCGGCGACCGGTTTTGCGTCGCGCTGGATGGACTGGAAATAAGGTGGGTTCTGCACGTATGTCGACTGTGCATTCCAGCCATAGGTCAGTCCGCTGCCGGCCGCGATTTGCTGCCAGTTCTGGTCGCCCTTGAAGACATCCGCATAACGGGATTTGAACATCTCGCGCGTGATGTTTTCGGCAATGAATTTCTGAATTTCCTGGGTCGTCGGCCAGATATCCTTGAGGAAAACCGGTTTGCCGTCGCTACCCTCACCGAGAGGTTCACGCGTGAGGTCTTTTTGCACCGAGCCGGCGAGTGCGTAGGCGACGACGAGCGGAGGCGACGCGAGATAATTGGCCTGCACGTCGGGGCTGACACGGCCCTCGAAGTTGCGGTTTCCGGAGAGCACCGCAGCCGCCACCAGACCATGGGCGTGGATCGCCTTCGAGATCTCGGGCGCCAACGGTCCCGAATTTCCGATGCAGGTGGTGCAACCAAATCCGACGAGGTTGAAGCCGATCTGATCGAGATAGGATTGGAGCCCCGATTTGGCGAGATAGGCCGCAACGACCTGCGATCCGGGGGCAAGCGAGGTCTTGACCCAGGGTTTACTCTTGAGGCCGCGCTGGACGGCGTTGCGCGCAAGAAGCCCCGCAGCAATGAGCACGCTCGGGTTCGAGGTGTTGGTGCAGCTTGTGATTGCGGCAATCACGACGTCGCCATGTCCGAGATCGAATGACTTGCCTTCGACCTGAACGCGCTTTTGAAGTTCGCCCGGCTTCTTGTATTCGCTCGTGAGTGCTTCTTCAAAACCGCTTTTGACATCTGTCAGGGCAATGCGGCCCTCCGGCCTTTTCGGTCCCGCCATCGACGGCACCACATCGCCGAGATCGAGTGCGATGGTGTCGGTAAAGATGGGGTCTCCCGATCCCGTTTCCCGGAAAAGGCCCTGCGCCTTGCAGTACGCCTCGACCAGCGCAATGCGGTGCGAGTCCCGGCCTGACATTGTGAGATAGTTGATCGTCTCTTTATCGACGGGGAAGAACCCGCATGTTGCGCCATACTCCGGCGCCATGTTGGCGATGGTGGCGCGGTCGGCAAGCGTCATGCTGTCGAGACCTGGGCCGTAGAATTCGACGAACTTGTTGACCACGCCTTTCTTGCGAAGCATCTGCGTGACCGTCAGCACGAGATCTGTCGCCGTCACACCTTCCTTAAGTTTGCCCGTCAGGCGAAAGCCGATGACCTCCGGAATGAGCATTGACTGCGGCTGTCCGAGCATGGCGGCCTCCGCCTCGATGCCCCCGACGCCCCACCCGAGCACCGCAAGACCATTGACCATCGTCGTATGGCTGTCGGTGCCGACAAGCGTGTCGGGATAGGCAACCGTGGCGCCATCGGCCATCTGATTGATCCACACCGTCTGCGCTAGGTACTCGAGATTGACCTGATGGCAGATACCAGTTCCGGGGGGCACGACACGAAAATTCCGGAACGCGTCCTGCCCCCATTTCAGGAAGTTATATCGCTCGCCGTTTCTTGCATATTCGTGCGCGACGTTATCCGCTAATGCCTGAGGTGTGCCGAACTCATCGACAATAACAGAATGATCGATGACGAGATCAACGGGAACGAGCGGATTGATCTTGGTCGGATCGCCACCGAGCTTCTTCATGCCGTCGCGCATCGCGGCGAGATCGACGACCGCCGGTACCCCGGTGAAATCCTGCATCAGGACGCGCGCCGGCCGGAACCCGATCTCTTTTTCGGTCTTGCCCTTGTTGTCGAGCCATTCGGCCATGGCGGCGATGTCGGCCTCGGTCACCGAGCGCCCATCCTCGTGGCGGAGCAGGTTTTCGAGCAGGACTTTCATCGAATAGGGCAGTTTGGAGATGCCCTTAAGGCCATTCGCTTCGGCATCGGGCAGCGAGTAATAGACATAGCTCTTGCCTTCGACCGTCAGCGTCTTGCGGCATTTGAAGCTGTCGTTGGAAATGGGGGTATAGGCGCTCAAGATCAGGCCTCCGAAAGGTAAAGACGAAGGGCTGCGCCGCCGGAGTGCCGACGGATCGAGGGCGCCCGCGGCACCACGGCATGGTCCGCGGCCCTCGCTTTTGCGCTAGCGAAGGATACAGGGTGCCTTTTATATAATTAGCGGAAAAAGAAAACCCCGGTACCCGGCAACGACGGCATTTGAGTGCAAATGCCACCACCGTTGCTCATCCCGCAGTCACGGATCACCGCACCTGTGCAGCTCATTGCCGAAGACTTGACCGTCGATCGCGGTTCACGTCGCATCATCACGTCACTGTCATTTTCCGTCGGAACAGGCGAAGCGCTTGTGCTGACCGGCGCCAACGGCGCCGGCAAGACCACGCTGCTGCGGACCCTTGCAGGCTTCATTCGGCCTTTTCACGGGGCAATCCGGCTTGAAGGGGGCGACAGCGAACTCACACTGGCTGAGCAGGCCCATATCGTCGGCCACCCGAATGCGATCAAGACCGGCCTGACGGTATCTGAGAACGTAGAGTTCTGGATGGAATACATGGATGGGCATGCAACCGGCAGGCGATCCATCGAAGCCGCCTTGCGCCATTTCGGCCTTGATGAGCTGAGCGACTTTCCCGCCGCCTACCTGTCGGCAGGGCAAAGGCGGCGGCTGGGCCTCGCAAGGCTTCTGGTGGCGGAGCGCCCGGTCTGGTTGCTCGATGAGCCCACGGCCTCTCTCGACTCCGCATCGTCGGAAAGACTTGTCGACGCCGTCAATACGCACACTTCCAAAGGTGGTATTGCCGTCATCGCAACGCATCTTCCGCTTGCGCTTGAGCGTGCGAGGGCCTTGGAGCTCGCAGTACAAAGGATTGCGGCGTGAGGAGCTTCCTGGCCCTCATGCGTCGCGACCTGAAGCTCGCCATCCGCGAGGGGGGCGCCATTGGCACCGCTCTCGGCTTTTTTCTCATCGTCGTCTCGCTGATGCCGCTCGGTCTCGGACCGGATCTCAATCTTCTGGCGCGCATCGCGGCAGGAATATTGTGGATTGCGCTGCTTCTCGCTGCGCTTCTTTCGCTCTCTCGGATTTTTGAGGCGGACTACGAAGATGGCTCGCTTGAGGTACTGGCAACGGAGCGCTTGCCGCTCGAGCTTGTCGTGGTGGCAAAATCGCTCGCCCATTGGCTGACGACCGGCATTCCGCTGGCGCTCTTGGCGCCGGTCCTCGGCATTCTCTTGAACCTTGACCTAAAGTCCTATCCGGTGCTGGTCGCGACGACTCTGGCCGGAACCCCGGCGGTCAGCTTTCTCGGCGCCATTGGTGCGGCGTTAACGCTCAAAGCGCGACGGGGCGGTCTGCTTCTGGCGCTCATTGTACTGCCACTTTATGTGCCGACCCTGATCTTTGGTATCTCCGCAGTCGCTGCGGCGGCGGGCCCCGGTGGCATTGACCAGTCATTCCTGATTTTGATGGCAATTTCCCTGGCTGCAAGTGTCTTGGCGCCGGTCGCCGCGGCGGCGGCGCTCAGGATCCAGCTGCAATAGGTTTATGAGTTGTAATCCCGGTGTTCATTGCACAGCCCTTCCGAAAGGCTTAAATCCCGCCCATGCAATCCTTGACGCAACAATTAGCCAATCCGACGAGGTTCATGGAGCTCTCGAGCCGGTTGCTCCCATGGGTCTCGGCGGCCGCGGCTGCGCTCCTGCTCTATGGTGTGTTTCTGGCCTTTTTCGCGTCCCCCGCCGATTATCAGCAGGGCGAAACGGTCCGCATCATGTACATCCATGTACCCTGCGCCTGGCTGTCGATGATGATTTATAGCCTGATCGCCATCTCCAGTTTCGGCCTCCTCGTCTTTCGCCACCCCCTCGCCGATGTGTCGGCCAAGGCTGCCGCGCCGCTTGGAGCAGCCTTCACATTTCTCGCTCTGCTGACGGGTTCGCTCTGGGGCAAGCCGATGTGGGGCACCTATTGGGTTTGGGACGCGCGGTTGACGTCAGTGCTTTTGCTCTTCTTTCTTTATTTGGGATTGATCGCGCTCCGCTCGGCGCTCGAGGAGGAAGCGACCGCTGCGAAACTCACTGCGGTGCTCGCGCTGGTCGGTGTAACCATTTTGCCGGTCATCAAATTCTCGGTCGAATGGTGGAACACTCTGCACCAGCCGTCGACCGGCTTTACGGCAACCGTCGATCCAAGCATGCGGTGGCCGCTGCTCGTCATGGCGCTGGGTTTCACGTTGCTCTTTTTCGCGATGCATTTGAAGGCCATGCAAAATGAAGTGTTGCGCCGGAGGGTAAAGGCGATGCGGGTGCAGGCCATCGCCGGCCGCGATCGGCTGTCCGCCCATGGTGCCGCGGAGTGACCACGATGGATCTTGGCCCGCACGCTGCTTTCATATGGGTTTCTTATGCTGCCGTGCTGGTAACCGTGGCTGCGCTCATCGTCTGGCTGATCGCCGACGGAAGGAAGCAGATCGCCGATCTTAAAGCGCTCGAAACGCGCGGCATCCGTCGCCGCTCGGCGCACACGGAGTAGTCGGCGTGGCAGAACACCGATTTCACTTCCTGCGGCTTGTTCCGGTACTAGTGTTTGCGGGCGTCGCCATTTTCTTTGCGCTGGCCCTGCACTCGGGTGACCCTTCGCGACTGCCATCGACGCTGATCGGCAAACCGGTGCCTCAGTCCGTTTTTCCTCCTATTGAGGGCCTTGAAACGGATGGCAAGCCGGAGCCGGGCTTTTCTTCAGCCGATCTCGCCAAAGGCAAAGTCTCCGTCGTCAACTACTGGGCATCGTGGTGCGAGCCGTGTGTTGCAGAACATCCACTTCTCGTTGAACTGAAGACCACGACAGGCGTCGACATCTATGGCGTGAACTACAAGGACCAGGCGGCCGCGGCACGCCGCTTCATCGGTCGCTACGGTAACCCCTATACCGCAGTCGGCACCGATGCGAGCGGCCGTGCCGCGATCGACTGGGGCGTCTACGGCACTCCGGAAACGTTCGTCATCAATGGCAAGGGCGAGGTCGTGTACAAACATGTCGGCCCCATCTCAACGGAGTCGCTGACAGCCAAAATTATTCCAGCCATCGAGACGGCCCGGCGTCTGGCGACTTCGCCCTAGATCAAACCGCCCGCTAGAGCGGATAGAAGATGCCACGGGAATGATTGAGGACCGAGAGCGTCCCGGTCCTGATGTCGAAATGTGCGCCATGCAGTGCCAGCCGCCCGCGTTCCTCCC
>Ga0272446_1005316_pt1 | contig 14329 bp, 16 predicted proteins | sample YNPCB0061_FD_194587 | JGI IMG/M metagenome (GOLD analysis project Ga0272446, IMG submission 194587) | Hot spring microbial mat communities from Yellowstone National Park, WY, United States - YNP-CB-006-1 | ecosystem: Environmental > Aquatic > Thermal springs > Hot (42-90C) > Sediment | place...
TCTCGATCGACTATCCAAATGCTAATGGCTGAAAAAGAAGAGATGGAAGAAGAACATCAACGGGCTGTAATTCAATCTCAATCAGTCATCCAACAACTTTCTACCGAAAAGGAACAGTTAGAACGGGAGTGTGCAGAGGCACGATCGACTATTCAGCAACTTACCCAAGAAAAAGCCCAGCCTCGATCGGATAGCCAACAACTTTCCCTCGCCCCAGACCAGCCCCCGCCCCCCGATCCAGAAAATCGTCCCAAAAGAAGCAGAAAACGCTAATCTACGGTAATCTATTGTGTGGATTAAATAGGAAAAATGATCGTTATGGCAACCACCACCCCATCAAACAATCTGTATCCGAGTATGGAAGGCGAGTTTTCCGCCGAGAGTCAAGCCCATGTTTTAGCGGTCAGTGCCACCCTGAATCTGCTACGCTATCACCTGCGGGATCAAGCCGTAGTTTTTGCCAATCAATTTTTCTATTACATTGAAGGCAAGCCCCGCGCCAGAGTAACCCCCGATCTCATGGTGGTCAAAGGTATTCCTATCTCCCTCTACAACACCTACAAACTGTGGGAAAATGCCCAAACCCCCTGCCTAGTGATGGAAGTCACTTCGGAACGCACCAAAGATTATGATATGGGCTTCAAGAAACCCCTCTACGCTCAAATTGGTATCAAGGAATACTGGCTCTTTGATCCCCTCGCAGAATGGCTGGACGGGCAGTTGCGCGGCTATCAACTCACCGATGATGGCGACTACACCGAAATCACGGATAACAGCAGTCAAGTGCTGGGATTGCGCCTAGAACCAAAAGAATACCTGCTCAATTTCTATCGCTTAGATGATGGTTCCAAATTGCCTAACTTTAGTGATTTCAACTGTCTATTAGAACAATATCAACAAACTATCAACGCTCTGCAAAAATTAGCAGAAACCGAGAAACTAAGAGCAGATGCAGAAAAACTGCGTGCCGATCGTATGGCGGCTAAACTTCAGGAACTGGGAGTGGACATCAGCAAATTAAATTCTGGATTGACTCACTGACCAATCCCTGTTGATATTTGATATAAAAAAAGGAGTCAAAGATGAACGAAAATCGCCAAATTGAATACCTAATCAAACCCGATGGTACAATTATCGAAAGAGTAATCAATGGCTCCGATCAATCCTGCCTCAGCCTTACTTCCGCTATAGAAACTGCCTTGGGAGAAGTGCTCGATCGAGAACTCCAGCCCGAATACTATGAAAATAATCTCATCCTCACCGTCGAGAATACTGTAGAAACCGAAGGATAGACCGTGTCCGCCATCAGTAATATCCTCATTCCTCTCCTCAAACTCTGGCTTCGATCGCAAACGGAAAAGATAGAAAAATTAGAAATCACCATTGAGGGCAATAGCTGGCAAATTATGAAAGGAAACATTCCCTATGCTCAAATTTCCGCTGAACAAATTATTTATCAGGGTCTAGCCATCACGACCGCTCACATATCCACCGCCCACATTCATCTAAATGTACCTCAACTGCTCAAAGGAGAACCCCTCAAACTCCTCAATCCCATTTACATTCAACTCCAAGCTTTTTTAGATTCTCCTGCTGTACATCAATGTCTTAACTCTGCATTATTTCAACAAGCTATCCATGACTTAGACATCAATTACAGCCCTCCCACCAATGATCCCGAATTAACTCACCTGCTCCATACCCTAGTCGTGAAACTGGGAGAACAATTACAACTACAAGAACTCACTGTCCAGAATGGAACGATTAACTTGTGCGCTCTATTGCCCATCCAAGCCACCTAAAAAAATCCCCCCTGTGGGAGTGCAGAGGGAAAATGGAGGAATCCGAGTCAACTATTTAATCAGCCCCCGCTGTACCAACAACTGATATACCATCGCCGCCACTTCCGCACGGGTAGCAGGACGATTGGGAGCCAATTGATTGGGATCGGGATGATTCACCACTAAGCGATTTTGGGTAGCTGTGGCGATCGCTGGGAGCGCATAACTAGGAATCTCTGACGCATCTTTAAAAGTATCTTTCAACTTGGCAGGATCGCCACCACTCAGTTTCATGCCACTGACCAAAGATACCAACACTTGCACCCGCGGAATTTGATCCCCCGGCTTAAATTCTCCCGATGGATAACCAGACATAAACCCCTTGGCAAAGGCTTGGGCGATCGCCCTGTGTCCCCAAAAACTTTCAGGCACATCTACAAAGGCTTGCGCAGGACGCACCGTACCCATCTGGGGAAATGCTGACTCTAAAATGGCGGCAAATTGGGCACGGGTTACAGGTTCTTCAGGACGAAAAGAACCATCATTGAACCCTTTGATAATGTTCCTTTGTGCCAAGGCAGTGATTTGTTTCTCTGCCCAGTGCCCTCGCACATCCGCCAAACCTTGATTCGCTGATGGCGTAGTAGGGGGAGTAATGGGCACATCACTAGCTACCAGTTCCACCTGTCCCACTACCTTTTTGGCATCTATTTGATTCCCCACCGCAATTAACGGCGATCGGGTGGCATTGGTAATATCCGATACGCGATTATTCTCAAATACATTGCGCCCCGGTTTGTCAGGCGTACCCATATCCACTACAGGATTGCCAGCTCGATCGGGCAAAATAGTAAGACCGCTCTCGGTACTGTTGGCAATCAAATTATTTCTTAGGGTAGGGGTAGCCAAATTATTGACAATGATTCCGCCCCGATTATTGATAATGCGATTATTGCTCACCTCTACGGTCGATCGTTGGGAAATGACAATGCCAAAACCCGTATTATCAAAAGTATTGCCCGTAATTACACCACTGCTGGAACCCACCGCCGACATACCATTTGCTCCATTGCCCCGAAAGATATTGCCCACAATGTCCGCCTTGGTAGTCCCTGTCATAAATACCCCATCGTGCACATTATTGATGAAGCTACTGTTGATGATCGTTGCCCCTTGCGCCGACTCCAACCACACGGCATAACCGCGTCGATTACTGTTGGTTACGGTCACCCCCTCTACCCTAGCTTGGTCTTCTACCAAAATAGCAATGTTTTGATCGGCAAAGGTAGGACTTAAAAATTTACCGCCCCCCGCAATTACAATGCCTGCCCCATTGGTAGCCGTATTCCCCCGCAAAATTACTCCCTTGGGCAAACGCAAAGGAAAAGATTCTCCCGATTCCGCACTGTAAGTACCTTCCACCAACTGAATCACCGTCCCCGCAGGCAGATTGCGCTTCAGCGCCGCCGTAATTGTCCGTAAGGGTTGCCCTTGACTGCCATTATTAGTATCCGCCCCAAAGGGAGACACAAAAATAATGCCCCCCGCCTGTTTCAGCTTGTCAAAGGCTTGGGCATATTCCTGAGTAGGACTAAGCACCGCAGGTAACACCTGTCCTCCCATGCTCAATACCAGCACTCCCACGATCGACTGAGACAAAAAACTAGCCATAAATCGTACTCCTAAAAACTACTGCCATTTGAGCGCCCTAGACCAAGCCTAATCAGGAAAAGTTTCTGCATGGCGGGCGGGTGAATTGGCGGCTCAAGTATACAGGAAAAGTGAAAAAATGCAACTGGTTCTGAAACTCCCCTCTGGCAGACGGGCAGTCGCAATCCCCCTGTCTAAGGCTATAAATTTCTGCCCACATATTGACATAAAGTTGTTTTTCCATTAAATTTGATATTCGCCGTAAATTTAGGTGAAATAGGGTGGCACGGATTGCAGGAGTAGACCTGCCTCGCGACAAACGCATAGAGGTAGGATTAACTTACATATTTGGTATTGGTTTGCCCAGTGCCAAGAAAATACTGGCTAAGACAGGGGTAAATCCCGACACTAGGGTCAAAGACCTGAGTGATGCGGATGTGACGGCATTGCGCTATGAAATAGAATCCAACTACCAAGTAGAGGGCGACCTGCGCCGTCTGGTGGGGTTGAGTATTAAGCGACTGGTGGATATTGGCACCTATCGGGGCAGAAGACACCGCATGGGCTTACCCGTAAGGGGACAGAGAACCCGCACCAATGCCCGCACTAGGAAAGGTCCGCGCCGTACGGTCGCTGGCAAGAAGAAAGCCCCCGGTAAGAAATAACATTTTTATAGGGAAAATTACACGGATTAGATCAGGATTATGGCAAAGCAACAAAACCGCCGTACAGGTGTCCGCAAAACCAAACGCAATGTGCCTACAGGTGTGGCTCACATCCAGTCCACTTTCAACAATACAATTATCAGCATCTCTGATCCAGCGGGAGATGTAATCTCATGGGCATCCGCTGGCTCCAGCGGTTTCAAGGGAGCCAAAAAGGGTACCCCCTTTGCCGCCCAAACTGCCGCCGAATCTGCCGCCAAACGGGCGATCGAGCAGGGGATGCGCCAGATCGAGGTGATGGTGTCAGGTCCGGGGTCAGGCAGGGAGACTGCTGTGCGCGCCCTGCAGGCATCTGGTTTAGAGATCACTTTAATTAGGGACATTACGCCCATTCCCCACAACGGTTGTCGTCCGCCCAAACGCCGTCGCGTCTAACATTTAATTTATTATTACTCTCTCAATCCTATGCCCCAGTTTCATATAGAGTGTATAGAATCTGCAGGTGCCTATAGCCGTTTTGCCTTAGAACCCCTTGAGAGGGGGCAGGGGATCACGGTGGGTAATGCCTTGCGTAGGGTGTTACTGTCTAACCTAGAGGGTGCCGCTGTAACTGTAGTACGCATAGCTGGTGTAAACCACGAATTTGCCACCGTGCCCGGTGTGCGCGAAGATGTGATGGATTTGCTCCTGCACCTCAAAGCCTTGGTAGTTAAATCCTATAGTGCCTATCCCCAAATTGTCCGTCTCAAGGCGGTGGGGCCCTGTCGGGTGACGGCGGGGGACCTCAATTGTCCCGCAGATGTGGAAGTGATTGACCCTGAGCAATATATTGCCACCCTGAGCGAGGGTGCTACCCTAGAAATGGAATTGACCATTGAGCGGGGGAAGGGCTATCGGGTGGTTGATCGAGGCAAGGATGACCACCACACCTCGATCGATGCCTTGAAAATTGATGCGGTATTTATGCCTGTGAAAAAGGTGAGGACTGAGGTCAAGGAATTGCGCACGGGGGAAGGGGCGGACAAGGAAAGTTTAATTTTAGATATTTGGACTAATGGCAGTATTACGCCCCAAGAAGCCCTCAGTCAAGCCGCTAGTATTTTGGTGGGGCTGTTTGCGCCCTTGGAGGAAATTACCCTTGTGCCCATGCGCCATGATTTGCCTGAGGAACAAAACGGCATGAGCCAAGTGCAAATTGAGGCGCTGGAGTTGTCGGTACGCGCCTATAACTGCTTAAAACGCGCCCAAATTCACACGATCGCTGATTTGCTGGAATATACCCCAGAAGATTTACTGGAGATCAAGAACTTTGGGCAAAAGTCTGCCGATGAAGTAATTGAAGCGCTCCAGAATCGTTTTGGGTTGAATTTACCCCCCTCTAAACCCAAGTCTTAAATTTAGTAATTTTTTAGGAGATTATCATGCGTCACCGTTGTAAAGTGCCCCAGCTTGGTAAACCTGCTGATCAGCGTCGTGCCCTCCTGCGGGCTTTGACCACCGAACTGATTCTCAGGGGCGAGATTACCACCACCCGTGCCCGTGCCGATGCCATTCGGGCTACTACGGATAAAATTATCACCCTTGCTAAGCAGGGAACGCTCCATGCCCGCCGTCAGGTGTATGCCTACTTGTATGACAAGGCGGTAAAAAATGGCCAGCCCGTCAAATATGACCAGCGCACCCCCAAATCCAAGGAAGTGCCTGACGGGGAAGAGGTCAGGAGTTTGGTGGATTTACTGTTTGAACAAGCGCCTGTGCGCTATGCCGATCGAGACGGGGGTTATACCAGAATTATTCGCACGGTACGCCGTCGCGGGGACAATGCGGAAATGGCTGTGATCCAGTTAGTCTAGGGTAAATGCCCAGAATTGCCCTCCTATTGCAGTATCTTGGCAGTGGTTTTCATGGTTGGCAGAGGCAGGACAATGGCAGTAGCATTCAACAGACTTTAGAAGAGACCATTGCCCCTATCTGCGGTCATCCTGTGGTGATCCATGGGGCGGGGCGCACGGATACGGGGGTGCACGCTTCGGGACAGGTTGCCCATTTTCATACCGATAGTCCTATCCCTGCCGAGCGATGGAGTAAGGTGCTCAATAGTAGGTTACCGCCCGCCATCTGTATTTTAGAATCGGTGCTGGTGGACGATCGTTGGCACGCCCAATTTTCTGCCAAATGGCGCAGGTATCGTTACACTATTCTCAATTCCCCTGTGCCCAGCGTATTTTGGCGGTCTTTTAGTTGGCACTACTATTATGCAGATTTGGACGCGGATTTGATGCATCAGGCGCTCCAGCCCATGTTGGGGGAACAGGATTTATGGGCCCTGCAACGATCGGGGTCATTGCGCGCCCACAGTCGCCTGACCATACAATCTGCCAAATGTTGGCGGGCAGGGGACATGGTATTTATGGAAATGCAGGCTAGTGGTTTTTTGTATGGCATGATCCGCTTGCTGATGGGGCAGTTGGTGGCGGTGGGCAGGTGCCAAATGTCCATTGACCAATTTACCCAGATTTGGCAGAGCAAAAATCGATCGGCAGTCAAGTATGCGGCTCCCCCCCAAGGTCTGTGCCTGATCGGGGTGGGCTACGACCCCTATCCCTTTCAGATTGTGCCCCCTATTCCCTTTTCTCTGGCTGATGTGGATAATTGTAAATAAATATAAATAAATGTTAAATTATGCCAGTCAGTAATCGTCGATCGCCTTTAGTAATTTTGCCCTTTTTGTTGTGGGGGACGGCAATGGTAGTGATGAAAAGCATTTTGCCCCAACTTAGCCCCCTATTTTTGGCGGCGGTGCGGCTTTTGCCTGCTGGCATTTTGATTTTGGTGTGGGGTCGGGTTAATCAGCGTCCCGTGCCCAGAGGTTGGCAGGCGTGGGGGTGGATTGGGTTGTTTGCCTTGGTGGATGGGGCGTTATTTCAGGGTTTGCTGGCAGAGGGTTTAGTGCGCATGGACGCGGGTTTGGGTTCCCTGCTAATTGACTCCCAGCCCTTGGCGGTGGCAGTATTGGCGGCGATTTTTTTTCAAGAGCGCATCGGCATGATCGGGATGGTGGGGTTGGGCATAGGTATTGTGGGCATTATCTTGATTGGGTTACCCCCATCTTGGTTAAGTGCGGTTTTAGCCCAGGATTGGCAGACTCTAGAGCATTTAGCCACCTTTACCCCGGGGGAATGGTTAATGTTGGGGGCCGCCCTATCTATGGCGGTGGGCACTATTTTAATTAGACCCGTAACTTGTTATGCTGATCCCGTCATGGCAACAGGCTGGCACATGATTTTGGGGAGTTTGCCCTTGGCTGGTCTGTCCCTATGGCAAGAACATCCCGACCTGTCTGGCATTAGTCTGTGGGGGTGGTGGGGACTGGCTTATACAGCCGTGCTGGGAAGCGCCGTCGCCTATGGTTTATTTTTTTACTTTGCTTCCACTGGCAATTTAACCACCTTGAGTACCCTGACCTTCTCTACGCCAATTTTTGCCATCCTGTTTGGCAGGATATTTTTGGGGGAGCAGTTATCCTTAGTGCAATGGATCGGGGTAGCTTTAACTTTGTTTAGCATTTTTTTAGTCACTAATCGCGCTCAGGTTACGATCGAGGAAAGCCCCTAACCATGCACTCCATTGATGGGGGCGGTTTTCCTAACCCCCAATTAGAACTAACAATGGCAAAATTGAAACCGTAGTGTTACAAAAATACATTGCCACTATGTTTGATTTCACTGATAGTAATGCCGCCAAAAATCCGTTAATGGCTTACTTGCAAAGTCAATCACCTGATGTCTTGGCTTCCATTGCCCAGACCGTTTCCCCTGAAGTGAGGCAGATTATCTCCCAGAACATTCAGAACCTGTTGGGCATATTGCCACCCCAACAGTTTGGCGTAACGATTACGACCGATCGGGAAAATTTGGCTGGTTTACTGGGGTCAGCCATGATGACTGGCTACTTTTTGAGCCAAATGGAAATGCGCATGAAACTGGATAAGAGTCTGGCTGAGAGTAATTCCCAAAATTAGGGGGCTGACGGGGTTGATTACTTTGATTACGGGTCCAGTCCGGTCGGGTAAAAGTACATGGGCTGAGAGCCTGGCTCAGGCACAACCGCTACCAGTAATTTATGTGGCTACGGCGCACCCATATCCCGATGACCCTGAATGGCAGGCACGGCTGATTATGCACCAACAGCGCCGCCCGCCTCACTGGCAGACTTGGGAAGTGCCCGAAAATGTGCCAGAAGCCATTGCCCAAGCGCCGATCGATCACTTTTTATTGCTGGATTCCCTCGGCACATGGACAGCCAACCTCCTCGATCGAGACAATACAGCATGGGAACACCAAGTACAACTGTTTTTACAGACCCTGCGGGGCAAGGAAATGGTCATTGTGGCGGAAGAGACGGGCTGGGGTGTAGTACCCCCCTATGCCTCTGGGCGACTGTTTCGGGACCGTTTGGGCATCTTGACTAGGTTAGTGGCGCACCACAGCGATCGTGCCTATCTCATGGTGGCGGGCTACGCCCTAGATATTAAGCAATTAGGACACAAGTGCGCAATTTAGCTTGTGGGGGTGCGAGGGTGGATGAGCAAGGCACTGTACTAGCCGCCCCCGTAAAGATGTGGTATAATGACAGTAGTTGTAAGAAACGGCATTGCTGGAATCTAGTACGGCTACGCGGTGGGTCATCCCGCGTCTGCTCGTGGAGGGTTCTTGCAGTAGCTGACCCGATGAAACGAGAAGCCCGACCTCTACCCGACAGGGTTAGGGACGGGAGTATGTCACGGAACTGGTACGGTTTCTAAAATGTTGGCGATAATGGCGTGAGACCTTTGCCTATTGCTGGCAATGACTCGGTGTGCCAACACATGGGGCGCTAAGAATTTCACATCATCGGGTAGGACATAATCCGATCGACGGTTCGGATCAAGCTGTAATTTCAGGAAGGCAAGGGCTTGGCTAGTCTTTTGCAGAACCACAGTCCCCCGCGGGCTTGCCCCCAAGATAATGTCTTTGTGTTGACGCGTAGCACGGACAATGTCCACAATGTACTGATTGATTTGATCATTGACTGGCATTTGCTGACACCCCTGCCGTAAGCGCAATACATCCGCCAAACTAATACAGGCTTCTAATTGATGGGTGGGGGTACTACTTTTGCGTTGTAACATCTGTAACTCTTCTTTGGCGCTGGGATAACCCAAACTAAAGGACACGGCAAAGCGATCGAGCTGGGCTTCGGGGAGGGGAAAAGTACCTTGATACTCGATCGGATTTTGGGTGGCGATGGCAAAAAAGGGGGAAGGCACAGGGCGAGATACCCCATCTACTGTTACCTGCATCTCTTCCATCACTTCCAAGAGGGCGGACTGGGTGCGGGGCGTAGCACGGTTGATTTCATCTGCCAAGAGAATGTTAGTAAACACAGGACCTGGTAAAAATTGAAATTGCCCCGTCTGGGGATTCCACACATTCGTGCCCGTAATATCCGTGGGCAAAAGGTCTGGGGTACATTGCACCCGCTGGAATTTGCCATCGATCGACTGGGCAAGAGATTTAGCCAAGAGGGTTTTACCTACCCCTGGCACATCTTCTAACAGGGCGTGCCCCCCCGCCAGTAATGCCACCAACACTAATAAAATTGCTTGCTCTTTGCCAACGATCGTTTTAGCCAGATTAGCGACAAGGACAGGGATCAATTTTTCGGGAGGCGAGGTTAGTTCTGACGCCATATTTTAGAACTGGTAATTATTAAAAACTGTAACTTATTTTGTTAGCAAAATTGAGCCACACGATCGATCTACAGGCTACACTCTGCCTGTAACCATGCCTGTTCCTCTGGGTCAAGGTGGGGGGAGAGCAATTCCCTCACTGACCGATAGTATGTCTCCAGCCACTGCCGTTCCACTTCAGTTAAATTTTCCAGCACAATTAGCCGTTTGACAAAGGGAATGTAGGTAAGGGGGCGAAAGCCCAGCCAGCCTGACTCCAGTTCCTGTACTTCGTAAAGATTTTCTAAACGGATACCGCCCCAGCCTGCCGCGTAATACCCTGGTTCAATGCTGTTGATCATGCCCACTTCTAAGGCTTGCTGATTGCGTTTACTGAGTCCATTGGGACCTTCGTGGACATTCAGCCCCGCCCCCACCCCGTGCCCCGTCCCATGACCATAGTCCAGCCGCGCCCGCCACAGATTTGCCCTGGTGATGCCATCCACCTGACAGCCATAGGTGCCTTTGGGGAAAACGGTCATGGCGCAGTTAATGTGTGCCCTGAGCACTTCTGTATAGCGGAATTTTTGCTCTGGGGTGGGATCGCCCAAAACCATAGTGCGGGTGTCGTCGGTGGTGCCCCCCAGAAATTGACACCCTGAATCTAATAACACTAAATCCCCCACCTTACCAATAGCTTGAGCGGATAAATTGCCGTAGTGCACGATCGAGCTATTAGTGCCAATGGCGGCAATGGTGGGAAAACTGAGACTAATAAAATCTGGACTGTGGCGATATAAATTTTCAATGTAATGGGCAATGGTGATTTCACTGATGGGCAGTTGGGCCTGTTGGTCTAGCCAGCGGATGGTGCGGGTTTTAGCAATACTAGCCTTGAGGTTTGCCCATCGCATTTGGGTCAATTCTTCAGCATTTTTCTGCGCTTTTAGGGTCTCGATCGGGTGGTCTTTTTCTAACAAAATAGCTTGGGCAGATTCTAACAATAAATAAGAACCATAGGTGATGCCTCGATCGTCAATCCACACTTTACCATGGGCACAAATACTGCTTAATTTAGTAGCATAATCCCTATATTCTGCCAAAATTACATCCTTGGGTAAATGGGCTTTAATGGCATCAGTTACTCGCTCGAGGTCAGTAAACAAATAAACCTGATCATGAGTAACAATTGCATGGGCAAGAAATACGGGATTGCAGGGCACATCTGCCCCCCGCACATTAAATAGCCAAGCAATTTGATCTAACTTGGTCACAATTAAAAAATCTGCCCCTGCACTTTGCATTTTTTCCCGCACCTGTTGCAGTTTGGCGGTGGGCGTTTTTCCAGCGATCGAGGCTGGTAATCCATAGAGGGGGGGGCGGGCGGGGGCGGGGGTGGGGTCAATTTTTTGGCGCAATTTATCCACTAGATTTTCACCAATAGGTTTAATTATTACCCCTTTAATTCTTAGTTCATTTTTCAGGGTGCGCCATTTTTCTAAAGTAAATACAAACGGATCAATTCCTAAACAAAATTGGGGGTGTCGATCGGCTAAATCTGCTAAAATCTCCTCTGGTTTCTTGTGCCCATCCAGTTCTAATTTACACACTTGAATTTGGCTAGTATCTACCTGTTGATCCGCCTGTTCATAGTAACGGGAATCCACAAATAGATAGGCATGGTCTCTGGTTACTAACAATTCTCCCGCCGAGCCTGTAAATTCACTTAACCAATGCCTGCGCCACTTTTCTGGGGGGGCATATTCATTCAAATGTTCATCATCAGAGGGAATAAAGTATCCATCTAATCCATACTCCACTAGGAGTTGGCGAAACTGGTCTAACTTTGATGCCATGAAAAACAAGAATCATTGACGCAATGAATCTCGATTGTAACTTATTATTTTATTTGTTTTATATGCAGGCGGCTTGAGATACTCTCGATCATCCCTCACCCCCAGCCCCTCTCCCAAAGGGCGAGGGGAGTAATGGGAATTAGAGAATGTTCTCTTTCTTTGCCATAGATAGCATTAAATCCACTACCCGACAAGAGTACCCCCATTCGTTGTCGTACCAAGAGACCACCTTAAAGAAGTTGCTATTTAGCTCAATGCCTGCCCCCGCATCAAAAATGCTCGATCGAGAATCGCCCCTAAAGTCCATAGATACCACTTGGTCTTCGGTATAGCCCAAAATTCCCTGCAATTCGCCTTCAGCGGCATGGCGCATGGCGCTACAAATTTCTTGGTAGCTGGTGGCCTTTTCCGTACGGAAGGTCAAATCCACTACGGACACATCGGGGGTGGGCACGCGAAATGCCATACCTGTCAGTTTCCCCTTCAGGGCAGGTAATACCAAGGCTACGGCTTTGGCGGCTCCTGTGGAAGAGGGAATGATATTTTGACTAGCGCCCCTGCCCCCGCGCCAGTCTTTTTTGCTGGGCCCATCTACGGTGGGTTGGGTGGCGGTCATGGCATGAACTGTGGTCATCAATCCTTCGGCAATGCCAAAATTTTCGTGAAGCACTTTGGCCATGGGAGCAAGGCAATTGGTGGTGCAACTGGCATTGGACACGATCGTGTCGGTTTCGGGATTAAATTTATCGTGGTTTACGCCCATGAGCAGGGTAGGTACTAGGTTGGGGTCTTTGGTGGGGGCAGAAATGATCACTCGTTTTGCCCCAGCTTGCAGGTGTTGGCTAGCGCCTTCATGTCCTGTAAATAAACCTGTGGACTCTACCACATAGTCGGCGGATACTTTGCCCCATGGTAGCTCGGCGGGATTTTTGATGGCTGTACAGGGAATAAATTTACTGCCGATGTTAATACCTTCGGCTGTGGCGGTCACCTCTTCTTCCAGTAAACCGTGGGTAGAGTCGTATTTGAGCAGGTAAGCGAGGTTATCGGGGGGAACCAGATCGTTAATGCCAACAAATTCAATGTGGGGATTGTGCAATGCCGATCGCAACACCAATCTACCAATGCGTCCAAAACCGTTAATTCCTACCTTGAGAACTGCCATACTCTGTCTCCTTGTTTAATCGATCGAGAGTATAGGCAGAGGCGGAGTCATTTAAGAGAAAATGTCGGAAAAATTTCAGATTCAGGTAGGTGAGTGGGCACTGATTACGGCTTGGGCATTGCGCCGCCAAAATTGCGGTTTGATGCGACGGAGGGCGGAACTGCGAAACTGCTGGTCCCACTGGGTCTCGGTCATTTGCGCTAGGTCGGTCAGGCGGGGATGGAGATTGTGGGGATAGGGGTGAAAGTCGGCAATGGTGGTATGGACAGGGCGGCGATTGTAGGGACACACTTCTTGACAAATGTCACAACCCGCTACCCAGTTTTGCATTTTGCTACTAATTTCCGGGGGAATATCAGGTTGACGACTCTCGATCGTGTGATAGGCAATACATTTGGGCGCAGATACCACATAGGGACTGACAATGGCTTGGGTAGGACAGGCATCAATACAGAGGCGACATTTACCACATCGATCGGGGTGGGGAGAGTCATAAATCAATTCTAGGTTGGTGAGGATTTCCCCTAAAAACACCCATGAACCGTACTCTTTAGTAATTACATTACTGTGTTTGCCAATCCAGCCTATGCCAGACCGTTGTGCCCATGCTTTATCGCTGATGGGGGCAGTGTCCACACAAAAACGGGTCTGCACTTGGTCGCCCTGTTGCTCCAGCCAACGGCACAATTGTTTCAACATTTTGCCCATCACCTTGTGATAGTCCTTACCCCAGCCATAACGGGAAATTTTGCCCCGATCGGGGTCATTACTTTGGGCATGGGGAGTGTAATAATTGAGAGCCACAGACACGATCGACTTTACCCCTACCATCAGGCTCTGCACATCTTGCCGGTGCGGATTAGCCATCCATGCCATATCCCCATGATGCCCCTGGTCTAACCATTCCCGTAATCTCTGACTCTCCATACCAGACTGGGCTGGGGCAATACCCACCTTACTAAACCCTATGAGGCGGGCTTGATACTTTAATCGATCGGTTAGGTCCTGCAGGTTTGACATTTCCCCTTCGGCTAAAGCTCACTCATTTTGGGATTCTCAACAAATGTTTAGTATCTATGGCTATTTCTTGAGCGAGAAAATACTAAGCGAGCCATTGCACAAGGTCATCTAAGTTTTGCATATCCAGAACCGCATCAGCGAGGTCATCCAAGCGCTCTATGGGCAGGGCTGTAATTTGATTAACCATCTGCGGGGAAAGTGTGCCCAACTTGCGACTTAGTATTCGCAAAATAGTCTGCAATTTACCCTCCCGTGCACCCTCTAGTCTACCTTCTTGCCTGCCTCGGTTTTCGCCCAACTGCAGTGCTTCACGATAGGCTTCACGATAGGCATCCTGATACACCCTCGTCTGCTGCAAATCACCCAAAGTAAACATCGCCTCTATCTCCTCCCTTGTCATGTTTTTCAGCTTGTATGCCAAGATCGTCTCCACAAATTCTAACAGACCTGATACCTGCCTGTGTTTCAATACCAACTCTCTC
>Ga0272446_1005317_pt1 | contig 14327 bp, 10 predicted proteins | sample YNPCB0061_FD_194587 | JGI IMG/M metagenome (GOLD analysis project Ga0272446, IMG submission 194587) | Hot spring microbial mat communities from Yellowstone National Park, WY, United States - YNP-CB-006-1 | ecosystem: Environmental > Aquatic > Thermal springs > Hot (42-90C) > Sediment | place...
ACGAAGAAAATCCGCGAAGACTCGCTTAACGAAATTTTCACGACGCTGCGCAAACAAAGCTCACTTGGCAACCACAAGATTCCAAAAATGGGCAGTTCCGAAGAACGTATGCCTGAGACGCGCAAATGGAACTTCGGCGATAATCTTCAAAATCTCGATTTCACCAGCACGCTCAACAACGCGCTCAAACGCAACGTCGACGACATCACGCTCGATGAAGACGACTTTCGCGTTCACGAAACCGAGCATCAAACCACTTGCGCGACAGTCTTGATGATTGACGTCTCGCACTCAATGATTCTCTACGGCGAAGACCGCATCACACCCGCCAAAAAAGTCGCCATGGCGCTCGCAGAGCTTATTCTGACGCGCTACCCAAAAGATTCGCTCGATGTCATTTTGTTCGGCGATGAAGCATGGGCAGTTGAAGTGAAAGAGTTGCCGTTTATCAGCGTCGGACCCTATCATACCAACACGAAAGCGGGTTTGAATCTCGCCCGACAAATCTTGAAGCGCAAGAAAAATCAGAACAAACAGATTTTTATGATTACCGACGGAAAGCCGTCAGCAATCAACGAGGGCGCGAAAATCTATAAAAACTCGTTTGGTCTCGACCGCAAAATCGTCAACAAAACGCTCGATGAAGCCGTCATTTGTCGCAAAGACAAAGTTACCATTACCACGTTTATGGTAACGAGCGACCCGTATTTGCAAGGCTTCGTGCGCGAACTGACCGAAGCCAATCAAGGCAGAGCGTATTTCAGCGGACTCGATAACTTGGGCGAATATCTTTTCGTGGACTACATCAGAAATCGACGCAAAAAGTTACGCTGAGCCACGCCATGAACACGCTGACGACCGAACGCCTTTTGACCGGCGACGACCTTTTGGAACTGCAAGCGCAGACGGGAAAACAATTCGAGCTTGTCAAAGGACTCCCCGTTGAAGTTATGCCCGCAGGCGGAAAACACGGATACATCGCTGCAACCATTCTTGGCGAGATATTTAACTTTGTCAGAACACGAAAACTTGGCTTTGTCTTTGCAGCAGAGACGGGGGTTTATCTGGAACGCAATCCCGATACGGTGCGCGGCGCTGATGTTACCTTCATCAGCAAGGCGAAACTTGGCGATACAAGCGAGATTCCTGAACGCGGATTTCTGGATGTTGTTCCCGACCTTGTCGTCGAGGTGCGCTCGCCCAACGACCGCGATGGCGAAGTAGATGAGAAAATTCGCGAGTATCAAGCGGCAGGCGTGCCGATGATTTGGGTCATCCACCCGCAGAAAAAAGAGGCAGACGTCTATCAGCAAGGCAAGCCGAAACAGACACTCTCCGAAACCGACGCGCTCGACGGCGGCGATGTTCTCGTTGGGTTCATTTTGCCGCTAAAAGACATTTTTTGAACGCGAAGACGACCGATTCCACCATGAACACGCTGACGACCGAACGCCTTTTGACCGGCGACGACCTTTTGGAACTGCAAGCGCAGACAGGGAAAAATTACCATCTCATCAATGGTAAACTAAGGGAAATTATGCCCGCAGGACTTGAACATGGGATTATTGCAGGCATAATCTTCGCGGAGATCCACAGCTTCGTCAGAGCCAAGCAGTTGGGCTATGTGCTTGCTGCGGAAACGGGATTTTATCTCAGCCGCAACCCTGACACTGTGCGCGCCGCCGACGCAGCTTACATTTCAAAACAGAGGCTCGGCGAGGGCGGTCATAAGATAACAGGGTTTTCAAATGTTGTTCCCGACCTTGTCGTCGAGGTGCGCTCGCCCAACGACCGCGATGGCGAAGTAGATGAGAAAATTCGCGAGTATCAAGCGGCAGGCGTGCCGATGATTTGGGTCATCCACCCGCAGAAAAAAGAGGCAGACGTCTATCAGCAAGGCAAGCCGAAACAGACACTCTCCGAAACCGACGCGCTCGACGGCGGCGATGTTCTCGTTGGATTTTCACTTCCGCTTGCTGAAATTTTTAATTGACTAGTTTTTGACCTAACGATAAAACTTAGACTCATGCGCGACTTAACGAAATTAAAAACGCTTGGCGAATTGAAACGCTCCGGCTACCGCACCCGTTCGGTGCGCGATGAACTGCGCGAAAATCTCATTGCTAAAATGAAACGCGGCGACGAAATTTTTCCCGGTATCATCGGCTACGAGCGAACCGTTTTGCCGCAACTTCAGAACGCCATTTTATCCAAACACGACATCATTCTGCTCGGTCTGCGCGGACAAGCCAAAACCAAAATGATTCGCCTGATGGTCAATTTGCTCGATGAGCATATTCCTATCATCAAAGGGTCGGAAATCAATGACGACCCGTTCAAGCCGCTCTCGAAATTCGCTCGCGAAAAAATTCTGCACGAGGGCGACGACACCGAAATCGCATGGGTGCATCGGTCGGAACGCTACGCCGAAAAACTTGCCACGCCCGACGTGACCATCGCCGACCTCATCGGCGACATCGACCCGATTAAAGCCGCATCGCAGAAACTTACTTACGCCGACGAAAACGTCATTCACTTCGGCTTGATTCCGCGCAGCAATCGCGGCATCTTTGCCATCAACGAACTGCCCGATTTACAGCCGCGCATCCAAGTCGGCTTGCTCAACATTATGCAGGAAAAAGATATTCAGATTCGCGGCTTTCAAGTTCGAATCCCGCTCGATATTTTCATCATCTACTCGGCGAACCCCGAAGATTATACCAATCGCGGCAACATCATCACACCATTGAAAGACCGTATCGATTCGCAAATCATCACACACTACCCGAAGACGATTGAAATCGGCATCAAGATTACCGAACAAGAGGCATGGACACAGCGCCAGTCGGAAGTGAAAGTCAACATTCCATATTACTTCCGCGAGATTATCGAGCACATGGCGTTTGAAGCCCGGCGCAGCGAATATGTCGACCAAAAATCAGGCGTCTCGGCGCGGCTCACCATTACAGGCATGGAGAATCTTGTCAGCAGCGCCGAGCGCCGCGCCATTATGAACGACGAATCGGAGGTCTGGACGCGCATCTCGGACTTGTTCCTCACTGTTCCCGCAATTACGGGAAAAGTCGAGCTGGTCTATGAAGGCGAACAAGAAGGCGCGAACAACGTTGCGCGGTTACTCATCGGCAAAGCCATCAACCAAGTGTTCAAAAAGTATTGTCCCGACCCGAACAAAAAAACGCAAGGACAGACCGCCTACAACACCATTACCACATGGTTCTCGCAAGGCAACCAAGTCGATATTATGGACGACATGAAGTTCGATGATTACTTCAAGGCGCTCGATAAAGTCAAGGGCTTGCGCGACATCGCCGAAAAGACCATGCAGCCGAAATCGAAATTTGAATTAGCAAGCGCAATGGAATTTATTTTGGAAGGGTTGCATCAAAACTCCATGGTCGGCAAAGACGAACTTGAAACCGTGCGCACCTACTCTGACATGATTGGAAAAATTATGCAGAGCGTCGGCGGCGGCAAATACGAGCGGTAGAACATCTTGCCCTTGAAATGCAGAAAGCCCGATGATGTTCGGGCTTTTTCGTTGGGCATTGCAGTCGTCTCTTGCTTACAGCGGCTTCGCAAATGACTTCATTATGTCGCACTGAACAAGTGTGCTGGTGCCGTTCAACACTTTCGGGACTTCGTCGTGAAGTTCAGGCATATCGCTTAAATGGTCTTGAATCGCACCTAAGACTCTGTCGCGCCGCGTCAGCCGCTCTTCGGGAACTCTTATCACGCCGTTCAACACATTTTTCACGTCATCGTAGAGCGACGGGTATTCAACCACGTTGTTGACAATCGCGCCGAGAATTTTCTCCATGCGCGACAGGCGCGTGAGTTCTTGGTCGCGTTTCGTCAACCGTTCCAGCTCATCGAATGCTGCTTTGTGAAAAGCATACAAGTGCGTTCTCGATTCGCGCAGCGCCGCCATAAATTTCGGCACGTCGTCAAGGTCGATGGGTTCAAATGTGAAGGTTTTATCGGTGAAGATGGTCAGCGTCCAGCCGTTGGCGTTAAGTGAAATCTGCGACTCGATTATTTTCGTTTTGAGGAGTTCCGTGTTGGTCATCAGCCCCGGAAACGCTTTGGCGAAGCGCGTTTTTTCTTCGGAGGCAGCCCATTTTTGCTCGGCATACATACTGTTCAGGTGTTAAATTTTTTTAGTGCGTCTAATTCTTTTTGAAGGCGGTCAATTTGCGATTGAAGTTCCTTTTCCCGTTTTTGACGAAGTTCGCGTTCCTCGCTTGCCGTTAACACTCTTTCGCCGTTGCGATAGAGCCGCAGAAGCCCGTCCTCAAAAGTGATTTCAGCTTGTAGCTCCTGACTGAAGATACCGCCGCGCTCGGTTGCGTCGAGCGTTTCATATTGCCCGTTAATGAGCCGTTGCCCCGCCAAATCGCCCGTAACGGAATCCAACTCAAAAAACTCTTGAGCGCCCAACGCTTGGTATTGACGTAATTTTCGTCTGCGCTCGGCGAGTTTGTTATCGTCGCTCCATACTTCTAAGACAAAGCGAATCGAGAGGTTCGGAAAAGTTTGTCGCTCTTCCCAGAGTTTCCAACTTTTGCGCGGCGTTTTGCCTGCATTGCGAATGAGATAGGCATCGGGCGCGATGCGCTCACGGTCGTCTTGATTGTTCCAATAAAATCCCGTGTCGCCGCCGACATTGGCGTTCTCGTCTGATTCGAACACGCTGCGAAGCATTGACGTAAATTCAGCACAAATTTGTTCGTGCGTTTGGCTTTGCATTTCCTCAATCTCCGAGGGAAAAAGTTGGTGGTTCGCACGCTGTTGTTGTTCAAGTGCGTCAGGGCTGTATGGAGCAAGCGTCGTTGTCATGGCTTAATCAAGTTTTGTTCAAGGAAATTAAACAATCTCGCGGAGAACAAGTTTCAAAAAGTTCAGCGTTTCGGGCAGCGCGTTGATATAACTTTTCTCACCGTTGTAAATCGTCGCAATGTTGACGAAGTCAATCGCAAAGCCGTGCGTTGCCGCGTGAATTAAAAATTCGGTCTCGAACATATAACGGCGCTCACGACAGAGCGGCAGCACGGTCTCCAAACAGTGCCGACTGACCAACCGAAACCCGCACTGCGAATCCAAAATGGGTTGTCGAAGCAAGTGTGAGAGCATTGATGATGTCAATCGATTCGAGACCTGCCTTGCCAACGGCATTTGCGAGTTAAAAAAAACGTTTGGTTGTCGGCGCGACCCAATAAGCAAGTCCGCACGGCGCGATGCCTCTAAAAACTTTTGGACGTCATTCGGGCTATGTTGCAGGTCAGAGTCCATCGTCAGTGCTATGCTTGCGCCGCGCGATAAAGAAAACTCATAGCCGTCGCGCAAACTTTGTCCCTTACCTTGATTGACGGTGTGATAAACGCCGCAGACGCCAAACTCTGAAATCACCCGCTGTGTATCGTCGGTCGAGCCGTCGTCGACGCAGACAATTTGGTCTCTCGAGAACAGAGGTGACAGCCGTTCTAAGAGCGTTGGCAAGGTGCGGGCAGCGTTGTAGCACGGGATCACAACCATAGAAATTGGGTAAAACCTAAATTTTTTAGAAGAACGTATTGATTTGGTTAAAATTTTTTCCCTTATTTACATTTATCCAAATTTCTTTTGAAAATTCACAGCATATCAGCAGACGAGCAATGGCACAAAAACTGACAACACGAGCGCAGGAAGAAGTTACCGAAAAATCGTCATGCGGCGTTGGGTTCGTGGTAAGTCGCAAAGGCATCGCTAATCACGCGCAACTGCAATCGGCGTTGCTGGCGCTGCGCTGCGTAGAGCATCGTGGCGCATGCGGCGCGGACAATGTTTCCAGCGACGGCGCTGGCGTGATGACCGATATTCCCTTCGACTACTTCGGCTACGAAAAAGGCTCCGTAGCGATTGCTGTGCTTTTCATTCCGGCAGGCGCAGAAAGCGAGCGCGTCGCGCTTAAAATTTTTTCCGACACGTTCGGCTTCTACGGGCTGCGCGTGCAGTCGTATCGTCCTGTGCCGATTAACATCAACGCCCTCGGTAGAGACGCGCTGAAAACCATGCCGACAATTAAGCATGTCGTCATTGCGCGACCAGACCATTGCCGCACTGATATGTCGTTCAATAAACTGCTTTACGCAGCTAAGCAAATGACGCGCATCAAAACCAAAGAAGCAGGACTGAACGAATTTTTCTTCGCGTCGCTCTCCACCAACACCATCGTCTATAAGGCGCTCACCAAAGCTGACGCGCTCGACCAGTTTTATCTCGACCTCCAACAGCCAAATTACAAAACACGCTTCGCCCTTTTTCATCGTCGCTTTAGCACCAATACGCAAACATCATGGGACAAAGCGCAGCCGTTTCGTCTTATTGCGCATAACGGCGAGATAAACACCATTCGCGGAAACCGTTCATGGGCTTACGCACGCGAAAAATCGTTAGGGCTGCGCGCCGACGAACTGCTCACGCACTATGGCATCAGCGACACTGGCAGCATGAACGAAATGGTCGAGGCACTGCTCTATCGCAGCAGTTTGCCGCGCATCGAGGACGTGCTTGCAATTATGATTCCGCCGGCCAACAGCGACGGCAGTTTCTATAAATTTTGGAGCCGCGCAATGGAGCCTTGGGACGGCCCTGCGTTCATCACCTATTCTGACGGCGACAGTGTCGGCGCACGGCTCGACCGCAACGGGTTTCGACCGTGCCGATGGGCGATGACCGACGAGCATTTTTACCTTAGCTCAGAAGCAGGCTCGTTTGGTCTCAATGAGTCGAGCATCATCTCGAAGGGAACACTCAACGCTGGGTCGGGCGTCAAAATCGATCTCGAGACAGGCGAAATTGACTTCAACGACCCAAGCGGCTCTCGCCACAATTATGACGCCCACTACGACGCCCATCTTATTCCAATTGAGACAATTAAACTCTCTAACTCGCCGTCGACGCCTGAAAAATCAAGCCTCAAGCGGCAACAGCTCTTTGGCTATACGGAGGAAGACATCAACAAAATCCTTGTGCCAATGATTGCCGACGGCAAAGAGCCAATTGGTTCAATGGGCGACACCGCCCGTCCCGCGATTTTTTCCGACGAGCCGCGCAGTTTCTTTGATTACTTCTATCAAAACTTCGCGCAGGTAACAAATCCGCCCGTCGATTATATGCGCGAGAGCATGGTAACAGACCTCTCGGTCTATCTTGGCGTCAAGCCGAACATTTTTTCGCCGAAGGAAATGATACCGCCGCCGCTTGCACTTGAACTTAAAAGCCCTGTGTTGAGCTTCGGACAAATGGCGTTTTTAGAAACCTTCAAAGCTGATTCGCCAGCCGACTCCCGCGTATTGGCGCGCGAATTTGATATGACCTTCAACCGCAGTGAAGGCATTGTCGGCTTTCGCGCGAAACTCGAATCGAGTGCAAAAGACATTGTTCGGGCAGTTACAAAGGACACGAGCATCATTATTTTGAGCGACCGCCATGCTGATTTTGAACACCTCCCGATTCCAAGCCTGTTAATGCTTCGCGCTGTCGTCAATGCACTCAACGAAGCTGGCGTGCGGCTCGAGGCGTCCATTGTGGTGCATTCTGGCGAAGTTCGCACGACGCATCAACTTGCTGCGCTGGTTGGGTTCGGCGCAACGGCAGTCTGTCCGTATCTCGCGTTGGAGACAGCACGGCACGAGCCGCACACAAAACTCAAAGACCTTTCGCCCGATGAAAAAGAATCAAACTTAATTAAAGCGTTTGAAACAGGGCTGCTGAAAGTAATGTCAAAGATGGGCATTTCAGTCGTGCAAAGTTACCAAAGCGCTCGCCTCTTTTCAGCTGTCGGCATCGGCAAAAAAATGGCGCAAGAATTTTTCCCCGGCCTCTATTCCCCTATCGGCGGCATTGAGTTGGAAAATCTCGTCGATGATATTTTGAGACATGCCGAACAAGCAGAAACGCTGGGCGAGAAGCTCTTTTCTACCTACCAATACAAGGAGCATAATCAAGGCGCTCGCGGAGAAAAGCATTCAATGACTAACGCGCGTTCCAAGCTCATTCACAAACTTGCGCGCGAGAAACATCTCTCGCTCGATGCACCGAAACTTTATGATGAGTATCTCAAACTCGGTGACGCTGCTGCGCCCGTTAATGTGCGGCACTTGTTTGAGTTGAAGCCTGCAGCGTCATCGCTCCCGCTCGAGGACGTTCAGTCACGGGAAAGCATTTTAAAGACATTTGGGTCAGGCGCTATGTCGTTTGGCGCCATTAGCGCAGAAGCGCAACGCGATATTTTTTTAGCAATGAAAGAGATTGGTGGGCGCAGCAACTCTGGCGAAGGCGGCGAGAACCCATATTACTACTCACTCGGCATCACGGCGCATACCAAGCAAGTCGCATCGGCACGCTTCGGTGTTACGGCAGAGTATCTCATCTCAGGCAAAGAGCTTCAAATCAAAATCGCTCAAGGCGCAAAACCCGGCGAGGGCGGACAGTTGATGAGCGTTAAAGTTAGCGAAGATATTGCCAGAGCAAGACATTCGCTCGTAGGCATTGACCTCATTTCGCCGCCACCAATGCACGACATTTACAGCATCGAGGATTTGAAAGAACTCATCTACGAATTGAAGCAAGTTCACCCCGACGCAAAGGTCAATGTCAAACTTGTTTCCGGCGCGAACATCGGCACGATTGCCGTCGGCGTCGCAAAAGCGGGCGCAGATGTGATTCACATTTCAGGCTGCGACGGTGGGACGGGCGCAGCGTCGCTTAGCTCCATGAAACATGCTGGCTTGCCTTGGGAAATTGGACTTTGGGAGGCGCATAGAACGCTCATCGAGAATGGGCTTCGAAAATTCGTTACACTGCGAACTGACGGCGGACTCTCAACCGGAAAAGATATTATCATGGCAGCAATCTTCGGCGCGGAAGAATACGACTTCGGAAAGCTCTTACTTGTGGCACAAGGTTGCGTTATGGCGCGAATCTGCGAGACAAATGCTTGTCCCACTGGCATTGCCACACACGACGAAAAATTTAAAGCCAAATACAAAGGCACTCCTGAACATATCATTGAGACGCTGAGCTACATCGCCGACGATGTGCGCCGTTGGCTCTCCGCGATAGGAAAGACATCGCTGCTCGACATCATCGGCAGAACGGACTTGCTCGATATCCATCCGAATTGTTTGGAACTCATCAATCGACGCAATTTAGACTTAAGTTTCTTCGTCAAAGACGCCGCAATCGAACATAGCGCAGAAAAGAATCCATTTAGTGAGGGCATCAGCACCTTGAATCAAACCATCGTCAGCGCGGCAAAACATGCAATCGAGACAGAAACATCGATTGAACTTGCTTACGACATTTTCTCGAACGAGCGAGCTGCGCTTGCGACACTATCGGGCGAAATCGCTCGTAAAATCAACGCAAAGCGGATAGCACACGGCTTTACACTCAACGATGCGCGGTTCAACGGCAATATCGATATTTCTTTTACAGGCAGCGCTGGACAAGGTTTTGGCGCGTTTCTTACCGAAGGCATTTCGGTAAAGCTCTTCGGCGAGGCAAACGACTCGGTCTGCAAATCCATGTCAGGCGGCAAAGTTGTCGTGCGCCCGAACCTAACGGCAAAATTTACGCCCGAAACGAATGTCATTATTGGCAACTGCGCTCTCTACGGTGCAACAGGCGGAACATTGTATGTGCGAGGCTTGGCAGGCGATCGATTTGCTGTTCGAAACAGCGGCGCGACCGCCGTTGTTGAGGGCGTCGGACTTCACGCCTGCGAATACATGACCAACGGGCGCGTTGTTATTCTTGGAAAAGCCTCGCACAACCTTGGTGCTGGGATGACCGGTGGGACACTCTATCTTCTTAACGCTGATGACCATGTTGTCAATAAGGCATATCTTGCAAGCGTTGAACTCTCGGACATTGACAGAGATGAACTCCGCTCGCTCATTGCAGATTATGCCAACGAAACTGACAGCATGACTGCGCGCGCGTTATTAGAAAATTGGGACATCAAAAATCAACAATTCAAAAAGTTTATTCCGATTGGGTTAGCGAAACGATGGAGAACTGTCTCGGACTCTGCTGTGCAAGTAGCTTAACTTAGCGCTTTTTTCATTCTATAAAATTTAACTAGTTTAGTCACAAATATCTGCTGTGGTTTTATTGTCTTTTTTCCGTTTTATTTGACTGTTCATCATCCATTTCTTGCCGAAGTTCAAAAATCATTACATCATCTTGGTCGTAGATTTTTTTATAGGATGAAAATCTTGCTTCCGTTGCCCCTATCTCTTTTTCAGCAGGACTCAAATACAGGTAGTCCAGTCTGTATTTCTTAATCAGGCGTTGCTGTTCAAGTTTATCATCACTTGTGAATAATGCTTCTAAATCTTTCAACCGTTCATCAAGATTTAGCACTCCTGCGATGCCGCCGACAAGCGTTTTTTTCATTGAAATCTGAATAATAAACTGACTTGTTCTTGAGCTACATAATACATTTTTTTTAGGCAATGTCCTTAAAAATTCCATCGCTTTTTTTTCAGAGAAGCTTAATCGCCCAGCAGTAGAATCTATAATACCTGCATAATATAAACTTAACGAGCCGAGTGATACAAAAAAAATAGTCATCAAAACAAGTTGTCGCAATTTTTCATTTACTTGCCAAATCATCATCACGCACAAGGCCGAAAGTGGAATTACAATTCCTAAACGAAACGGCGCAGCGTAAATCACAGATAGCGCTGATAGCACGGCCTGAACAGGGGCGTCCATTAGTGCAAAATCAATGGCGCCTTGTTTTATCATCTTAATACCATCATGATGTGGCGAAAGGGCAACGATAATAATAACAAATACCCAAACTGCAAACACTGTTTCAAGGTAGGCTTTTCGTAATGACTCAATTAACCACTCGCGCTTCCATATCACAGCTGCTCCGAATATAATAATTGACAACGTAATCAAAATAACGCGTAAGCCGACATTGTAATCGCGAATAATCCATTCCGACACAGAAATACTATAAATAACTCCAACCAGCATTATCAGACCGACAAAAATTTTTTCACGTGTTTTTCTTAGTATAATCAGCATTGTCGGGACTAAGAGGGTTGCAATCGCAAATAAAAGCGGCACGCTGTCCGCATTATACATGCGCTTAAGATATTCTATTACAGCTTCATTGACATCTGGAATTCGCTGATATAACTTCCAGAGAATTGCTGCACTACCGAAGCCTCCGAGCGTCCAAAGCGCAGGATTTATTTTCTTCAAAAAAATTTCTCTTTCCCTCAACATTAAGAACAGCATAAATAGCGCTGCCATTGCGCCATAAATCAACCCTGATTGCGGGTGAATGAGGGTGGCCAAAAAAATACATAGTGCAGAAAAACTTTTTTCCTTCGCTGCCAACTCCATCTGTGAGGCGCGATATAGTAAAGCAATCGACAATAAACCAAGGGCGCGTGGAATCACATAGTAGGGACGAAAAAGGATTGTAGACCAACTGACCATATTGCCTTCCATCAACTCGTAGCTGAGCGAATGGTTCTCTCCAGCCCACCCAGCCATTGCCAAAGTGAAATCACCCAATATTATCCATCTCAACAAAACAATCAGTCCAGCAATGCCCGATGAGAAATACACCAAATAGAACGCCGCTACCACTTTTTGTTCTTCATCCAAAAATGTTTTGAAGAAGAAATATGTGGCATATGCACAACAGAAATTTCCCGTAATGTCAATTGCAATCAATAAAAAGGGCGATGGAATGGACATCCATTTTCCAATTATCCCTACTGGAAGTAAGATTAATGAATGTGCATCAGGCCTCAGCCATATAGATATGTCTTTTTCTACATCATGTATAGATAAGAAATTATTATTTGGAGATTGTAAGATATAAAGCCAGTCAGCCAAGTCTTGATTTAAGAAAAAATAATAAGTGTATTCATCGGGCGTCAGAAACCAGCGTATGAAGTGCAATAGGGGGCTTGAAAGAGAGGCAAAAGCAATTCCCAGCCACACACTCTTCGGCGGTCGAGAGAAGTTTTTTACTCTTTTCTTATGCATTTCTTGAAAAGTATGTCATAGCTTTTTCTATGCCTTCTTTCAAATTAATTTTGTAGGTAAATCCAAGTTCTTTTTGCTTGGTTGTATCTCCACCTCGTGCAAAAACGCCCTCGGGTTTATCAGATATGCCTTTAATTTCAGGGGAGTATCCCACAACTTCTGCAGCAAGTTTAGCAAGTTGTTTAAAGCTGGTGTATATCCCTGTCGAAAGATTGACTGCGTCTCCATTATTAATTTTGTCCATTGTTTGGAATACGCCGTCAACACAATCCTCGATATGAATGAAGTCCCGCATTTGCTCGCCTGTTCCCCAAACGGTCAGAGTATCTTTTCCTTTATTCTCAATCGCGCGTTTGCAGATGCTTGGAAATGGGTAGGTGTCATCTTGGTCTTCGCCATAACCCGAAAACGGACGATAAGCGACAGATTTCAAGCCATGTTTTTCATAAGCCAACTTGCCAATATATTCCGTTGTTAATTTCGCCCAACCATAGGACATATCTGGCATTCCTAAATCACTTTGAAATTCAATCATGTTTTCTTTCAGCAGTACATAATACTCTCGTCTTTGAAACTTAATTGGGTAAGCTGCACTTGAGCTGAAAGTAATCGTTTTTTTTGGCTTAGTCTCTTTTGCCCACTGCCAATATTCAGCATCGATAGAAAGGTCGTCTGCTACGGCAAGCGGAAAATTATCTATCATCAATCGTCCGCCGACCATTGCCGCAAGATGAAACGCATAATCAAAGTCAGTATCTCTTACGCGCTTAAAGTAGGTTCGGCAATCTTCATGATAAAAATGGAAGTTCTTGTAATCGTGAGGATTGTAGAATGGAAAGTCTTTTGGAAGTTTTCCGCCAGTAAATTGAGCTACGTTATCCACGCAATGAACTTCATCGCCCGCGTCTAAAAATCGCTTTAAAAAATGACGACCGACAAAGCCTGCGCCGCCCGTAAGTAAAATTTTTCGCATTATTATTGAAACAACTCAGTTAAAGTTTTTTTGATATTGTTTAAACGCATAAACTGACCGTCCAGGAAGGTAGTTTAAAATCTTTTCAGGATTAGACGGCAATTGTTCCACAATTTTAAGATTATTTTCATATCCCAGATATTCTGCTTTCATATCAACCGTCAAGTCGTGCGGATTTCGCGCTTGAAAAACAGATGCTTTTGAGAAAATCACATTACAGCCTTTTGCCTCAACATAATATGCCGCCCAAATATCGTCCATTCTGCCAATATGCGGAAATAAGAAATACTCTTTTAACCACTTTCCGGAAATAAATGTATTTTGCGAATTAAATGGCGTCAGTTTATTTGCTGCCATCGGGAAATACTTGTCGTCAAATGTGCATTCCGGAGCGTGTTCCATTCGGCAAATTGCATCTATGTCGGGGTCTCCGTTCCAAAAATCCGCTTGCACGTCGACTTTAATTTTCTTTTTAGACTTTCTGGTATAATCTCGCTTTGGTAGTAGTTGAAGTGGGTATCCTCTGTGCCAAAGATTTTTATAGTTTGTCGCGCCGATGGCGTCAAACGCAGGCAACTCCGTCTCGTAATAATCGACCTCAATTTCATTGCCAACATTCATCTCTTTTCCCCAAAATTCATATGGAATATTGTCGTCGTCAATAACAGCAACTACATCAGCTTTCAGGTCATGCGCCCACAGAAGTCCAAAATTTCGCCGTTGAATACAGTTCCATCCAATCGCGTCAGAGAGTTCTTTGTCACGTGCTTCTTGCATTTCAGGCGTTACATAAATACCTCGTTCTAATTGCTGCGCATAGTCTTTTGGCGTTTTGAGGTCGCCGATAACGACCAATTCCCAATCCGTCATTTTTTGAAATCGGCGCAACGCTTCGGTTACAGGATTAATCGTGGTGGTAACGATGACTTTTTTCATTGATAGCTTTATTTAAAGTGAACTAAATTGTAGCACCTTTTTTGAGGATTTGGCTTTTTGGCATAAACCGCACGCGAAAGCCGATGCGAAAATACACGAAATTTCCAAAAAATGTATTTTGAGATTCGCCCTCCGTTCTTGCTTTCCAAACCGCAGGAATTTCTTTTACCTTGATACCTAATCGGAGTGGTTTAATAATGGTTTCAAGCAAGAATGGATGTTTCAACTCTTCCCAACGAATAGACTGTACTAATTTTGTCGGGAAAATTCTGTAAGCATAAGTCATATCCGTAAGGGAAACGAAATATAGGATGGAGAAAATGCGCTGAAAAATAAA
>Ga0272446_1005319_pt1 | contig 14326 bp, 14 predicted proteins | sample YNPCB0061_FD_194587 | JGI IMG/M metagenome (GOLD analysis project Ga0272446, IMG submission 194587) | Hot spring microbial mat communities from Yellowstone National Park, WY, United States - YNP-CB-006-1 | ecosystem: Environmental > Aquatic > Thermal springs > Hot (42-90C) > Sediment | place...
GTGTGGGTCTGCGCCGCGACGCACGATATCGGCATCGACTTTTCCCCGGAGAACCGGACCTTCATTCATCGGATCGATCCGAAGATCGACCGGGAACGAGCCAAAGTGGTCTTCGACTTGATGCACGCCGGGGCGGTGGAAGGGGTGGCGCTGGTGGCCAGACCCTCAGCTCCGACCTCGGCCGAAAACGCAACGGGCGATAAGATCGAAACCGACGGGCGGATGGCGGTCCTGCTGTTGCGATAGCCGGGCGGAATGATATTTCGGCGGCACAGGCCATAACCGCACCCCGCACGCTCCGAGAAGGGCAAGTCGCGGCAGCCTTAATCTCCCGGTTGCCCTCTTTCGCAGGGCAGCAATTAAAGCACCGTTTCCGACCAGTTCTCCAGGATCCCCTTGATCTTCTGCATGAACTGGTCGGCCAGGGCGCCGTCGATCAAGCGATGGTCGAACGTCAAACCCATCAGCGAAATGCTGCGGATGGCGATGGCGTCGTCCACGACCACCGGGGTCTTCTCCACCACGCCCACCCCCAGGATCGCCACCTGCGGCTGGTTGATGACCGGAGTGCCGAATAGCGCCCCGTTGGAGCCGAAGTTCGTAATCGAAAAGGTGCCGCCCTGGACCTCGTCGGGCTTAAGCTGCTTGGAGCGGGCGCGCGTCGAAAGGTCCACGATGGCGCGCTGCAAACCGAGCACGTTCATCTCGTCAGCTCGCCGGATCACCGGCACGATCAGGCCGCCTTCGAGAGCCACGGCGATGCCGATGTTGATCTCGTTGTGATAGACGATGTTGGTTCCGTCGATGGAGGCGTTCACAATGGGGAACGCCCGCAAGGCCTCGGCGGCGGCGCGGGTGATGAACGGCAGGAAGGTCAATGAATAGCCGTAACGCGCTTTGACCTCCTCTTTGTTCCGCTCGCGGATCTTCGCCACCCGGGTCATGTCGATCTTGTGGACGGTGGTGACGTGGGCCGAGGTGCGCTTGCTGAGGATCATGTGCTCGGCGATCTTGGCGCGCATGATGCTCATCGGTTCGATGCGCGTCTTGGGCGCGCCCACAGCAGCCGGCGGAGGCGGAGCGGCCGCGGTTGAGGGTGGGACGACAGGGGCAGCAGGAGGCGCCGGGGCGGCAGGGGGAATCTCCACAGCTGGGGGCGCGGCGGCAGGAGCAACAGGCGGGGGGGCAGCGGCGGCAGCGGCTGTACGAGCTGCCAGATAGGCCTCCACGTCTTGCTTGGTGATGCGCCCGCCCGCGCCGGTACCTTTCACCTGGCGTAGGTCGATGTTATGCTCGCGGGCCATCCTACGGACTAGGGGAGAGATTGGTCCGGACGGCTCTTCCACGGGGGCCTCCTCAGGGGCGGGTGGCGGAGCGGGGACCGCGGCGGCGGGCTCCGGTGCGGCAGGCGCGGCTGGCTCGGCGGCGGGGGCGGGAGCCGGCGGCGGAGGAGGCGCGGCTTCGGCGGCAGGCGCAGCAGCGGCCTTGGCCTGTCCCGTTTCATCGATGCGGCCCACGACAGTATTGACGGCTACGGTCTTGCCTTCCTCGACCAGAATCTCCGCAAGCACTCCGGCGGCAGGCGCGGGGATCTCGGTATCCACCTTGTCGGTGGAGATCTCAAAGAGAGGCTCGTCCCGCTCCACGCGGTCGCCAGGCTTTTTGAGCCACTTGGTTAGCGTGCCTTCCACAATGCTCTCGCCCATCTGAGGCATGACGACGTCAGTCATATGGCTTTCTCCTTATCCAGCGTTGCGGGAACCATCTCCCGCCCGAATATCCGGCCAAAGTTGGCAACAATGGCCGCGGTCACTTCCTCCCAGCTTGCGCGGCAGCCCAGCTCCGCCATGGAGGTGACGGGATTGGGCAGCCCGCAAGGAACAATGTAGCTGAAATATGACAGGTCCGTGGTCAGATTCAAGGCAAAACCGTGCGAGGTGACCCAGCGGCTGATGTGGATGCCGATCGCGGCGACCTTGGCGCCCTCCACCCAGACGCCGGTCTTCCCCGCCACGCGGCCGGCCGCGATGCCGAAACCGGCCAGCATGTCGATGAGGACTTGCTCGACGGCGCGGACGTAAGCCGCCACATCCCGCTTCCACTCGCGCAAGTCCAGAATGGGATAGCCGACGATCTGGCCCGGACCATGGTAGGTGATGTCGCCGCCGCGGTCCGTGTGGTAGAAGGAGACGCCCGCGCGCCGCAGAACCTCTTCGCTGGCCAGCAGATGCTGCTTGTCGCCGCCGCGCCCCAAAGTGATCACGTGCGGGTGCTCCAAAATCAGGAACTGATCCGGGATCAAGCCGCGCTGGCGCTTCTCCACCAGATGGCGCTGCAACTCCAGCGCTTCCCCGTAACCGGTCCGCCCCAGATCGCAGTATTCGCACCTAAGCATTGATGGCCAGTCCGTAAACCGCGTTAAACGCCTCGCCCACGGCTTCGGAGACCGTGGGGTGCGGGTGAATCGTGCTCATCAGAGTCTCGACAGTGGCCTCGGCTTCCATAGCCGCCACAGCCTCGGCGATCAGGTCCGTGGCATGGGGTCCGATAATGTGCACGCCCAGGATTTCGCCGTAGCGTTCATCGGCGACCACCTTCACGAAGCCGTCATGGCGGCCTAGGATCGTGGCTTTGCTGTTGGCCAGGAACGGGAACTTGCCCACGCGGACCGCACGGCCGTTGGCTCGCGCTTCGGCTTCCGTAAGGCCGACGCTTCCGATCTCAGGCTCGGTATAGGTTGCCCCGGGGACGCGGCGGTAGTTGATCGGCTTGACCGGGCGTCCGGCGATATGCGCTGCGGCCACCATGCCCTCGGCCGTTGCGACGTGCGCCAGCTGCGGGCTGCCCGCTACGACGTCGCCGATGGCGTATACCCCCAGCTCGTGCGTCTGCATGTACTGGCCGGTGCGGATATAGCCGCGCTCCGTTTCCACCCGCAGGTCCTCCAGTCCGATGCCTTCGGTGTTCGGCTTGCGCCCCACGGCCACGAGCAGCTTCTCGGCTTCGAAGGTTTCGGTCTTGCCGCCGCTAAGCGTAACCCGCAGGCGGACTCCGGAATCCGTCCGCTCGACCTCCTCAACGCGCGCGCCGGTTTCGACGCGGATGCCGGATTTCTTGAAAACGCGGAGCAATTCCTTGGAAATATCTTCGTCCTCGAGAGGCACGATGCGGGGGAGCATCTCGAAGAGCGTTACCTTGGTCCCGAAGCGGTGAAAGATCGACGCAAACTCCACGCCCACCGCGCCGGCCCCGATGATGGCCAAGCTCTTGGGAAGCTGCTCGAGGTTGAGGATCTCCACATTGGTGAGGATGGTCTGCGGATCGGGCGTGAGCCCGGGCAGCATGCGTGCCTCCGAACCCGTGGCGACGATGATGTTGAGAGCTTCCAGCTTCTGAGGCCCGTTCGGAGTTTCGACCAGCACTTCGCCGGCTCCGAGCAGCTTGCCGCGCCCTTGAATCCAGTCCACTTTGTTCTTCTTCATCAGGAACTCGATCCCCTTGGCGTGCTTGGAAACGACCGAGTTCTTGCGCGCGATCAGCTTCGCCAGATCCAACTTCGGCGGGCCGCACTGGATGCCGTGATCGGAGGAGCGCTGGATCTCTTCCCAGAGGCCGGCCGCGTGCAGCAGCGCCTTGGTGGGGATGCAGCCGACGTGCAGGCAAGTCCCGCCGAGCTTGGGATCTTTTTCCACGAGCGCAGTCTTGAGTCCATACTGGCTGGCGCGGATGGCGGCGGAGTAACCGCCCGGTCCGCTGCCGACAACGACGACATCGTAGGTCATTAAGCCCATGTTAGCATCCGCCTGCGCGTGGGCCGAAAAACGCGCCGTTCAATCCGCAGCCCATTCGGCGCCGGTCGCGAAAAGAAGTGCGGGACTCAGCGGGGGCCTGCGCCGGCGGAGGTGCAATTCAATGGATCCAGCGGTCGCGCCCGCCGGATTCGTGCCGGCGGCGGTAGACTTCGAATTTCCGCTTCAGACGCCTCAATCGCCACGCCTGGTAGCGCTCCTGCAACGACCGCCAGGGCGCCTGCGCGATGCGCCCCCGCTTGAGGTACAAGTACCCCAGCACCATGCCGCCCAAGTGAGCCACATGGCTGACCCCGCCCCCGCCCGCGCCGACGGAACCCAGAAACGAGATCGCGCCGTAGATCAGGACCAGGTACTTCGCCTTGAGCGGGAACAGGAAGAAGAACAGGATGATGCGGTCGGGGTAGAGCACGCCGTAGGCCAGCAGCAAGCCGTAAATCGCGCCGGAGGAGCCGATCGTGAAGACGTCCAGTTGACCCCGCAACGCATTCACCGCCACCACGCACACGCCCGCTCCCACCCCGCAAAGGAAGTAATACTTGAGGAAGTAACGGGTGCCCCATCCGCTTTCCAGCTCCGCGCCGATCATCCACAGGATGAGCATGTTGATGAGGATGTGCATGAAGCCGTGGGGATCGTGCAGGAACAGGTAGGTGAAGAGCTGCCAAAGGGCGGGGAACGTAAGCACGGCGCGCGGCCACAGGCCGAAATTGGCGAAGAAGTCGCCATAGCCGGCCCGCACGCCGAAGAAATACAGGACGAAAACCGCGCAGTTAATAATCAGGAGCCATTTAACGCCGGGCGGGAAGCCCACCGGACCCAGATAGGTGGAGCGAGGCGTTCGAACCGCGTAACCCATGCCGCAACCAGTTCGCTAATGTTCAGGATATCAGATGCAGATCGGCGGGCGCGCTGATTGGAGCAGCGCCTCCGGAGGGGATGATTCGCTGGGCGGCTTTAACGTGCCGGCGCAGGATCGGCGCCCGGCGGACCCGGTCCGGGCGGGGGCGCCTCCGGCCCCGCGTTTTGGTAGATTGTGGGATGGCGCCAGCCAAGGTACATCATTCGAGAGGAGCGTTAAGGACATGCGCAAGATTCAGACTGCCGTGATCGGCGCGGGATTCATGGGCAAGGTGCATACGGAGGCCATCCGCCGGTTAGGCAACGTGGAAGTGGCCGCCATCTGCGGGGTCTCCGAGGAGGAGGCGCAGAGCTTCGGCGAGAAGTATGGAGTTCCCAAGAGGACCGGCGATTACCGGACCCTGGTGTCGGATCCAACCATCGACGCCGTGCACGTCTGCACGCCGAACGTGCTCCATCATCCCATCTCGAAGGCCTTCATGGAGGCCGGCAAGCACGTGCTCTGCGAAAAGCCGCTGGCCTTGTCGTCCAAGGAGGCGCAGGACTTGGTGGAGACGGCGCGCAGGACCAAGGTCGTCGCCGCGGTCAATCACAACCTCCGCTACTACCCGGTGGTGCAGCAGGCCCGCCGGATGATCGAGAAGGGCGAACTGGGCGAGATCCTGGTGGTGCAGGGCACCTACTCGCAGGACTGGCTGCTCTACGACACGGATTTCAACTGGCGGATCGAGACCAAAGACAACGGTCCGGTGCGCGCCATCGGCGACATCGGCTCGCACTGGATGGACATGATCCAGCACCTCACCGGCTTGAAAATCAAGTCCCTGTGCGCCGATCTGGCGATCTTCCACAAGATCCGCAAGAAGCCCAAGTTCGCCGTGGAGACCTTCGCCGGCAAACAGCTCCGGCCGGAGGATTACGAGGAGATTCCGATCGACACCGACGACTACGGCGCCGTCTTGCTGAGGTTGGGGGACCGGGCGCGGGGCGCCTTCACGGTCAGCCAGGTCTCGGCGGGCAATAAGAACCGCTTCCAGTGGGAGATCTACGGGACCAAGGCCGGCCTCATGTGGAACCAGGAGAAACCGGACGAGTTGTGGATCGGCCACCGCAACTCGCCCAACGAGCTGATCATCAAGGACCCGTCGCTATTCCACCCCGAGGCGGCTGCCTTCGCCGACCTGCCCGGCGGCCACAGCGAAGGCTACGACGATGCCCACAAGCAGCTGTTCCGCCGCTTCTACCAGAAGATTGTCGATCCGTCCGCGCCGGTGGACTTCCCCACGCTGGAGGACGGGCAGTGGGGCATGCACTTGCTGGAGAAGATCCTCGAGAGCGTGGCCCGAGGCGGTTGGGTGGACACGATGTAGTTTTCTCCGTGAGGCGGCCGCGGCCAGGCGCTTCGGAGCGGGCCGCGGTCACCCTTTCGGCGGCAGATTCACCAACTGCCAGTAGCCCTTGGGGCAGAGGTTCTTGCAGGACGGGAACTTCTGCCCTTTTTCAAAACGCTGCGGGCTCTTGCACACCGTGCACCAATAAACGCCTGTTTCCGGCACTTCGGCTCCGGGCTTGTGATTCACTTTCGGGACACTCCTTTCGGATGGCGGTCGGCCAGGACCATCTCGGCGAGATCGCTGAAGCGGTCCACCAGGATGTCGGGCGGTTCAGCGGCAAGGGTGTCGGGTTGGAATCCATATGTGACGCCGCAGACGGCGATGCCGGCGTTGCGGGCGGTCTGAACGTCCACCGCGCTGTCCCCCACCATCAGGGCATTTTCCTTGGGCGTCCCAGCTTCGGCCAGCAGCGCATGAACGCCTTCCGGATCGGGCTTCTTGGTCGCAAAGCTGTTGCCGCCGTAGACCCGGAAGAAATGGTCCGCGATGCCCAGCCCTTGCACGATGTCCTGGCTAAAGCGCACCGGCTTGTTCGTGAGGATGGCCATCTTGACTCCGTCGGTGCTGAGCCGGTCCAGCGACTCGGCCACGCCCGGATACAGCCGGGTGTGGTCCAGCATGTGCTCGCGGTATCGGGCGAAGAAGGACTCCAGCCCCCGCTGAATCTCCTCCTCGCTGAACTGGGGCCCCAGAGCGCGGCGGATGAGGACCGGCGCGCCGTTGCCCACATAGGAATAGACCTCCTCGTTCGGCAAGGGAGGAAGACCGAACTCGGCGCGGGTCGCATTGACGGCGTTGGCCAGATCCAGCTTGGTGTCCGCCAGCGTGCCGTCCAGGTCAAAGATGATCAGATCAATCGCCAAATTTCATCGTATCACCGGCGGCCTGGATTTCTTGCCGGGACGTTGGGCCTTGTGCAGCATGTCATCCCACAGCTCGCGGGCCCGGGCGTAGCTGTCCTCGACGGCTTCGCGGACCTCGTGCGGCGCGATTTGCGCGCACACGTGCGCGGCGCCGATGACGTAGGGCGCCAGCCGCGACCGGACCACCGATTGCGGCGGCGGATGCCTCGTAAAGGCCATCAGGGCCAGAACCAGGGCAATGGCTACGAGCATTCCCCTGGCAAGGCCGAAAATCCCGCCCAAGGCCCGGTCCGCCCAGCTCAATCCGGCCCACTTCAGCGCCTTGCTCAACAACGCGCCGAGCAGGGCCCCTGCCAGCAGGATCCCGGCGAAGATCAGCACGAAGCCGATGAAGTTCGCAAGCCCAGGGTAACTCACATAAGGCCGCAGCCACGCGCCGGCAGTCCCGTAGAACCACAGACCGCACAACAGAGCGGCGACGGCCGCCAGCAGCCCGATCACCAGCTTCGCAAAGCCCTTCAGGATGCCCCCGATGATGGAGACGGCGAGGATGGCGATCAGAACGATGTCCAGCCAGTTCAGACTCAAAGCGTCTTTCCAGTAAGCGCGCGGTAGGCTTCTTTATACTTCTCACTCGTCTTGGCCGCCACCTCGGGGGGAAGAGCCGGGGCCGGCGGCTGTTTGTTCCAATGAATCGACTCCAGGTAATCGCGGACGTACTGCTTATCGTAAGAGGGCTGGGGGCCGCCGGGCCGGTAAGTCTCCTTCGGCCAAAAGCGCGAGGAGTCCGGCGTAAGGACTTCGTCGGCTAGGACGAGTTCGCCGTTGACGAAGCCGAATTCGAACTTGGTGTCGGCCAAAATGATGCCGCGCGTCTCGGCGTAAGCCGCCGCCTTCTCGTAGATGGCCAGAGTGAGATCGCGCAACCGCGCTGCCGGCTCGGCGCCGATCATTTCGGCCACCCGCTCGAAGGAGATGTTCTCATCATGGCCGGTCTGGGCTTTCGTGGCGGGAGTGAAGATGGGCCGCGGAAGCCGGTCGCTTTCTTTGAGACCAGCCGGCAGCGGGATTCCGCAAACGGTCCCGGAAGCGCAATACTCTTTCCAGCCGGAACCCGACAAATAACCCCGGGCGACGCACTCGACCTCCAACATGCGGGCGCGCTTGACCAGCATGGAGCGGCCTTCCAGTTGTTCGCGGTATTGGCGGGCCACGGGCGGATACTCATTGACGTCCGCCGTCAGGAAGTGCGTCGGGGTGAGGTCTTTCAGGAAATCGAACCAGAAGACCGAAAGCTGCGTGAGCACCCGGCCTTTGTCCGGGATTCCTGTGGCCAGCACATAATCGAAGGCCGAAATCCGGTCCGTGGCCACGATAATCAGCTTATCCTCCACCGCGTATACGTCTCGGACTTTGCCCCGGCCCACCAATTGGAGCGCGGGCATATTGGTTTCGAGCAACACAGGCGTGGACATGGGTCTCCTCAGGTCAAAGTGGGATGCGGACCGCCCGGGCGTCGATCACCGCGCCGAGCGCATCCAGAGTCTTGCGGGACATTCTTTTTTGGATGTCCTCAAATAATTCGTTCTCCTCGCGGCGGATGTGCGAGCGCAGCAGCGAAGAAAACTGGCGCAGGGTCTCGGCATCGGGTTGGGTCCGCAGCTGTTCGACGAGCTTCTCCAGTTGCCTGTGCTCGGCGATCAGCTCCTGCACGAGAGCTGAGGGCCCGAGTTCCTGTTCCATCGCGGGGAAGACCACCTCCTCTTCGATGGCGAAATGGTTGGAGATCTCTTCGTCATAGCGATCCACCGCCCGGGAGGCCAGGCGTTCGAGGACTTCGGGCTCAACGTCCGGAGTCAGCCCGCGGTCGGTAAGGACGCAAAGGGCCAGCCCGTTGTGGTGCTGCTGAGACAGCGGTGCCAGTGCACGGTCGCGGAGCATGTTCTACTGGTATCACATCTTACGCCAAAAGTGGAAGGGGCGATCCCGCGCTCTCGTTCCGAAGAGGAAGCCGGCCTTTGAGCGAAGAAGCGGGCTCTCTTGTCTTAGGGAGGCGAGTGCAGGGAGAAGAACCAGGCCAAACGCGGGCGGCCCCTTTCTACGGTCCGCAACAAAGTCATCACGGGCCCCCGGTTGCGGCATGCCCTCATGCGTCAGCCGCCATCGTAAAACCCGCCCGCTTTCAAAATCTCTTCCCAGTCGGTGACGCCGACTCTTCTCTCCCAAGCGCGGTACCGATCGATCATCACCCTGAGCCGCCGCGGCTGCTCTCGGGCGAGGTTGTTCAGTTCGGTGCGGTCCGCCTCGAGATCGTACAATTCCCAAGGCCCCGTGCGCCGGCCGGTTCCGACCCTGTTCATCTCTTCGTGGACTTCGTTGTAATAAGACACCAGTTTCCAGCGGCCGTCGCGCATAGCCCGGTTTCCTTCGTGCTCCCAATAGATGGCGCCTTTGCGGATGGCATTCGGGTCGCGCAAGGCCGGAAGCAAACTCCGCCCTTCCAGAGCTAGGACTGGCCGTCCGCCGTAACTGGAAGGGTACTTCGCGCCCGCCGCTTCCAGGAAGGTGGGAAGAAGATCCATCACGTGGCCCACCCATCTGCGGTTGATGATTCCGCCGCGCACCCGGGCCGGCCAACAGATGATTAAGGGCGAAGCGATGCCTCCTTCGTGCACCCAATGCTTGAACAGGCGGAACGGCGTATTGCTGGCGTTGGCCCAGGGCAGCAGTTGCGCCGCATGACCGAGTCCTTTGTCCTCATTCCGCCGGTACGGCTCGGCGCAAGCGCCGTTGTCGCTGAGAAACACCACCAGCGTGTTTTCTTCCTGTCCCGTCTTTCTGAGCGTTTCCAATACCAGGCCGATGCCGCGGTCCATGCGCTCGATCATCGCGGCGTAGACCGCCATCCTCAGATCCATGTTGTCCTGGTTCTTTTCCTTCTCCCAGGGGTAGCTGTCCGGATGGCGGGGCGAAAGTTTCAATGTCGGCGGAAACAGCCCTAATTCGATTTGCCGCGCCAGGCGGCGGCGCCGCAGTTCATCCCAACCGATCCGATAACGGCCCCGGTAACGCTGGATATCCTCGGGCCAGGCCTCCAGTGGCCAGTGCGGAGCCGTAAAGGCCAGGTAAAGAAAAAACGGGCGTCCGCGATCCCTTTCTTCAATGAACTTAGCGGCGTATCGGGCGTAGTAGTCGGTGGCGTAGAAGTCTTCCGGCAGCGAATGCACGGGCTCCTTGCCGTCGTAAATGTTCTTCGGATCCGGCTTCCAGTAGCTGCTGGCTCCTACGAGGATGCCGAAAAAGCGGTCGAAGCCGCGGTCGAGCGGGCGCTGTCCGGGCAGTGCGCCAACGTGCCACTTGCCGGACATGAAAGTCTGATATCCGGCCGGCCGCAAGGCCTCGGCGATGGTGACGCACCGGTCGTTCAAAAACCCCTGGTACTGCGGTAGGCGCAGCTTCTCGATGGCGGGCCGGTTGTAGCGATTGTGCGGCTCCATGTAGCCGACGCCCGCCTGGTGGGGGTACAAGCCCGTCAACAGCGAGGCGCGCGTTGGGCAGCATCGCGCGGAGTTGTAAAACTGCGTGAAGCGCACGCCGCGCGCCGCAAGCGAATCCAGGTTGGGCGTGGCGATCTCCGAACCGTAGCACCCCACGTCGGAAAAGCCCATATCGTCGGCCATGATCAAGATGATGTTCGGCCTGTTTGGCGATCCTTCCGACGGTCTTCCGGCCGCGAGCGCGCCCGCCGCCGCGGCCAGCCATTGACGGCGTGTTATTCCTTCCGATGCGTTCATGGCCTTCTCATCCCTCCGTCGGCGTATAACGGAAACGCCGGAACCTTGCCTTCCCGGATCCGCATGCGAACAGCGCCGCCTGCACGACGCCGCCCGAAGAGATCTCGGCGGCGGGCCGCATCACTCTCCAGCCCGCGGCGCCATTGCGGCAATAAAAGCGCACGTCTTGCCGGTCGTTGACCATCCGCAGCGAGGCCCTGGCGCCGCCAATCGCCGGCTCATCGGTGGCGGCGTATCGGCGATAGCCCTTCTGCACGCGCCGAACAACGCCGTCTTTGGAGATGCCCAGTCCCAAATACTCGTTCGCGTTCGCGAACAGCATCAGGCCTGCCATCGCCTCGCCCTGGGTTTCCACCTCGACTTCAATTTCATAAGCAGGGTGAATCGGCACGATGCATAGCGGCTGCGATTCTCCTGGATCGTTGCCGATGGCCCTCAACTCGAGCCCATCCCCGGTCAGCGTGAAGCGCGCCGGATCGTAGTGCTGGTGGAAAGACCACTGGAGGCCAAGCTGCTGTCCGCGGAAATCGTCACTGAGCGGCATCTCAGCGCGCCCGGGCTTGTCCCAGCCGCGCGGCCAACGCGCGGCGGCGCGGTACCAGCCGTCGGCGGTCCACTCGATCGGCTCGATCAAGGTGCAACGCCCCAGGGTGCGCTGGCCGTTCAGGAAGCCGTGCAGCACACAGTACCAGTTTCCGTCCGGCCCCTCCACCAGCGTCCCATGGCCCTTGGACCACCACTCCTCCGCGCGGCTCCAGGTGCGGATGATGGGATTGTAGGGCGAGTTCTCCCAGGGGCCGATGGGCGTGCGCGAGCGCGCCGAGATCACCATGTGGCTCACCGACGGGCCCGCCGTGCCGCCCTGGGCGCTGGTGAGGTAATACCAGCCGCCCCGCTTGAGCAGTTTCGGCGATTCCAGGCACACGCATTCGATCGCCCAGTCCTCGGGGATCGGCCAGCCCTGGTACACTAGTGTAGTGCGTCATAAATAGTAACTATTATAGACTGGGGCACGTCTCTATAATGGAGACACACCTCATGCGAGTCGCCCCGGCTGTAACCCTCACCGAAACTCAGCGGCAGCTCTTGGAATCGTGGGCTCGGGCCCGGTCGCTGCCTGCACGCCAAGTGGAGCGGGCCCGCATCGTGCTGCTGGCTGCCGCCGGCTGGCAGAACCGGCAGATTGCCGCCGAGTTGGGGATCAGCGCGCAAAAAGTGTCCCGGTGGCGGACCCGGTTTTTGGCCCAAGGCCTGGCTGGGCTGGAGAAAGACGCGCCGCGTCCGGGCCGGACCCCGGCGATTTCCGCCGAGACGGTGGCGCGGGTGATTCAGATGACCACCCAGCAGAAGCCCGCCAACGCCACGCACTGGTCCACGCGGAAGCTGGCGGCGGCGGTGGGCATCAGCGAAGCCAGTGTGCGGCGCATCTGGCGTGCCCACGGCCTGAAGCCGCACCGGCTGGAGAGCTTCAAGCTGAGCCAGGACCCGCAGTTCGCCGAGAAGCTGGAAGCCATCGTCGGGCTGTATCTGAATCCGCCGGAGCATGCTCTGGTGCTGTGCTGCGATGAAAAGAGCCAGATCCAGGCGCTGGACCGCACCCAGCCGGGATTGCCACTGAAACCAGGCCGGGCCGGCACCATGACCCATGACTATAAACGCAACGGCACCGCCACCTTGTTTGCCGCATTGAACGCGCTGGACGGGACGGTGATCAGTCTGTGCCAGCAGCGTCATCGCCACCAGGAGTGGATCCGCTTCCTGCGGCTGGTGGACGAAGCTACGCCCCCGGGCCAGGAGCTGCATTTGATCGTGGATAACTATGCCACGCACAAACACCCCAAAGTCCAGCGCTGGCTGAAACGGCACCCGCGTTTCCACATGCACTTCACGCCGACCAGCGCCTCGTGGTTAAACATGGTGGAGCGCTTCTTCCGGGATCTGACGCAACACCGTCTCAAGCGGGGCGTATTCCGGGACGTCGAAGAACTGATCCGGGCGATCGACGAGTACGTAGATCGTCACAACGAACATCCCAAACCCTTCATCTGGACCGCTTCCGCGCAAGACATCCTGGAGAAAGTCAAACGTGCCCGCAAATCACTCGATGTTGAACCTCGATAAAAATGTCCCCATGTAAACTCAATAGAAATGTCCCCTAGTCTGGGACCTCCCCCGGGAGGGGAGGTCAGATTGGGAAGGACGGCGTTGAGTCGAGAAGAGCTGAGGCGGGTGGAAGTGATGAGCCGGGTGCGGAGCGGGGAGTTGAGCTTGCGCCAGGCCAGTGAGTTGTTGGGACGGAGCTACCGGCAGACGCGGCGCATCTGGGCCAAGTACCGAGAAGGCGGGGCGGAAGCGCTGCGGCATGGCAACTGCGGGCGGCGCTCGAACCGGGCCCAGCCGGAGGCGTTCCGGCGGCGGGTATTGGCGCTGGTGGCAAAACATTATGGCGGCGAGGCTGAGTCGCGGCTGGGGCCCACGCTTGCCGCTGAGCATTTGGCGGCGGAGCATGGGCTGGAGGTGGACGCCGAGACGCTGCGGCGCTGGATGCTGGAGGCCGGTCTGTGGGAACGTCGGCGGCGGCGCAAACGGCACCGGCAGCGGAGGGCGCGCAAGGCTCACTTCGGGGAGCTGGTGCAAATGGATGGGAGCTTTTACGAGTGGCTGCCGGGGCGGGGCCGGCGGGACTGTCTGCTGAACCTGGTGGACGACGCTACCGGCACCAGCCTATGCCGTTTGGGGGCCGAGGAGACCACTTGGCTGGCCGCGGACGGATTGCGGGCCTGGGTGGAGCACTACGGGGTTCCGCGGGCGTTGTATGTGGACTGGAAGAACGTCTACCAGCGGCCGGCGACGGCGCAGGAGCGGGAGCGGGGGGAGGTGCCGCTGAGCCAGTTTGGGCGGATGTGCCAGAAGCTGGGCATCGAGTTGATCGGAGCCAGTTCGCCGCAGGCCAAGGGGCGTGTGGAGCGGGCCCACGGCGTGCATCAGGACCGTTTGGCCAAGAAGCTGCGGTTGAAGAAGATTGGCACGTTGGAGGAGGCCAACCGCTATTTGGAGACGGAGTATTTGGCCGAGCACAACCGGCGATTTGCGCGGCCGCCGGCCGAGGCGGTGGACTTTCACTGGGAAGCGCCGGAGGACTTGGACCGGGTATTCTGCCTGGAGGAGGAGCGGGTGTTGGCTGAAGATTGGGTGGTACGCTACCACAACCGGCTGCTGCAAGTGAAGCCGGGGGTTGTAGCGGGCCTGGCGCCGGGAAAGCGGGTGAGCGTGTGCGAGTACCGGGATGGGAGTTTGCATTTGTTTTGGGGGTTGCAAGAGCTGGAGTGGCGGGAGGTGGAAGTTCGGCCTGCAACGCCTGCGCCTGCACCGCCACCGTCTCGGCGGAGCCGGCCCTGGAAGCCGCCCGCGGATCATCCTTGGCGGCGAGGTTGGAATCTTTCGCCCCCCGCACCCCCCAAGAAAAGCAGTGGGAGTGCTGAGGGGGAAAGGGGAAGCCCCCTTCCCCCAGACCCCCATCCCCCAAGGGGACATTTCTATCGAGGTAAGAATGGGGACATTTCTAAAGAGGTTTGACACACCGACGGATTACGGTCTTGACAGAA
>Ga0272446_1005320_pt1 | contig 14325 bp, 11 predicted proteins | sample YNPCB0061_FD_194587 | JGI IMG/M metagenome (GOLD analysis project Ga0272446, IMG submission 194587) | Hot spring microbial mat communities from Yellowstone National Park, WY, United States - YNP-CB-006-1 | ecosystem: Environmental > Aquatic > Thermal springs > Hot (42-90C) > Sediment | place...
TGGCGTACAGGAACATCTCTTGCTGGCAGCGGTCTTCTCCTCTCATGGCGTCTCAACTGAGATAGACGCAAAAAACAATTCCGGGGTTATTTGATTTGGCCATTTTTCAGCGACCTGCTAGGCGGCGATAAATCAACGTGTGCAAATGCAAGCCATCGGGTACTCCTGGAGAGATGCGACGTATAAACCGCCTGCGGTAGATGGAGAACACCGTCTCCGTCACCGGATACAGGCACACCAGCAGGCCGAACCAAGGTGATACCTGCGGTTGGCGCACCACCAGCAGCACCGCCACCTCCGCCAGCACGAAGCCCACCAGATACGCCCCGCCGTCCCCCAGAAAAATCAGTCCCCGGGGATAATTCCATACCAGGAAGCCCAACAGCGCTCCTGCCATTGCCAAGCATACCTGTACCAGCAGCGTGTCGCCCACGGCCCATGCGACATAGCCCAGGGCGGCAAACATCAGCAGCGTGGTCGCCGCCGCCAGTCCATTGAAGCCATCGATGATGTTGACCGCGTTGGCCACGCCCGCCACGGCCACCAGCGTCAGCCCCATGCCCAGTACCGGCCAAGCCGCCAGCCAAGCATCCACCGGCCCCAGCCCCAGCCGCGGCAGCCACGCGCCCAGCAGCCAGCCACCCAGCCCTGCAGCCACCATGGTGGCACCCAACCGCGCCAACACGCCCACGCGCTTGGTGACGTCTTCGGCCAAGCTGGCAGCAAACGCGGGCAGTGCGGCCAGCAACAACCACATGGCTTCGGCACCGATCAGCCCGCGCCAAGCGCTCCAGCCCAGGGCGGCACACAAGCCGATGGCGATGGCCACGCCGCCGATGCGCGGTACGGATCCGCGGTGAAATTTTTGGACCCCCACTTGGGTATCGGCGGTCAGGTGGCTGTGCCAGCGGCTTCCGCGCAGAATGCCAATGATGACCAGAAAACTCGCCAGCGCGGCGGTCAGAAAGGTTTGCACGTGGTTATCCTGCTGTCAGGTCCCGGACGACATAAAGCTGGGAAGGGTTGCAGAGGTTATGATACGTAGCATCTCCGCTGCCAGGAACGACCTGTCATATTTATGCACAGCCGCCAAACACCTTTCCTTCATACTTTTACAGATGTCTCGGTTGCCGTACAGGTACAACAGTTGGTCCACCAAATCTTTTGCATTTTCTGGTTCAAAAACGATCCCTACGCCTTCGTCGCGGACGATCTTCGCAGATTCTCCCGTGACTCCGTGCAGAACTGGTAGTCCCATGCCAATACACTCGAACAGCTTCGACGGGATAACGCTAGAAAAGAGATCGGTTTTTTTGAGGTGAATGATAGATACGTCAAGAATGGACCAATAGCGCGCTACTTCAGCTTTCGCGACAGAATCGAGAAATGTGATATTGACCAGCCCCCTATTGGCTGCATCTTTGATAAGCGCTTGCTTGCGTGCGCCATCTCCCAACATGACGAAATGGATATCGTGGGCACGCCCTTGACGCTGAAGTATTTCGGCGGCATCCAGGATGGTTTCAAGATGATGTGCCATGCCATGGGTACCGACATAGCCAGCGACGAACTTTCCGGTTAAGCCCAGTTTCTGCTGTAGCTCTGGATCCTTCGGTTGCGGCCGAAAGCGCAACATATCCACGCCATTGGTCACTACGTGAATCTTCTTTGGCTCGATGCCGCGTCGGGCCAGGATATCCCGAAAGGAATGGGTAACGGAGACGATAAGCTTTGCTTGGCGATAGAGGAACAACTCAAGCTTTTCAAGCCAGCGGATGGCCAATGAATCCTGCATCGCGCCAACAGCCTTGATCGATTCCGGCCAAATGTCACGCAGCTCGAAAACGAAAGGAATGCGTTTGAGCACGCTCACCATCCAAGCCGCGCAGACCGTGAAAAACTGCGGCGAAGTACCGATCACGACATCTACATTGCGCACAAAAAAACTCGCCAACGTGGCCGAAACCATGAAGCTTTGATAATCCAGGATGCGCTTTAAAAAACCCTCGTTGGCCGTGATGTAAGTCCAAACTCTAATGACGCGAACGCCATCCATCATCTCGGATTGCCAAATCTTATTGCGATAGCCGTGGTAAACCCGACCTGAGGGAAAGTTGGGAGCGCAGGTAATGACAGTCACCCGAAGCCCGGCCTTCACCCATTCCCGGCAATGTTCGAAAGTCCGGCTGGCCGGGGCATTCACCTCGGGCGGGAAGTTGTCGGTCAGGAACAGGATATGCACAGGTCGATCAACCATGGTTCAGCCAAGTGAATGTTACTTCGCATCCGCTGCCATCCAGCGTTACCTCCAGGCATTGGTTTGACAACGAAACATTGAATTCCGGGTGATAGCTGCTGCTGGTGAGCCTTTGCCAGCCACCAGCTACCTGCCAGACGATAGTGCGTCCCTCGGGCAATATGATACGCCCGTAATTGGCGCTTTCCGCCCGCACATCCACCGCGGGATGAAAGTGAAAGCGAGTAACCGCTTGCCGATATCGACCTTTGATGGTATCCCTCACGATGAGTCGATCCGCTTGCAAATACCATTGCCTGTAATGCAGTGGCCTGCCAGGCAAGCGACGGTAGCCGTCATGGCCGCACGTTAGAGTGATCCCAACAGTATCACAGCTTATGCGCCGGTCTATCGGCCTGGCGCGCCTCGCGACGCGGAAACTGCCCCAGACTTCCGATGAATCCAACCCATCGACTTGGACGGTATTGTGGGCGGCCGTGCCCCGCTGTCGCAGCCGCTCGGCCGAAGTGTCATAGCGCGAGGTGCCACTGTCCACGATCACACGCTGGCCATACAAAGAAAACTCGAAGCTGAGCGTATCGGCATGAGCATGGCCGGGAATGTAGTCCGGCCCGATTGGCCCATTGTCGGCTATCAGCACTGCGGGGCCCATCTGCATCCGCGTGTAGCCCGAATCTGGTAAATCATGTAGAGGCGTGGCAATCTTGCTGTCGATCTCGATGTCCAGTCTTCGTGCACCGACCTCCAGATCTGCCAATTTCGGCGCAACGCCCAGGGCGGCGTCATTGAAGAGGGCGATCTCGCCATCGGGATGGCTCAGCGCCGCCAGCCAGCCCATCATGGCCGGTACCGTCGAACGCCAGGCAGAGACAGCTGCCTCGGGCAAGACCCCAGGCAAGGCCCTGTCCAAGGCCAGCAGGTCGAGGATATCGGCGAGCATGATGGCATGATACATCGGGCTGCGCTCGAAATGGCCGCCATCCGGCAGCACCTGTTCTTGCAGTTCACGCTTGACCAAACCGAGTCCTTTGCGCAGCCAGGACTCCGCCTCGGCCCCTTCGAAGCAGACGCCAGCAAAGACCAGGGCTTTGGCGTTTGCCCAAAGATGATTGCCAAGCACGTGGTATTCTATCCGCCGCGTTAGCCACCGGGCTTGAATAGCCGCGCTATGCACGCATGCTGGGGGTAACGCATTGCCCGCCAAATACCAGCGTAGCCAGTTCACCAAGCGTAATGAGGTCGGATAGGGTTCCCAGCCTGTGCCCTCGCCCATGGGGTTCTCCTCTATCCAGCGCGCCAGTAAGGCTAGGTGCCAAGCCTTTCTGGCTTCAGCGCCGGTAGCCATCAGATCATCGAAATAATGCAAGTTATAGCGCCACAGTTTGGCAATGGTCGGGTCATCCCACCCGTCCATATCGGCCAGGCGGTGTTCCTCGTTCAGAAAACGAAACACGTCCTCGCCAATCAACGTGGGCTGGCGGGGCACCAGCGCCGGCATGTAGTGCCGTACCGGCCGCAAGTCAGGGGGAGGGGCGGTATCGACACGTGGCCGATGCAGCCGAAACCACAGTCGGCCGTAAATCTGGACAGGCCGCAGATGGCGCACGGTATGCCAATAGCGCAGTGTGCTCCTTGCCATGATCAGCCGCCCGCCAGCACGTTCTCGAGGATATGGACGATGCGCTCGCCGGCACGGCCGTCCCATTTTTCGGGAATGCCGCCCACCTTCCATTGTCCGGCGAAAAGGCGATCCAGTGCGGGCTTCAACCGTGCGGGATCGGTACCAATCAGCTCATTGGTACCGATTTCCACGGTTTCCGGTCGCTCAGTGTTGTCTCGCAGAGTCAGACATGGCACGCCCATCACCGTGGTTTCTTCGGTGATGCCGCCCGAGTCGGTAATCACGCCTTTGGCATGCCTGACCAGCCAGTTGAACTCCAGATACGGCTGCGGATCGACCAGCAACAGGTTGGGCGGCAAATCGGGCAACTCACGCAGTGTTTTGGCCGTACGTGGATGCACCGGAAACACGACCGGAAGGCCACGCGTTCCTTCACCGATCGCCTGCACCAGCCGCGCAAACGTCTGAACGTCATCCACATTGGCCGGGCGATGCAGAGTGACAACGAAATACGCCCCCGGCTGCAGCCCATGCTGCTGCATGAAGTCGGGCGGACGCAGCCGCTCCATGTTCGCCAGCAGGGTATCGATCATGGTGTTGCCCACGAAAAAGATGCGGGCTTCCTCTACGCCAGCGCGGCGCAGATTGGCATTGGCATGCTCGCTGGTGGTGAAAAACCAGTTGGTCACTGCATCCGTCGCCAGCCGATTGATTTCCTGCGGCATGGTCCAGTCACCGGAACGGATGCCGGCTTCCACGTGCGCCACCGGCACGTGCAGCTTTTGTGCCGTGATCGCACAGGCCATGGTGGAGGTGACATCCCCCACCACCAGACAGTAGGCGCTGCGCTGGGCCAGCAGCAGCTTTTCGTAGCCCAGCATGATGCCGGCCGTCTGCTCGGCCTGGGTGCCGGAACCGACGTTGAGGTTGACGTCGGGCTTGGGAATACCAAGTTGTTCAAAGAAATCGCCGGACATGCGCGAATCGTAGTGCTGCCCAGTATGCACCAATCGCCAAGTGAGGGGCCCGCCAGCCTCACGCCGTGCCCGCATTGCACGCAGGATGGGGGCGATCTTCATGAAGTTGGGCCGTGCGCCCGCAATGACATCGATCAACACCCTCATGCGCGCCCCTCCGCGGTCTGCTGCGCCATGATGCTGGCGCGGCTGACTTCCAGCAGTTCATCCAGCGGAATCGGTGGCGGCGCTTCGCCGCGCACCGAGGCCAGGAATGCACGCACGCACTCGCCCTGCCCCTTGTCCTGCCGCCACAGGCGCATGCGCGAAAAGCCCTTCCAACCCCAGCCACGCAGGACGCGGAAGTTGTCCAGCTGCAGGACACGGCCCGAACAAAACACCTCCAGCCGTTCCTTGGGGAAGCCCTTGTCGCCATTGGCCAGGTAATGGATCGTGCCTACCGAGCCATCGGCGAACTCCAGCGTGATGGTGGCCTTGTCGTCACGGATCGCCAGCGCCGGATGCGGACCCAAAACCCGCACCGTTTGCCGCACGATCGGCGCATCGGCCAGATAACGCAACAAGTCGATGAAATGGCAGCCTTCACCGACGATGCGCCCGCCGCCCACCGCCTTGTCCTGCGTCCAGTGCTCAGGGGGAATGGCGCCGGCGTTCACCGTCATGATGAAGTTTTTGGGCTCCGGCACCGTGGCCAACAGGCGCTTCATCTGCACGACATGCGGCGCAAACCGGCGGTTGAAGCCCACCATCAACCGCTGTTGCGGACGCGCGCGGGCCTCGGCCTCGATGTCCGCCAGTTCCTCCAGCGTCAGGCACAGCGGCTTCTCGCAAAACACGTGCTTGCCGGCCCGCAGCGCAGCCAGCACCTGCCGCGCATGGGCATCGTGGCGGGTGGCGACCACCACGGTGTCCACCTCGCCATCCTCTACGCAGGCCAACCAATCGGTGGACGCCTTACGGAAGCCAAACTTGCGCCCGAAATGGACGGCGCTGACACCTCCGCCGCTGGCCACCGATTGCAGCTGCGCACCGGCCGCCTTGAAGGCCGGCATCAGCACGCGCCCCGCATAGTTGCCTGCGCCGATGAACGCGACCCGGCCTTGTGCCGCCACGGCCGCATCTGCCGACGGGGGCAACGTCAGCGTGCGCTGCGTGAGACGCGCAGGATCCTCGTCGGTCCGATAGTCCAGCACGATGCCCAGCGACGGCTCGCTGGAGGAGAGCAGGGCATACGCCGCCTCGGCTTGCTCCAGCGGAAAGCGATGCGACACCAGCGGCGCGACATCCAGCGCACCGCGATCCAGCATGTCCAGCACCGCTTCGAAGTTACGCTGCTCGGTCCAACGCACGTAGCCGATGGGGTAATCGTGCCCCTGCTCCTCGTAGGCCGGGTCATAGCGGCCCGGCCCATAGCTGCAGCTGACCTGGAAGCTCAACTCTTTCTCGTAGAAATCCGCACGGCTGAGCTCCAGACCCGTCACTCCGACCAGCACGATGCGCCCGCGTTTGCGGCACATCCGCGCCGCTTGGTGCACCGGCTCGTTGCTGCGGGTCGCTGCCGTGATCAGCACCGCGTCCACCCCGCGCCCACGCGAGAACGCCTGCGCCGCCGCCAGCACGTCCTCGCCAGCGCCCGGATTGACCACCACCTCGGCGCCAAACTGGCGCGCCAGTGCGCAACGCGCGGGGTCGAAATCGATCCCCATAACCCGACAGCCCTGCGCACGCAGCAGCTGCACGGTCAACAGGCCGATCAGGCCCAGGCCGGTCACCACCACGCATTCGCCCAAGGTCGGCTGCGCCAGACGAATGCCCTGTAAGCCGACCGCCGCCAGCACGGTAAAAACCGCATGCTCATCGGGGACCCCCTCAGGCACCTTCGCGCACAGCGTCTGCGGCACGCACACCACTTCCGCATGCTTGCCGTTGCTCACCACGCGATCACCCACGGCGATGCCGTGCACGCCGCGTCCCACCTCAACCACCGTACCGACATGGCAATACCCCAGCGCCAGCGGTTGATCCAGCTTGCTGCGCACCGCCTCTAGAGTGGCCGCCAGACCATCGGTGCGCACCTTCTCCAGCACCTGCCGGACCCTGTCCGGCTGGCTACGCGCCTTGGCAATCCAGCCGGCCTTGCCAAACTCCACCAGCATCCGCTCGGTGCCGGCGGAGACCAGGCTCACCGACGCACGCACCAGCACCTGTCCCGGACCACAGTGCGGCGCCGGTACGTCCACCAGCGTCGTTGCGCCGTTGGCCAAATTCTGCAAAACCTGTCGCATTCGTTATCTTCCTCGCCTGTCCAAGAATATCCGGCACCACATTTCGATCGCGCACAGCGCGAGCAGCGGATACGCCGCATCGATGCGGCCGGCCGCATCCATCGCGCGCAGCCGCGTCACCGCCGCGGGGTCGAACAGCCCGCGCGCCGACAGGCTGCGCTCCGAGAGCAAATCGTCGACCGTCTCGCGCAGTTCGTTGCGCAGCCAGCGCCGCAGCGGCACGCCGAAGCCGGTTTTGGGCCGATAAATCACGTCGCGCGGCAGATCGGGCTCCATCGCCCGCTTCAGGATCCACTTGCCCTCCGAGCCGCGCTGCTTGAACTGCGCCGGCAAACTCGCGGCCAGCCGCATCAGGTCGGGATCGAGGAACGGCACGCGCACCTCCACGCCGACCGCCATGCCCATCTTGTCCGTGTAGTTGAGGTTGTGGTCGCACAAGAAGTGCTTGGCTTCGAGGAACAGCATGCGATTGAGCGGCTCGCGTTCGCCCTCGATGGCCCGCAAGCTTTGCAGCAGTGGATCGAGCGGCGACCAGCCCGCGCACTGCGCGCGCAGCTCGGGCGAAAGCAGCGGCGCCGAGTCCGCCTGCGGCAGCCACGCGAAGTAACTCACGAGCCGTTCGTCACCGTCCAGCCCGGCATCAACAAGCGCGCGGCGCACGCGACGCAGCAGCGGCGTGCCGGCGGGAAGCGCCCGCGCCGTTGCGGCGAGCGCCGCGCGCGCGGATGCGGGGAGCCAGCGCCACCAGCGCTCCTGCATCAGCGCGTAGTGGCGCCGATAGCCGGTGAAGACGTCGTCGCCGCCCGCGCCGGACAGCAGCACCTTGATGCCGTGCGAGCGAGCCAGCTCGCAGATCATCAAGGCGTTCAGCGGCGCCAGGTCCGCCTGCGGCTCGTCCAGATGCCAGACCATGCGCTCGAAGTGCGTCACGATCTCCGCCCCGACGCGGATCGTATGCAGATCGACGCCCAAATGCGCCGCCACGCGCCGCGCGTAAGGTAGATCGTCGACGAAACCTTCGTCCCGCGTCGAATGCGACGTCTCGATCGTGAAGCACTGGATGCGTCGTTCCGGCGCGTGTCGCCTGGCAAAGGCGACGATCGCGCTCGAGTCTAGCCCCCCCGAAAGAAATGCGCCCACCGGCACGTCGGCGACCATCTGCCGCCGCACGGCCTCGTCGAGTGCGCGGCGGACGGCGGCCGCAGCGCTTTGCGCATCGCCATTAAAGCGCGGCGCCGGATACGGCAGTTCGTAGAAGCGCCAGCGCTCGGCGATGCGGCCCTCGCGCACGACGAGCGCCGTGCCGGGCTCGAGCTTGCGCACCGCGCGCAGCATCGTGTACGGCGTGGGGCTCCAAAGGTAAGTCAGATACAGCCACACCGCCCGGGCGTCGATCGACCGATCGACTTCGTCGCAGGCGAGCAGCGCCTTCAACTCGCTCGCGAAAACAAACCCCGAAGGCGTCTCGGCGTAATACAGCGGTTTGACGCCGGCGCCGTCGCGCGCCACGAGCAACGAGCGGTCGCGCGGATCCCAGATCGCCAGCGCGAAGATGCCGTTGAGCATCGGCAGCGCTGCGCGTCCGTGGGCCAGGTACAGACGCAGGATCACCTCTGTGTCGGAGCGCCCCACGAAAGCGGCGCCCGCGGCCTCGAGCTGCGCGCGCAGCTCGCGGTAGTTGTAGATCTCGCCGTTGTACGTGATCGTGACGCCGGTGGCGCTGTCTGTCATCGGCTGCGCACCGGTGGACGACAGGTCGATGATCGCCAGTCGGCGGTGCGCAAGCCCTGTCCCGCCGTCAGAGGAGATGTAGCTGCCAGCGCCGTCCGGTCCGCGGTGCGCCACAGTTGCGCTCATGCGCGCCAGCAGCTCCGGCCCGAAGCGGCCGCAGTAGCCCGCGATGCCACACATCAGCCGGCATCCCCCGACCGGCGCTGGGCCGCAAGCCGTTGCTCAAGCCAAAAGGCGTCGATCAGCGTCATGAACCAAAGCGCATGCAGAAAGTGGTACACGAAAGCCGCCCTGCCATCGAGAAAGCCACCGCGCAACACGTAGCGGTAGAAGAAAAACAACCAGGGACGAACAAATCGCGGCAGTCGCTCCCAGACATGCCGCCGTAGCCAGCGCTTGCGCTGCGCCTGCGTACCGAACAGGCGCGCATCAATCTCCTCCTGCGCCACACGCCGTTCTCGCTTGATCAACTCGTCGGCCTCGCGCCGGGCGTAACGCACGTGCTTGGCGATCCAGTCGGCGAGATCTTTGCGGTCCTCGTGAATGAAGTCGTGCTGAAGATACTCCACGGCCCCATCGACGATCAGATGCTCGTTGACCTGCCGCTCTTCACAGCGCACGCGGCCCCGGCGCGCAAGCCGCAGGATCCACGTCGGGTAATAGCCACGGCGAATCCAGCGCCCCATCCAGATAAATCGCCGTTTGATATAGAAGCCGTCTTCGGGTGGATTGCGGTCGATGACCGCCGCGATTTCGCGCTGCAGCTCTGGCGGCACCCATTCGTCCGCATCGAGGAACAGGATCCATTCCGAGCGGATCGGCAGCGTCAGCGCATGGTTGCGTTGCTTGGCATAGTTCTCGAAACGGTGCTGGTACACCTCGGCGCCAAACTCGCGGGCGATCTGCACCGTACGATCGGTGCTGAAGCTGTCGAGCACGATGACCTGTTTCGCCCAACCACACACAGAGCGCAACGCCTGCGGCAGGTTCAGCTCTTCGTTGTAGGTGAGGATGATGACGGTCAGCGGCGCGGTCATGTCACGACTCCCGGCGCGCAACGGCCATGAGTTCGTCGCCCTTGCCGAGCCAACCTTGAACCCGGCGCAGCGGCCAGGTCAGCAGGCCGGTGGTGACCATGGCGAGGCGGTATGGATGTTCCACGTAGGCCGACCATCGTGGAACATGGCCGATGGACGCGGCTATCGCCTGCTCTTGGCTTGGCCGAATCCCGAGCAGCAGCCGCGCTACAACCAAGAACCACGCCGCGAAGGAATCATGTGTGACTACGCGAAGTGGGGTCAGGTCGGCTCGCACCAACGCATGTGAGAGAGTAGTCGAATCGAAATAGAGCACGTGGTAAGGCACGTAACTGTTCCAACCCCGCAGCCGCGCCTCCCAGCAGCCTACATTCGGCACCGCCAGATGCAGCACGCCGCCGGGCTTGAGACGCTCGCGCGCCGCACGCAAGAAACCCACTGGGTCTGCGACATGCTCCAGCACATGGTGCATCGCCACCACGTCGTATGCACCCTGTGGCAATTGTTCGAGTGGCACGTTGTGCACGGTAATGCCTGTGGCCTGCTGCACGCGCCGGCACAAAGAGGCAGACAGATCGCAGCCTTCGACCTCGAAGCCGGCTTCGCGCGCGGCAGCCAGGAACGAACCTCTGCCGACGCCGACCTCGAGCAGCCTGCCACCCGTGACCCCCGCGCGGCGCAGGTTGGCGAGATACCGGCGGTTCTTCACTGCCTCGAACGAGCGCACCCAGAACGAGCGCCCGGTGTCGTATGCCTCGCCAAACGCCTGTTCGTTCAGCGCCTCGGCCGCCCCGGCCCGGAAGATCGCCTGATCGACGACCAACCCGCAGCCGCGACATTGCAACAGGCCGAAGCGGAAGGGAGCAAAGTCCTCAACCGCGCAAAGCGGGCACCGGCTCCCCGCGCGGTCGATGGCGCCTGTGTTCGGTACTTTTTGCTGCTTCGTACGCACTTGTTCTTGCTCCATGCGATCTCTCCTCATCTTTGCCCTCTGCGGCACTATCCCCGCCTCCGGAGGAAACCAAGCCGCCACCCCACCACAGCAGGCCATATGGCTGCGAGCATTGAGCCGAGTACGAACGCTGCGGCGGCTCCGACAAAGACGGCAACGAGCAACGTCGCCACAACGCAGAGCGCGTTGATGGACAACGTCATCGTTTCCAACCCGAGGCCCAGCAGCATGCTGCTCAGCAGCGGGGCAGCGACGAAAAACGGGGCCGCCCAGATGAGCGCGCGGAACTGAATGTGATACGCATTGCCCGCTTGGGCTAACAGAAACGAGGCGATTTGCGGGTACAGTAGCCAGATGATTGCCGCCGCAAAGCCGACCATGAGCGCACCAAAAATGAGCGCGCGCACTCCATAGGTTTCCACTGACGGCCTGGCATTAGCACCCGCGCGGCGTATCGCGGCGGCATGTGACTGAAGCAGTGCTGGGTTCAGCGGCAGCACATAAGCCAGCGCCCCGGCGAGCGTTTGACAAACCTTGAACTCCGCGAGCCCAGCTGCTGAAAGTTGTGCGCTCGCCACGACCAGTAGACCGGGACCGAGCGCCATGGCGCTGGCACGCGGTGCGAGATTAGCTAAGTAGGTGCGAACAAAGGCGAATCCTGACGAGGCGCTGCTGGTGAACAGGATCCTGCGTGCTTCCTCCCGCAGACCGCTGTCAGCAAGCAGAGTGCCGAGCACGGCCACCTGCACCAGGCACATCATCGCCAAGTACCCCGACGCCACCCAGTGCATCAGCAAGGGAATGGAAGCCAAGCTGGCGACCAGCCCGATGACGTAGTGGGCGGCCAGCGTCATGTGACGCTGACCGGCAAACGCGATGCCGCGCAGCGCAGTGTTCGCCAACACGAATATCACGAACGCACCCAGCAACGCCAACTGAACCACGTCGGCCTGCCGCTTCGCACCAAGGACGACGACACCCATCGCCCCGATGGGTGCAAGCGCACCGAGCTGCAACCAGACTTGGCGCACGACCACCCAATGATCCGGGCGAGACCTTGCCGCGATAGCGGTACCGTTGACCATCGGTTCGACCACGCCTTGCAGCAACAAGGGCAACGCCAGGAGCGATACGGCAGTCCCATAGTGCTCCGCACCCATCAAGCGAGGCGCGAGGATGTTTTGCGCGACCAGGGTCAGCGCCGATGCCGCCTGAATGGCATATCCCGTTCTAAGCAGGGCGCGCATCGAGAATGGCTCCGCGAGATCGTTTGGTTCTTAGTGCCGCAAGCACAGCAACAGCAACCGCGAGCAACAAATTGCATTGAATATGTCTGAAAGCGGGTTGAAGGGCGAACCACAGCAGGAGCGCAAATACAACAACCACAGCAGCCCACCAAGCATTTAGATCCGTGGTACTGAAAGCTGCTTTTCCCCGCGGCAGCGCGGCCACAATGAACCCCACGTAAGCAATCAATCCAGGCACCCCGAGGTTCATCAGCAGGTAGCCGATCACGTTGTGCATGTAGCCGACGGCATCCACGCCGACACTGGTGATCGTCTGCCAATCACCGGCGAACGTCACTTCGGCAGGAATCTGATGCCCCAGCCCCTTGCCAAGCAAGGGCGACTCGAGAAACTGCCCGAACGCGTACTCGAGTTCCAGCCAACGAGAGTTGTCACCGTTGCCCGTGTCGGAAAAACGCTGAAGCAACGCCTCATGCAGCGCCGACTGCCAAACGAGGATCGCGATGCCAGTAACCAGCAGCAGCACAGGCAACGCTGCACGCCTCTTCGCGGCCGCCGGCAGACGAGTGAAATAGGCCAGCCAGATCGCCACCACAGCCGCGATCTGCCCACGGCTCACCGCAAACAAAGGGACACAAGAAAACAAGAAGGCCAACGGCCACCGCACGGCATGCAGCCAACGCGAAGGATGGAAAAGCGTGAGCGCCAATCCCACTATCGCGTACGGCAACTGGAAGGCCGCCCAAGCCTCGGTCGCATGCGTGATGCGCTGCACTTCTCCGCTGAGCACTGCGGGCACGGCTGGGGCTGCCGCCGTCATCGTGCTCACCAGCCAAGCAACCGCAGAAAGGTGCAGTACGTCGAGGACCCAGTGAGGATCACGGCCTGCGATATGTAGGGCAGGGAAGAACGTGAGCAAGAAAAAGAACGGGATTGCGCCGCGCAGCCACAGATCGAACGGCGTTTCGAAAAGCATGGCTGTTATCGAAGAAAGTAGCACAAGCGCAACGAACGCGATCAGCCATGCGCCGCTGGTGGACTTGGGCAGCGTACCCTTCATCATTGTTGTCATGAACCAACGCAAGAACAACAGGCCTGCGAAAACGGCAAACGCGATTGCCAATGGATCCGTCGGTTCGGGCACACTTGGCATTAGAGCGACCGAAATAGTCGTTGCGAAAAAAAGGGACTTCATCAAACCCGGCCCCTCTACACAACGCAAAACCATAGGAGCCTTGCGGACTTGATCTGCCGCGAGTGCACGCGGCGAATCGTAGCTCTCAGCGCGACGCGACCATCGGGTGACTGCCAAGCCCCTTCGCCGTCAGGACCGCGGGGCTTCATTGCCGAACACATGGCCATCAGTCCCTCCAGCGGGACTGATAGCAATTTCGTGTTTAGCGCAAGGATTCCGGCTAGTCCGCACATGTTGAGTTATATGGGGTCACGCCTTCAGCACTCGCCCAAACCCCGCGCGAATAGCGGCCAGTTTGGCGGCGCTTTCGGGATCATGCTGGGCGTTCTGCAGGGCGCGGCGGATAAATACGAACAGCAGCAGAACGAAGCCACTGGCCAAGGTTGCCAGAATGGCGATCAGCGCCTTTTTGGGCTTGGACTTGCGCTCCGGCGGCTGGGCCACGTCCACGATCTGGATGACGGCGCCCTCGCGCGATTCGTCTATTTTGGCGAGTTCATATTGTTTGGCGATTTGCTCGAACAGCACTTCGTGGTATTTGAAGTCGCGGTAGCGGTTGATGTAGTCGGCATTGCCGCCGACGGGCAGGCTCTGTTCGGCCTTGGCCAGTTGGGCACGCAAGGCGGCGAGTTCCTGTTGTACCTTGCGGAAGTCGGGGCTGTTCGCCGTGAGGTAGCCGCGCATGCTGGATAGCTGCACTTCCTTGGCGACGATCTGGGCCTTGAGGGAGGCGAGGCCCTCGCCCAAGGTCTCAGGGTTGAATTTCAACATGGTGTCGCTGATGCCGGCGCCGGCCAGGGCGACTTCAGCACGAACCAGATTCTGTTTGGCTTTGGCCAGTTCTTTCTCAAAGAACAAGCGGCGTTGCTGGGCTTCTGTCAGTGCCAGGACACCGACCAGCCTAGTACTACTGGGTCACAAATGAAACATTTTGTGCTATAATTGTTTCGTGCGAACCGCTTCTCCGCGGCCAAGCCCGCAGGAACAGCGCTTCGCGGCTTATCTGGAGGGCTTGGCCAAAGC
>Ga0272446_1005321_pt1 | contig 14324 bp, 14 predicted proteins | sample YNPCB0061_FD_194587 | JGI IMG/M metagenome (GOLD analysis project Ga0272446, IMG submission 194587) | Hot spring microbial mat communities from Yellowstone National Park, WY, United States - YNP-CB-006-1 | ecosystem: Environmental > Aquatic > Thermal springs > Hot (42-90C) > Sediment | place...
CTCATGCTCTGGCTTTTGTGGTACGACACCAAGCGCGTGAACCATCCCTTCAAGAACAGGTTGTCGTCGGTGCAATACCTGATGAGAAATTAGCAGCGGAGTGCAAAAGTACCTGCGGTCATACACTTCCTTGCGTCTGAGCCTCGCCTGCGGTATGTTTGTCTTCACAAGGCCAGAGACAGCGGGCGGCGTAAGCCTTCAAATATCAGCCTGCCGAGGTCGAACCACTCCCGCAATTCGCGAATCGGCGAGGCGGAATGAGGGCCTTGTTTTATCAGGTCCTTTTGTTGTTATGGCAAAGACAAAGCAGCAGAAACAAGAGACGATTGAACGTCTCGAGCAAGCTTTTAAAACAGCTGCCTCGAGCGTGTTCGTAAGCTTTCGGGGCGTGAACGTTGCCGACGAGACCGCAATGCGCAAGCAGCTGCGCGAAGCAGGTGTTTCGTACTTCGTTGCCAAGAAGACACTCATCGATCGCGCGCTCAAGGCCTCGGGCCATGAACCGCAGGAGATGGAAGGGGAAATCGCGGTCGCATACAATGCCGCGGAAGGCGGTGATGCCTCAGCACCGGCGCGACTCATCCACGAGTTCACCCAAAAACTGAAGGATAAGCTCGCGATTGTGGGCGGCATCTTCGAGGGAACGTTGCGCGATGCTCTCTCGATGCGTGAGATTGCCACGATCCCGTCGATAGATGTCTTGCGCGGCCGCTTTGCGAACGTGATCAATAGCCCGATTCAACGGCTTGCGATTGTTCTCAATCAGGTTGCCGGCACAAAGCATTAACAGGTTAGTATCTCAAACAGTCAAACAGTATGACGAACGAACAGATCATTGAAGCAGTAGAAAAGATGACCGTTCTCGAGCTCAATGCGCTCGTAAAGGCCATTGAGGAAAAGTGGGGCGTGTCAGCGGCTGCTGTCGCTGTTGCCGCTCCCGGCGTCAGCGCAGCCGCTGGTGAGGAGAAGACAGAGTTCGATGTTGAACTTACCTCTGCAGGTGATCAGAAGATTGCCGTCATTAAGGTGGTAAAGGAGGCGCTCGGCCTTGGTCTCGCAGAGTCCAAGACGCTCGTCGAGTCCGCTCCGGCCATGCTCAAGACAGGCATGAAGAAGGAGGACGCCGATGCTCTCAAGAAGAAGGTAGAAGAGGCCGGCGGGAAGGTGACGCTCAAATAAGGGTACCGCCCTCTCAAGAAAGCGGCCGCCCCTTCGGGGCGGCCGCTTTTGCATACCTCTCGGCGCTTGCTAGAATCGGCTTATGGCAACTAAGAAAAATTCCAACGACTTTCTTTCACGATTTATGAATGACGATAGCCGCGCTCGCGTTTTGCGTGCGCTTGTGCTCAATGAGCACGAGGTGTTTACACCAGAACAAATGGCAAAGCGCGCCGCGCTCTCAATCACGAGTGCAAAAACCGCGCTCGTCGCGCTCGAGCGCATGGGTGTCGCGCGCCGTAGCAAGGTGGCGAAGGTCGAAGCCGGCAAGAAGAAACCACTCATGCGTGAGGTCTGGTTCTTTGATCCGCATTTTGCTCACGCACGTGCGCTGGCGGGTTTCGTCCGCGAAATATCGCCACTCAAGTACGAAGAGGTACTCGATGCTCTGCGTAAAACAGGCCGCCTCTCGGTGGTCGTACTCTCGGGAACATTCGTGGGCGATACGAGTCGCCCGGCAGACATCCTGCTCGCGGGCGAGGGCTTGAGCGAACGCCGCCTTGAAGCCGCAGTACGCTCACTAGAGGGTGTGTTTGGAAGGGAGTTACGCTATGCGTCGTTTCCAACCGATGAGTTCCGCTACCGTCTCACCGTGCAAGACAAGCTCCTGCGCGATACATTCGATTTTCCCCATCGCATCCTCCTTGATAAGACGCGCTCACTGTAGGGTAATCCACAATCTCCCTTGCTACCCATTCCTTCGTAGAATGAGGGTGCTATCATTATCTAAAAGGGGTCGAGCCCTTCATTACAAGCTTATAAAAGTACTCGTTATATGATACTCATGTCTAGCGCCGATGCCGTTCAGGGCTCATTCTACGATCTCTGGTACACCGTCGCCATGTATCTACCCCGCATTCTTGCGGCGGTCGTTGTTTTTATCATCGGCTGGGTTATCGCCACCGTCCTCTATCGTATCGTGATCGAGGTAGTAAAGGTTCTCAAAATCGATGAGGCCCTCAAGAACGCAGGCGTGCATGAGGCTGCAAAGGATGCCGGCATCGATTTCGATGCGGGCAAACTCCTCGCAACCCTTGTCATGTGGTTCATGGCGCTCGTGTTTCTTGTTGCCTCGCTCGAAATTCTCGGTTTGAGGACAGTTACGATCTTCCTTGAGCGGGTGGTGCTCTTGTACCTCCCCCAGGTGATCATCGCGTCCCTGATCCTGATTCTCGGTGCCATCGTCGCCGACGTCGTCCGCAAGGTTGTCATTGGTTCTGCGAAGGCTACCGGCTCGCATGCGGCGAACTTCGCCGGTGCGGTCTCCAAATGGGCTATTTGGATCTTTGCGGTTATTGCGGCGCTTGACCAGCTCGGAGTCGCTTCCGTCTTCATTCAGACGGTCTTCACCGGCCTCGTCATCTCGCTCTCGCTCGCGTTCGGCCTCGCGTTCGGCCTCGGCGGCAAGGAAGCTGCGTCTCGTGCCATTGAGCACGTTCGCAACGAGATTAGGCACGAGATGTAAACATCTTTGTAATAGAGCAGCTACTTTACGGTGTAGTAGACTACAGGCTGCTTGTTCATTGTGCGCACAACCCCGACTCCTCTCGAGCGGGGTTTGCGCTTTTCATAGAGCTCCGGTGCATCTGGTACAATGGAATTCATGCAGTGCGTCATACTTGCGGCAGGGCGGGGCACCCGGATGGGGAGGCTCACCGATAACCGGCCCAAGCCGCTCCTCTCTGTTGGCGGAAAGAATCTGATCGAGCGTAAGCTCGAAGTACTTCCGCGAGAGATAGGTGAGGTGATCATCATTGTCGGCTATCTCGGGGAAATGATCGAATCGCGCTTTGGTTCGGTATTTGGCGGGCGAACCATTCGCTACGCAGTTCAGGAAAATATTGTCGGCGGCACGGCCGACGCGCTCTGGGCTGCGAAAGAACTACTCCGCGATCGCTTCCTCATTCTCAATGGTGACGATCTTTATGCGGCCGAAGACATCGCGGTAATGATCGCGACCGACGGCTGGGTCGTGCTCGGTCAGAAAGTCGAGGGACCCACGAGTGGCGGCAAGCTCGTCGTCGATGCGCAGGGGAACGTCACCGATATAACCGAGGGAACCCACCCTGGGACACTCCTCCTCAATACCAATGCATTCGTCCTCGACACCCGTATTTTCGGTGTCGAGCCGGTCGCCAAGGCGCCGGGTTCGCACGAACTCGGGTTGCCCCAGACAGTGCTGTGGGCTACGAAGGCGCTCGACATCCCGCTGCGGGCTGTCGAGGCTACCCGATGGGTGCAGATCACCTCCCCGGAGGACCTGGAAACGGCCGCGACGATACTTGCTTGACGAATTGCTCGGTCATAGTTATCGTCCCGGTCAGTCTAAACATGAGGATTTATGGAATGTCTGTCTCAGAAGAATTCAGAGAAAGGCTCCTGAACGCCCGCACGGAAGTCGGACATGTCGCTTCGTTGTGGCGGTTCATTGTAGGAGCACGGGCGATATTGCTTGTAACTACTTCGACGGCGATAGGTACTGTGATGAACATGTATCATACAGGACTTGCAGAATTCAAGACTGCGCGAATTACAGAAACCGGCCAAGTAATATCCGTCGTAAGCAGTGTACCGAGTCCAATTGCAGATGCCGTTGCCATTCTGATCCTTGCCTCAGTATTTATCGCAGTGGTAATAATCGATTTCGCCCTGAGTCGCATTGAAGCGCAACTGGAATTGCGCGGATCTCTCCTTGAAAAATTGGTCGCGGATGGAGACGGTATATTCACCCGAACACTCCAAATGGATCATTATGTTCAAATCGGATTCCTTTCTTTACGACTGATTGCCTGCGTGGTAGTCTGCGCGTGGATAGGTTTCTTCCTCAATCTGATCTTAGCGAGCTAAGGAGTGCCGAAATGCGACTTTCTACGGAGCGACCGAGCATGAGAACTGCCCTAATGGAGATACTCCAGGAAAGAGAAATCCAGTATTGGATCGGGGGGTTTCTCTTGGTAGTATTTGCCATGGCCATTCTCTCGCTTCTCGGAGTACGATTCTGACGTACTTAGGAATCTAAAGCGCCTGCAGATTGCAGGCGCTTTTACTATAATTAGGGCCATCTAATTGCCCTGAAGCCCACATTTGACAAGCAATTAATGCTCGACTATACTCCGCTCTACCTATGTGTTCGGAAGCACCGGGAATCAAGCGACGGCGGTAGCCAGACTTGTCTGTGCGCCCGTGGCCGCTTGAGAGCGGCTTTTTTCGTCCCATAGGAGCTGTTCATTGACAACTGAAGAGCGACACAAAAGAAATCAACAAACATTGATCGGGCTCTAGTCTTTGGCCCGGTCAGTGCAGGAACAATGTATTTTTACTTTCCCGAAAGGGGAGTAAATGAAGTCGTCATGCACTAGACATGCATGGCGCAACTATCCGCGCATAGCGGATAGTATAAACACGCGGTTCTCAGAATTCCTGACGGGAGTTCTGAGTAAGGGCGTGCGGTGGATGCCTTGACTGAAGAAGGCGATGAAGGACGTGGCTTAGCTGCGATAAGCTCCGGTAAGATGCCAAGCAATCGTTATACCCGGAGATCTCCGAATGGGGAAACCCCGTATGGCAAACCCATACGACTCATGGCTTAATCGTCCATGAGAGCATACGTTGGGAAGTGAAACATCTCAGTACCAACAGGAAAAGAGAACAATAGTTATTCCCTGAGTAGCGGCGAGCGAAACGGGAGGAGCCCAAACTCAACCACTCTGTAGCTGCGCGAGGCAACTCGTTCGGCGATAGAGGGGATGGGGGTTATAAGATTACAACGTGCACGCGAACGTGTGCGTAGAGTTACAAATCGCTTAGTTAGCAGAACGAGCTGGGAAGCTCGGCGCCACAGGGTAACAGCCCCGTATGCGAAAACGAAGCGACTCTATGGTTGTAGTTCTTGAGTAGCTCGAGACACGAAAAGCTCGGGTGAATTCGCCAGAACTAACTGGTAAGGCTACATACTTCTTCAGATCGATAGTGAACAAGTACCGTGAGGGAAAGGTGAAAAGAACCCCGGTGAGGGGAGTGAAATAGAACTGAAACCGCATGTCTACAAGGAGTCGGAGCGGGCGCAAGTCCGCGACGGCGTGCCTATTGAAGAATGAGCCAACGAGTTGATGCATCCGGCCCGACTAAGGAGTCGTCCTCCGGAGTCATAGCGAAAGCGAGTGTGAATAGCGCGTTCGTCGGATGTATCAGACCCGAAGCCGGGTGAGCTACCCATGGCCAGGCTGAAGTTCGTAGAAATACGGATGGAGGGCCGAACTCATAGATTGTGCAACATCTTGGGATGAGTTGTGGGTTGGAGTGAAAAGCTTACCGAACCCGGTAATAGCTGGTTTTCTCCGAAACAGCTTTCGGGCTGGCGTCGTATGTTCCCTATGGAGGTAGAGCACTGGAAGGTCTGGATAGCCCGAAAGGGCACTGGACCTATCAAACTCCGAATGCCATAGGTTAGAGTACGGCAGTTAGGCGATGGGGGCGAAGCTCCATGCGCCAAAAGGGAAACAGCCCAGACCGCCGTCTAAGGTCCCTAAATACATGCTCAGTGCAAACAAGGAGGTGAGATTTCCTAGACAGTGAGGATGTTGGCTTAGAAGCAGCCACCATTCAAAGAAAGCGTAACAGCTCACTCACTTAGAGATCTTGCGCCACAAATGATCGGGGCTTAAGCATGTTACCGAAGACGCGGATTCGTATTCGGCACCTCGCACATCTCTCGCAGGTGTGTGGCGTGCCGAATACGAGTGGTAGGAGAACGTTCTGTGTGCGATGAAGCCAAAGAGGTGACTCATGGTGGAGCGCGCGGAAGTGAAAATGTTGGCACGAGTAACCGCAATGCGGGTGAGATTCCCGCACGCCGAAAGAACAAGGTTTCCTTCGCAATGGAGATCATCGAAGGGTTAGCCGGTCCTAAGCCGATGGCGACAGCCGCAGGCGATGGAGGTGGGGTTAATATTCCCCAGCTTGTGCGTAGTGCGATGGAGTGACGGAGTGCTGTATGCCTGGCCTGTTAAGGATTCAGGTATGTGCCGTGAGTGTGCCCGATAGGCAAATCCGTCGGGTAAATGCAAGCGGATACGAGAAGGGGAGTCCTCGGACGAACCGAATCAGGCAAAGCGCGCTTCCAAGAAAAGCTTCTAAGCATAACTACGTACAATCCGTACCGCAAACCGACACAGGTGTTCAGGGCGAGTAGCCCAAGGCGAACGAGTGAGAGATCCTCAAGGAACTCGGCAAAAAAGCGACTGTACGTTCGCAATAAAGTCCGCTCTCCGCAAGGAGAGCCGCAGCTAAAGATTCCCAGGCGACTGTTTACCAAAAACACAGCTCCCTGCAAACTCGCAAGAGGAAGTATAGGGGGTGATGCCTGACCAATGCCGGAAGGTCAAGTACGGTCGGTCATGCTTCGCAAGAGGTATGGCTGGCACTGTATAAGCCCCGGTGAATGTCGGCGATAACTATAATCGTCCTAAGGTAGCGAAATTCCTAGAAGACTGGGACCATTACCTGCAAATTAATTTGCAGGATACATGGAAAATTCTGCTATATGCGGGAAAGTCCGGTAGTATCTGGAGCTACTTATGCACACGCCAGCTAAAGCTACTTTAGCTTTGTCTGGTAAAAAATATGTGTATGAGTAAAAACGCTTCCAGTGGTTCCGACGTGCGTCGGAAGCCGGGTAATCCGCAGGAAACGTTGAAAGAAGACAACTTCTATTACTCTGGATTTTTTGCGGCCGAGATGACGTGTTCCGTCATCAAAGCTGCGAATTACAATCCAGTAGGACATTACTACTATGCCGTTGATATCACTGTAACGAATGCCGACAAGGCCTTGCTGCAGGATGTGAACGAAGTAGTGATGAACGGAGGTGGAATAATCAGTTCGGTGAAAGGTGCTTACAATCTAAGCGCGCGAGGTAAAAATCGCGTGCGGGTTGTACTCGACTTTCTTAACCGGTATCCGATTATCATTGGTGATCTCGCTAAAAATCGCGTTGCACTCTTGAGAGAGGCATTTGCCTATCTCGAAGTACATCGCGGCGCAAGTGAGCATCAGAAGAAAATTGAAGTAATGGACGGTATACGAAAAAACTGCGCGCGATAAAAGAAATTGGCGTAGTCGATACATCGTATGCACAAGAACCTGTTTCGAAAAATGCCCTAGGGCATTTCTTGGCGGGAATTCTTGATGGCGAAGGCTCTTTTGGATTCAAAAAGAGCAGAGATCGCCAGCAGCCATATTTTGCAGTAGCCATGAAAGATCGAAAGATCATCGAGCTAATGCGAGAATTTCTGAAGCACGGAAACGTGCGACACAGAAAAGATGGCGTCTACTATTACGAAATCAACCACTCCCAGGTGCTACAAAAAGTATGCCAGTTGTTCCTCACGAACTATCCGCTGCGCCATGCGCGGCAACGTGAGCGAATGACAAACCTTCAACGGCTCCTCAACGACTACACGCAGAACTCCACGAAGCTCATCAATCCGATGCTGTTTCGGGAGGTGATATAGTCTGAACTGCATGGCGACATGCAGAGTTTGGCTCGCGCCAAACCGCTTCAAGCAATTGAAGTCATTATCTTCAAAACTCACGAAGATAGTAAGTAACAGGTTTGTGTCTGGTAAGTTCAGACGCGCACGAATGGTATAACGACTTGGGAACTGTCTCGAGGATTTGCTCGGTGAAAATACAAGGGCGGTGAAGATGCCGCCTTCCTGCAGCTAGACGAAAAGACCCCAGAAGCTTTACTGCAATTTGGTATTGGGATTACGGGCGTTCTGCGTAGCGTAAGTGGGAGACTTTGAAGCAGTGGTTTCGGCCGCTGTGGAGTCGTCAATGCAACACCACTCTTTACGACTGTAATTTCTAACCTGTGGGGAGAAACCCCTCAGAGACAGTACTTGATGGGCAGTTTCGGTGGGGCGCTGTCCTCCTAAAAAGTAACGGAGGAGCCTATTAAGGTCACCTAGGCGCGAATGGAAACCGTGCCGATAGTGCATTGGCAAAAGGTGGCTTGACTGCAACGGGTACGTCCGAAGCAGACACGAAAGTGGAGCAAAGTGAACCTACTCTTCGCGTTAGACGCGGGAGAAGATTAACGGATAAAAGTTACTCTGGGGATAACAGGCTGGTACTGCCTAAGAGTCCAAATCGACGGCAGTGTTCGGCACCTCGATGTCGGCTCATCTCATCCTGGCGCTGGAGCAGGTGCCAAGGGTATGGCTGTTCGCCATTTAAAGAGGTACGTGAGCTGGGTTCAAACCGTCGTGAGACAGGTTGGTCTTAATCTGCTGTAGGCGTTGATTCTTGAGGGGATTTGTTTCTAGTACGAGAGGACCGAAATGAACGAACCTCTGGTCTGGGGGCTGTTACGCCAGTAGCACCGCCCCGTAGCTATGTTCGGATTGGATAACCGCTGAAAGCATCTAAGCGGGAAGCCGACCCCAAGATGAGGAATCGTTATAGATCCGTGGGAGATGACCACGTTGATAGGCACTAGGTGAAAGGGTAGCAATGCCTTGAGCCGAGGTGTACTAATTGATCGACAGAACTCTCGAAAGGAATTGTGGGAGTCGCGTGTAACGATTGTTTCTGTTTTTCTCTGTGTCGCTCTTCAGTGTCAATGAACACTGAGCTCTTTGAAGTTTCCGTTCTGGTGATTTATCGCTCGGGTCACACCGGTTCTCATTCCGAACACCGCAGTTAAGCCGAGTTGAGGCGATGGTAGTCGAAAGGCGAGAGTAGCTAGTCGCCAGAACGGAGATTTCAAAAAAGACTGGTCCTTTTGGGGATCAGTCTTTTGCCCTATACTGAATGTATGTCGTGGGCTATACGGCGACGCATTCTCTACCTCATCGGGGTGTTTTTGTTTTTTGCAATCGTCATTGGCGGCCCCATCGCCTATATGCTCCTCACGGTTCCGCCGACGTGCACTGATGGCATCCAAAACCAGGGGGAGACGGCGGTCGATCGCGGCGGCCCGTGCCCCTTGCTCGACCCTCAACAGCTGCAGCCATCGGCAGTGTTGTGGTCGCGTGCGTTTTCGGTACGTGATGGCTCATACAACGCGACTTCATACATTGAGAACCCGAACGATGGTGCAGGTGTCTCCTCGGTAAACTATATCTTCAAGCTCTACGATAGTGATAACGTGTTGGTCGCCGAGCGCAGCGGGAGCACGTTTATCATGCCTGGTCGGATAACACCCGTGTTCGAAGGAACCATCGACACCGGCAATCGCACGGTCGCTCGCTCCTTTTTTGCGCTTACCAGTGAGCCGGCCTGGCAGCAGATGCGCGATCCGGGCAAGGCCATTGCCGTCTCTGACATTAGCGCATCCGATATCACGAAGACGCCGCGCGTCACGGCAAACGTCCGCAATATCGATGTCTCACCACTCTTCGATATTTCCTTCGTTGCAACCATCTTCGATCGGACCGGCAATGCGTACGCCTCATCCGCCACCCACCTGGATCGCCTCGCCGCGGGCGAGACGCAGCAGATCGTATTCACCTGGCCTGACCCGTTCACAAACGTTATTGGCAGGATCGACGTGATTCCGCGTATCGCGCCGGTTTCTACGGCAACGGCGCGCTAGTATGCAATACCTCGCGCGCTCCGCTCGCGCTGCCCGCCCGCTCTTTGCCCATATTGATTGGTTCATGTTTGCCGCTGCGCTTGCACTGTCGCTCCTCGGCCTTTTTACGATGCGCAGCTTCTCGGCCGACAACTCATTTTTTGAAAAGCAAATTATTTGGATATCGCTCGCCGTTGCCGTTTTTTTCGTCGCGAGCCTCTTTGAGTACGGTTTCTTGCGGCGCACTCCCGTTATTGTCTCACTCTATGGCGGTGTGATAGTACTCCTCATACTCGTTTTCTCATTTGGCGCGCTCGTGAAAGGTGCACAGAATCGTTTTAATCTCGGCCTATTCGCGCTCCAGCCGTCGGATCCGGCGAAGCTGATTCTCGTCATGCTCCTCTCCAAGTATTTTGCGCGCCGCCATATCGAGATAGCGCGATTTAAGCATGTGATCCTCTCGGGCATGTACGCGTTTATCCTCTTCATACTCGCATTTTTCCAACCAGACCTCGGCGGCGGCATAATCATCGCCTCGATCTGGCTGGGTATGGTGCTGGTTGCTGGGATATCGTGGAAACATCTCCTCGCGCTCTTCATTACAGCAGCCATTGTCTTTGCCGGACTATGGAATTTCGGTCTGCATCAGTACCAAAAACAGCGCATCCTCACGTTTGTGCACCCCCTCACCGACATCCACGGCAGCGGCTACAATGCGTACCAATCCATGGTCGCGGTCGGGAGCGGACAGCTCCTGGGGAAGGGAATCGGCTATGGGACGCAATCAAAGCTACGCTTTCTTCCCGAATACCAAACCGATTTTATTTTTGCCGCATTTGCCGAGGAGTGGGGATTTGTCGGCGTTCTTCTCTTTCTCGGTCTTTTTGCCATCGTCATTGTGCGAATTCTCGTCATTGCGGCACATGGAGCTAACAATTTTGACACGCTCTTCGCGGCTGGCCTCGCCATCTACTTCATCGCGCAGTCTGTCGTTCATGTCGGCATGAACATGGGGCTTTTGCCCATCACGGGAACGACCATGCCATTCATGAGCTACGGTGGATCCCACCTTCTCACCGAGTATTTCGCGCTTGGAATACTGACGGGTCTGTGCAGGCATGCGCGGCCAGTCGTGCGCGTGCGCGATCAGACGGAATTCATTGGCGCGGTTTAAACGTAGAGCGCAATTGTTGCATCGCGCATGGCCATGAAATCGGTGGTGATGGGGGGTGCCGTCTGAGGCACCTCAGTGAGCGCGTGTGCGAACGCGCCCACGTCTCCCGAAGGGCAAAGCGTGTCTGCAGGTCCACGTATCTCCGGAATGCCGCCGACAAAACTTGCGACGACGGGAAGTCCGGCAGCGTGAGCTTCGAGCATCGCATAGGGGAGTCCCTCCTTGCGAGAGGGGATAAAAAAGACATCGAAAGCCGAGAGATAGGCGCTCGCATTTTCGCGCGCACCGGCAAAGCAGACATGCTCGCGTATTGCGAGCTCATCTGCGAGAGCTTCGAGAGCCGTGCGCTCTCTTCCGTCACCTATGATGCAGTAAAAGAGATTTGGGTTAATGTTGCGCGCGTGAGCAAAAGCGCGCAGCCCAATATCGAATCCTTTGTTGCGGGTTAATTCACCGATAGAGCCAATCCAGCGGCAATTGGGTGGTGCCTCGGGAGCGATGGCGTGGCGCGCCTCCGTGCGTGTCTTGAGCGGCAGTGGCGCGGGTAGTGCATTGTGAATGAGGTGCATGCGGCGCGGAAAGAGCCAGACAAATGCATTGCGATCTGGTTTCGTGACGCAGATCACCTGGTGCGAGAGTGCAACGGTTGCGAGAGATGCCAGCCACATTAAGGCGCGGACGAAGAAGGGGCGCGATTCGCGAAATGCCCAGCCATGTGCCGTGAACACGATGCGCGGTACTCCGCTCGCGCGGGCGGCAAGAGCCCCTAATCCTCCAGCTTTAGAACTGTTGAGGTGCACGACATCCGGTTTCTCATCGTCAAAGAGTTTTTTGAGCGAGCGAAATGCGCCGATATCGGCGATGCTCATATCGCGTGTGAGCGCCGGGACGAACACGCTCCTGACACCGGCATCCCGTAGCTTGATTATGAGTTCACCTTCGCGCGCGCTGTCTTGTGCGGGTCCGCAGGCGACGATTACTTCGGTACCTGCGGGCATGTGTGTCGCGAGATCGTATACGTAGTGCTGCGCCCCACCCCAATTGGATTTCGTGATGACGAATAGGACTTTTCTCATAGCGTGGCACGGCAGGGCGGGGCACAGGGAGTCGGGGAAACATCCTGTTTTTCTGCGTAAGAGGGAATGGGAAAACCGAGGATTTCCCAGAACGACCCGCCCCAATAGAATTTGATGATGAGGAATAAAACCTTATTCATAGCGGTATTACGAGATAATCCGGTATACTCGGTGAGCCGTTTTGAGCTTGTGTTAAGCCATTTTTCATAGCAGAATAATGATACACCGTATGCGTCCCGTACCCAAGTATGAGCACCTCATCCTCCTCATCGGCGACGTTGCTGTTTTCGTCTTGTCGTTGTGGCTCACGCTCGCAATCCGCTATCTCGAGGTTCCGTCTGCTGCGCTCTTTTTTCTCCATGCGAAGCCGTTTGCACTCCTGTTCGTCGTGTGGATCATCGTGTTCTTTCTTTCAGGCCTCTACGGCAAGCACACGCGACTTTTCCGCTCCGCGCTCCCGTCACTCATCTTTTCCGTGCAGCTTGTCAACATGGTTCTCGCCGGGCTCTTTTTCTTTCTCGTGCCGCTGTTTGGGATTGCGCCGAAGACGAATCTTCTACTATATCTCATCATATCGGCGCCGCTCATCTACGTTTGGCGTGTGTGGATCTTTGCGCGCATTCGCACGAACCGCTCGCTCAAAGGTGTCTTGATCGCATCCGGCCCTGATGCTCAGGCTTTGGCCGACGAAGTGGCGAATGACGACCGCTACCCATTCTCATTCTCGTATGTGATCGATACCGCTCGCGCGCCGACGCACGAGGTGATTCAGCGAGCCTGTCGTGTGGCGGCCGAGGAAGATGTTACGTTCGTTGTGATTGATTATGCCGATCCCGCTGTTCTCTCCGCACTCCCGATCATTTACGACGCCGCATTTCACAAATCGCGCTTCATGCTGATGGATGTGGTGGATTTGTATCAGGAAGTATTCGATCGGGTGCCACTCTCGCTCACGCGGTATGCGTGGGTCCTGGATCAGATTGGCGCCTCGCGTACCTACGATGCGCTGAAGCGCATCATCGACATCATCGGCGGATTTGGTATTGGCCTCGTCTCGCTCATCGTGTATCCGTTCGTAGCTATTGCCATCAAGATTGACGACGGCGGACCCGTGTTTATAGCGCAGGAGCGCGTCGGTCGGTTCCAAAAACCGATTCGCGTGCATAAGTTTCGCACGATGAGCGGGAATGATAGCGGCGTGTACGGCGAGAGTGGCAAGACCCAACTTGTCGTAACGCGCGTGGGGAAGTGGCTGCGCATCTTGCGCATTGATGAACTCCCGCAGCTGTGGTCAGTCATCAAGGGCGATCTGTCGCTCGTCGGACCGCGGCCGGAGTTGCCCGCGCTGGCGGCGCAATACAGCGCACGAATTCCATACTACAACGCGCGTTACCTCATCGCGCCGGGACTCACCGGCTGGGCGCAAATCAAACACGATCGCGATCCGCACCACGGCACCGCGATCGAGGAGACGAAAGAGAAACTCTCTTACGATCTCTTCTACTTGCAACATCGCTCACTCTTACTCGATTTCCTGATCCTCTTCCAAACGATACGTATCATAGTCTCCGCCCGTGGCTCCTAGTATGACGATCAATGGGCGCGCGCTAGCCAATAGGATCTACGAGCGTCTCAGCATCAGGCGCGCATCGCTCCCCCGACACATTGCGCTTGGGATTGTGTGCAGCGAACCCGATGCCGTCATGGAGTCCTTCATGAAAATCAAAACGCGCGCGGCACAGCAACTCGATGTTGCAATCGTGCGAGTCGATGTGCCGATACGCGCGGGCGAGCAGGGAGCCATTGAAGCGATTGTGGAACTCACAAAACGCACCGACGGTATCATCACCCAATTGCCACTTCCGCGTAGCTGGGATGCCAGGCCGGTACTTGCCGCGATTCCCGGTTCGCACGATGTCGATGGCATTGGCACAAACTCGCTCGTCGTGCCACCCGTCGCGCGTGCCGTGAAAGATATCCTCGAAGAGGCGCATTTTGATCCAAAAGGAAAGCGCGCGGTTGTCATTGGCGCTGGCAGACTGGTCGGCGTACCGGTCGCGCGCCTGCTCGAGGAATTGGGTGCGCGTGTGACGGTCATCACCGAAGGGCAGCCACTCGATGCACTCATGAATGCAGACATCATCGTATCGGGCGCAGGTTCTCCCAAACTCATCACACCTGAGGTAGTCCGCGATGGGGCCGTTCTCATCGATGCGGGGACGAGCGAACAGGGGGGCAAGGTGCGCGGCGATGCCGATCCCGCGTGCGCCATGAAGTG
>Ga0272446_1005322_pt1 | contig 14311 bp, 13 predicted proteins | sample YNPCB0061_FD_194587 | JGI IMG/M metagenome (GOLD analysis project Ga0272446, IMG submission 194587) | Hot spring microbial mat communities from Yellowstone National Park, WY, United States - YNP-CB-006-1 | ecosystem: Environmental > Aquatic > Thermal springs > Hot (42-90C) > Sediment | place...
CCACGACACCAGGTTGGGCGAGATGACGTCGTTGCGCGCCGGGGTGTTGCGCGCGCGCAGCGTCGAGAACAGCACCGCGGGGACGAGGATCCCGCGCACCAGCCCGAGATCGACCAGCGTCAGCCACTCGGCGGCGGTGTGCGGGTTGGGCTCGAGGCGGTTGGCGACGAGCGCCATGACGAGGCCCTGCAGCCCGAGCCCGTAGAGGCTGGTGCGCCAGGTGGCGACGAAGAGCGGGATCAGCATGATCCCGAGGAGCGCGATGAGGAGCGGGCTCACGGCGTCCCTCCGTTGCGCCACCCGGTGGCGAGCAGCGCCAGTGCGGCCGAGGCGAGCGCGACCGCGATGTACTTCGGGACGGTGCGCAGCTTGAGGCGCGCGATGAGCGACTCGATGGTGCCGACGACGACGGCGATGACCAGCGTGAGGCCGAGGTTGAGCGCGGCGGTGCGCGGCGCGGTCGTGCCGGCCCAGGGGTTGAGGAGCGTCGCGACGACCGACGCGGCGACGGTGAGCTTGAGCGCCGCGCCGGTCTGGATGGCGGCGAGGTCGGGGCCGCTGTGATCGAGGATCATCACCTCGTGGACCATCGTCAGCTCGAGGTGGGTCGTCGGGTCGTCGACGGGCATGCGCGCCGACTCGACCTGCAGGACGATGAACAGCGTCACCACGCTGCCGAGCCACACCATCAGCGACCCGTCGCCGGCGGTGAGCCGCGGCACGAGGAGGTCGGCGAGCGCGTGGCCGCCGGCGCCCGCGCCGAGGCTGAGCGCGCCCGCGGCGAGGAAGAGCGCCGGCTCGAGCAGTGTCGAGAAGGTCGCCTCGCGCGCCGCGCCCATCCCCTCGAACGAGCTGCCGGTGTCGAGCGCCGCGAGCATGACGGCGACGCGGCCCAGCGCCCAGACGTAGGCGAACCAGACGAAGTCGAAGGGGAACGACACGAGCGGCGCCGCGCCGAGGATCGGCGTGACCGCCGCCGACCCGACGGTGGTGAGGAGGAACCCCCAGGGGCCGACGCGGAACACCGGGGTCGTCGTCTCGCTGTAGACCGACCGCTTTCTGAGGAGGCGGAGGACGTCCCACAGCGGCTGCAGGATCGGCGGCCCGCGCCGCCCCGACCACAGCGACTTGGTCCGGTTGATCACGCCGACGACGAGGAACGGCATCACGAGGAGCGCGAGGACGTCGGCGACGCGGAAGATCGTGCTAGACGAAATTACCATGTGCGCGCCACCCCGAAGACGATCGCGCCGATGAGGATCAGCGCCAGCAGCCCGGCCGCGAAGGCGAAGCGCGGCTGCTCGGAGACGCGGCGCGAGGCGTCCTCGACCATCTCCTCGCCCTGCCCGAGCACCTCGAACATCCGCCGCTCGACGGCGTCGGGGTGGCTGGTGGCGACGTGGCCGGGGCGCTGCGGGAAGAGCTCGGTGGGGAGCTGCTCGCGACGGAGCGGCGGCATCACGCCCTCGAACAGGCGGGCGAGCTGCTCGCTGAAGGAGCTCCCGGTGTACTGCATGCGCGCCGTCGCCGCGGTGTAGCCGCAGCCCCAGGTCGGCGAGCGGCGCGCGCGCACCCCCTGGCGCCAGCGGACGAGGCCAGCGACGGCGATCACCAGCGCGAGGCCGCGGCCCGCCCAGACGAACGCGCCGAGCGGCGCCAGCGCGGCGTCGACGCCGGCCTGCACCGGGAAGAGCTGGAGCGCGGCGCGGACCAGCGCGATGCCCAGCTCGGGGGCCAGCCCGACGGCGACGGCGGCGAGCGCGTGCAGCGCCATCGGCAGCCACATCGTGAGCGGCGGATCCTCGGGGTAGTGGATGGTGGCGTCGCGCGGGCTGCCGAGGAAGGCGACGCCGAAGGCGCGCGTCATCGAGAGCGCGCTCACCGCGCCGACGAAGGCGAGGGCGGCGGCGGCGGCGACGAAGGCCATGTTGGCGAAGGCGGCCGGGGCCGCGCCGCGGAGGAGGCCGAAGTAGACAAGAATTTCGCTCACGAAGCCGTTCAGCGGCGGGAGCGCCGAGATCGCCAGCGCACCGACGAGGAACAGCGACGCGGTGCGCGGCATCCGCTTGGCGAGCCCGCCCAACCGCTCGAGGTCGACGGTGTGCGCGGCGCGATAGACCGCCCCCGCGGCGTAGAAGAGGAGGCACTTGAAGACGGCGTGGTTGAAGACGTGCAGCATCCCGCCGGCGAAGCCGCAGGCGGCCAGCGTCGGGTCGTTCCACACCCAGCCGAGGGAGCCGACGCCGAAGCCGATGGCCGCGATGCCCACGTTCTCCGTCGAGGAGTAGCCGAGGAGGCGCTTGAGGTCGCGCTGCGTGGCGGTGTAGAGGACGCCGAAGAAGGCCGACAGGACGCCGAAGGCGAGCACCGCCCAGCCCATCCACTCGTCGGGGCGGCCCATGAGGAGCGTGAAGCGGAGGAAGGCGAAGAGGCCGGCCTTGTGGATGACGCCCGACATGAGCGCCGAGACGTGCGCGGGCGCCGCCGAGTGCGCGCGCGGCAGCCAGGTGTGGAAGGGGAAGAAGGCGCTCTTCAGCGCGAAGGAGACGCCGAGGAGGAGGAAGAGCGTCCCGCGCGTCGTCGACGGGCGCGAGAGGAAGGCGCCGAAGGCGGCGAAGTCCATCGAGTCGGTCTTCGCGTGCAGCAGCATGAAGGCCGCCACCAGCACGAAGAGGCCGACGTGCGTCGAGACCAGGTAGTTGAAGCCGGCGAAGCGGATTTTTTGCTGACGATAATCCCAGATGACCAGCAGCCAGGCGGCGACGGCGGCAATCTCCCAGCCGAGGAGGAAGGCGAGCGCGTTCTGCGTCGAGTAGATGAGGACGAACGAGAGCGCGGTCAGGTTGAGGAGCGCGAAGTGCGGGCCGCCGTGGCGCCCCTTCGAGAAGTAGGGGCGCAGGTAGCCGATGGCGTAGACGGTCCCGAGGAGCGTCATCGGGAGCGACCAGGCGAGGAAGAAGGCGCTGAGCGCGTCGACGCGGAAGGGGATGTGATCGAGGGGGAGCGGCCAGGCCCAGGTGAGCTCGAGCGCCGCGGTGCGCCCGGCGAGGAGGCCCGCGGTGCCGACGGCGACGAGGACCATCGCGGCGAGCTGGGTGGTCAGCGCGACGGCGGCGGCGGCGCGGTTCGAGCGGAGCGCGAGCGAGAGCGCGGCGCCGGCGAGGAGGATGGGGACGGCGAGGAGGACGGTGGTCATCCGTGCTCCCGGATGGCGTCGAGGATCGCCCAGCCGAAGACCGGCTTCGGGAAGACGATGGGGAGCGCGGAGCGGCCGTCGGGCTCGAGGGCGGCGCGGATGCGCTGGGGGGCGGACGAGACGACGATGAGGAGCAGCGTCGGGCGGCGCGCGCGCAGGGCGGCGATCCAGGCGATCACCGCCTCGGCGCCGAGCTCGTCGGGGAAGAGGACGACGGCGCTGACGCCCGGGGGGACGTCGCCGAGGGTCTGCAGCGCCGAGGAGCTGACGCCGCCCTCTTTCAGATAGACAAGAAGTCCGTCGATCGTGTCGCGGTGCTCGGCGATGATCGTCACGCGCTGGGGGCGCTCGGCCATTGGCGGCCCCCCTAGAGCAAGGGCCGAGCCGCTCGGCGAAAGCCGCGCGCGGCGCGGGCGGGCGTCCGTCGGACGGGCTGGCGCGCGCGCGATTTGCGCGGAAACGACAAGTTGTCGCACCATTTTCTGAGATTTTCGGCAGAAGCGACTCACTGCGTAGGCGCAGCGAGCGTGCGGTCGGTGAGCTCCGGACGCATCGTCTCCCACCGCACCGCCCGTGAGCCGGTGCTAGTCTGGCGGCGCACACCGCGATGGACGAGCTCCTCACGATCCCCGAGTGGCGCGACGCCGCGCGCGCCCGCGTCGAGAAGGCCGCCTGGGACTACTTCCGATCGGGCGCGGATCAAGAGCGGACGCTGCGCGCCAACCGCCGCGCCTATCGCGCGTGGACCATCTGGCCGCGCGTGCTCGTCGACGTCTCGGCGCCGAGCGCGGCGACGACGGTGCTCGGCACCGAGGTGGCGACGCCGATCCTCGTCGCGCCCACCGCCTATCACCGCCTGGCGCACCCCGACGGCGAGCTCGCCACCGCCGCGGGCGTCGCCGACGCCGGCAGCCTCTACGTCGTCTCGACGCTGGCCACCGTCGCGCTCGAGGAGGTCGCCGCCGCGTCGGCGGGGCCGAAGTGGTTCCAGCTCTACGTCCATCGCGATCGCGGGCTGACCCGCGCGCTCGTCGAGCGCGCCGAGGCGGCGGGCTACCGCGCGATCGTGCTCACCGTCGACACGCCGCGCCTCGGGCGCCGCCTCGCCGACGAGCGGAACCGCTTCACGCTGCCGGCCGGGCTCACCATGGCCAACCTCGCCGCCGACGTCGTGGGCTTGACGGGCTCGGGCCTCGCCGCCTACTTCGCCGATCGCCACGACGCCTCGCTCGGCTGGCGCGACGTCGAGTGGCTGCGCTCGATCACGCGGCTGCCGCTGGCGGTCAAGGGCGTGGTGCGCGCCGACGACTCGGCGCGCGCCGTCGAGGCGGGGGCCGCCGCGATCATCGTCTCCAACCACGGCGGGCGCCAGCTCGACGGCGCGCCCGCGACGCTGGAGGCGCTGCCGCGCGTGGTCGACGCGGTCGCCGGCCGGGCCGAGGTCCTCCTCGACGGCGGCATCCGCTGGGGCACCGACGCGCTCAAGGCGATCGCGCTCGGCGCGCGCGCGGTCCTCGTCGGGCGGCCGATCCTCTGGGGCCTCGCCGTCGGCGGGCGCGCGGGGGTGGCGCGCGTGCTCGCGCTCCTCACCGCGGAGCTCACGCGCGCGATGGCGCTCTCCGGCTGCCCGCGCCTCGACGCCATCGACCGCACCCTCGTCGAGCCCGCCGCGCCCCGGCCGTGAGCGAGCGCATCCTCCTCACCGGCGCGTTCGGCAACATCGGGCGCCACACGCTGCCGCTGTTGCTGGCGCGCGGCCACCGGGTGCGCGCCCTCTCCGTCGGTGGCCGCGCCGATCGCCGGCTCGCCCGCCGCCTCGCCGCGCCGCACCTCGAGGTCGTCCGCGGCGACGTCCGCGACCGCGCGCTGATGGCCGCGCTCACCCGCGACGTCGACACCATCATCCACCTCGCCTTCCTGATCCCGCCGGCCGCGCTCAGCCGCCCCGGCGAGGCGCGCGCCATCAACGTCGACGGCACGCGCGCGATCCTCGACGGCGCGCGCGCCGCCCCCACCCCGCCGCGCCTCCTCTTCGCGTCGACGCTCGACGTCTACGGCCACACCCAGCACCTCCCGCCGCCGCGCCGGGTCGGCGACCCCACCTCCGCCACCGACGTCTACGCCGAGCACAAGCTCGAGTGCGAGCGCCTCGTCGCCGCCTCGGGCCTGCGCGCCTGCGTCTTCCGCTTCGCCGACGTCCCGCCGATCGCCGTGCGCGCGCCGCACCCGATCATGTTCAGGATCCCGCTCGCGACGCGCATCGAGGCCATCCACCCCGACGACGCCGCGCTCGCCGTCGCCAACGCCCTCGACACCGACGCCGTCTGGGGGCGCACGCTGAACGTCGGCGGTGGCGCGCGCTGCCAGCTCACCTACCGCGCCTACCTCGGCGCCTTCCTCGACGCGATGGGCATCGGCGCGCTCCCCGACGAGGCCTTCGGCGACGAGCCCTACTGCACCGACTGGCTCGACACCGACGAGAGCCAGCGCCTCCTCCGCTACCAGCGCAAGAGCTTCGACGACATCGTGCGCGAGACCGCCGCCCTCCTCGGCTGGCGCGCCCCGCTCGCCCGCGCCCTCCGCCCGATCGTCCGCCGCGCGATCCTGGCCATGTCGCCCCGCTGGCGCGCCCGCCGCTAGTTCGTCGCGATTTCGGGGGTCGAGGCGCCTCCTTGAACACGGAGCAAAGAGTGCGGAGCGCGGACGGAGGATTTTCTGAATGACACGAAACTCCGTCTGAGCTCCCGCGCCCCGATCTCGCGTCGTCGCCGTCGCGCGATCTGTCGATGGCCGACGCCGCGGGCGCCGATCTCGCCACCGCCGAGCCCACCGCCCCGCCCGACGAGGCGCCGCCGACCGGGTCGCGCGCCGGCGGCTGCGCGATCGCCGATGGGCCTGGCGCTCGCGACGCGCGCCCACCGTCGGATGCGGTAGAGTCCGGCGCATGGCGAACTACGTCTTCGATCCCGATGTGGTCCACGAGTGCTCGCTCGCCGCGATCGGCCTGCCCAAGCCGCAGATGTTCGACGTCTTCGCGTCGGCGATGGAGCAGCACTACCCGGGCGTCCTCGATCACGGCCAGCCGTGGCTCTACTCGATCGCCGGCGGCGCGATGATCCAGATGAAGCTCTATTACGCGTCGCTCACCGAGTACATCATGATCTGGGGCACGCCCATCGGCAGCGAGGGGCACTCGGGGCGCCACCTCACCGGCTTCTGGGACACCGTCATCGACGGCGAGACCTGGTACTACGCCGAGGGCGAGTTCGAAAAGCGCATCTACAAGCCGGGCGATCGCATCTACGTCGGCCCCGGGCAGGCCTGCGGGATGAACTTCACCGACGGCGTGTGGGCGGTCGAGTACGCGCGCGGCTTCATCCCCGCGTCGCTGCCGTTCGGCCTCGCCGACGTGATGTTCTCGACGCTCGACGTGAAGACGGCGGCGCAGACCTTCACGCTCTACGCCGACCTCGTGTCGCAGGCGCTCGGGCAGAAGCTGTCGCAGCGCCTCGGGCCGGCGGGCCCGGCGGCCAAGGCGCTCACCGGCGCGGTGGCGGGCGCGGCGCGCAAGATGACCGGCTGGCTGGAGGCGCGCCCGACGCTGCCGCAGATCCCGAAGGACAACCCGCGCTAGCGCCGGCCGTCGTGTCGTTCCGCGCGCGATACGGGAGGTGGGCGCTCGTCGTCGGGGCGTCGGAGGGGATCGGGGCCGCGCTGGCCGAGGAGCTGGCGGCGCGCGGGCTCGATCTCCTGCTGGTGGCGCGCCGGCCGGGGCCGCTCGAGGCGCTGGCCTCGTCGCTGGCGGCGCAGCACGGCGTCGCCACGCGTACGCTGGCCGTCGACGTCGGGTCGCGCGCGGGGCTCGACGCCATCCTCGCCGAGGCGCGGGCGCGCGAGCTGGGCCTGGTGGCGATGAGCGCGGCGCTCGCGCCCGTCGGTGAATTTCTGTCTAGCGCGCCCGAGGACCTCGAGCGCATGCTGGACATCAATTGCCGCGCGGCGGTGGTGCTGGCGCGCGCGCTCACCCCGGCGATGGTCGCGCGCGGGCGCGGCGGCGTGGTGCTGATGTCGTCGCTGGCGTCGCTGTCGGGGACGGCGACGGTGGCGCACTACGCGGCGACCAAGGCCTACCTGCGCGTCCTCGCCGAGGGGCTGTGGGACGAGCTGCGGCCGCGCGGCGTCGACGTGGTCGCCTGCCTGGCGGGCCCGACGCGCACGCCCACCTGGCTCTCGGCGCGCCCGCGCCCGCAGCTCTTCGCGCCGCCGGTGCTCGAGCCGCGCGCGGTCGCGATCGCCGCGCTCGACGGGCTGGGGCGCGGCCCCATCGCCATCCCCGGCCTCGCCAACCGCGCCGTCGCCGCGCTGATGCGCCACCTGCCGACGCGCGCGGCCGTGCGCCTCGTCAGCGACGCCGCGCGCAAGCTCTATGAGTCGTAGGCGCGTCGGAGCGGCGCTCGCGATCGCGATCGCCGTCTTGCTCTGGCCGAAGGAGGGTCACGTGAGCGGCAGCTCCGTCGTCATCGCCGATTCCCGCCACTTCCGCGTCGAGATCGAGTCGGTGCGCAAGGTCTTCGCCGACCCCGAGGACGAGGGCCCCTGGCACACGAGCTGGCGCGAGCAGAACCAGCCGCACGCCGACCGCGCCCGCGACCGCATCGCCAGGGCGCTGCCCAAGCTGGCCAAGCGGTTGCCGCTCGCCGACTACACGCCCGAGCTCATCGTCGTCGTCGAGGGCAACGAGGGCGAGGAGACGACCAAGAACCTCCTCGCCAGCAAGCAGCCGTTCGCCTACCGCCTGTGGGCCGGCGGCGTCGGCGTCTACGTCGCCCTGCGCGCGCTGCCGGCCGCCCCGGTGCGCGCCGAGCTGAAGGCGCTGCTCACCGCCGCCGTCGCCGCGCCCTGACCGCCCCGCGGCGTCGCGCGCCTACCGCCGCGATCCCGGCATGAAGCGGGTGTCGCGCGCGGTCTGATCGATCTTGCCGTCGAGGAGATCGACGAAGGCCTGCGAAATCTCGACGAGGCGCTCGGTCTCGATGGGGGCCTCCCAACGCCCCTCCATCCCGAGCAGGTTCAGCACCGCCGCGTCGAGCGCCGGCGGCGCGCTGGCGAGCGCCGCGCGCAGCGAGCCGATCGCGCCCCGCACCAGCGCGCGCCCCTCGTCGGTGCGCACCGCGTCCTCGAGGCCGTGCGGGACGCAGCCGGTGAACCAGCCGCGCGAGGCGAGCAGCCACGCGTCGCGGATCACCGTCGCTGCGCCGGGCTCGCGCGGCTCCTCGAGGTGCAGCGCCAGGAGCCGCAGGAAGAGCTCGAGCAGCCCGTCGCGCATCCAGAAGCCGCGCTCGCCGTCGGCGGTGACGAAGGTCGTGCCCATCGCCGATCGCCGCTCAGCGACGAGAGCGCCGGCGCGCGCGCGCCGCGATCAGCGCCGCGACGGCGAACGCGAGCCAGTCCGCCGACGTCGGGCCACCCGCGACCACGCCGCAGCCGCCCGCGCTGGCGCCGTTCGTCGGCCCGAGGTCCGGCCCACCGCCTCCGCCCGCCGACGCGAGATCGCTCCCGCCGACCGCGCCCCCGCCCGCGTCGACGGCGCCGCCCATCCCCAGATCGACCGGCGGCGCGAGCAGGTCGGCCATCCCCGTCGCCAGGTCCGGCGGCGGCGCCGCCGCTGTCACCGTCGAGCAGCTCGAGAAGCGCGACGTCGCCGGCGCCGCGTCGCGGCTCACCGTCAGCGTGATCACCCGCCCCACCGGCACCGTCACGTTGAAGACGCGATCGAACGCGCCCACCCCCGCGCCGTTCGTCGACACCGGCCACCCGACGAGCGGCTCCTCGCCCTCGCCCTTCCCGCTCGGATCGCACGCGCCGTTCGAGTAGGCCTCGATCGAGTAGGAGTCGTTCGCCGCCGCCGTCAGCGTCCCGACGAAGCGCACCGAGCTCGCGTCCGCGGTCACCGACGACAGCGTCACCGACGGCACCGCCGTCGCCGTCCCCGAGATCCCCTCGTCGCCGTTCGCGTAGATGCGGTTGCCGAGGATGACCGTCCCCGTCGTCGGCGACATCACCACCACGCCCGCGCCGTTGTTGGCGATGACGTTCCCGCGCGTGCGCGTCCCGATCTCGACGGCGGTCCCCGCCTCGAGCCGCACCCCGGCGCCGCCGTTGCCGCGCGCGACGCCCGCCGCGTCGACCCCGATGCGATTGCCATGGACGTACAGGATCGGCGCCATCGAGCGCACGCCCTCCTTCGTGTTCCCGGCGATCACGTTGCCGTCGTCGGCGCCCGGGCCGCCGACGGAGCTGCGCGTCGCCGTCGAGTACACGTAGACGCCGACGTCGTTGGCGAGCGGCGCCCCGTTCGCGCCGAGCCCGATGGTGTTGCCGCGCACCGTCGCCTGCGCGCCGTCGAGGAACACCCCGAACATGCTGTTCCCCGCGATCAGGTTCCCGCTCCCCGCGATCCCGATCGCCGACGCGCCGCCCGAGACGTTCACGCCGGTCTGGTTCGCCACCGCCGCCGTCCCCGCCGCGTTCGTCCCGATGTAGTTGTTCACGACGGTGGCGACGGCCGCGAGCTGCACGCCGTTGTAGCCGTTGCCCGAGATCACGTTGCGCCGGCCCCCCGCGCCCCCGATGACGACGCCGGACGACCGGACGCTCACGCCCGTCTGGTTCGCCATCGCCGCCGTGCCCGTCGGGTCGATCCCGACGTAGTCGCCGTAGAGCGCCGTCGCGTTCGAGGCCCCCTCGATGCTGACGCCGACCTGCGTGTTGCCGCTCACCACGTTGCGCGCCGCCGCGGTGTCGCCGCCGATGATGGTGCCGACGGCGTCGTAGACAAACATTCCGTTGCCGTTGGCCATCGCCGTCGCGCCGTCGGTGCCGACAGAGCAGCCCTCGATCGACACGTTCTGCGTCGTCGCGACGATGACCCCGTAGTCGTTGAAGCGGACGATGGCCAGCCCCTTCAGCTTCGACCCCGCCGCGCCGACGCCGATGAACCGGACGCCCGACACGGCCACTCCCGCGCCCGACGCCGTCACGCCGTCGAGCAGCACGAGCGGCGTCCCGGCGTACCCGGGCTGCGTCGTCCCGTCGACGGTGACCTGCTTCGAGATGACCGGGAGCTGCGTCGCCGGCGTGATCGCCACCGTCCCCGAGACCGGCACGTTGAAGGCGATGACGTGCGGCCCCGTCACCGCGTTCGCCTGATCGATGGCGTCGCGCAGCGACCCGGCGCCCGCGTCGTTCGTGTTCGTGACGGTGAACGTCGTCGCGCGCGCAATCCCGCTAGACAACAAGACCACCCCCGCGAACCAGACGCCGGCGACGACGCGACCACGCTCCCCCATCTCTTCACCGTATCACCCGCGGGCTCGTGATACGTTGTCGCTGGGGGGAGATTGAGATCGTCGTCGCACCTCGGGCTGGTCCCGATGCTGGTGCTCGTGTCGTCGTCGTTCGCCTGCGCGCCCGCTCGTCCGAGCGGGCCGCCGACGGTGGCGCTCATCGACACCGGCGTCGCGCTCGAGGCGTCCGCGCTCGTCCACGCCGAGCGGATCGCGGCGGGCAGCGCCGACACCACCCACGGCACCCACCTCGCGTCCATCCTCGTCGACGCGGGCGTCGAGGTGGTCTCGCTCGACGTCTTCGATCACGACGCCGCCTCGTTCGAGTCGGTGCGCGCCGCGTTCGCCTGGTGCATCGCCAACCGCGACCGCTACCACCTCCGCGTCATCAACCTCAGCCTCGGCACCGGCGTCGCGCGCGCGCCCTGCCCGACCGAGTCGCTGGCGCTCGCCATCGAGGAGGCCGCCCGCGCAGGACTCCTCACCGTCGTCGCATCGGGCGACCAGGGCTACACCGAGGCGCTGGCCGTCCCCGCCTGCGCGCCGTCGGCGGTCTCGGTCGGGACCGTCGACAGAGAGGGCGTCGCCGACTTCTCCAACTCCGCCCCGTTCCTCACGCTGCTCGCGCCGGGGATCGCCATCGACGCGGGCGGCATCGTCCTCTCGGGGACCTCGCAGTCGGCCGCCGCGGTCTCCGCCGCCGCCGCTCGGCTCGCCGTCGCGCACCCCGACGATCGCCCCGACGCGCTCCGCGATCGCCTCATCACCTTCGGCACTCCGGTTCGAGATCCGCGTAACGGCCTCGTCATTCCGACGCTGCGCCCGCCCTACCCCAAGGAGCTTTGGAAATGAGAACAGCGCTTCGTGACCCCCTCGGCCTCGCCCTGCTGCTCGCAGCGACCTCGGCCTGCCAGGCCCCCGACGTCGCGCCGAGCCGGCAGGCGCTCGCGGTGAACAGCCTCGAGGTGAACCAGGCGCTCGGCGTGCAGTTCCAGAACGCCACCAAGTTCGTCGCCGGCAAGGACACCGCGATCCTCGCCTTCCTCGACGCGCCGGTGCAGGCGAACCCCAACACCCAGACGGTCACCGTGAGCCGCGACGGCCAGATGGTCACCACGCTCGCGCCGCTCGTCGGCGACGGGCCGGTGAACCCGCTCGTCTTCGCCTGTCCGTCGCGCGAGCAGTGCGGCAGCTGGGCCGAGGGCAACTACACCTTCGACGCGAGCATCGACGGCGTCACGCGGTCGGCGCAGGCGACCTTCCTGGCGCGCCGCCCGATGCGCGTCCTCGCGGTGCCGGTCACGGTCAACTACGGCAACCTCGGCGGCGTGCAGACGCCCGACGACAAGTGGAAGGGCGGCGGCGACTTCATGCGCCGCACCTGGCCCGTCGCGGCCGACCGCTTCAGCTGGACGCAGCGCGACCTGCTCGATTTATCGTCTATCGACGTTTCGAGCTCCGCCGGGCAGCGTGAGCTCTGGCAGCGCCTGGCCAACCTGAACCCGCCGGAGTGCACCAGCGACCCGTCGCAGGCGGGCTGCTACGACAAGATCATCGGGTTCATCAAGTCGCGCATCGGCACGATGCAGGGCTACACCTACGGCACCCCCGCCAACGTCGTGGTGAACGACGACGAGGACATGCCGGGCACGGTCGCGCACGAGTGCGGCCACCCCTTCCGGCTCGGCGACGAGTACGAGGGCGGCTCGTTCAACTGCGACGTCAATCCGACGCCGCCCGCCTACCAGGGCAAGGACTTCGCGACGCAGTCGATGATGCCCTACTCCTGCACGGCCTCGACGGAGATGGCCTCGGCGGTCGGCGGCACCGGCGTGGGCATCGTCGGGAGCGTCTCGCACCCGTTCGAGGTCGGCGGCCGCGGCCTCCTCGGCGACGCAGTGAACTTCATGGGCTCGGGCGCGCTCCAGGCGCGGCAGTGGGTCTCGCCGCGCACCTACGATCACCTGTTCAACGCGCTCGCGCCGACGGTGGCGCCGATGGCGGTCGGCCGCGTACTCGAGCTCGAGGGGAGCATCGACCGCGACACGAACGGCGTCGTCACGGTGACGCGCAAGCCCTGGTTCAGCTACACGGGGCTGGTGCCGCCGGACACGCAGCCGAGCGGCGCCGACGGCCTCTACGCCGTCGCGCTCGACGGGGGCGGCGCGGTGCTCTCCACCCACGCGCTCGATGACGGCTTCACGCCGACGCTGGATCCGCCGGGGTCGGGCCCGCCGACGGGCGACGTGTTCCACGCGGCGATCGCGCTGCCCGCCGGCGTGGCCAAGCTGCAGATCAAGCAGGGCACGATGGTGCTCGACGAGGTGGCGGTGAGCGCGACCCCGCCGACGGTGACGCTGAGCGCGCCGGCCGGCGGCGGCACCCTCGCCGGCACCAGCGAGATCAGCTGGACGATCACCGACAGCGACGGCGCGGGCACCTTCTACTCGAACGTCGAGTACAGCCCCGACAACGGCACCACCTGGCTCGAGCTCGCCACCGACGTCGAGGGCGCCTCGGGCACGCTGATGGAGAACTTCGACGAGCTCCCCGGCTCGAACGGCAAGGGCCTCATCCGCGTCACCACCACCGACGGCGTGAACACCGCCCGCGCGACCAGCGCGCCCTTCTCGGTGGCGGTGAAGGCGCCCGAGGTCGACATCCTCTCGCCGGCGAACGGCACCACCCTCAAGGCCGGCCAGACGCTGTGGCTCGAGGCCTACGCCTTCGACGAGCAGGACGGCGAGCTCGAGTCGTCGGCGGCGGTGAAGTGGACCTCCGACCGCGACGGCGCCCTCGGCGGCGGGGCGCTGCTCGGCGTGTCGAAGCTCAGCGTCGGCACGCACACGATCAGCGTCACCGCCACCAACAGCCAGGGCGCCAGCACGTCGCAGACGGTGAGCGTCACCGTCACGGCGAAGGCGAGCGGCGGTGGCGGCGGCTGCGCCATCGCCGGCCCGACCGACGCACCAGCGTGGCCGCTCTGGATCCTCGTGCTCGCGCTGGCCGCCACCCCGCGCCTCGCCCGCGCGCGTCGCCGCGCACGCTGAGCTGCTACGCTGGCGGGATGGCCCGCCCGCGCGCCCTCGACTCGCTTCCGACGACGACGCTGCCCTGGCTGACGCTCCGCGATCACTTCGTGGCGACGGTGGGGCCGCGCTCGAACGAGAGCGCGCCGCTCGGGCCGCTGCGCGTGCTGGCCGACGCCACCTTCGCGCCACGGTCGCGCTTTCCGCTCCACCCGCACCGCGACGTCGAGATCCTCAGCATCGTCGTCGACGGCGAGCTGAGCCACCACGGTGACCAGGCGCACGGCGCCACGATGCCGGCGCGCTCGGCGCAGCTGATCTCGGCGCGCGACGGCATCGTGCACGCCGAGGGGAACGACACCGATCGCCCAACGCGGATGCTGCAGCTGTGGTTCCTCCCGACCGAGCTCGGCGGCGCGCCGGCCTACTTCCGCCGCGAGCGCTCCGCGCGCGACGGACGGCAGCTCGTCGCCGGTGACGAGGCGATGCCCCTCCGCTGCGACGCGAAGGTCTGGTGGATCGACCTCGCGCCGGCACGCCCCGAGACCGTCGCCGGACGCGGCTACCTGCTCTCGCTCGACGGCGCGCTCGAGACCACCGCTGGCTCGCTCGCCGCCGGCGAGGGCCTCGTCGTCGACGCGGGCGAGCTCGTCGTCACGGCGGCGCGCGCAGCCACCGCGCTGTGGATCGACCTGCCGTAGCGGTCAGCAGATGCGGGGGAGCTGCTCCGCCAGCGGCCA
>Ga0272446_1005323_pt1 | contig 14309 bp, 14 predicted proteins | sample YNPCB0061_FD_194587 | JGI IMG/M metagenome (GOLD analysis project Ga0272446, IMG submission 194587) | Hot spring microbial mat communities from Yellowstone National Park, WY, United States - YNP-CB-006-1 | ecosystem: Environmental > Aquatic > Thermal springs > Hot (42-90C) > Sediment | place...
TGCCGGCTGCGCCAGACGCAAGCGACGAGGTGGCGCAACCGCAATCGCCTGCGCCGGCTTCCCCGCTTCTCCGCTCCTCTGCCGAGTCCGGCGTGTGTCGGGTGATTTGCTTTTCACCGCGCCATGATCTGACGCTGGCGGAGTTGCCGGCGGCGCAAATCCGCGCTGTGGTGGACGCATGGATCGCGCAGTGCGAGGAACTGGGCGCGCGCGATGACATCACCTACGTGCAGCTCTTCGAGAACAAGGGCGAGATCATGGGGTGCAGCAATCCGCATCCGCACGGCCAGTTGTGGGCCAGCCGCAGTCTGCCCACCGAGCCGGCCAAAGAGCAGCGCGCCCAACTTGCCTGGCTGAACGGACGCCCATCGTCCGTTCTCAGCCGCTCCCCGCTGCTGCTGGACTATCTCGACATTGAGCGCCGCGAGGGCGCGCGCCTCATCTTCGAGAACGAGCACTTCACCTGCCTGACGCCCTACTGGGCGGTGTGGCCGTTCGAGACGATGATTCTGCCGCGCCGACACATCCGGCGCATTGTGGAGTTGACGCCGGCTGAGCGCGACAGCCTGGCCGACGCGCTCAAGCGCATGACCACGCGCTACGACAATCTGTTCGAGGTGTCATTCCCCTATACGATGGGCGTGCACCAGGCCCCGTATGACGGCGAAGCCCATGACGAATGGCAGATGCACCTGCACTTTTACCCGCCCTTGTTGCGCTCCGCCACAGTGCGCAAGTTCATGGTCGGCTACGAGATGCTGGCGCAGCCGCAGCGCGACCTGACCGCCGAGCAGGCCGCCGAACGATTGAGGGGATTGAGTGAGGTAAGATTCGCGTAGGAGGCGCTTGCATGCGAGCTCTGACTGGAATGTACAAGGGAGATCGGCTGATACAACTTCTCGAGGAGGTTGATCTTCCGCCGGATGCGGAGGTGTACATTCTGTTGCCTGATCCTGAAGACGAGATCGTGATGCGCAGCGAGATGAAGAGGATCGCCGAGGTATCGTTTGCAAGGCTCTGGAGCTACAGCGGAGACGATGTCTGGAATGAGTACCTATCGGCAGCGTGATATTGTGCTGGTGCCGTTTCCTTTCTCTGATCTGTCCAGCGCAAAAGTCAGGCCGGTGCTGGTATTGTCGAACGACTCCTATAACGCTCACTCCGCCGATATATTGGTGTGCGGAATTACGACAAACCTATCCCCCGGCCCGTACTCGGAAGTGCTGATGGCGAATGACGTCGAAGTGCCGGGATCGCTCCGGCATATCAGCAGGATCAAGGCTGACACAATAGCTTCGCTTGATCAGTCTTTGGTCATCAAGCCGATCGCGCGTGTGAAAATCCCCGTATTCGTGAGGGTCCTTGCGCACGTGTCGAAGCTGGTCGCATTACCCTGACGAAGTTCCCGAAGCGCATCCACGCAATTGTGTTCTCAGTGCGCTGGATGCGATTCTATGGTAGTTCGATCTGCTTTGGCCCGTGGCCCATTGCAAGGGCTCACACTGGCGCATCCATCGCGTTGCCTTCCACCAGCACGTCGCGCGCGCCGACCAGCTTGACCCCGGCTTCCACGTTGCCGACGATGCGGTTGTTTTGCGCCAGGCTGTCACGCACCCGCTCCATCAGCACACCCACGCGGTTGTCGGCAATCGTGTTGCCGCGAACGGTGAACTGGCGACAGCGAATGGCGGCCGGCCCTGATGCCGGATCGGCCCGCTCAGACCAGACGTGAACGCCGATCTCGTTGCGCCTGAAGGTGTTGTCGATCACAGCCGTGTCGTAGCTTTCGGCGCACTCCGGGAACCATTCGGTGAACGCCGGCTGTGCGCCGGCCCACAGTTGCGCGCCCTCCCCGTTGCGCTCGAATGTGTTGCCGGCGATGGTGTTGTGGTGGCCCTGTTCGATGGCGACGCCGGCGATGCGGTTGCCCCGGATCGAGTTGCCTTCCACCAGCGTGTGGCTGGAGTATCCCAGCCAGAACCCGTAGTTGCAGGCGTCGGCCCGGTTATTGCGGAAGATGTTGCGCTGTGAGAAGGTGGCCTCGAAGGCGATATTCGGGCTGTTGCTCCCGTCGTTGCGCTCGAACACGTTGTCGTTGCACGGCACTTTGATCTGATCCCTGTGAAAGCCGCCGAGGAAGACCCCATCGCCGCTGCCGCGCAACCGGTTGCCCCGAACGATGTTGCGCGATGAACTGCACATGATGACCAGGCCGGCGGCGTCGGCTCCGTTGTGATACCGTTCACCGTCGGCCTGGTAGTGGTAGATGCGGCAGCAGAAGTCGGCTGTGTTGCGCTCGACTATGTTTTCTGAGGACTCGTAGAGCAGGATGCCGTAGCCGCTGTTGTATGAGGCATTGTTGCCGGCCACTTCGACACGGTTGCAGCCATACAGCAGGATGCCGTTTTGTTGGTGCTGCGCGTCGTTGTCTATCACGAAGCTGTCGATCACCCCGCTGAAGAAAATGCCTCCGCCGTAGGCCTGGCTGCGGTCGAGCCACACGTCGAGAAACACATCTGGCCCGGCCAGTTCATGCGTGCGCGTCGCCTGGCAGCCTTCCACGCGGATGTTTGCGCCGGCATTGACCCAGATGCCGTGATAGAAGCGCTCGACCCGCAGATTGCGAATCGTCACCCCGCTGCGCTGGTTGACCGACACGCCGCGCCCACGAAACCCGTCGCCGATGATGAGCGCGCCGTTGCCGTCCAGCGTCACGCCGTCGCGCGCGATATGCAGGCCGTTGGGCAGGAAGTACACCCCCGGCCTGAGCGCAGTGTCGCGCGTGATCGTCATGCCGTCTTCGGGAACAATCCACTCTGACATAGGACTATCTTACGCGCACACGCGCGCCCTGCCGGCGGCTCAATCCAAAATCCAAAATCGAGCGTCGTCTTGATACAATGCCCCGACATGAAAACTGCACTGGTCACCGGCGGCGCCGGCTTCATTGGCTCCAACTTCGTCCGTTACGCCCTGGAGAAGCATTCAGATTGGCGGGTGGTCGTGTTCGACAAGCTGACCTACGCCGGCAATCTCGACAACCTGAAAGATGTCGCCGAAAAGTTCGCTGGGCGCTACGCCTTTGTGCGCGGCGACATTGCCGACCGCGAAGCGGTGTCCGCCGTCATGCGCGACTATGCGCCGGCGCTCATCATCAACTTCGCCGCCGACACGCACGTGGATCGCTCGCTGATGGAGCCGGGCACGTTCATCATGACCGACGTGTACGGCACGTATGTGCTGCTCGAAGCCGCGAAGGAATACCAGGTCGAGCGTTATCACCAGATCAGCACCGACGAGGTGTATGGCGATATCGCCGAGCCGCTGCGCAGCGCGGAAAACGATCGGCTGCATCCCAGCAGCCCCTACTCGTCGAGCAAGGCCGGCGGAGATCTGATGTGCCTGGCCTACGCGCGCTCGTTCGGCGTGCCGGTCACCATCACGCGCGGCAGCAACAACATCGGCCCGTATCAGTACCCGGAGAAGGTCGTGCCCCTGTTCATCACCAACGCTATCGACAACCTGCCCCTGCCGCTCTATGGCGACGGTCTGCAAATGCGCGACTATCAGTATGTGCTCGACCATTGCGAGGGCATTGACGTGGTGATCGAGAAAGGGCAGGTGGGCGAGATCTACAACGTGGGCAGCGGCGTCGAAACCCGCAACATCGACCTGACCCATGCCATCCTGGATTTGCTGGGCAAGCCGCGCTCGCTGATCCAGCCGGTGAAAGACCGCCCCGGCCACGACCGGCGCTACGCGCTCGATGTGAGCAAGCTGCGCGCGCTGGGGTGGAGCAGCCGGCACACCTTCGCCCAGGCCATCGAAAAGACCGTGCGCTGGTATGTGGACAACGAGTGGTGGTGGCGCAAACTGAAGAGCGGCGAATACCTGGAGTATTACAAGCGACAGTACGCCGGCAGGGCGTTGTGAGTGGTGAGTGATGAGTGATGAGTGATGAGTGATGAGTGCTCAGTGCTGAGGGATCATTCATGGCGGGTGTGCAGAGGTTCGAGGATTTGATTGCCTGGCAGAAAGCCAGGACACTCACCAGGCGGATTTATCAAGTGACACGGGTTGGAACACTTGCCAGGGATTATGGGCTGGCGAATCAAATGCAGCGCGCGGCCGTTTCAATCATGGCAAACATCGCTGAGGGCTTCGAGCGGAGCGCGGCCGGGGAGTTTCAGCATTTCCTGTCCATCGCCAAAGCATCTTGCGCCGAGCTTCGCGCTGAGTTGTACACGGCCCGTGATGTTGAACATATCACTCCGATAGAGTTTGATGAACTGATGAATCTTGCCGAAGAAGTTGCCCGTCTGATCGGCGGCCTGAGGGCGTCTGTCGAGCGCCGGCGTAATGCCAGCCACTAGCAGCGCCGCACTCATCCAGCTCTCATCACTCATCACTCAGCACTCATCACTCATCACTCAGCACTCATCACTCAGCACTCATCACTCAGCACTCATCACTCATCACTCATGTTTGAACTCACCTTCCTCGGCACCGCCGCTTCCACGCCGCTGACCAAACGCGGTCTGCCCTCTATGGTCATCACGCACGACGAATACCGCTTCATGGTGGACTGCGGCGAAGGCACGCAGCGCCAGTTGCTGTGCAGCGGGCTGGGCTTTCGCCGGCTCGAACACATCCTCATCACCCACCCGCATCTCGATCACATCCTCGGCCTCGGCGGCCTGATCTCGACGCTGGCGCAATGGGAGACCTCGCTGGAGCGGGTGCATATCTACGGCGGCAAAGGCGCGCTTGACCGGGTCGAAGACCTGCTCTATCGCGTCGTCTTTCGCGGCGTGCGGCCGCCGCTGGAGCTGCATCTGGTCGATGTCCAACCGGGGCTGTTGTTCAAAGGTGAGGACTTCGATGTGGTGGCGTTTCCGGTTCAGCATCGCGGGCCGGATTGCTACGGGTATCTTTTCCAGGAGCACTCGCGCCGGCCATTCCTCAACGACAGGGCCGAGGCGCTGGGCGTGCCGGCCGGCCCGGAGCGCCGCCTGCTGGTGGCCGGCCAGCCCATCACGCTGCCCGATGGCCGGGTCGTCCAGCCCGATGACGTGCTGGGCGAGTTGCAGCGCGGCGTCAAGCTGGCTGTGACAGGCGATGTCGGCGAAACCAAAAGCCTCATCCAGATTATGCGCGGCGCAGACGCCATTGTCACCGAGGGCACGTACAACGACGCCGACGCCCCGCTGGCCCGCGAAAACGGCCATATCACGGTGGGCGAAGCCGCGCGTCTGGCGCGCGACGCCGGCGCGCAACAACTCATTCTCACCCACCTCTCCGGCCGCTACCGCGAGCGCGATCTGGAGGAAGAGGCCAAACGCTACTTCCCCAACGTGGTTCTCGCGCGCGATTTCGACACGTTCAAGATCAAGCGTGACGGCGCGGGATAAATCCTGCGCTACATCGAATCCGCTCTCAACTGCTGCGCGAGATCGGCTGGTTCTGTGACTGGCATCTGACACGCAAAGCGCCGGCACACATATGCCGTCGCCCTGCCGCCGATTGGCTCCCGCCCTTCGAGCAGGGGGATCGGCGACGATTCGCCCGGCTGCTTCAGCGCCGCCGCCTGATTGGGCCGGAATCCGTCGAACACGACCTGAAGCAGCGCCTGCGTGTCCGGCGCGTCGGGGTCGCCGACCAGAGCAACCTCTTGCGGCGCGTTGATGGCCAGATCATGGGCGATCAGCCATTGACCGAAGGCGGTGGGATAGCGCGGGATGCTCGCTTGCAGCCGGCCCAGCAGGCGTTCGGCGGTCTCGATGTAGCGCGCCTCGCCGGTGTAAGCGCCCAGCTTCAGCAGGACGGTGGTTGCCATAGCGTTGCCCGACGGCACGGCGTTGTCTTGTAGATCGCGCGGCCGGGTAACCAGTTGCTCGTGGTCGTCGCTGGTGTCGTAGAAGCTGCCGTCTTCGGACTGGAAATGATCGAGCGCCGCGTCCATCAACTCACGCGCGGCGACAAACCAGCGCGCGTCGAACGTGGTTTGATACAGTTCGATCAACCCTTCCGCCAGGTGCGTATAGTCCTCCAGATAGCCGTTGAGCCTGGCGCCATGGCCGTCTTTCCAGGCGCGGAACAGCCGGCCATTCGGCCCGCGCAGTTCGCGCAACAGGAAATCTGCGTTGCGGATGGCGATCTGCCGGTAGTCGTCTCGTCCCAGCGCGCGCGCCGCCTCGGCAAAGGCAGCCAGCATCAGGCCGTTCCACGCGGTCAGCACTTTTTCATCACGCCCCGGCTTGACGCGCTGCTCGCGCCGCGCAAACAGCTTGCGCCGGCATTCGCCCAGAATGTGTTCGAGCGCAGCGACATCCAACCCATGCGCGTGCGCCACTGCCTCGACCGGGCGCGCGACATGCAGGATGTTGTGACCTTCCCAGTTGCCGGCGCGCGTCACGTCGTACACATCCCCGAACAGCACTGCTTCCGGCCCCAGCAAATCCCACACCTCATCCGCTGACCAGACGAAGAACTTGCCCTCTTCGCCTTCCGAGTCGGCGTCCTGGGTGCTGTAGAACCCGCCGGCGGGGTGAGTCATCTCGCGCGCCACATAGTCCAGGGTTTCGACAGCGATGCGCCGGTAGAGCGGGTTGCCGCTCCATTGCCAGGCGTGCAGATAGGCGCGCGCAAGCTGGCTGTTGTCGTACAGCATTTTCTCGAAGTGTGGAACCAGCCAGCGCGCGTCGGTCGAATAGCGGTGGAAGCCGCCGCCGAGTTGATCGTACATCCCGCCGTGGGCCATGGCGGTCAGCGTCTGGTCAATCATGCCGCCGGCGCGCTCATCGCCGGTGCGATGGGCGTGGCGCAACAGGAACTCAATCGTCATGGGCTGTGGAAACTTCGGCGCGCGGCCCCATCCACCATGCGCCTGGTCAAAGGCGTTGTTCAGCGCCTGAACCACGGCTTCAGCCAGGTCGGGGTCGAGCGCCGTCGCCGTCTCGCTCAGGGCCTGTTGTTGCCGGGCATAGAACTCGAGCAGGCTCTGCCGGGTGTGTTCGATTTTCTCCGGCTCGTTCACCCAGGCTTCGGCCAGCGCGGTCAACACCTGCTTGAACGACGGCATCCCGTAGCGCGAGGTTTTGGGGAAGTACGTGCCGGCGTAGAATGGCACGCCGTCGGGCGTCAGCCACACGCTCATCGGCCAGCCGCCGTTGCCGGTCATGCCGACCACGGCTTCCATGTAGATGGCGTCAAGGTCGGGGCGCTCTTCGCGGTCCACCTTGATGCTGACGAAGTGGCGGTTCAGAATCTCGGCCGTCTCCGCGTCTTCAAACGACTCGTGTTCCATCACATGGCACCAGTGGCACGCGGCGTAGCCAATGCTCAGGAAGATCGGCTTATTCTCGGTTTTGGCCTTGCGCAGCGCCTCTTCGCCCCAGGGATGCCAGTCCACCGGGTTGTTGGCGTGCTGCAACAGATACGGGCTTGACTCGTGCGCTAAACGATTTGGCATGAGATTGTCCTTGCGGCAACCGTGTGTGGCTGCGCAGACCATTGTCGATGCGTAAGCTGAGCGAATGGTGAGGCCGGCCTGAGCCGCGCCGGCCCTTGCGCATCCGGCGATCCCGCATCACAATCAGCTGCATCTTTTTTGCCGCGCGTCTTTGCCGCGCGCGCTGAGGTGAAGCATGGATCTGGAGACGGTTGATCGGCTTTTGACGACGACGCGCAGTGTGCGCAAGCGACTGGACTTTGCGCGCCCGGTCGAACGCGGGATCATCGAACGCTGCCTGGAGATCGCCGTGCAGGCCCCCACCGGCTCGAACCGGCAGAACTGGCATTTCGTCGTGGTCACCGACCCGGCCAAGCGCGCCGAGATCGGCCGGCTGTACCGCCAGTCGTTCAAGTTGTACGCGCAGGCGCTGCCGGCTTCGGGCGCGCGCAGCCACAGTAACGAGGGGCTGGCGGCGCAGAACCGCCGCGTGCGCGACTCGGCCTGGTATCTGGCCGACCACATGGGCGAAGCGCCGGCGCTGGTCATCTTCTGCATTGAAGGGCGGGTCGAAGACGCCGGCCCGATGGCGCAGGCCAGCGCCTATGGCTCGATTCTGCCGGCGGCCTGGTCCTTCATGCTGGCGTTGCGCGCGCGCGGCCTGGGCGCGGCCTGGACGACGTTGCATCTGCGCTACGAGAAGGAGGTCGCCGCGTTGCTGGGTATCCCCGACACCGTGACGCAGGCCGTGCTGATGCCGGTGGCCTGGTACACCGGCGACGACTTCAAGCCGGCCGAGCGATTGCCGGCCAGGGACAGGACGCACTGGAATGGCTGGTGATCTGCCCCAGGTCGTCATGTACACCGACGGCGGGTGCGACCCCAACCCCGGCCCCGGCGGCTATGGCGTCGTGTTGTTGTTTGCCGGCCAGCGCAAAGAGCTGTCCGGCGGCTATCGCCTGACGACCAATAACCGCATGGAGATCATGGCGGCCATTGCCGGGTTGAAAGCGCTGAACCGGCGCTGTCGCGTCACGCTGCACACCGACTCGGAATATCTGGCCAATGCCATGAGCAAGGGGTGGGCCAGGCGTTGGCGCGCGAACGGCTGGATGCGCAATAAGACCGATCCCGCGCTGAACCCCGACCTGTGGCAGGAGCTATTGGCGCTGTGCGCGCAGCACGAGGTGGCCTTCGTATGGGTGCGCGGCCATGCCGGCAATCCCGAGAACGAGCGCTGCGACCAACTGACCCGGCAGGCGCGGCGCAATCGCAATCTGTCTCCTGATCCCGGCTATCCGCCGGCGTCGAATGCCGGGCCGACGCTATTTGGCGCAGCACAATGAATGCGCAAGGAGATGCCAGCATGGCCATTGAACCCAACCGCCCCCTGTTTCATTTCACGCCTCCCATCAACTGGATGAACGACCCCAACGGGTTGGTCTGGCACGACGGCGAGTATCACCTCTACTACCAGCACAATCCCTATGGCAAAGCCTGGGGTCACATGAGCTGGGGCCATGCCGTGAGCGCCGATTTGCTGCACTGGAAGCATCTGCCGGTTGCCCTGCGCGAAGCCCCAAAGCAGGGCTATACCATCTTCTCCGGCAGCGCAGTCGTGGATCATCGCAACACCAGCGGCTTCGGGCGCGACGGCATCGCGCCGCTGGTGGCGATTTACACCGCAGACTATCATCCCAACCGCGCCCTGGAGGATGTGCACCTTGCTTACAGCCTTGATCGCGGGCGCGCCTTCAGCGAATACAAAGGCAACCCCGTGTTGCGCGTCAACGATCCGAAATTCGGCGACCCCAAGGTGTTCTGGCATGCGCCAACCGAACGCTGGATCATGGTTGTCATTCACGGCGCGGAACAAGGGTGGATCGATCTGTTCGCCTCCACCAACCTGAAGGATTGGACGTTGCTCAGCGCCTTTCACGCGCCGCAGGCTGCGCCCGGCATGTGGGAATGTCCCGATCTTTTTCCGCTGGTTGCGCCGGATGGGTCAGAACGCTGGGCGCTCAAAGTCAATACGGTGCTGCCGAACCAGCGCGGCGCGGTGACGCGCTATTTTCTGGGCGAGTTTGACGGGCGCGCATTTCACGGCGACCCACTGGCGCCCCAGATGGTCTATCCCGACGGCGACCCCATCTACGCCGAAGTGACCTATAACGATGACCCGCAAGGCCGGCGCATTTTGATCGGCTGGATACGACAGACGCCGCGCGACGAGCGAGCGTGGACCGGCATACAGTCCATTCCGCGCGAGGTGTCTCTGCGCGAGATTGGCGGGCAGCAGCGCCTGTGCCAGTGGCCGATCGCCGAGATGCAGACATTGCGCCGCGCGCATCACGTGGTCACCCGCGCTAACCTGACCGGCGCCGCGCCGGTGTTGACCGGCGGACAGGCCGGGCTGGGCGCGTGGGAAGTGGCCGCCCAATTCGACCCCGGCGCGGCCAGTGAGTGCGGCATCGAGATTCATCTCGCGCGCAACGCAACAGCCCGCGCCGGCTACTCTGCCGCGACGGGCGAAGTGTTCGTCGATGCGCCCGAACGTCCGCGCCTCGCCATGCCCTTGCGTCATGCCGGCGGGCAGGTGAACTTGCGCGTGTTTGTCGATCGCGGCGCGCTGGAGGTGTTCGGCGGGCAAGGGCAGGTCGCCATCAGCGCGTTGCTCGAGCCGGAAACGGCGTGTGTCGGGCTGGGCGCGTTTGCGCTGGACGGCGCGGCGCGCCTGGCGACGCTGGACGTTTGGGAGCTTGAGGGGGTTCTTCATGAATGAGGCGGAGTTTCTCACTGCCGCGCCGGTTCCGGGGCCGGCCTATCGCATCGTCACGCGCCGGCTGGTGTTGCGCTGCTGGGCGCCGGAGGACGCGCCGGCGTTCAAGGCAGCCGTTGACGCCAGCCGCGAGCATCTTGCGCCGTGGCTGGCCTGGGCGCGCGGCGAGCCGGCTGATTTGCAGGCCACGATCGCCCTGCTTCGCGTATGGCGCGGCAAGTTCGATCTGGGACAGGATTTCGTCTATGGCATCTTCAGCCGCGATGAAAGGCAGGTCATCGGCAGCGCCGGCTTGCACGCCCGTGTCGGCTCTGACGCGCGCGAGATTGGCTATTGGATTCACGTCAACCACATCGGGCGCGGCTATGCCAGCGAGGCGGCGGCGGCGCTCACGCGGGCCGGGTTTGAAATCGACCATGTCCAGCGCATCGATATCCGGGTGGCCGTGGGCAATGAGCGCAGCGCGAACGTGCCGCGCAAGCTTGCTTACACGCGCGAGGCGACATTGCGCCGGCGCGACCCCGCGCCGGGCGGCGCGCTGCGCGACATGATGCTGTGGACAATGCTGGCCGACGAATACCCCGGCAGTCCTGCGTCCGCGGCGGATATCGAGGCCTATGACGCCGCCGGCCGGCGCATCCTGTGAGGAAGCTCATGCCTCAGAGCGAGCAACCCAACATCCTGTTCGTCATGACTGACCAGCAGCGTTTCGACACGATCGCGGCGCTTGGCAACCAGCGCATCTACACGCCCAATCTCGACCGGCTGGTCGCGCGCGGCGTGACATTCACGCAGGGCTATTCCACCTGCCCGGTGTGCGTGGCGGCGCGCTACACGCTGCGCACCGGCTACCAGCCGCCCACGACGCGCATCTTCAGCAATCGCCGCTCGGCGCCGGTCGCCGGCCAGCCTGAAGAAATGGAGGATCGCTGCGGCCCGTACCTCGCGCGCACGATGCAGCGCCTGGGGTATCGCACCTTCGGCATCGGCAAGTTTCACACCCAGCCGACTTACGAAGACCTGGGTTACGACGTCCATCTGCATAGCGAGGAGATGTACACCACACCTGAAGAGCGCCGGCGTGACGCCTACGCAGCGTGGATCGCCCGCGAGCACCCGGCCTATGACTTTGTGGAAATGCTGATGGGCGAGCGCACCGAGATGTACTACATGCCGCAGATGAGTCCGCAACCGGCGTGGGCGACCGTCGAGTCGTGGGCGGCCGATCGCGCTGTCGAGCAGATCGGCGCGCGCGATGGCCGGCCCTGGTTTGGCTTCGTTTCGTTCATCGGCCCTCATCCGCCCTTTGCGCCGCCTTTGCCGTTCAACCGCATGTACGATCCCGACCGGATGCCGAACCCTGTGCGCGGCGACTTGGCCACGGATCACATGGATGAGCAAATCCCGTGGATGAATCATCTCATCTGGGCCGAGGACATCAACGACTCGCATGCGCGCGTGTTGAAGGCGCGTTACTATGGCGAGATCAGTTTCATCGATGGGTGTCTCGGTCGCATCCTCGACGCCGTTGACGCGCGCGGCGACGCCGACAACACGTTGATTTGTTTCTTCTCCGACCATGGCGATCACCTGGGCGATCATCGCGCCTGGCAAAAAGAGAGCTTCTTCGAGGCGTCGTGTCACGTGCCCTATCTGGTGAGCTGGCCGGCGCGACTCCCGCGCGACACCCGGCGCGATGATCTGGTGCGCCTGACCGACCTGTTCGGCATCGCCACCCATGCTGCCGGCGCGACGGAAACGCGCGACGGCATCGACGCGCTTGGCTTGCTGGCCGGCGAGGCGCCCCCGCGCGAAGCCATCATCGGCATGTATGAGGAGCCGGGCACGCCGCACTTCAAAGTGATGGTCCGCGACCGGCAGTGGAAGTACATCTTCATGGCCAACGGTGGGCGCGAGCAACTGTTCGATATGCTGAGCGACCCGCAAGAGTTGCGCAACTGCGCGGCGGGCCGGCCTGATGTGGTCGGGCAAATGCGCGCGGTGGCGGCGCAGGCATGTGACGCGCCGGGCGCGCGCGACGCGCTGGATGCTCATGGCTTGCGCGCGTTTGAATACCGCGATCGGCCGCGCAAGCGCATCTACCAGTTCGACCGGTCGCGGGGTGTCACGGGCTTTCCAGACAGGCCGCAGGACGTTCTGTTGTAGTGGCATGAAAATCCTCGGACGCACCCAACCGCTCGCCAGGTATCCGATTCTGGACTGCCTGGCCGTTATTCAGCGGCTCAGCTTCGACGGCGTGGAAATCTGTCTGGAGAATCCCGATCTGGCGCTCGATCGTCTCGACGCCGGCCTCATCCTCGCAGTGCGCGAGCGGGTGGCCGAACTGGGTCTTGCGCCGCGCTCGATCAGCTATCACAAGGACTACATCTATGATGACGCGCTGTTTGCTCAGACCAAGCGCGCCATTGCTTTGACGCCCGATTTCGGCGCCGATGTGTTTGTGTTCGCCGGCGGGCCGAAGCGGGCGGGCGATGAAGCCGAGTGGCAGCGCATGGTGGCGCGCACGCGCGAACTGGTTGCCGTGGCCGAGGCGCACGGCGTCACGCTGGCCGAGGAGTTCGAGCCGGGCTTCATCGTCGGCTCAACGGCCGAACTGCTGCGATTGTTCGAAGCCATTCCGTCGCCGCATCTGGCGGCCAATCTCGACCTCGGCCACGTGTTTCTGTGTGACCCCGACCCGCTGGCGGCGATCCGCCAGCTTGGCGGCAAGATCGCGCACGGCCACGTGGAGAACATGAAGGCCGGCGTGCACGATCATCTGTTGCCGCACGAGGGCGATATGGATTTGCCGGCCTGTTTGGGCGCGTTGCGCGAGATCGGGTTTGCCGGCGGGCTGGCGCTCGACCTGTACCGGCATGACTATGAGGCGGTGGCCGGCGACGCGATCGCGTATTTGCGGTCGATTGCCGGCGACAACTGAGGGCTGAAGTCTTCAGGGCTTGGCGCTATGGCTTGTAACGCGCGCGTGTTTCCAGCAGAGTCATCTGTTCCAAATACTCCGATTGCGAGCCGTTGATGTCAGGAGCGTCAAGGCTGGCGCCGGCCATCTGTGGATAGAGCGCGGCAAGTTGTGGGATCGCGCGCCTGGCCAGCGTATAGAACTCTGGATCGATCTCGATGCCGATTGCGTCCAGCCCAAGACTCGACGCTGCCGCGATTGTAGAGCCGGATCCCATGAATGGATCCAGCAGGACGCCCTTTCCCAGCGGAAGCAACGCGCGCACAAGAATCCTGAGCAGGTGTTGCGGCTTGAGCGACGGATGATCGGCAATCTTTCGCTCGATTGCGGGCGTTTTGAAGCTTGGGATCACGTCTGGCAGGGGTTTGCCGCCTTCAAGCATACGCAGACCGCCCGTTTCCCACCTGCGGAGGTTTTCCGCCACCGTCTTTTCGGAGATCGGCTTGCGAAACAGCATCCAGGGTTCGTAGTTGCCTTTGGGCGTTACGCACACATCGGGAAACTCGCGTTCAGCATTCTTGGGGCGATCACCGCCCCGGAAACCGTGGTACAGCCTCAGAATGGTTGCGCGGTTCTCAAAGCCGGCGTTGACCATGGCGCTCTGCACGTACATCTGCAATGTCGGATTGCCGGCAATCATCACATGGCCTCCGGGCCGGAGGATGGGCATGACAGCATCGGCCCAGGCGCGAAAGAAAGTCTCAATGCTCGCTCTTTGCTCCGATGTCAGCACCGTGAATCGAGGCAATGGTTTGCGTTCGCTGCCATCCCAATTCGGAGGGATGCGCCAGACTCCGCCGCGACCAGAGCGCAGTCTGGCAATCTCTTCGGAGGAGAACTCAACCAGTCCGTACGGTGGATCGGTGCAAACGGCGTGAACCGAGTTGGGTTCCAGCCGTCTCATTTCGTTCAGGCAGTCTCCGACGATGAGTGTGATCTGACTCATGGTTCAACTATAGTTGAAAGACAAAGGCCCTGTCAAGAACTATTATGGCGTCCCATGAACATGGACGCCAGGACCATCATCGGACGCACGATACGCCTGCTTCGAGAAGCATCTGGATTTACACAGGAGAAACTCGCAGAGCGCGCCGGGATTA
>Ga0272446_1005324_pt1 | contig 14308 bp, 12 predicted proteins | sample YNPCB0061_FD_194587 | JGI IMG/M metagenome (GOLD analysis project Ga0272446, IMG submission 194587) | Hot spring microbial mat communities from Yellowstone National Park, WY, United States - YNP-CB-006-1 | ecosystem: Environmental > Aquatic > Thermal springs > Hot (42-90C) > Sediment | place...
CGCCACCGGCAAAGTCGAGCTCGATGAATCCTCGAAGGAGCATCAGGACAAAATGCTCGAGCTGCTCGAGGCGGAAGCCGAGGTCTTGCGTCAAAAGGTCAGTGAAGGCCGGGCCGGCGCCCTGGACCGCAAGCGCCTGCAGGAACTCGAGGACGACATCGCCTCACGTAAAAGGACTCGGAAGACCGATGCGCTCGGGCACGTGGTCGAGGAACCTGGGAAGTAAGGGATTCAAGTTTGAGATTTGGCCTTTTTCGACCAGGTTACCGGTCATCCAGCGGCCTACAACCAAGCCGAGTTAGGCAAAGCGCCGCCGGGTAATGTACGTTCCAGCTTCGTAGCCTGTGGAGCTCCGTCGATTTTTTTGCGGGGCTGTTGTGTTTCCGAATCCGTATGACGCGTTAATTCAACGCTTGACGCAAAATATCTTTTCGAGCAAACTCTGACCACTATGTCTTCCCCATCCGACATTAAGAAAGGCGTGGTCGTGCTCCAGAACGGAGAACCCTGGGTCGTGACCGAATTCCAGCACATCAACCCAGGCAAGGGCGCAGCCTTCGTCCGCACCCGCATCAAGAACCTAAAGAGCGGCCGCACGCTCGAGCAGACCTACAAGGTATCCGAGTCCATTGATATCGTCGAGGTTGAGTACCGCAACATGCAATATCTCTATCACGACGCCACTGGCTACACCTTCATGGACAACTCTTCATACGAACAAGTAACGATGGATGATGACGCTGTTGGCGACCAGGGCAAATACCTCAAGGAAGGGCTTGAGGTCACGCTCACCCTGTACGAGGGCCGTCCAATCGCGCTCCAGCTCCCGCGCAAGATGAATTTCAAGATTGTCGAGACCATGCCGGCCGTCAAGGGCGACACGGCCTCGGGCAACGTCACGAAAGAGGCAAAGGTCGACGCCGGCTTCGTGGTCCATGTGCCGATTTTCATCAAAGAAGGCGAGGAGATCGTCGTCAACACCGAAACTGGCGAATACGTCGAGCGCGCAAAATGACAAAAGACCGGCGGCGAGGCCGGTCTTTCTCCTCCTGGGCGAGGCGTAGCCGAGTCCCGGGATCCATGGGCGGGAAAAGCCGTCCGAGCGAGTCGCCGGACGGTTTTCGTTTCAGGCGGGGGTAAGCAAGCCTCCGTCGTATTCATGCATGAATACGCGGTCGACCCAAAAGTCCGGTTCGGCGGCGTTGGGATGGCGCTTGCGGTCCAGGCGGTCGATGAATTCTCGGCCCTCGAATGAGGCGAATTCGTTGCGCAACGGTCAGTTATGGTAACGGTAGTCCCGACATCAGGTAGTCGTTTTGCGTTTCGCTGTGTCCACCGTGGAACTTCTTCAGGCGATAGGCGTCGCGCAAGGCCGTTTCAGCACGCCGAGGGCTTCCTTGTCGATGCAGTGCCGCAGTATTGCCCGGTCTATGCCTGGACAGGATCGTGCGAGATAAGTGTCTGGCCGCAACTGATGGTGCCATTGACGAAGTACATGTCGACGTAGAGGAACGGTCCGCGTCCGTAGCGCAGGCTCTTGGAGCCGGGTAGGTCGGCAGCGTGTTTTTCTCCGCGTCGCCGGCATAGGTGGCCAAGGCCGCCTAGAAGAAAAAACCTTTGCAACTCTTCGGTGTTCATCATCTCGTCATCTCCGCTTAAGGTGCGCGCAAAGCTAATCACCCTACTTCGGTCGCGTCAATTGCCAGTCCGGAACGGAAAACGCCCCGTAAACTGCGGGGCGTTTCGCCTGGTGGGCAGGGAGGGACTCGAACCCTCAAGCCGGTTAGGGCACAGGCTTCTAAGGCCTGCGTGTATACCAATTCCACCACCTGCCCTCGGTTATCCCGGCACTGAGGATAGCGGAAAATTTGAGGTTTGTCATCTTGACAAGATCGTCAAAATATGTGAAACTCACCAATCGCCACTTTCCAAACACGAGGTAAGTATGAGTTGTGCCGAGTCGTTGCCCGAACTCATCCAAGAAGCGCATACCATCTTGACCGCGGCCAAGCGCATCCTGGTCCTGACCGGAGCCGGAATTTCCGCCGAAAGCGGCATCCCGACATTCCGCGGGGAAGGCGGCTACTGGCGCAACAAGTCGTTCCAGGAGCTGGCCAACCCGAAGGCGTTCGCTGAAGACCCTCGTCTCGTCTGGGATTGGTACCTGATGCGCCGCCAGACCGTGGCGGCCTGCAAGCCCAATGCGGCGCACGTGGCCTTGGCCAAGTGGGCAGAAATCACGCGTTGGACCCGCGACGTCCATCTTTTCACCCAGAATGTGGACGGTCTCCATGAGGCAGCCGGCCATCCGGAAGTCGAGCGTCTGCACGGGTCGCTGTGGCACAATCGGTGCACCAAATGCGGCCTGGAGCGAGAGGAGAGGTCGTTGGTCTACACCGACCTGCCGCTTTCGCCGTGCTGCCACGTCCTTGAACGGCCGGCCATCGTCTGGTTCGGCGAGGACTTGCCGCGGAAAGTCGTGACCAATGCCATCCTGATGAGCTTGGCTTGCGAAGCCGTCCTCGTCATCGGTACGAGTGGCATCGTCATGCCGGCTGCTGCCCTCGTATCTCGTGCCAAAGAGCGCGGAGCCATCGTCATCGACGTGAATGCCGAGGATGATGCCATCGAGGCCCATCTCAAACTTCGAGGCCGGGCGGGTTCGGTCCTGCCGGCCATTCTTTCCTGAAACAACGCCCCATTTCGGTCGGAATGGGGCGTTTCTTTATTTGATTTTACTTACCCAGTCGGCGAGCCTTTCATTCCAGTATCCTGTCATCTCGTGATTGGGATGGGACTTTATTAGGTGCTGATAACCATGGGCCGCCACCGCGGGATCCAATTCGCCGTAAGCCTCGAGCTGGTCGCTCACCAGCTCGAATTCCATCGCTTCCAAGGTCTCCAGGTTTCGACGCTCTTCTTCCGGTGTCATGGGCCAGGCTGCCTCGGTTTTGGTTTCGGCGTTTTTCTCATCCTGCCCCTGTCCGACCGGCTGGTCGGTTGCTTTTTCGCGGTTGATGCTCATAATTATCGGTTGATGACTGATTCGAGGATTTTGCGGTTGGCTCCTTGCTGTTTGCCTGTCGGCTTAAGCTCAATCTTGCCATGCCAGGTTGTGCCGGACAAGGTGATTTTGCCGATATGCATCGGTTTCGGCATCTGCTTCAGCTCCTTGTCCTCGCCTTTCCTAACTGCCTCCTGGAAATCCTCTTCGGTCCTCCAGACTCCGGATTCACCCTGGCGGAAGAAGGGGCCGTTTTTCCCGACCTTCGCCAGGTTGTTCGGGGTGGCGGTCTCGGGATTGTCGATGAACTCCTGGTATATTTTCCGGAATTGTTCCCGGATAGCTGCGGGCAGGTTAGCTTCGATGGCGATTTCCTCGAAGTGGCTCAGGCATTTCTTCACGATTGTTTTGACTCGTTCCATCGTCAGTTCGGCCCGCCGCGGTCCGTCGAACGCCTGGAAATCTTTGGCGGCCCGGCTTTTGGCGCTGTTCGCCAGGCTTTCTTTGATCGATCTGATGCGCTTTTGGATTTCTGCGGGTTTCAATTCCGGCTCGCTGGCGGCAAGTTCCGCCTTGAATCCAGCTTCATCGAATGATGCGACTGCCGTCTCAGCTTGTTGTTCCTGGTATTGTCTGATTCCCATCTCGTTCTGGTCCCAGCCATAGCCGTATGCCGCCCAGGCGTAACCCCCGCGGTCCAAACTGGCCTCAAGAGTGATTTCGTCTAAGCCGGCCGCATCATAGCATGGCAAGCTTTCCCGGGTAACTTTGGCCGCGATGCCACTACCTTGGATGGCTTCCGGGAATTTCAGGAGTTCGTGCTTAACTTTTTTCTTTTTCCGCACCGTGCCGTCTGGCCGGGTTTCGGTGGTCTGGCTGAAGCGTCGGAACACTTCCGCCGTGTCCGTGTCCGTCCGTTTTTCGCCGGTTTCCTCATCGATCGCTTCGTATGTGTACATGCCGCTCATGCCGACATCAATGGACGATTCGCTCAGATCTCCGGTCTCCAAGTCGATGGCTATGCCCTGGATTTGGATGATGCTATGTTCGGCGTTCATGACCAGGCTGCTCTCGTATTTTTGCAAGTTCAATGCGTTCACCAGGGCCATTGGGTTATCGCCGAACATCTCCTGAACAGCGATCAGGTTGGCGATCGTCCTTTCGGACATGATTTCGGGTCCATCTTCGCCAAGGCGTCCGCTCAATGAGTTTGCCATGGCTTCGAGGCGTTCGGCGTAGCCCGGTTCCTCCATCAGGCGTCGGGCGTACTTTTTGCCGACCAAAACCTCCAATGAATCGGTCAGGTCTTCCGTTGCACCCTCGAAGTTCGCTACTTGGTGTTTCAGACGATTGAAAGCGGCGAAGTCAAAATTGGGTCCGGTTAACAGGTTCTCCATGGCTTCTTTGAATGCTTCGGCGCTTTCGAACATGTCGCTGTCGTTTTCGGTTGCCGTCTCGGAACCATGAATGTCCCATCCCTCCTCGCTCGGTAGTTCGTTTTCGGCACTGGTTTGGCGGAGGTCGTCGCGCAGCTCGCTGTGTGCCCTATCCAGTTCGTTCTGGATCATCTCGAGTTGGAGGATCGTCTGTTCCTGCGACGGATCCCATCCAAGCTCCCCGATTAGGTCGTCGATTTGCGACTTTAGTTCCGTGACCCGGACGTCGCCTTGGCGGAGCATTTCGCGCGCCAGTTGGGCTGGCGATGCCTCACGCGCCTCGATTTTTTTCAGGATTTGTTCTTGGCTTTTGTCGGGTGAGAAATTTTGGAGTTGCATATCAGTTTTTCATGTGTTTTTCCTCCTTAAGGTCGGACAGGCGCTTTTGCATCTCATTGAGACGGGCGCAAAACTTGATCCAAGAGGCGCGGAGTTCGGCTTGGATGTCTGCCCCTGGTGAGCCGGATCGTCGGGCCTTTGTGGATTCGGTGGGTTTCATATCTTGTCCATCCGCTCGCGGATTTCCTTGAGCTTGGATATATTCTGTTTTTCAGCCGAGGAACGGCGGATGGCCAGGAGTTTGTTTTGGATACTCAGGAGATTTTTCGTGAATTTATCCCAGGCCTGGTTGATTGCTTTGGTCCTTGGGTCTTTATCCATGGCTGTAGTATAGCCTATTTGTTGGTTTTTACCCTTACTCCTTGACAATCCTTCGTTTCCGGTCAATGCTGGGTTAAGACCTTTGGACAGGGGATTTGCCATGGAACTCTACGATTTCCGGGCGCCGGCCATCCGGCGATCGTTAGCTGCCTTGCTCGATCTGGGATTCAGGCTCGAACCCGATGGGCTCACGGTCGGTTTGCGGGCCCTGTGTGCTTTTCGACCGCTCGCTTTTGACGGCCAGATGGTGGCATTGCGGGTGGATACAATCGATGGGCCGCGCGACATCCGCGGCCGTCTCCGCCACGATCCGACCGCACCGCGCCATGGCACGTGGTACAAGTACCGGTTTTGGCCAGACAAACCGCATGAGCTCTTCTTCGTCCTCGAAGAAGGGCGCTGTCGCTGGACCAACATTCGAAGCCTGGTGTTTATGTTCTCCGACCAACCTCTGGAATTCCGCAACCGCCTGTTCAAACCCCTCGGCTCCGGCCAGACCGCCCCTGTCCGTTGAGTCATACAAAGACTTCCCCGAACTGCAGGGAAGTCGTTTTATTTACTTTGGTAATTCCTATTTCACCCGCGCCATAACGATCGCGATGTCGTCGTCGAGCTTGTAGGTCCGGCGCTGTTTGGTCAGGGTACGGAGGTTATCCAGCCGCTCTTTGGGCGTGTTGCCGACCGTCATGTCCAGGCCCAGCTCCTCCAAATCGGTTTCGCCTGTCCGCGGATTTTCGTATTTATCCACTAGTCCATCAGTGCAGAATATGAGCTCGTCACCTTCCTGAATCCCGACTATCTCGAGTGACGGAATGGGCGGTACGGTTCCGCCCAAGCTGTCTAGTACCGTGACCATGAGATCTGCGTACTTCAAGTTGATGTGAGTGTGACCTAGGTTTTTCTGCGTTCCGTATTCGTCGGGGCCGTACCCCAGAGCGCGGCAGGACTCGGGGGTTAGGGGAATCGGGATGTTGAGGCGGGGGTCGATCTTGTCGGTCAGGGGATCGCGGTGCAGGTCGATATAATCCTTGAGCGGCAGGCCATCGATGAGTATACCGTGGCGCATCAGCGACTCGTACGCCGAATCCTCATGTGTCAAGCGCTCCAGACGTCCGTCGGCGCGCCTGATATAAGCTGCGCTGTCACCGATATTCGCGATGATGGCGTAGCGCTTGCCGTTGGCCACCCGGTGGATCAGTCCGACGCAAGCTGTGGTCATGCCGCCCGCATCCGCCACTGCTCCGTTGGTTTTACGCAATGCTAGGATGAGCGCCAGCGCTTTTTTGGCCAGTCCCGGATCTGTTCGGATGACCATATCGACCATCCGTTCCGCCTTCTTGAGTCGGCGCTCTTCGTCCGGCAGGCCGCGGATTTTGTCGGTTTGGGATTGCAGTAGGAGCTTTTTCAGCCGTTCTCTCCGGTACGCCGTCACCTGTGTGAGGGCTTGAGCGTATTCCTCCGGCAGAACCTGCTCGGCGATCATGCTGGCGATATCCCCGTTCCCCATGCCGCCTAGACCGTCCATTACGCCCAAAAGTCCAGTTTCCGGATCAACGAGAATGTTGTCCTGGTTCTTTTTTTTGAAATATTTTGCTTCTTTCTTCTTTTCCAGCGTGAAGAAAACCTCGGCCTGCTCGAAACCCGGCATTTTTTCGGCCGCGACGATATCCGCCTCTTGGAATTCTCCCGGTTTCCGGTTGGGGATCAGATTCTCCGGTATTAGGTTGGTCGGCGGAGGAGGGATGTTCGAATGGTTAGACATACGCACATTATCCCTGCTGACATGCCAACTGTCCAATCAATCGAGGCGAAGCGGTTAAGGCTTAATCGCTTTCAGATTTTCACTTGTGGTAGGCCTTACCGGTTTGGATGCAGGCTGCCCGGTATAGCTGTTCTGCCAGGAGGAGTCTTGCCAGACTGTGGGGGAGAGTTAGCTTGCCGAACGATAGGACAAAGTCAGCCTTCTTCAGTAATTCCTTATCTAAGCCCCATGATCCGCCGATGACGAAACAGGCCGTCTTGCCGGCGGCTTGCCAGTCGGCTAAACGGACGGAGAAGTCGATTGAAGTCAGTTCCTTGCCGGTTTCGTCCAAAACGACCAGGACCGCATCAGGCGGCAGGCCTTTGAGGAGCGCTTTGCCTTCGATTCTTTTGGTCTTTTCGATGTCCGGTTTGGTCGAGCCGCCGTGTCCTTCGGGAAGCTCGATGATTTCGATTTTTATATATGGTTTGGACCTGTCCACATACATATCCACACCTTCCCGTAACCAGGCTTCGTTGAGCCTTCCGATGGCTCGGATGACGACCTTATTCATAAGTTGAAATTGGCTTATTTATGCCACTTGACAAGCTATCTGTTATCAATTATTATAGGCGCACTTTGCTACCAACTCCCCAAGCAGTAAATAGGGGGAGCAATGGAGATTAAGTGACTCAAGCATGATACTGAGCAATTTGCTCCCAGGCTAAGCACTTCACTCCATGGTGATGTCGCTTGGCCCAGCCAAGCGATTTTTTTGCTCTTACGAGACGGCCAAGGAAAGGCAGGTGAAGAACCTCTCGCTCCGTGTCCGCCTCGTCGCTCCGGTATTCTGACACGAGTTCTTAGACAAAAAAACCGCACGATGGATCCACGGGATACGATGTACCAAGTACGAAGTACCAAGTACCAAGTACGAAGTAGGCGGTACACCGTACCGAACGATGGGATGTCATACGTGCAAGGCAATAAGCGTGTACAAAAATGCAATTGTCGTAACACCTTAAATCAGGACCGTCCGGATCGTGACTCGAGTAGGGTCGCGCATTCGGATGGCCGAAGCACGTAAGGGCATACGGTGGATGGCTAGGCATGAAGGAGCCGATGAAGGGCGTAGCAGCCTGCGATAAGCCTCGGGGAGGTGGCAAGCAACCTGTGATCCGGGGATACCCGAATGGGGCAACCCTACGCGATGAAGTCGCGTAACCCATGACTGAATACATAGGTCATGTGGAGGGAACCTGGGGAAGTGAAACATCTCAGTACCCAGTGGAAAAGAGAAAAAAGAAAATGCTGACTTCATGTTCCGTAAGGTCTCGCAAGAGATCGACCGGAACATGATGCCAGCTCGATTCCGTGAGTAGTGGCGAGCGAAAGCGGACGAGCCTAAATCATATTTGTTAACCCTTGTACCGAGTTGGACGTAAGTTTGACCGCGGACTTGGGTGAAGAGCTTGGGCTGTCGCAAATATGACGTTGTGGGCAAGGCGGTCGATTCCCCAAGGGATCGGAACGTGAGTTGTGGAATATAGCTGAACCTGCTGGAAAGCGGGGCCAAAGACGGTGATAGCCCGGTAAGCGAAATATCTCCACTCCATGTTTGTCTTGTACCAGAGTACTACGGGGCTCGAGAAACCCCGTAGGAAGCGGCCACGACGATGTGGCAAGGCTAAATACTCCTTCTGACCGATAGTGAACAAGTACAGTGATGGAAAGCTGAAAAGCAGCCCGGGAGGGCGATGAAAGAGTATCTGAAACCGTATGCTTACAAAGAGGTGGAGCGGGCAGCAATGTCCCGTCACACCGTTCCTATTGAAGAATGAGCCGACGAGTAAGCTCTACGTTGCTTGGTTAAGTTCCTGAGGGAACGGAGCCGCAGTGAAAGCGAGCCTTAATAGGGCGTTCGTAGCGTAGACTTGACCCGAAACCGGGCGATCTAACCATGGCCAGGATGAAGGCTGCCGAAAGACAGCTGGAGGTCCGAACCCACGAGCCGTGCAACACTCGGGGATGAGCTGTGGTTAGCGGTGAAATTCCAATCGAGCTCGGTAATAGCTGGTTCTCCCTGAAATAGTTTTTGGACTAGCGTTGGTTCACAACGTCATGGGGGTAGAGCACTGAATGGGGGCAGGGGCGCAAGCTTACTGTCCCTAACCAAACTCCGAATACCATGACGCGTTCCCAGCAGTCAGTCCGTGGGGGCTAAGCTCCACGTGACAAAAGGGAAACAGCCCTTTGATCGCAGACTAAGGTCCCAAAATCCGTACTAAGTGTGAAAGGTTGTAGGTTAGCTTGGACAACCAGGAGGTTGGCTTAGAAGCAGCCACCCTTTAAAGAAAGCGTAATAGCTCACTGGTCAAGTTTCCCTGCGCCGAAAACTTATCGGGGCTAAGTACGGTACCGAAGTCGCGGGATACGATCGTCCTTCGGGACGGTGTATCGGTAAGGGAGCATTCGCATCTGCGCTGAAGCGAAAGGCGTGAGCCGTCGTGGAGCGGTGCGAAGAGAGAATGTCGGCATGAGTAGCAAAAAGACAGGTGAAAATCCTGTCCACCATAAACCCAAGGTTTCCAGGGCAACGAGAATCGTCCCTGGGTTAGTCGGGCCTAAGGCCAGGCCGAAAGGCGTAACCGATGGACAGCAGGTTAATATTCCTGCACTGCCTGTAGATTTCGATGGAGTGACGTGTTGTTGAGTCTCCCGAGGTCCCCGGAATGGAGCTTCGGGCGCGAAGGGGCGCTGGATAGGCAAATCCGTCCGGCACAAGCCTCGTCGTGATCGCGAGCCTGACGCAAGTCGGGCAAGGGGAGAGGATGCGGCACCTAGAAAACCTTCTAGAGCTAATCTGCGGGCAACCGTACCGTAAACCGACACAGGTGGGTGGGCATAAGTGTGCTAAGGTGTACGAGAGAACCCGTGTGTAGGAACTCGGCAATACAGCGGCCGTAACTTCGGGATAAGGCCTGCCCTCGTCCAACGAGGGCCGCAGCTAAAGACGCAAACCGACTGTTTACCAAAAACACAGCTCCCTGCTAAACCGCAAGGTGATGTATAGGGAGTGATGCCTGGCCAGTGTCAGAACGTTAAGCGGAGAGGTCATCCACTTCGGTGGGGCAGCCTTGAAGCCAAGCGCTGATGAACGCCGGCGATAACTATAATCGTCCTAAGGTAGCGAAATTCCTTGTCGGGTGAGTTCCGACCCGCACGAATGGCATAACGAGTTTGCGACTGTCTCCACATGGGACTCGGTGAAATTGCAAGTGGGGTGAAGATGCCCTGTACGCGCAGTCAGACGAAAAGACCCCGTGAAGCTTTACTACAACTTGATATTGGGTCGCGGTTTTGCATGTTCAGCATAGGTGGGAGCCTTCGGGCGCCAGTGAGATACCACTCTTGCACTATCGCGATTCTCATTCTCGACCATGAATCTGGTTGGGGAGACAGTATCTGGTGGGTAGTTTAACTGGGGCGGTTGCCTCCTAAAAGGTAACGGAGGCGTTCACAAAGGTCAGCTAGGTGCGGATGGAAATCGCACCGGTTCCGCAATGGGATAAGCTGGCTTGACTGCGAGACCTACAAGTCGAGCAGACGCGAAAGCGGGACATAGTGATCCGACCGTACGATATCGGACGGCGGAAGCTCAACGGATAAAAGCTACTCCGGGGATAACAGGCTGATCGCGCCCAAGCGTCCACAGCGACGGCGCGGTTTGGCACCTCGATGTCGGCTCATCGCATCCTGGGACTGAAGAAGGCCCCAAGGGTTTGGCTGTTCGCCAATTAAAGCGGTACGCGAGCTGGGTTCAGAACGTCGTGAGACAGTTCGGTCTCCTGTCTACTGTGCGCGTGGAACATTGAGAAGGCGATTCTCTAGTACGAGAGGACCGAGAATCACGAACCTCTAGTGCGCCGGCTGTCCTACCAAGGGCACCGCCGGGTAGCTACGTTCGGAACGGATAAACGCTGAAAGCATCTAAGCGTGAAGCCGTCTTCAAGATTAGTGTTCGTCATCATGGCCCTCCGAGACGAGGAGGTTGATAGGCCGTAGGTGTAAGACCCGCAAGGGTTTGAGCCGAGCGGTACTAATAGCCAGATGCTTCGGCCTTCCGGGTGAAACCGGACGGACCGGAGGTGTTATGAAAAATTGCATCAGCCTTGCCTTGCACGTATGACTTCCTATCAATAGGTTTGCTCTGCTTTTTCCTTCGACGAACGTCTACGAATCTCGTAGCTGTCCGCCGGTGGTTAAAGCGAAGGGGTCACACCCGTTCCCATTCCGAACACGGAAGTTAAGCCCTTCAGCAGCGATGGTACTTGGACCCAACCCGGTCCTGGGAGAGTAGCCCACTGCCGGACTAAACGAAAAGCCTCGAGTTATCGAGGCTTTTTGCAATATCGATAATTCAAGCCGCCGGACGTTTTTTGATTTTGAACGCCAGCCAGACGAGCAGGATGACGCTCAGGACTGAGGCTAGGTTACTGAGCGAAAGGCCGAGCAAGGTCCGCTGGCCTTCGGAAACGCGCAGGAACACGGTCACGATCAGTACAGTGATAGTGACGATGCCGAGGATGCGCACGTCGTTTTGCCGGTCGAATTCCTCTTTAAGACCGGTGAGGTCGCTGGCGTCGATTTTTACGCCCAATTCCCCACGCTGGATTTTGTCGAGTAAACGCATACTTTCTTCGGGTAGACGCTCGATGTAGTCGAGGTAATCGAAGGCGTTGGCTTTAAGTTCGTCCAGCCGTTTCAGGGGATTCAGGAAATCCTTCATCGCCTCGTCGGCCAAGGGTTTGAGCTCGTCGTTCAGGTTGAAATCCGGCCAGAGCTTGAGCCCCATGGCCTCAGTCGTGACGAAGGCTTTGGCGAAGAGTGCCAGGTCGGCCGGTACGCTGATGCCTCGCGCCGGCGCCCGGTTCAGGATGCGGAACAGGCTTTGGGCGATGCTCGGCGTCTTGGGCGAATAGAAGAATTCATTCAAGATCTCGAAAACGTCCTTGCTGAAGCCGGCGAGGTCGCTGGCCGGGTCGGGTTTCATGAGGTGCATGACATGTTGCAGGAAGGATTCGCCATCATGTTTCGTGAACGCTAAAAAACAGCTGACCATCTCCTGCCGCTGCTGCCGGTCGAGATAGCCGACCATCCCGAAATCCTGGAAGCAGACTTTATTCCCGGGCAGGGCGAAATAGTTCCCGGGATGCGGATCGGCGTGGAAAAATCCTTCCTTGACGAACTGGGTCAGCAAGGCCCGGATGCCATAGCGGGCCACAGTGTGGGGATTGATACCCAGGCGGCGCATGCCTTCAGCGTCGTCGGCCGCCACGCCGTCGACGAATTCCATGGTCAGGATGCGCGGCGTTGTGTACTCCCAGTGGACTTTCGGGATTTTGACGTGCGGATTGCCGGCGTACATCGCACGGAATCGGTCTGCGTTGTGGCCTTCGACGCCGAAATCCAGCTCGCGGATGGTCCAATCGGCGAATTCTTGGACGAGCTTGACCGGTTTGAACGTCTTGGATTCAGGGATGAATTTCTCGATGGAAGCGGCCAGATGGAGCAGGATGTGGATGTCGGCCTCGATTGTTTCCCGAATGCCGGGGCGCTGGATCTTGACTGCGACTTTGCGTCCGTCCGGCAGGAAAGCCCGGTGGACCTGCGACAAAGATGCGGCTGCAATCGGCTCCGGGTCGAAGGCCATGAAAGCCAAATCTGCGTCGCGTCCTAGCTCGGCCTTCAGGATACGGCGCGCCTCATCTGGCGGAAACGGCTCGACCCGGTTTTGGAGTTTGGAGAATTCCTTGGCGATGCGTTCGCCGACCAAGTCGGTGCGCAAGCTCAAGATTTGGCCGAGTTTGACGTAGGTTGGGCCTAATTTCTCCAAAGTTTGCCGCAAAACCGTCGGTGAGACTGTAAAACCGTTCGGTTTTTGCTGGATAAGCGGTTCGGCCGTATGGCTTTTCCTGAATATCGACCTGATCCGGTTCTTGAACGGGATGAGATAGGCGAGATCGATTTCGTTCAGGAGTGCGCCGCCCCCGGCTTCGGAGACGATGCCGATGATTTGGCGCAATCGACGCAGGTCCGCCAGCTTGCGTTTGACCGTGAAAATGCTCATGCCGCTTGATTGTACTACTTATGCACATTCGAGCCCAGGGTATGAGCCTCATGGTTGAGATGAAAATGGTATAATTTCAGCATGAAGCGGACTGCTAAAAGACCAGTCAAGAACACTAGAATGAGGCTGAAGCAACTCGAAGCCGAAAATCTTCCCGTCAAACAGGATTGGAAATATTGGAGTCTCCATGCCTTGCATTGGTGTGCCTTACTCGCCTGCATCATCTCTTTTATTTATATCAATTACGTTGGTTGAAACCGGATATCCACAGGTTTACTGGATTTGTCCACAGGGGGAGAATCTCTAATTTTTGACCCAATTATGCGCAATTTTTATACTTAGCACATAATACATATACAATGGTTATGCAAAGTTCGCCGCGCTCTTTCATTTCCCACCCAAACCCACTTAGGCGAACGCGCTAACCGCTTCGAGCGGTGAAAACAAAAACAAACAAATAAACAAAACAAATAGCCAGTTAGTCCGACCTGCCGCCCGGCCTGATTCCGGGCGGCGGGTTGGACCAAAATCTTCGCAATCGAACAGCAGGATTTTTTATTTCATGTCTGATGCCTGGGTTAAGGCTGGATGGAATTTTCGCTTGATTGGCATCTTGTCCGTTCTCGGCATCCTCCAACGAGCCGATGCCGAATACATGATTTCAATCCTGAATCTGCCGATGACGACAGTCTAGCGGGCTGGCACCAGTGGAACTCCGTCGGGAAGCGGCTCCACTGTCCAAACGCAACCGGCAAGCGCGGACGCGCCTGCTGATCCGCAACCAGCCGAAGCGCCTCCGCTGGAAGCAGGGATAGTTACACCCTGATCTGCTCGCCGCATCCGTGATACAATGCACGCATGCGTCGCCTAGTTCTGGGTATAGGCGTGGTCCTTGCGATTTTCGCAGGAAGTGCCGGTTTAGCTTTGGCTTTGGAACAGACCAGTGCGAATTACCGGAATGCCGATCCGACGACCGTTCCGGCGACTTTCAATTTATCTTCAGCCAGCTATCAGGTCGACGCCTCGGTCGAATCCATCGTCGGCGATTCGGGCAGCGCCAATTTCAATATCCGCCATGGCCTGCCTTTCAAGGAAACCGTATCGCCCACGCCGACAACAACTCCGCCCGGACCGGGTGGTGGAGGTGGGGGAGGCGGAGGTTATTATGGCTCGCCGTCCACCAGCACGGTCCCAACGACCACACCGCCCGTGGTCACGCCGGGCAAGGCCAAACCTCCTACCCTCATTTACCGAAGTCCCACCTTTCTCTCAAGACAAATTATCAGCGGTTATCGCACGGCAGAAACTAAGGAACTGACGGTTAACGGCTCGACGAA
>Ga0272446_1005325_pt1 | contig 14307 bp, 10 predicted proteins | sample YNPCB0061_FD_194587 | JGI IMG/M metagenome (GOLD analysis project Ga0272446, IMG submission 194587) | Hot spring microbial mat communities from Yellowstone National Park, WY, United States - YNP-CB-006-1 | ecosystem: Environmental > Aquatic > Thermal springs > Hot (42-90C) > Sediment | place...
CATTGAGCGCGAGTTTCGTAAAGGCTTTTTGATTTTAACCAACAAGGCCGTCCAAAACTTTTTGGACGGCCCCAGTGTTTTTGCCGGCGATCGGACTTGCCTTCCAGTCCTCGGCATCCTGCCTCGGACTTCCAGGCCGCCTGCGGGGCCTGCCGGGGCCTTCCTGGCCCCTCTTCCTCACATCCGTTCGGCGGCCCCTCCGGTTCAAGTCCGACATTAATAAAAAGGCTACCCGTTGGGTAGCCCTGAAACTTTTGCCGGCGATCGGACTTGAACCGATACGATCTTGCGATCAGTAGATTTTGAGTCTACCGTGTCTGCCATTTCACCACGCCGGCGGTGTAAAAGTGACCCTATATTACACAAAAAGCCGACGACATTCAAGATAGAAACGCTTTTCTATTCCCTCTCCCATGGAAAAACTTTTCCGGGGCAAGGGGCCTGATTTCCCTACGGTGAGGAAAAGATCGCCCTTACCTACCGGGGGAAGCAGGATGCCGATTCTGTCCGCTTCGGCTAAGGCTAATGCTGCGGTCTCCCGGTCCCCATGGATATAATCGATTAAAGCCTTTCCCTTCTTTTCTGCAATAAAACGATCCAGTACAGGCTGAAGGGGCGCTGTGGCTATGGCGGTACCGGGAATGGAAACAAGCCGCAGTCCTTCCTGAGAAACAAGACCGTATTGTATAGTATGGGCAGGAGTGGCTAAAAGAAGGTCCATAAGGCTTTCCAAAAACGGTACCAGCGAAATCTGTGCAGAAAGCTCCTTCTGTAACAGCTGTTCCATTTCTTGCAGGTCTGTATCAAAAATAATCCGATGAATTGGCTCAAAATTTATGCCCTCATCATAGATGTTTTCAATTTCTACCAGGGCATAGCGGGCGGGATGTTCCATAATATCCGCTTCATGTTGATGGGCCTTTTTATATTCTTCCCAGACCGCTTTAGCTGTAGCAAGAGAATGGTTTCCGTCCCCTACTGCATACAAGAAGGGTTCTGCCGATGGATTTGTTCTTCCATCCCGAATAATAGCCTGGCGGACAAGCCGTTCTAACTCTGCTGCCAGGTATTCAAAGTCCCCTTGAGTATCGAGCACCCAGCCGGTAATATTGCCCGCATTGGCTAAGAGCTGGGTCTTATATCTGCTTGGTTTTGTCTTAGCCCGCTCTCCAAGGCCTTCTACAAGACGGCGTTCAGGGTCATCAATAAGGACAATGATGTGGGGGCTTTCAAGGGGTGCTCCGCGGCGAATTTCGATCCGGGGAGGAAGCCGTTCCTGTACGGTGCCTTCAGTGGCCCGTATGAGGGGCCGTGCCTCAGGATGCCAGTCATAGCGTTCCAGGTCCAGGGCAAGTACCAGCCCCCGCCGACAGGCATGGTGGGGTGTTGATCGTTCAACGTACACCATACCATGAATAGGTTCATCAAAATAGGATGATGAAATGGCCTTCTGCATGGAAGCACGGATCTTTGCTATTCTATCGGCCTTGTCTGGGTCCTCCAGATATATTTCGGGAAAAATCATTGAAAGAAGGGATGCTTTGTCCCCGATTTGTTTTGCCAATCCGTCCCAAAAGGCCCGGTCCTGGGTGAACTGATCACAGGCAATCACTGCCCAGCTTTGTAAGTCTATGTGCTTGTTGGGTAGTAAAATATCCGGAATCTTTGTTCCCAGGGCTGCAAGCCGTTCTTCCGCAGGTCTCATCTCAGGCTCCTTCTCGCTGTTCTGGATAGTAGGCAACTATTGTAGCATGGTCAACTCTTGCTTGACAAATTTGGTCCATGACACAATAGTTTAAGGAGAGATTATGAGCAAGGAGTGGTGAGTGCAGCTTCAGAGGCCTACGTTTACACAGGAACAACGACTTAAAATGAATCCCCAGCTCTATCAGTCTATACGGCTGATGGCTTTGCCGGTCGTTGATCTGCGGGAGACCATACAGGCAGAACTGGAGCGGAACCCTGCATTGGAAGTTATCGAAGATAAGACAACCATTTCCCTCGATTCGGCCCTTAAGGAGTCTAAAGAGGAGGATGATTATTTTGAGGCCACCTCTGACAGCGGTTTTACCCGCCGGGGTACCGATGAAGATGCGGATGAACAACAAAAGTTTATCGAAGGTGCCCTTTCCAGGCCAGAAACCCTTCAGGAACATCTGTTATGGCAGCTCAGACTCCAACCTGTGGATGATGATATACGGAGAATTGGGGAGCTTTTAATCCAGAATCTCGATGCCGACGGTTTCCATAAGGAGCCGGTGGATGTACTCCTGAAAGATGAGGACCCTGCAAAGGTCGCTGCAGCCCTGGACTTAGTCCGTCGGCTCGACCCCCAGGGCACCTGTACCGCTGATTACAAGGAATCTCTCCTCGTACAGGCTCAACTGATGCCCGATGCTCCCGATGGCATTCTCGAAGCCTTAGAACATCTTGAACTTCTGGAAAGGGGAAAAATTGCGGAGGTCGCCAAAAAGATTAAACGGAGCGAAGAAGACGTACAGGAGATTCTGGAGCGCATTAAGGAACTATCCCCCTTCCCCGGCCGTCAGTTCGATTCCTCTGAGGTCCGCTATGTAACCCCTGATGTGCAGGTTGTCAGGAAAAATGATGAATTTGTTATTATATTAAATGATGAGGAGATTCCGGTTTTAGGGATAAATCCCTTTTTCATGAAGCTGTCCGATGGCAAGGATGGTGAAAAACCGGTGCGGGACTTTGTCCGCGAAAATATCAAGGAGGCCCGCTGGTTTATACGGTCTATTAACCAGCGGAACCATACGCTGCTTAAGGTCATGCGGGCCGTTGTGGAATTTCAGCGGGCCTTTTTTGCAAAGGGGCCCAAGTATTTAGCGCCCCTTACCTTAAAGGACATTGCCCAGGAAATTGGTGTCCATGAGACCACGGTCTCCCGGATTGCTAATGGGAAGTATGTCCAAACCGAATGGGGTATATTTGAGATACGGTATTTCTTTACCAATTCAATCAGCGGAGCCGGGTCTTCCGGTTCCCGGTATTCAAAGGAGGCTGTAAAGGAAATGATTCGGGAGATTATCCAGAGTGAAGAGGGGTCCCTATCCGATCAGGATATTGCGGATCTACTCGCACGAAGGGGGATTCCGCTCGCCCGGAGAACCGTAGCCAAATACCGAAAAGAACTGGATCTGGGTTCGTCCTATACCCGGTCTTAAAGGAAAGGCAAAGGTGCTTCGGAGCGGTTTTAATACGCGCCATAGGAGGCAAGCATGAACATCGATGTAAGGGCCGTTCATTTTACCCTTTGGGAAGGTTCCAGAGAATATCTGGACAAAAAAATTGCCCGCATTCCGAATGCGGAAAACATGATCGTGGATCTATTGGTAACCTTAACCAAGGAGAAGGACTTTACAGCAGAAGCAACGGTAAATTTCCGTTGGGGTGTTTCGGTTCATGTAAAGGAAAACGATTTTGAACTGAATGCAGCGATTGATAAAATGATGGATAAACTGGAAGCTAAAATTATAAAGGAAAAAGAGAAGGTAAAAGAAAAACATTAGCCGGTAAATCCTGACATACGAGGGGACAGGACGGACTATTCCGTTTTGTCCCCTTTTTCTTTTTCTTGCCATTCAGCCGCTTCTGCGGCAAGACTTGCAGCCAGGTCCGCCTGTCCGTCAGCCTGGGGGTAGCGGAACCCTTCTTTCCCGGCGTTTTTGCTTTTTCCGGCGGCCTCTGCCGCCCTTTGCACCGCCTGGGCCAGCACGGATGAACCATGGAGCACCTTACCAATTTCTTCCAGATCAGCTTCTGCAATGGCAGTGATGGAGCCAAAATGCTGTATCAGCTGGGACGCCCGGCGGGCACCAACACCAGGCACCGCTTCCAGGCTCGGCAAAGCCAGGTCCTTGCTTCGAAGCCGTTGGTTCAAACCCGTTGCAAAACGGTGGGTTTCATCCCGGACATGCTGGAGCACCTTTAATGCCTCGGACCGTTGGTCCAACCGGATTGGTTCTTTGGCCTCAGGAAGCCAGAGTTCTTCTTCTTTTTTCGCGAGTCCTACCAGGGGAATACCCAGATTAAGGGCATCCAAAACACCCTTGGCGGCATTCACCTGGCCGATCCCTCCATCAATCAATATAAGATCCGGTAGCTCTGCGTTTTCAGTTACAAGCCGGGAATAGCGCCGCGACAGGGCTTCCCGTATAGCGCCAAAATCATCGATGGCCCCCTCGAGGCTTCTAATCTTAAAATAGCGGTAATTTTTCTTGTCCGGGATCCCGTTTTTAAACGAAATGAGGGAAGCTACGGTATGCCTGCCCCCCAACTGGGCAATATCAAAGCCCTCGATCCGTTCGGGATAGCGGGACAATCCGAGGACCCGCTGAAGCTCTTCCAACGCAGGGCCCAGGCCCCGTTCTTTTTGCCGTTTAAGCACATCTTCTTTCGCATTCTGGTATGCCATGGCAAGGACCGCTTCGTGCCGTTTTTCGTCGGGAAAACGGATGGCCGATGTATAGCCAAAACGTTCTTTCATGGCCTGGGTAATCTGTTCACTCCCAGAGAGGTTCAGGTTGATGAAAATAAGGGGCGGCGGCGGCCGATCCGGGCTGTAATAGGAAAGCATAAACTGGATAAGCGACTCTTCTTCATCGGCGGCGGACCGGGTGCGGTAGAGTTCCCGCCCTGTCATCTTGCCGCCCCGCATGCTGAAAACCGTAAAGGTACTCAGAATGCCCGATTCTGCCCAGGCTATGTAGTCCCGGCTCTGGTCATCAAAATCGACCACCGTACTGGTGGCATTGAGTTGTTGTATGCTGGTTATGGCGTCCCGTAATTGGGCTGCCCGCTCAAAGTGCAGCTCTTGGGCCTCTTGCTCCATTTCACGGGTCAGTTTGGCTATGAGGGCTTCTGTTTTACCTGTAAGCAGTTCGATAGCCTTCTCTATGTGTTCCTGGTAGGCTTCTTTACTGATTTTTTGGGCGCAGGGGGCACTGCATCGGCCGATGTGGTAGTACATGCAGGGGTGCGTTCGCTGTCGGAGCACCTTGCATTTTCGCAGGGGAAAAAGGGTCTCGATAAGAACAAGCATGGTATCCAGGGCCTGAACATTGGGAAAGGGGCCGAAATAGCGGGAACCGTCCTGCACGATATAACGGGTTCTGAAAAGCCGGGGAAATGCTTCGTTGGTAATCCGTACAACCGGGTAGGTTTTTCCATCCTTCAGGTTGATGTTATACCGGGGGGAGTGCTGTTTTATCAGGGTGTTTTCCAGGAGCAGGGCTTCGTATTCACTGGAAACAATGATCGTTTCGATGGATCGGACATGGGCCAGGAGGGTCCTGGTTTTTACATCCTTGTCGCCGCTGAAATAGGAGGAGAGCCGGTTTCGCAGAACCTTAGCCTTTCCTACATATATGATGGTTCCCGTTTCGTCCTTCATAAGGTATACCCCAGGTTCAAGGGGTGCCTCTTTTACGAAAGCCTTAAGGCGGGTATAATGTTCCATATTTTGACTGCGGTTCATCATAAAATAATCCGATACTATCTATACTAAGATACCGTGAATTACAAGGAAAAGAAACAGCCATGAAGGGCCATTTTATAGTTCTTATCTGTATAGTATCTCTTTCTCTTGGGGCAGAGGAACAGGCCCTGCAGCTAGGGGGAACAGCGGCCTGGGATAGGATTGAATCCATGGCCGGTGTGGAAATTCAAACGAAGGGTCAGAACTTTAGTGCGGTCACCCTTTCTTCGCGCAAACCGGTGTCTGTGCTTCCTGATCTATGGCTTACCTTTGATGAAGCGGGGCCTGAATCTTTTTCCGATGCCATGGGCCGTTATAAGGTTACAAGTAGCGGTTCTGTTCTGCGTTCCAATAGCAGTCAGGCCCGGCTTGGTTCCGGTGCAGCCCTTTTTACGGGTATTTCTATTGCCCCCGCCGCAGTATCTGAACAGACTGGAATTGTAGTGAAACCAGAACCGGGGGCCCTCTTTGCTTCTGGATCCCGGATAGAAGATTTTTCCATCGATTTTTGGCTCTATCCGGCTAATTTTGAAAAGGGAGAGCAGATTCTTACCTGGTCTTCGGGGCGAAAAACCGCAGGGGGAAAGTCTCTTTTTCAGAGAATTCGCTGTCAGGTGGGGACCAATGCTCTGGAATGGATTTTTTCCGATTTTTTCACTTCCGTAGATGATAAAAGCCGGATAAACCTCTATTTAAAAGGCATCGATAAACTGCTTCCCCGAACCTGGAGCCATCATCTGATACGATATGACGCAAGTCAGGGCTTGCTTGAGTATCTGGTAAATGGAAATCTGGAGGCGGTTGCCTATACAACGAAAACACAAAAGCCTCAGGGTGAAATTTATACGCCAAAGCTCGGTACCGGGGGCCTTTTCATTCTTGGAGAGCGCTACTCCGGCCTCATAGATAATTTTCGTATAATGCCGCTCTATACTGATACGGCGCTGGAAACAAAATACCCCCTGAACGGCGGTTTTTTAATAACTAAACCCCTTGATATGGGGTTTACCGATTCTCAGGTGCTTAAGGTTGTGGCTGATGTCAGGGCCCCAAAAGAAGGGGCCGTTTTCCCCCAGGTTCAATTATTTATTCGTACCGCAAATAATCCCTACCAGTGGATAGATGAGGATCCAAACTCGTGGATTCCGATAGAAAACGGAACCTTATTGGGGGCCCAGATGAAGGGCCGCTATGCACAGGTAAAGGTGCAATTGTATCCCTCTGATACGGGGGAGTCGGCGCCGATGCTGAACAGTCTCACTATTTTCTACGAACCGGATATTCCGCCGCCCCCCCCATCCATGGTTCAGGCCATAGCACGGGACGGAGCCGTAGAGTTGCTCTGGAAACCCAGTCCAGACAGAGATTTGGCTGGTTATGTTGTATACTATGGTACAGCTCCGGGAACCTATTTCGGTACCGATGCAGTCTTGGGTCCCTCTCCCATCGATGTGGGACTGAGAACATCGATTGTTATCGACGGATTGCAGAATGGTAGGGTATACTATTTCTCAGTTGCGGCCTATGACAAGGCAAGCCCTGCCCATATCGGTGCATTATCACGGGAGGTGGCTGCCCGCCCATTAAGGATGGAACGATGAGCCCAGTAGAATCTGTAAATATAATGGATCGCGCCCGGGGTGCTTCCCGGGTAGGCGACCATGCTGAAGCAGAACGTTTGTTAAAAAATTACCTTTCCGTAAACAAAAACGACCGGGAAGCCTTGCTCTTATTGGGTTCTACCTATGCCAAATCGGGAAAATATGATGAAGCCCTGGATGTTTTTAATGCCCTGTTAGGCAATAATCCGGATGATCTGGAAGCTCTGAATAATATTGCGGTCATATACCGGAAAAAAGAAGACCTGAACAAAGCCCTGGATGCGCTGGAACATGCGATCGATCTGGATCCGACCCGGCCGGAACTGTATTACAACCTGGGCAATGTGTATAAACAGCTGGGGAATTATAAGGCCGCATCGATGGCCTACGCCAAGGTCATCGAGCTTGATCCCCGGTATGTCCCCGCCTATAACAACCTGGGAACCATGTATGACCGGCTTCATGAATCGGATAAGGCCTTTGCCATATTCCAAAAAGGCCTGAGCCTTGACCGGAACAATCCGATCCTTCATTTTAATTACGGACTGGCCCTGGAAGCCAGGGGGAAATTTGATGAAGCGGTCCGGGAATATGAAGCGGCCCTTCGCTCCCGTCCCGGCTGGGTCGAAGCGCTTAATAATTTGGGCATCCTCCGCTTAAAACAGGGGCGGCATTCGGATGCCCTGGACATATTTAACCGCATACTTACAATCGATCCCTTTAATGCAGAAGCCCGGAACAATATTGGCGTGGTTCATGCCGATCAGGGTAAATTCAACGAAGCTATCACCTATTATCGGCAAGCCATAGAAGCGGATCCAAAATATGTAAAGGCCGTCGTTAATTTGGAATATGCTTTGGAAGCGATTGGGCATCCCGGGGATGCACTCATCGAATTGGAAAAACTGGTAAAACTGGTCCCCAATAGCACAGAAGTACGAGTTAAACTGGCTTCCCTTTATTTAAAACTTCAGCGATATCCGGAAGCATTGGAACAGGCGAGTCGAGCCCTGGAATGGGAGCCCGATAACCTGCAAGCCCTCAGAATTCAAGGCGCAGCCTACAGGGCTATCGGTAAAGATGCGGAAGCTCAAGCCTGCTTTGAACGAATCCTATCTATTGAGCCTGGAAACTATTCATTCTATCTGGATCTGGCGGATTTACATTTTAAGCGAAAGGAATATAAGGAAGCAGAAGAGCGGATTCTGGCATTTTTGCGGAGGAAACCCCAGGATAGAAATGCAAAAATGATGCTGGGGCGGCTTTATGCGGAAACAGGAAACAAGGCTCATGCCATCACCATCTTTGAGGAACTGATTAAGGATAATCCCCAGGATGTGGAAGCCCTGGCGGCCCTGGCAGAAATTCACAAGAAATCGGGCGATATTGAAAAAGCGGTACAAACGGCTGACACTTTGATTAATTTGCAGGGCAAACGGGCTACTTCTGAGGACTTAAGTAATTTGAATAAATCCCTAGATTTCTATGAGGAAGCGGTCCGGTCCTATTCAGCTTCTCTGCAGGAAGTCTGGGAACGCAATCTCAAGGCCCTTAAGCAAAGCAAGGATATCAAAGAGGCCGAATCTGCCGAAGAAACTAATCCGCTGCTGCTGAGCGCCATCGACTCTATGCCGGTGGAAGAAGAATCGGATAACCTGTTTATCGAGGAAGTAGAAGAACAGATTGATGAACCTGAGGAAGAAGATGAATTGGTCCTGGATGATGAAGCCTATTCCATCTTTGATGAAATGGCAGAACCCCAGGATAGTTTGGAGGGCCTGGTAGAACCTGAAGAAGCAAGGCAAACCCCTGAATATACGGAACCAGAACAACCTGCGGAAACTCCCCAGGAAGTTCGAAAGGAACCAGAAAAGGCTGAAAGCCCGGCGGCACCATCTAATCCTCCGGTGCCGCAGATGCCGCAGATGCCCCCGATTCAGGTGTTTTCCATGCCATCCCCAACACCGCAGATCATGCCCCAGGTGGTGCCGCCGCCCTCTGTGTCCCCGCAGCCGCAACCCCAGCCGACACCCTATATGCAGCCGCAACCCCAGCCGACACCCTATGTGCCGCCTCAGCCACAGCGCCAACCCTATGTGCCGCCTCAGCCACAGCGCCAACCCTATGTGCCGCAAGCACCACAGGAGCCCCCGGTTCCTCCGCAACGGCCGCCCTATCAGCCTGAGCAAATGAATGAGACCAAGCCTGATGTGTCACAGGCACCTCAGGAGCCCCCTGAGGAAGAGGTGCTTACGGAGCTGCCCGGTGCGGACCAATCAGAATCTGCCTTAGAGGATGATGGCATGGCAGATCTTTTAGAGTACCCCGGCGAGGCCGATTTGCCTGAATTAAATGACGAGGATGAATTGCTTGAATATCCCGATGAATTGCCTGATGAGGAACTGTGGGATGACAGTATTATGCTTGATGAGGAGGAGGAGCCCCTGGAAGAGGTTTTAGAGCCTGAATCTGAACCTGAGCAAGAACCACCTGGGGAAGCCGCGCCGCAAACACCGATAGAGAAACCTCAGCCAGTATTTCAGCAAGAACCTGAGCAAGAACTGCCGCAGGCACCGAAACAAAATTCGCCTGCTGTGGAGCCAGAACAAAAGGGGCTCTCTGAGACAGCCATGCTCAACCTGTTTCAGTATTTAAAAAATCTTACGGAAGAACTGCCGGAAGACCAAAAGCGGGCCTTTAAGGCCAGTGAAGCCCGCTTAAAAATGGAATATGTTATTGATAAACTGGAAGGTCATAAGGGATTGTTAAAATCCTTAGCAGAAAAAACAAACCCTTCTAAGGAACCTGTTGTTTCTGCTCCCATGATGAAAAAGCCCGATCCAGAGTCGGTTGCTAAAACCCTAGCCTATTTGAGCAGTCTTGTAAAAACATTGCCCGATAAGGACCTGACCCATGTGATTGAGAAAAAGGTAAATACCGTTGTAAAGGGTCTGGTTTCAGATGGAGGACATCGTGAGTGAGGATGCGGAACGAAAAATTCAAGCCTATATAAAAAACATGCCCAGCCTGCCTACAACGGTCGCTAAAGTACTGGAGGTATGTAATAACCCAAAGACCAGTCCCGCCGATTTGAACCAGGTCATATCCCTGGACCCCGTGCTCGTAGGCCGGGTCCTTAAACTCATCAACTCTGCCTATTATGGCTTAGGTCAACAGGTTACGAGCCTCGTCCGGGCCATCATCATGCTGGGAATAAACACGGTAAAAAATTTAGCCCTATCCAGTGCGGTACTGCGGAACCTTACCTCTAAAAAGGACTTTCAAGCCCTGGATATGGATGGTTTCTGGCGGCATTCCCTCTGTGTCGGTGTGGCGGCCAAGGTTTTAGCCAAAAAGCGGGGAGTAGACCCGAAACAGGCTGAAGAATACTTTACCGCCGGCCTTTTGCATGATATCGGGAAGATTCCAATCAATGCGGTGCTTTCCAAGGAATATGTCATGGCGGTCAGCATTTCCGATCGGGAACGGATTTCACTGCACCGAGCAGAGGATCGAATTATTGGAATGAACCATGCCGCGGCGGGTTTTATGATTGCCAAGGCATGGAAACTCGAAGGGGCCGTAGGGGACGCCATTGCCTATCATCATTCATATATGGAATATACGGGCCCCCACAAGGATGTTGTGTACTCGGTTGTGCTAGCAAACCGTTTTGCCTCGGTGATGGAAATTGGTTTTTCTGGCAACCGCTACCCTGAAAAGATTGATAACGCTGTCTGGGAATATTTGGGATTAGAGCGGGATGTTTTTGATGAAATTGAAGCGGTGGTAAACCAGGAAATTGAAAAGGCTAAGATATTCCTGAAAATTGATTAAAGGAAAAAGTATGCTTTCAGTACGCATTTGGGGGGATCGGGGGTCTATCCCCTGTCCCGGCCCGGCAACGGTTAAGTTCGGAGGAAACACCTCCTGCCTCGAGATACGGGCCGATGATCGGCTGGTGATTGTGGATCTCGGCACTGGTGTTAAACCCCTCGGTGATTGGCTCATGGGGAATGATTTTAAAAAGGGCCCCATCGATGCGGATGTCTTCATTACCCATACCCATTGGGATCATATCATGGGGTTCCCCATGTTCACTCCTATTTTTATCCCCGGTACGAAGCTTCGTATCCGGGGCCCCGTTTCTTATGAGGATGAAACCCTGGAATCGATTATCGGGGCCCAGTTGTCCTACCGGTACTGGCCGGTACGGCAAAGCGAGTTAGCGGCGGATATAACCTATGATCAGCTAAAAGAAACCCAGCTGGATCTTGGGGGCGGACTCACGGTACGGACAAAGTATCTTAACCACCCAATTCTTTGCCTGGGGTACCGATTTGAATACCAGGGAAAAAGTATTGTAACAGCCTATGACAATGAGCCTTTCCGAAATGTGTTTCCTACGGACCCGAAGGACCCTTCCTATGATGAAGATGCGGCCCGGGAAGGTGAACTGGCGGCCCGGGAAGAAAATGAAAAAATTCTTCGGTTCTTTAAGGATGCGGATGTACTCATCCATGATACCCAGTACACCAAAAAAGAATATGAAGCGGGGAAACTGGGCTGGGGCCACTCCTCCTATGAACATGCAATTAATTCAGCCCATAAGGCGGGTGTAAAAAAACTGGTGCTCTTTCATCATGATCCGAACCGGACTGATGAACAGTTAGAACAGCTGGAAGCGGAATATAAGCATCGTATTGCGGGAAAAACTGAGATGCAGGTTATGATGGCCCGGGAAGGTCTGGTGATTTCAGCCTAGGTCCGGCTATGGCCCACCCATCCCGTTCTAACACCGGGCCGTCCTGGGGATAGGGCAGGGGAAACATGTTTGGTCTGCATCGCAGGGTACTTTCTGCGCCATCGCTCACTAAATAAGAAAGCCTGGCCGAACTGTTTATTTCGGCCAGGGAATCCGCTAAGGTATTGATGGCAATCAGGCTCTGTTCAAAGGGGCTAAAGGCCCGGCAGGTTGGGCATGAACACCAGCCTTCGTCTGGCCCCTTATCGGGCCAGAGGTGAAATACCTGATGTTCACTGCGGCGCTGAAAGAAACGCCGCGCCTGGGTGGCGATGATGTCCAGGGTTTCCGGGTTAGTGGGGCAGAAATTTACATCGGCCACCCGTTTTCCTTCGGCCATGCGGAAAAGGTCCCGGTTATTCATAAAAAGCCTGCGGGGTACAAATCGGGATAAACAAAAGCCCCCTTCTTCAATTTCTAGACCATAGTTTTGGGCTGTATCTATCAGCTTTCTTCTGCGGCCTGTAACGTGGTCGCCCATCCGTTCCAGCGTAAAGAGTTCATCCACAGGATATAAAATAATGGCGGTACAACCATGGTCCTTAGCCCAGGGAAGCCAACGGTCACAGTCCCGCTCAAATTCTACATCACCAAGAAAGAGTCGTTTCTGTTCAGCTATATTCATCAACATACCCTATTGTACATCAATTTGAATAAAAAATAGTATCAAAATACCACCGAGTATCCAAATTCCGGTGTATACTACTGGGCGAGGAAAATCATGACAACTACCTTTACTCACAACTTAAATCCGGACATGAGCAAACTGCCCGGCAGTAACGGAATACCCGATTATGATGTGGCAATTATCGGGTGCGGTGTGTCGGGTGCCAATATCGCCCGCCGGCTTTCGGCCTATAAGGTGAAGGTCGCCGTACTCGAAAAGGCGGCCGATGTGTCCTTCGGCACCTCTAAGGCTAATTCGGGGATTGTACACGGCGGTTTTCATCATAATAAGAAATATCTAAAGGCAAGGCTCGAAATTCAGGGTAACCTGATGTTTGACCGGCTTATGCGGGAATTGGATTTTCCCTTTAAACGGTGCGGAATCATCGTCGCGGCCCTCCATGAAGATGAGATGAAAGCGGTGGAACACCTGTATATGCAGGGTGTTGAAAACGGGGTAATTGGTATTGAGCTTTGTTCCCGGGAACGGATTCTTGAGCTGGAACCAAAGCTTTCCCCCGATGTGGTTGTTGGCCTCTATGCTCCTGGCGGCGGCATTGTAGAACCCTACCGCTTCGTCTTTGCCCTGGTGGAATCGGCCATGAAAAATGGGGTGCAGGTCTTTACCAACTACAAGGTTGAAAAGGCAGAACGGGATACGCCCCGCAATAAATGGGTGGTAAGCGCCGCAGATGGCAGAAAAATCAGTGCCCGCTATGTGGTTAATGCGGCAGGACTTTATGCTGATGAGATTTCCCGCATTTTTGGGGGTGAATCCTTTACCATAAAGGCCCGGAAGGGTGAGTATTACCTTTTAGACAGACTTACAAAGGCCCGGCCCGAGCGGGTTATCTTCCCTGTACCTACCTCGGTTTCCAAGGGTATGCTGGTTATCCCCACGGTGGAAGGAACGGTACTGGTTGGACCCACTGCGGATAGTACTGACAGCAAGGAAGACTTTTCCACTACCGCCGAACGGCTTGAGCAGATACTGGACTCGGGCCGGAAAATGGTTCCTTCCCTCAGCCGGAACGATGTTATCACCAACTTTGCAGGTCTCCGGCCGGTTTTGGAAGAAGATTTTTACATTGAACCTTCCAAACTGGCCCCTGCCTTTGTACAGGTTGCGGGTATTCAGTCTCCGGGGCTCACCGCATCTCCTGCAATCGGGGAATATGTGAAGGATCTGCTTAAGAACTTAGGGTTGGAACTCACCGAAAAGTCCGATTGGGACCCCTTTGTTGAACGGCGTCCCCGGGCCCGGGAACTGACCCCCTATGAGCTTGATGCGCTCATTGCCAAGGATCCCGCCTGGGGTAACATGGTGTGCCGCTGTGAACAAGTTACGGAAGCAGAAATTGTAGAAGCCATACGGCAGGGACACACCACCCTGGATGGCATTAAATATTTTACCCGGGCCCAGATGGGACGCTGTCAGGGCGGCTTCTGCACCTTTAAAATTATCAAAATCATCATGCGCGAAACCGGACTTTCTTACGAAGAAATTACGAAACATGGCGGTGCAAGCCGGGTTCTGGAGGGGGAATTATGAAAGAACTCCGTTACGATGCGGTAGTTATTGGGGGCGGCGCAGCCGGCATGGCGGCGGCTCTGGAAATTGATAAGGCCGGTTTCAGCTGTGCCATTGTTGAACGGGAAGATCATCTGGGGGGTATCCTCATGCAGTGTATCCATAATGGATTCGGTCTGCATGAGTTTAAGGAAGAACTGACAGG
>Ga0272446_1005326_pt1 | contig 14306 bp, 18 predicted proteins | sample YNPCB0061_FD_194587 | JGI IMG/M metagenome (GOLD analysis project Ga0272446, IMG submission 194587) | Hot spring microbial mat communities from Yellowstone National Park, WY, United States - YNP-CB-006-1 | ecosystem: Environmental > Aquatic > Thermal springs > Hot (42-90C) > Sediment | place...
CGGCACGACGGCCGTCCAGAGCCGCGGTCCAAAGCGCGCGAGGAAGCGTTCGCGCCAGGCCTCGGCCTGGTCGCGGTTGGGCGCGAGGGCGAACAAGGCGGAGCCACTTCCGGACATCCGGCAGACCGGGGCGCCACTAGCCGCCAGGAAGTCGCGCGCCAGGGCCAGCCAGGGGAACTTGGTGAACGCGGGGGCTTCGAGGCTGTTGTAGAATTGCGGCGCGGCCTGGGCCAGGTCGCCGCCCTGCAACGCCTGCACCAGCTCCCGGGCCCGACCGGGCCGGCCTCGGAGGGCTTCGGGGTGGCGGGCCAGGGCCTGGTATGCCCACGCGGTCGAGATGCCAAAGCCCGGGTGGACGAGCAATACCCAGTAGCCGGCCAGGGCCGGAAAAGGGTCCAAGGGTTGAATGTGCTCCCCCCGGCCGGTGGCCAGCGCCGGCTTGTCCTGGAGGAAAAACGGCACGTCGGACCCGAGCGCAGCGGCCAGTTCGTGCAGACGCGCTGCTGGCAGGGGGCAACCGAACAGTTGATTGAGCCCGCGCAAGGTGGCGGCGGCATTGGCGCTGCCACCTCCCAGACCGGCCTCCCGCGGGACGCGTTTTTCCAGGTGCATTCGCACCCCGGCGCGGAGGCCGCTGGCATCGAGAAAGGCGGCGGCGGCCCGCCAAACCAGGTTGCTGGGGTCGGCGGGCAGGGTGGGGTCGCTGCACGTCAGGGCGATCCCGTGCGCCGCCGGTTCCAAGGTGAGTTCATCGAAGAGCCCGACCGGGTGCAGCAGTGTCTCCAGCTCGTGAAAGCCATCCGGGCGGCGGCCCAGGATGTTGAGCAGCAGGTTGATTTTCGCGGGCGACCTGATTTCCAAGCGCATCAAAGAAAACGGCGCCGTCTTCAGGGTAACGGCGCCGTGCAGGGTTAAAGCAAGACTTCAGCCCGGGAATGCTCAGTAATCAAAGATGCGGAAGCGGCTTCCCGGAACGAAGGGAGCGGTGTCGCCACCGGAAAAGCCCAACAAGGTATCGGTCTCAAACAGGCTGTCCGCCATCCAGTTGGGCCGGAAGTTGTCCGGGTAGGCGGGGCCGACGGTCGCATCCGGGTAAAGGCGGTTGCCCGGTTTGAGCCAGGGCTCGTAGCTGGGCACGGGGAAGGTCACGACTTCGTACACGCCGACCAAGGTGCGGACCACGCTGCGATTAAATCCGTGGATAAAGCCGGCGGTGTAGCCCGCTTCCGGGCCGTCCCACAGGGCTTTTTGTTCGATCGAACGCCGCAACTCGCCCAAGCGGGCAAATTCCGTGGCGTTGGTGATGCCGCGGCTCAACTTTTTCTCCGGCCCTTTGCAGCCCACCAGCAGGGCCGTAACCAGCAGCAAAGGAAGCGCAACCAAGGTTTTGAGATTCATGGACCGTGCGTTTTTCGAGGATGGTTAATCCGCACCCGGCTCTTGTAAAGCGGTTTTCTGGGCACGGACGCCCCCAGCGGGAAAAGCCCCGCAGATGGCCGCTGGAACAACGCCGAGGCAGGCCAAAGCCGCCGTCAAGGTCCGGGCAGGGCGGGCAGGTCCTGGCGGGCTCGGGCCTGGATGGTTTCCCACTGGTTGGTCCACGCCCGGGCCAGGCGGTCCACCAAGTCCGGCCGGGCGGCGGCGCGGTTGGTCATTTCGCTGCGGTCGCGGGCCAGGTCGTACAGTTCCCAGGGCTGGCCCGCGGCGGCCACCAGTTTCCAATCTCCCGCCCGCAGGGCGCGATGGCCCTCGTGCAACCACCACAGCGCCTCCCGGGCCACGGGCGTGTCTGCCGACAGCACCGGCACCAGGCTGCGCCCCGTCAGGGCAGGCGCTCCGGGCGCGTCCTGCCCGCGGCCGCCGGCCAGCTCGAGCAGCGTCGGCGCCAGGTCGCAGACGTGGCCCGGGGTGTGCCGGAATTCGCCGCGGGCGCGCAGGCCACGCGGCCAGTGCACGATCAGTGGCGTGGCGATGCCGCCCTCGTGCACCCAGGTCTTGTGCCGGCGAAACGGCGTATTGGCGGCCGAGGACCCACCGGGGCCCAGGCACAGAAACGAGCCCGGCCCGCCGGGAGCCGCCGCTGGGTTGTGGCCGTCGCCGCGGACCATGATTTCCGCGCTGGCGCCGTTGTCGCTGAGGAAAAAGATCGCAGTGTTCTCGAACCAGCCACGGGCCTTCAACTCGGCGAGCACCCGTCCGATTTCGCGGTCCATCCGGTCCACCATCGCGGCGTGGATGGCCATCTTGAGGGCCTGGAACTCGCGTTGGGCGTCCGTCAACTCGACCCACGGCCGCGGGCGGTTCACTTCGCCCGGACCAAGCGCGGCCAGGGCATCCGGGAAGTGGTACGGCGGCCCCACTTCCGGCTCGAGGGGCGAGAGGCCGCAGTGCAGCACGCCCAGCTCCGTCAAACGCCGGTGCCGCTCCTGGCGCACGACTTCCCACCCCGCCTGATACCGCTCGCGATACCGGGCAATGTCCGCCGCCGGCGCTTGCAGCGGGAAATGCGGCGCCAGGAAGCAAAGGTACAGGAAGAACGGCTGCTCCGGCGTCTGCGCGGCGTGCTCGCGCAGGTAGGCGATCGCCCGGTCGGCAATCGCGGTGCTCGAGTAGTAGCCGTCCTCGGGCCGCACCGGAGGCAGGGCCGCGTCATCTTCGTAATGCGCCCGCGGCGCGAAATACCGGTCGTGGTCGTCCACGCGATACGAGCGGTCGAAGCCGCCGGCGAGCACCGGGCCGTCCACGTGCCACTTGCCGGCGTGGTAAGCGCGATAGCCCAGCGGGCGCAACCGCGCGGGCAACAAGGGCGCCCAAGCCGGCCGTTGCCCCGCCACGCCGCTGCGCACACCCGGGACGGTGTCGCGGCGCACCTCCTGGGCGTAGTACCCGGTCAACAGACTCGCCCGCGTGGGCCAGCAGCGGCCCGTGTTGTAAAACTGCGTGAAGCGCAGCCCTGCCCCGGCCAGGGCGTCCAGGTGCGGGGTTTGAATCTCGCCGCCGTAACAACCCAGGTCCGAAAACCCGAGGTCATCGGCCACGATGACCAGCAGGTTCGGCCGCGACGGCGCAGGCGTGTTCCCGGCGGGCGTAGCGGCGAGGGTGGCTGCCGCCAGGGTCAGGGCGAGCACGCAGGCGAAGCACCAGCGCGTCCAACGCTGGGACAAGGTGTCGTGGGCGAATTTCATCCGGCCGGCCCGGGTAACTGGTCTGTGAATCGCAAGCGGCCGCGGCGCGGTGGGAGATTTGGCGGAAGGGGTGGGATTCGAACCCACGGTAGGCTTGCGCCTACGCCTGATTTCGAGTCAGGTGCCTTCAACCACTCAGCCACCCTTCCCGCCGCGGGACCCAGCTTTTCCCAACCCGCCCCGGCGCGCAAGCCCGCGCACGCTGTCGCCACGCGCGCGCGCCCCTGGGCCGCCGCCTCACTCCGGCGCGCGGGCCTTCACCACCACTTCCCAGCACGGCCGGAGCAGCACCAGCACCCGACGCAGCGCGCGAAAGCCCGCCTCGCCCAGCCGCCCGCGCACCGCCCACACCGCGGCAAACCGGTCGTACCCGTAGCGCGCCAGCCCGGCGCGGGTGACCGCAAACCCGGCCGCGGCAACCAGGTTGCCCAACGTCTGCACGTTCCAGGAAAACAGGTGGTGATTTGGCTCGGCCGGGTCAAAGTGCCGGTAACGCCGCTCCTTTTCATACGGCACCCAGAGGCCCAGCCAGCCGCCGGGCTTGAGCAGGCGACGCAACTCCGCCAGGGCCGCCGCCGGGTCCGGCACGTGCTCGAGGGCGTGGTGGCAAAGCGCCACGTCGGCCAGGGCGGCGGGCAGGCCGGCGGTGTCCGTGACGAACTCCACCCCCAGCGCCTCGACTTCCGCGCGCAGAAAGTCCGCCACGTCGAACCCGATCCGGCGCGTGGCGGGCAACGCCGCCAGGTTCCAGCCCGCGCCGCAGCCGTACTCGAACACGGTATCGCCGGCGCGCACCAGGTCCCGGAACTTTTCCGCCCGGGCGCGAGCCAGCCAGGGCCGGGCCGCCGCGGGCACCCCGCGTTTGCCTTCGTGATACCGGCGGCCGGCCGCGCCCTGGTAGTGGGAAAGCGGCGCGGACATGCGCCGGGTTATCGCCCGGCACGGCACCCGGCTCAAGGCGCTTTGCGAAGCCGGAGACCCGCCACGCCGGCCAAGCCGCCGCGCCGGTCGAACGCCGTGGCGGCGGAAGGGAGGTGCTCGCGAGCCAGTGCCAGCACGGCTTCCAGGTCGCCCACCGCGGTAACGAGCACCAGCTCTTCGCCGTCAAAAGCCAGCACGCAGAAGGGCAGTCGCCGGGCGGTGTCCGCGCCGGCGCGGGTGTAAACGGCGGCCAGTTCGCGGCCCTCGAGCGCGGCCACCACCCGCTCCCAGCCGTGCCGGCCCAGGGCTTGATCAGCGGCCGCCAACAGGCCCGGACTCCGGCGGTTCCCCGCCAGGTGGCGATGCACGCTGACCTTGAAACTCCGCACCGCCCGGGCGGCGGTCCGGGCTTGCGGGTCGGCGGGCGTCAAGGCCAGCCCCGCCCGGGCCAGGGCCAGCAGACCGGGACCGGCGCTGACCTGGATTCGGGTTTGCCACTCGCCGGGCAGCGCGGCCAACACCGCTTCGTGCCCGGCATGAATCGTGTCGGGCGCGGGCGCGCACCCGGGGCCGGCCGCCAGGGCCAGCAGCGCCAGGCTCAAAGCGGTCCAACGAGCGGTCCGTTTTGCCGGCCGACGCGGCCCGGCCGTGGCGGCGTGTGGAGAAACGGTTTTCATGCCGGGGGCGTCGTCCGGGCGGACTCCCGCGACGCTGGCGGTCAGTGGGCGTCGGGCTTCTTGCGCAGCTTGAGTCCGGCGTCGTGGAGCGGCTGGATGCCGAGTTTTTCGCCGAGTTCGGCGAGTTTGTCGGGCCGCAGGTCGCCGGCCACGTTTACACACACCGCCTCGCGGTCGCCCTCGAGCACCGTCACCGCCAAGCCCTCGATGGCTTCGTCGCCGCGGGTCTTGAGGAAGATGGCCACGTCTTCGCCCGGCGTCTGCGCGGTGACGATCCGCTCCCACCCGCGGTCCGCCAGGTCCTGGCGGAAGCGGGCGATGCGGCTTTGGACTTCGGTCCGGTTCGAGTCATCGAGGCCGACCACGTGGACGCGCACGGCCTGAATGCCGCGGAGCATTTCGGCCAGTTCGGGTTCTTCGCGAGCAACCAGGCGGGCGGCCATGGCCAGGAGGTTGCCGCGGAGGTGGACCTCGACGAACTGCCCGCCGCCGGCGGGCGGGCTCAACGGGCCGAGGTCCACCAGGCCCGCCGGGGCTTCGGCGGCGCGGGCGGGCAGCAGCAGTGCGAGGGAGAGGGCCGCCAGCGCGGCCCGGGAGTGCAGACCAGTTTTCATGTTACGACTCGGGTTGGTGGTGGAACGTTTCGCGTCAGGCACGCGCCTGACGGGAGAACAACCCGGCGGCCGCGGCGCAGGTTTCAACGAATTGGCCCGGACCCGCGCCCTCGCTGGACAAGCCCGGCGGCCGGGGGCAGTCTTCGGACATGGCGCTGACTCCTTCCACGCAACTGCTGCCGCTGGGCAGTCCGGCCCCGGATTTCTGCCTGCCCGACACCGAGGGGCGGCTGGTCTCGCTGTCCGATTTCCGCGAGCACCCCGCGCTGCTGGTCATGTTCATTTGCAACCACTGCCCGTACGTGAAGCACATCCGCGCCGGCCTGGCCCAACTGGCCCGGGACTATCGCCCGCGCGGGGTGGGCATCGTGGCCATCAACGCCAACGACGTGGCCGCCTATCCCGAGGACAGCCCGGACCGGATGCGCGAGGAGGTCCGCGCCGCGGGCTACACCTTTCCCTACCTGTTCGACGAGACCCAGGCCGTGGCCAAGGCCTACCGGGCCGCCTGCACGCCGGACTTTTTCCTCTTCGACGCCGCCCGCCGGCTGGTGTACCGGGGCCAGTTCGACGACAGCCGCCCCGGCAACGGCGTGCCCGTGACCGGTCGCGACCTGCGCGCGGCGCTGGACGCCGTGCTCGCGGGCCGGCCGGTCTCGCCCGTCCAAAAGCCCAGCCTGGGCTGCAACATCAAGTGGAAGCCGGGCAACGAACCGGACTACTTCCGCCACTGAAACCCGCCGGAATCTCCGCCGCCCGAGCCGGCCGCGGCGTTGCCCATGCGCTGCCTTGTCACCGCGGGCCCCACCTTTGAACCGCTGGACGCGGTGCGGCGCCTGACCAACTTCTCCACCGGGCGGCTCGGCGCCGAACTGGCGGCGGCCCTGGCGGCGGCCGGGCATCAAGTCGTGCTCTTGCGCGGTGAAGCCGCCACGTGGCCCGCGCCGGTCCGCGCCGGGCTCGAGGTGGTGCCGTTCACCACCACCGCCAGTCTGGGCGAACGCCTCCGGGCGCTGGCCGGGCCGGAGGTGGGCGCGGTGTTTCACGCCGCGGCGGTCTGCGATTTTGCCCCGAGCCGGGTGTGGCGGCGGGACGCCGAGGGGCGGCTCACGGAGGTGCGCGCGGGCAAATTCCCCACCCGCGCCGGGCCGTTGCTGGTGGAACTGGCACCCATGCCCAAGTGGATCGCCTCGCTGCGCGGCTGGTTTCCCCGGGCCTGGTTGGTCGGTTGGAAGTACGAAGTGGACGGCGACCGCGCGGCGGCCCTGGCGGCCGGCGCGGCGCAAATCCAGGAGTGCGCGACCGACGCCTGCGTGGTGAACGGCCCGGCCTACGGTCCGGGCTTCGGCGTGCTGCGCGGGAGCAGCGCGGCGCGGCACTGCGCCACGCGCGCGGAGCTGATCGAGGTCCTGGTGGCGGCGCTGGTCCGACCGGCGGTGTGAAGGCGGCGTCGCGCGGCGCGGAGCCCCTGAGGCGGGCGGGAGCCGGCCGGGTTGCTTTCTTTGTTGACGTGTTGGTCATCTTCAGGCAGCAACGGGCCGGTCCGGCACCCCGGACCAGTGACGATGCTCAGCCTGTCACAAACCACCGGCTACGCCATCAAGGCGCTGGCCTGCCTGCCCGAGCGCGGGGCGGCCCCCCGGCAGGTGGCGGACGTGGCCCGTTGTACCGGCATCCCCCGGGCCTACCTGGCCAAGATCATTCACCGGCTGGCCCGGCGCGGCCTGGTGGCCGCCCGGCGCGGGCAACGCGGCGGCATCGCCCTGGCCCGGCTGGCAGCGGAGATTTCGCTCCTGCACATCGTCGAGGCGGTGGAGGGACCGGACTGGCTGGGCCACTGTCTGCTGGGCCTGGACGAGTGCCGCGACCAGCAGGAGTGCCCCACGCACGATTTCTGGCGGGACTTTTGCGCGCAACTCCGGGCCAAGCTCGCCGCCACGAGCCTGGCGTCGGTGATTGCGGCGTTTCCGGACCGTGCCCGCTGCAATAACCGCGGCCCGGCCACTCCGGACACCGCCCGCCCGGTCCGCCGGGGGGCCGGGCGGCCCGCCGGCAACGGAAAGGCATCGCGCCATGAGTGACGAGGCCGTGCTGGACCTGATCTACGTGACCGCCTTTTGCCTGGCGGGCCTGGCCTTTGCGCTGGGGCCGTTTGTGCTCGTGCACCTGCTCGCGCCCCGCCGGACCCGGCAGACGGCCCAGAAGACCGGGCAGTTTGTCGAGTGCGGCATGGAGCCGATTGGCGATGCCTGGATTCGGTACAGCGCCCTGTACTACCGCTACGCGCTGGTGTTTGTGGCCTTTGCGGTGGACGTGCTTTACCTGCTGCCCGCGGCGGTGGTGTACGGCCGGACCTTGGCCTGGCGCGACCTGGTCGAGCTGGCGCTCTTCGTGGGCGTCCTCTCGCTGGTGATCGTGTACGCGTGGAAGAAAGGAGTCTTCGAATGGAAACGCCCGAGCCCGCCCACGAACTGAAGGAGTGCCCGTCGAACATCCGGTTCGCCCGGCTGGAAGACCTGCTGGCGCTGGGCCGGGCCAACTCGCTCTGGCCGCTGACCTTCGGCCTGGCCTGCTGCGCCATCGAGATGATGGCCGCCGGGGCTTCGCGCTTCGACCTCTCCCGCTTCGGGGCCGAGGTTTTTCGTCCCTCGCCGCGGCAGGCGGACGTGATGATCGTGGCCGGGACCATCAACAAGAAAATGGCCCCGGCGGTGAAGACGCTGTACGACCAGATGCTCGAGCCCAAGTGGGTGATCGCCCTGGGCAACTGCGCCATCAGCGGCGGCCCGTTTGTCTTCCCCGGCCAGTACGCCGTGGTCGAGGGCGTGGACAAGCTCTTCCCGGTGGACGTGTACGTGCCCGGTTGCCCGCCGCGGCCCGAGGCCCTCATCGAGGGCATCCTCACCCTCGAGGAAAAAATCACCGGCAAGCGGCGCTGGCCGCGGGTGGACCCGGAAAAATGAGCCCCACCCCGGAAAACCTCGTCGCCGAATTCCTCGCTGCCGTGGCCCCGGCCGTGCCGCCGCCCGGCCCGGACGGCGCGCCAGTTCCGGGCGGGGTGAGCGCGCAGGTGGTGGCGTTTGCGCGCCGGGGGGTGCACTGGGAGGCCACGGTGCCGCCGGCGCAGGTGGTGGCGGCGGGGCGGTGGTTTGCCGCGCGGGGTTGCGCGTTGGACACCCTCACCGGCGTGGACTGGCTGGCGCAGGGCGAGATGGAGGTGGTGTACGACTTTTTCCACCCGCTCGAGTTCTGGCGGGCGGCGGTGCGCACGCGGGTGCCGCGCGAGCGCCCCGAGCTGCCCACGTTGAGCGAGGTCTTCCCCGGGGCCAACTGGCACGAACGGGAGACGCACGAATTTTTCGGCATCCGCTTCACCGGGCACCCGAACCTGACCCCGTTGTTGCTGCCCGAGGACGCGGACTTCCACCCGCTGCGCAAGGATTACGCCCCGTGAGCACACCGGTCGTCCTGAGTCCCGCCGAAGCGGCGGCCGCGGTTGCGGCCGGGCAGGAGACCTTTGTGCTGAATCTGGGGCCGCAGCACCCGGCCACGCACGGGGTGTTGCGGCTGAAGCTGACGATGGACGGGGAGTCCATCGTGCGCGCCGAGCCGGTGTGCGGGTACATCCACCGGATGCACGAGAAAATGGGGGAGAACCGCACCTGGGCGCAGTTTTTACCGAACACCAGCCGCATAGATTACCTCTCGGCGATGCACTACACGCACGCCTACGTGGCGGCGGTGGAGCGGGCGGCGCAGTTGGAGGTGCCGCGCCGGGCGGAGTTCGTGCGGGTGATCACCTCCGAGCTCAACCGCATCTCCAGCCACCTGGTCTGGTTCGGCGCCTTCCTGCTGGACCTGGGCGGCTTCACCCCGCTGCTTTACGCCTTCGACGACCGCGAGAAAATCCTCGACCTGCTCGAGCGCGTGACCGGCGCGCGGCTCACCTACTGCTACTACCGCTTCGGCGGGCTCTACAACGACGTGGACGCGGAGTTTCTGCGCGGAGCGCGGGACTTCGTGCGGTACATGCGCCCGCGGCTGGACATGTACCGGGAGTTGGTCACCGACAACATCATCCTGCGCAAGCGGCTGGAGGGCATCGGGCTGGCGGACGCGGAGCTGTGCCGGCGCTACGGCGCGACCGGTCCGGTGCTGCGCGGCGCGGGCGTGGCCTACGACGTGCGCCGGGCCGAGCCGTACTCGGTGTACCCGGAGTTGGATTTCCGCATCCCCACCCATCCCGAGGGCGACTCGATGGCCCGCTATCGCGTGCGGATGGAGGAGATTGAGCAGAGCCTGCGCATCATCGAACAGGCCGTGGACCTCATCCCCGAAGGCCCGATTCGGTCCAAGGTGCCCAAGGTGCTCAAGCTGCCGCCGGGCGACACCTGTTTTGCGGTCGAGGCGGCGCGGGGCCGGTTCATGGTGCGCATCGTCAGTGACGGCAAAGACGTGCCCTACCGGGTCAAACTGCGCACGCCTTCTTTCTCGAACCTCAGCCTCTTCGAGGAAGCCAGCCGGGGGATGTTGCTGGCCGACGCGCTGGCCTTCCTGGGCAGCCTGGACCTGGTGATTCCGGACATTGACCGATGACGACAACGCCGCAAATCGCACGCCGAAACCCGGACGCCGGGCGCGGGACGCGGACCGCCTGCCGGGCAGCCCACGAGGCTGCGGGCGCGGGCCGGGGCGTGGGGGCCGGAGCGGGCGCGCGGGGGGGTGCCGCCCCGGCCGGGAGGTGGCGCGTATGAACGGGTCCGAGCCTCTGCGCCTGGTGCTGTTTGTGGTGGGCGCGCTGGCCTTTGTGGGGCTGAACGCGGCCTACCTGGTGTGGGTCGAGCGCAAGGGCGCGGCCCGCTTCCAGCGCCGGCCCGGCCCCACCGAGGTGGGCCCGGAGGGGTTGCTGCAACCCATTGCCGACGCAATCAAGCTCCTGTCCAAGCAGGTGTTGGTGCCGCCGGGGGCGGACGCCACGCTGTTCCGGCTGGCGCCGGCGGTGGTGATGGCGCCGGCGCTGATGAGCTTTGCGGTGCTGCCCTTCGGCGAGCGGTTGACCGCGCGGCCGATGTCCGTGGGGCTGTTACTGGCGATTGCGTTCGGCTCGATCCACGTCATGGCCCTGCTGCTGGCCGGTTGGGCCTCGCGCAACAAGTACGCCATCATCTCGGCGGCGCGGGTGGTCTCGCAGAACGTGGCCTACGAAATCCCGTTGTTGCTGGTGGTGATCACCCTCCTGATGATCACCGGGACGATGGACCTCCACGCGATCGTGCAGCAACAGGCCGGCGGGTTCTGGCGCTGGAACGTGTGCAAGCTCTGGGTCAACCCGCTGATGCCGGTCACCTTTGTGATCTTCTTCATCTGCCTGCTGGCCGAGACCAACCGCGCGCCCTTCGACATGGCCGAGGCGGAGAGCGAGCTGGTGGCCGGGGCGTTCACCGAGTACGCCGGCATGGGCTTCGGCGTGTTCTTCATGGCCGAGTACGCGAACATCGTGGTGGGCTGCGCGCTGGCCACGGCGCTGTTTCTGGGCGGCTGGCAGAGCCCGTTCGGGGTGGGCTCCGGCGCGGGGTGGTTCCTGCTCAAGCTCTACCTGCTGATCTTCACGGTGGTGTGGGTGCGCTGGACCTTTCCCCGCACCCAGTTCTACGGCCTGTTGAATTTGTCCTGGAAAATCCTGATCCCGATCTCGCTGGTCACACTGCTGTTGACCAGCGTGCTGCTCAAATTCTTCCGCCCATGAAAAACGTCCTGCGCGAATGGTGGACGGGGTTCCGCAGCCTGCTTACCGGCATGCGAGTGACCCTGACGCAATTCTTCAAACCGCCCGTCACGGTGCCCTACCCGTACGCCACCCTGCCCATTCCGGAGCGGTACCGCGGGCACATCGAACTGGTGCGCGACCCCCAGACGGGCATGTCGCTGTGCGTGGCGTGCAAGTCCTGCGAGAAGGCCTGCCCCAGCGGCTGCATCCTGGTCGAAGGCATCAAGCGCGAGGGGGACAAGAAAAAGTCGCCCACCACCTTCACGGTGGACTTCACCCGCTGCAGCCTGTGCGGCTCGTGCGTCGAGGTGTGCCCCACCGAGGCCCTGCGCTTCAGCCGCCGCTACAACCTGGCCGGGACGGACCGCGAGGCGTACTTCCTGGACCTGCTCAAGCGCCTTCAGGCTCAGGCGGCGCAGGCCGCGCCCGCTGCCGCCCCCGCCCCGGTCACTCCGCCCGCGTCCCCCGCATGAACACCTTCCCGGGCGCGGCGTGGATCGTGGCCGCCGTGTTCGCCCTGAGCGGGGCGGTCACGGTGGGCGGGGCGTTGCTGGCGGTGGCCAGCCGGCGGGTCATCCGCAGCGTGAGCGGCCTGGCCCTGGGCTCGGTGGGCCTGGCCGGCCTGTACTACTTCCTGCACAGCCCGTTTCTGGCCCTGATGGAAATCCTCATCTACATCGGCGCGGTCTGTGTGACGATCGTCTTCGCCGTCATGCTGGCCGAACCGGACGAGCCCCCGCCGGAGCAACCCCGGCCGCGGGCGCGCCTCGAGACCGCGGCGGCGCTTCTGGTGAGCCTGGCCGCCGGCGGCGCGCTGGCGTGGCTGGGGCTGCACACGCGCTGGCCCGCACCCGCCAGCCGCACGGGCGATGGCTCGGTGGCGTCGCTGGGGGTTTCCCTGCTCACGACGTACTGTCTGGCCTTTGAACTGATTTCGGTGGTGTTGGTGCTGGCCATCCTGGGCGCGCTGGTGCTGGCCCGGGGCGGCCGCACCCCGCCGTCTTCGACCTGATGACTCCGCTCCACGACCGTCTCGAAACCTACCTGGTCCTCGCCGCCGTGTTGCTGGCGGCGGGGGTGTTCGGCCTGCTGCGCCGGCGCACGCTCATCGGCATGTTGATTGCCGGGGAGCTGATCCTCTCGGGGGCCTCGCTGAATTTTCTGGCCCTGAACCGCTTCACCGCGCCGGACCCGGCGGTGGGCCAGCTCTTCGTGCTGTTCATCATGGGCCTGGCGGCCGCGGAAGTGGCCGTGGCGCTGAGCCTGGTGATCGCCGTCTATCGCAACTACCGGTCCGTGCTCACGCGGGACCTGCGGGATTTGAAGGGCTGACGCGATGGAGCAAGCGCCCGAACTCCGCCTGCTGCTGGCCCTGCTGGCGCCCTTGCTCGGCGCGGGCCTGGTGATGGCCACGGGCCGCCGCCCCAATCTGCGCGAGGCCTGCTCGCTGGCGGCGGCGGGGACGCTCCTGGCGCTGACCGCCTCGCTGGCGCCGGAGGTGCTGGCCGGACGCGTGCCGCGGTATCCGGTGTTCGAGCTGCTGCCGGGGCTGCGGGTGGCCCTGCGGGCGGACGCGATGTCCATGATCTTCGCGCTGGCCGCGTCGTTTCTCTGGGTGCTGACGGTGTTTTACTCGGCGGGCTACATGCGCGGCCTGCGGGAGCACGCGCAGACGCGTTTCAACGTGTGCTTCGCGCTGGCGCTCTTCGGCGCCATCGGCTGCGCCTTCGCGGACAATCTGCTGACGCTGTACCTGTTTTACGAGGTGGTGAGCGTGAGCACCTACCCGCTGGTGGCGCATCACCAGGACGCAGAGGGCTACGAGGGCGGGCGCAAGTACCTGACCTATCTGACCGCGACGGCCAAGGGGCTGGTGTTGCCGGCGATGATCCTGATCTACGTGCTGACCGGCCACCTGGACTTCGCGGACAACCCCCGCACGGGCATCCTGCCGGGCGGGCTTTCCCAGGGGCTGGTGGCGGGTTTGTACGTGGCCTGTCTGCTGGGCTTCGCCAAGAACGGCGTGATGCCGCTGCACCACTGGCTGCCGGGGGCGATGGTCGCGCCCACGCCGGTCAGCGCGCTGCTGCACGCGGTGGCGGTGGTGAAGGTGGGGGTGTTTTCGACCGCGCGGGTCATGCTCTACGTGTTCGGGGTGGACCTGATGCACGCGGCGCACCTGGGCGTGCCGACGGCGTGCTTCGTGTCGTTCACCATCCTGGCGGCGTCGGTGATCGCCCTGAGCCAGGACAACCTCAAGCTGCGGCTGGCCTATTCAACAGTGAGCCAGTTGTCCTACATCCTGCTGGGCGTGGCGTTGCTGACCCCGGCGGGCATCCAGGGCGGGCTGCTGCACATCGCCAATCACGCCTTTGCCAAGATCACGCTGTTCTTCTGCGCCGGCGCCATCTACGTGGCCACGCACAAGAAGAACATCTCGGAAATGCACGGCCTGGGGCGGGCGATGCCCTTCACCTTCGGCGCGTTTGCGCTGGCGGCGCTGAGCATGATCGGCGCGCCGCCGGTGGGCGGGTTTGTCTCCAAGTGGTACCTGCTGGTGGGCGCGCTGGATGCCGGGGCGGGCTGGATTCTCGGGGTGCTGCTGGCCAGCACGCTGCTCAACGCCGCGTATTTCGTCCCGGTGGTGTACCTGGCGTTCTTCGGCCGGCCGGCCGGTGCGGGCGCGGCCGGTTCTGCGGAGCCGCCGCGCCGGACCGAGGCCTCGGCGGCGATGGTGGTGCCGTTGTGCCTGACGGCGGGCATCTCGGTGCTGCTGGGCTTTTATCCGGACCTGTTTCTGAACTTCGCGCGGTTGCTGTTCCCATGATCCTGGTGCGGCTCATCGAATGGTTGCGCGCCCGCCGCCGGGCGGTGGTGCGCGGGTGTTACGGGCTCCTGGCGCTGCTGGTGGTGGCGGACGCGCTGCCGTGGCTGGTGGACAAGACGCACGCCCACACGGACGCGGAGCGCCTGCCGGGGTTTTGGTCGGTGTTCGGTTTCGTGGCCTGCGTGCTGATCATTGTGGCGTCCAAGGCATACGGCCACGCCGGAATCATGCGGGGGGAGGACTACTACGATGAGTAGCTTCTGGCTGCATCCGGCGCTGGTGATGCTGGCGGGGGCGGCGCTGTTGCCGCTGGTG